>Ga0099364_10004504_pt1 | contig 21095 bp, 16 predicted proteins | sample TergutTh196P3_FD_73070 | JGI IMG/M metagenome (GOLD analysis project Ga0099364, IMG submission 73070) | Microcerotermes parvus P3 segment gut microbial communities from Pointe-Noire, Republic of the Congo - Th196 P3 | ecosystem: Host-associated > Arthropoda: Insects > Digestive system > Gut ... | reverse complement strand
ATTTGAGGAGAAAAAAATGGTTGACTGGGGGGGGGGGCGGAATTTAGGCAATTTAGGCGTAGCGAGCGGGGGATGTCAATCCCCCGATGTCGGGGGGCTAACCCCCCCCGCTCGCTGCAAACGCTCGCGCGGTTTCACCCTCGTCGAACTCCTCGTCGTCATCGCGATTATCGGAATGTTAATCGCCCTTCTGTTGCCCGCCGTGCAGGCAGCACGAGAAGCCGCAAGGCGAATGCAGTGCACCAACAAACTGAAGCAAATCGCCCTCTCATCGCATAATTTTCACGATGCCAACCAGCGGTTGCCCTCCGCTTGGTTACATGACACTTCCATCACCGACTCGATGACCGTCGGGTCCCAAAACTTCAGAAAAACCGACTTCGGCTACCAGCAACACAACTGTCCCCAGTATGGGATTTTTGTTTTCCTGTTGCCGGTGATGGAACAAACGTCACTCTACGCCTCGTTAGACATTGAAAATTATCCGCTTTGGAGCCGTTATCATGCCGATTCGACGCAGGCTGACAGAGACTTGCTCCAAACCCGATTGGACATCTTTCGTTGTCCCACTGATTCGACAGGGCATTTGAACAATCTATGGCGTTTCGGCGATACAGAGCGTTTCCAAGTCTCCACGTCGAACTATGTTGCTTCCGCAGGTCCTACAGCCGATCCGGCGCAAAACAACGGCACAAACGATTCGGGCGGTGTCTTTTTCGGAAACAGTCATCTGAAGTTTTCGAACATCGACGACGGCACGTCCAATACAATCGGTTTCAGTGAGCGGGCTGGTATGTCCAAAGGATTTAACAATGCGGCGGCATCCTGGATCGGTATCGGACGCCCCAACACCAATGGTACTCCTGCCGTCGCCAAAGCAGTCTTTCGCGCCAATTTTGACATCAATCGCGACTATTTCTCGATGCCGCCCAACGGGGATCAAAATAATGTCGGCAAGAATGCTTCCAGTGCCCATCCGGGCGGTATAAACGTAGGAGTCTGCGATGGTGCGGTGAGATTTATTTCCGAAACCGTTAACACGACCGTGTTTCGGAATTTGTGCAACCGCCGGGACGGCACATCGACAGCGTTCCCGTAAAAGATGGTTTGTTTTCCTGTCGTTTCCCTTTATTCCATGCTAATGATGACTGATAGATTTTCGTTTTTGCTCGCAGCAATCTGCGCGTTTTTGATTGTTGCCGTTCCCGGTTGCGGCGGAGTGAAGTTGCATGAGGTGTCCGGGAAAGTAACCATCGACGGAGAAGTTCCGCCGATTCCGCTCGAGATCCGGTTTGAGCCTGTTGACCATAAAGGTAATACCATCGGGGCTGGAACGTCGATTGTCCAAAAGAATTCGGGAACGTACCAGATATTTTATCCCGGCGGGCAACCAGGTCTTCCTGCTGGCGAATACACAGTTCTAATCGATGTGGTTCCCGACGATGAAACGTCTGACGGGCAAACTCCGGTGTCGATTCCTGCGAAATACAATTCCAGGACGGAACTCAAGGCGGCAATTCAGCCGGGCAAGAACGAAAATGTCGATTTCGACATTAGTTTGAGAAGGTAAATTTTAACCCCTTAACAAATGGAGTGATACCATGAGTAAAGAACAGACAAAATGTAAAGAACGAGGGTTTACCCTTGTTGAGTTGTTGGTAGTCATCGCCATCATTGGCATGCTGATTGCCCTTTTGCTTCCGGCGGTACAGGCTGCAAGAGAAGCGGCACGGCGGATGGATTGCTCCAACCGTTTGAAACAATTAGGTTTGGCACTGCACAACTATCACGATGTGTTCAATCAATTTCCCGCCGGAATGTCCCGCATGCATGCTCCCAGCCACAATAATGCGAACTTCAGAGTATCGGTGCATATTCCGCTGTTGCCCTTCGTTGAGCAGCAAGCGGTCTATCAGGACATTCAGAGTTTCGCCGAGAGCGCAACGTCAGGACATGCCTACAATACATGGCAAACAGCGGCGCGTCCTGGTCATGTATCGGGACAGCCGAACAATCCCTGGTGTTTGAAATTGTCCCATTTGCGTTGTCCGTCGGACTCGGCGCGTGAGGAAACGTCTCTTACGACACTCGGTCAGAATAGTTACACCAATAGCGTCGGGGACTGGTGCGACCGGGTTCAAGCCACCTCAGGTGTCGCCAATAGTAACATCGTCAATCCGCGCGGAATGTTTTCCCATGCTTGGTCCCAATGACAAGTGTTCAATACCTTTGGTACAATTTCTGACGGCACATCCAACACGGTCGCTATGTCCGAAATGACCATCAGCGAAGAAAATCAAGGTGCTTTTATTGCAAAAAGTGCTCGTAATTTATCCAATACGGAGTTTCCGTTTACCGACTTGGGGGCGATTACTAACAATGTTCCGGCGAATTTCACGGCGGGTGATGCCAATCTGTGTATCGCGTTGCGTACGGGAAAACAATGGACTAACGGTTCTGGGAATACCGGGATGGTTGGTCGCCGCTGGGCAGACGGCTTGACCGCCTGCAATGGTTTCACGACGATGACTCCGCCCAATACCCCACGTTGTTATGCCGGCAGCGACAATGGTCGTGCCATGGTTCCCGCCGGCAGCTTTCACCCTGGAGGAGTCAATGTCTGTTTGGCGGACGGTGCTGTACGTTTTGTTACCGACTCGGTCGATTACGGCAATCTGAATACGGCGTTGATGGTAACGAGCGGGCAATCGCAATTCGGCGTTTGGGGTGCGATGGGGTCTATCAACGGCGGCGAATCGAAGTCGCTTTAGCCGTCAGTCGCCAACGCCAGCAGAGCCGCAATCGTCAGATTGCGCAGATTGATTCGCAATCTGACGACTGCGGCTCTGCTGGTGTTTGTTTAATCCTTAACCTTATTACCACATGAGATTATTTCCTTTTGCATTGCTCATTTTTGGAGTGTTTGCCGTTTCGGGTTGCGGCGGTGATTCTGCTGCTAAGCGGGGCATTCCGACGTTGGTGCCTTGTATTCTGACATTTCAGTACGAAGATGGTTCCCCCATCGGAGAGGCGAGTATCAGATTGCTTTCTGACGACCCTGACAACAAATGGGTGTCGAGCGGCTTCACTTCGGCGGACGGCACCGCCGAAATAAGGACAGACGGTGATTTTTCCGGTGTACCCAAGGGAACGTACAAAATAACATGTACGAAAACGGAGCCGATTCCGACGGGAAAAATTTCGGAAGATGGGGAAGAGATTATCGACAGTAAACTGCTAATCGCACAGGAATACACTCGTTCTAACACGACGCCTTTGATTCTTACGGTAACTGATGCGCCGGTCAATGAAGTGTTCACGATTAAGAAACCGTAAGCACCGGCAAAAACGAAACAGACCGGCAATTATCCGGTAGGGCAAAACTATACTGCCAACGGGTAGAAATTGGACGTTTTGCCTTGTGAAATCTGTGTGTCCTTCGTGTTCTTTGCGGTTAAAAATAAAGGATTAACTACAAAGGGCGCAAAGAACACAAAAATTCACAAAGAATGAAAACGTCCAGTTTCATACCGCTTAGTTCAAACCGCTCTTGCCCCCAATCCGTTTTTTTACTATCCTTACGCTGCGCCGGGGTACCGGCTAAATGGGACGCTATGGATAGACTAACACTGCTCGGAATATCATTGCTGTTCATCATCGGATGTCAAGCGACCACACCAAAGATACCGTCGCTTGAAACACTCGATCCCTTCCGCTTTATACCCGCTACACCACAAAATTTCGTTTTTCCAGAAAATAACCTAACCGAAACACACTCGGAAAATAAAACGCAAGAGCCGGTCGAACCGGAAAACCCTATTATCGTCGAAACAGACGAAAAAGAAACCATATTCTCCTTCGAACCCGACGCCGTCGAACCAATGACGGAAAACGAACAAGCAGAACTCCTTGCAAAAAATCTTTGGGAAAAAAACCTCGCCCGAATCAGTATGCTCGACACCGGAAGAGTACAGAATGTTCCGAAACTCTCTCCAGAAGAACGCCAACGGCGCGAACAGATGATACGGCTCAATATGTCCAACAAGGAATTGGCAAATCGGCAAAATCAGCAGTTCGAACAGATCGACGGCAGTACGTCCGACTGGCGTTGGATGCACCGAGGCGTTGAAAAAATACACGCCGTTTCGACAGAGTACAGGACAGATCCTAATATCTTTTTTCAGAACAAGTACAAGGGGCAAAGAGTGCTTCAAGCCAACGCCGCTATTCTACGGGGTCGCGACGGCGACCCTGCCGCCGTCCGGCTTTTGATGCAACTCGTCCAAAGTGAAGCGACGCATATTTTTATCCGTTGTGCAGCAGCAGAAACGCTGGGACGTATGCCGACGGTAACAGTTGATGATTTAATTCCGTTGCTTGACGGCGTGAAGGATAGAGAAGTCAAAGCGTTAAATCAACAGAGCGGCGAAATGGAGCCGAAACATCAGACCGGCATCGCTGAAATTTGGGAGGAACTCCTCATTGCGATTGCCGAAAAAATTGCTCCCTGGGAACACGATTGCTTTTTGGAACCGTTCTATTCCTCTTCGTCGAAAGTCCGATTGGAAACGGCAAAGATTTGGCGGAGAGAATCGTTGCAAAAACGTCCCGAAGGAACGTTGCCTGAAAAGTTCCTCGAAATTGCCCGTCGGGAACACAATCCAGCGGTGCGCGTCGAAATCATTCAAACGCTGGCTTTCTGGGACGTTTCCGACTTGTACCGGTTACTCGAAAACGACCTTCGGCATCCGATAGCCGATGTCCGCAACGCCGCAATGGTCGCCCTTGCCGATACACGGAATCGAGAAGCGATTCCCTTTGCAAAAGACCAACTTCGGGATTCACTGCCGGCAAATCGTGCTGCGGCGGTATCGGCACTGCGAAAAATCGGCGAGTATGACGAAGTGTTCAAGTTAGCGGACGATGCTGCTGCGCCGGTGAAGGTTGAAGTTGCCAGAGCGTTAGCCGACCGGTGTACGCCGCAGACCGCTAACCTTGCGAAGGCTTACATTGCAGACCGCAGCCGGGATGTCCAGCGGGCGACGCTCGAATCGGTTGCCGGTTGGAGCATTGAAGAGTCGGGACCGCTGCTCTTGACGGCGGCGAAGAGTATGCATAGGGAAATCCGGTATCAGGCGGTCGATATGCTTGCTCAACGAGGCGTTTCGTACAACGGCTTCGATCCCGAAAGCCGACCGGAAAGTCAAACAGCACAGCATCAAGAGTTGGTCGACATATTCCGTGATAAAACCGGCGTTGACCCGCGATTAGATTTTACCGCTCAAACAGGTTCACAGAGACAAGAGTCACAGAGCCCGGAGCGTAAGCTCCGGGATATAACTGCAACCGCCGCTTCTCCCGAACCGGGGACTGAACGTGCGTTGGAAGAAGTCCGTCGATGTCTCGACGATTGGTCGGACAGATCGCTCTCGCAGGCGGAACGGCAGATGTTGGAACACCGGCTCAAACAGCACGGACAGCGGCTTATGCCGATGATCGATTATCTGATGACCAACGAAGAGCGGCGGATTCCAGAGTCGCTGGACAGGGTTTTTGCCGAAGTCGATCCGATGTTTGGCGAAATCGAAAAGCTACGTACCGGCGACATCAATGCCAAGCGGAATGCCGCTCAAGAACTTGCCCGATGGGGGGCGGTGAAGAGTCCCTCTAACCTTGCTGCCAAGCGAATTATTGATTTGACCGCCAGAGAAACCGATTCGATGGTTCTCGTTTCGCTGCTCTCTTCGTTGAAAAACGCTGACCCCGAAATGGTCTGTCGGCTTGCTCGTCCGCTGTTGCAATCGCAATCCGCCGAGGTGCGCCGAGTGTCGTGTGAAATGCTGATGCAGTTCGGCAGTGCCGAAGATATACCGCTGTTGCATGAGGCGTTGGATGATTCCAGTGATATGGTTGTTCTTGGTGCTCTTCGGGCGATTGATTATTTATGGGATGAGAGTGCTGATAATTCGGCGGTTTTGGCGACGTTGAAGTCGATGTTGCATCAGCAGAAAAGTCCAACGTTGCAGGTGGACGTTGCAACGACGCTGCACCGTTTGGGGCAACCGGAGGGTGCGGAAGCGGTGCGAAGGTTTGCTGCGTCGAGTGATTATCGGGTGAAGGCGCACTTGGCGGTTCGTGTAGCGCAGATGGGGGATCGAGCATTTGTTCCGATTCTGATACGTTATTTGGACGACAGTAATGGTACGGTTCGCGCTAGGGCGTTGGAGGGTTTGCCGATGTTGGTCGGCGAGGACATTGGTCGCAGTGGAGTGTCGTCGTCTAATGTTGCACAGACGCAACAGCAGATTGACCGGTGGAAGGCGTGGGGGCGGGAGCGGCGGTGAAATGGTTGCACATTAACCGGTCATAAATTGGTCATAGTGGGGTATTATTGTCCTTTGTATTAGATGTGCACATTATTTCTAAACATTTGTGCAAATTATATCGATTGTAGAGGCAAAAAGGAGGTGTTTCTCGGAGTGTTGTATTTCGAAAATATGGCGTTTTTTATCAGAAGTGTATTAGGAGTCGTTATTGCGGTTGGACTATCTTGTATGGTCGGCTGTTCGGCTACGCAGTCAGGAGCTGGAACATCATCGAAAACGAGTGCCTTTTCATGGATGAAATCGAAAGAACCGGAGAGATTAGATGTCAACAAATTTATCATACGTGAAAGACCAAAATAAAGTACAAAACTTTTTATTTCTTTCGTACTCTATTTCTTTCGCCCGGCAAAAAGTATGTACACGATGACCGGAATGGCAACGAGCCAAAATGCAGGTTTTAGAGAACTGATGAGAAGCACCGCAAAAATAATCAGCCAGTTCCACCAAGGGATTCTCTCAATATCCGCCCACGCAAGCCAAAGCAGAAAAACAAGGGGTCCGAAACGGAGCACCCATCCGTAGCGGTTAGCGGAGAAACCGGCGGGATCCTGCCACCAAAAGAGTATAAGCAAGAGCACACACACTAGAAAAGCCGAACCGATGAACCCTAACCGCGTTCGAAGAGGAAGCCGAAACCAGTAATTCACAAGGTCATTGTAGCAAGAGAAAAGAGTATTGTCAAGAGTTTCGGGTAACCCGCATTTTTAAGGGGTATGAAAATGCGGAGGATTTTTTGTCCGAATCTTGGAGAGTGCAGCAACTAATTAGCCGTACTTTGTCGCATCATTTTGCAATTTATCAGGTTCCATCACATTCTTCGTGTAATTGTTATGTTTCGCACAAAGGCACAAAGACCACCGAGGATGTCCGGTAATTTCAAATCCTTTGTGTCCTTCGTGCCTTTGTGTGAAAAAAAATAGCAGCTTTCGTGATACAGACACTATTTAACGCAACATATAGACGAAGTCGAAAAAAAACTATCGAAAGCGCAATAGAGCATATTTCTTCTTGCCTGTACGAAGGACAATCACATTTTCACTTGCCAAATGTTCCGCGGTCAAAATGGTATTCACATCACTCATCGGACGGTTGTTAACATACGCTCCCCCTTGCTGAATCGTCCGACGTGCCTCATTCTTTGACGAAGACAACCCCGACGCGACCAGAGCGTCAATCAATGTAAGTCCTCGCGATAGAAGGTCTTTCGATAATTCCTTGCTCGGCACATCGGCAAATATCGAGCAGAGTGCCGCATCGTCCAGCACACTGATTTCACCGCCGAAGAAAATTTCCGTCGCCTTTTGCGCCGCCGATAAACCGGCTTCGCCGTGTACCAACCGCGTCAACTCGTCGGACAGTCTGCGCTGGGCAATGCGCTTGCCCGGATCAGTCTGATGTTGTGACATCACCTCCGCAATTTCCTGCTGTGATAAATCGGTAAAGATTTTGAGCGTCTTTTCGACATCCGCATCGTCGAGGTTGATCCAATACTGGTAAAATTGGTACGGTGATGTGCGGTTCGGATCGAGCCAAAGTGTACCGCTTTCCGTTTTGCCCATCTTGCCGCCGTCGCTTTTGGTGAGCAGCGGGCTGGTCAAACCTTGCAGTTGTCCGCCCAGTCCAACCCGTCGGGCGTATTCGCAACCCATCGTGATATTGCCCCATTGGTCACTTCCGCCGAGTTGCATTTCGCAGTTGTATGTTTTGTACAAATGTACGAAATCGTAACTTTGCATTAGCATATAACTGAACTCGGTGAAACTCAAACCGGATTCAGTATTGTCCAACCGTAGCCGGACGGAGTCCTTCGCCATCATCATACTGACGGGAAAATGTTTGCCGACATCGCGCAGGAAGTCAATGTAGAGCATTTTAGCAAGCCAGTCGGCATTGTTGACGAGGATTGCGCTGTTCGCCGAATCATCGAAACGTAAAAACTTTTGGAACTGTATTTTGATGCCTTTGATGTTTTCTTCGATTTGTTCGTAGGAGAGCAGATTTCGTTCTTCGCTTTTTCCGCTGGGATCGCCGATTGTACCGGTCGCACCGCCGGCGAGGGCGATGGGACGATGTCCGAATTGTTGAAATCGCCGCAGGTTCATCAGGGCGACGAGATGTCCGACGTGCAGACTGTCGGCAGTGGGATCGAAACCGACGTACACGGTTCTGGGCTTTTCCTTAAGCCAATCGGCAAGCGTCCGCAAATTATTTTGGGAGGGACTGGTCATTTGGTGGATCAGACCTCGCCACAAAAGTTCTTGAATAATGTCACGCATCGTGTGCCAGATTATCCCGACTTCGTGATAATTGTCAAGTATTTGTTACTTCTGCACGGCTTCGCTTTGCTTTAGAAGGTTACGGAACAAGTCTATTTATATTGGAAATGCAACAAACATCTCCTTTGCGCACTTTGCGGTTACAGCCCCGGCGGTAAAAAATTAGAGAGTGGTGACCTATTTATAGATTTCTCCAAAATTGGCGATTTTCGCATCCGTTATTTTTGCCTATTTTGCCAAATAGAGTCGTTTTTGGCAAAATAGGAAACCCTAAAACAGACAGAAAGCCCAAATGTATAAATAGGTAAACACTCTCAAAAATTATCAAAGAACAAACAGAGCCCGGTGCGACAGCACCGGAGCTTACGCTCCGGGCTCTGTGAACTTTTTCCCCGCCAGGGCTACTGTTTGAAATACATTGCCTTCCGGCAGAAGCACTAACGCTCGACAGCAAATCCCTTAATGAAATATCCGTTAGCCTCCGTAATACCAAAAAAACCGACACTGCCAAAATAGTGCTGTATCCTGTCGAACTCCGGTAACGACGCACCATTAAGCACCTGCCGACGAACTCCCGTCTCGTCCTCCGGCGGAAATAATATATTCAATAACTTGCCCGCCACCGTTTGAGACTCCGATATCCGACCCTGACGAATCTGCTCATACGTCGGACGCAACGTCTCATGAGGTCGCGCAAACACCTGTGCAAAGTGCGGTCGATCTGCCATACCCATCGCCGCAAAAACAGTGTTCACCGTCTGGTACTCCGCAACATTCACAATCGCCGAAACAGCCGACTCCGCCGGAGCATCCAAGCGGTCTAGTATCACATTCAAATAATCAATGTTCGACGCAACAAAGAGAAAACCTTTTGCGACCGTAACGCCGCCTTCAGGAAAAAAGAGCGGGCGAGGCTCATCATCGTCTAATAAACTTCTCTGTGCCGTAAGAATCGTTTCTACGAGATTCGGTTTCCCGTCCGCGACAGTCCTAGGCTTACGCTGCCAAATCTTGTGCGTTTTGTACTGCAACGTCTCCATTTCGTCGTCAGTACTAAAGAGTTTATCCGCCGCCGCAATTATCGCCGCATCACGTTCCGGCTTCAATTCTACCGCCACGACGAGACTTTCGCTCTCCGCCGTAATCGGCTTGGCATAGCGGGACATCCCCAGCACACGGTTGCCTAGATGAGCGATGATCTCTTCACGAATATCGATTTTCGGTCCATAATTGTCCGTTTTTAGTCCCTCTAAAATGTCGTTCCAAACCCCCTCTTCATCAATGAAAGCATCGGCAAGCGGCCCGATGTTATCGAATATCGCCATCGGATCGACGTAAACCATCGTGCAACGTGCCAAGTCGGCGGGCATCCAAGTCGGCGGCGCAAAGTTAGTGCTGTCAGGAAGGTTCAGCATCCGCATCGACAGCCGGTACGGCTTTTTAGTATAGACGAATGTCCGCGAGACAGATTCCTGCGCTTCACTTTTCACCGTAACGACTCCGCCGATGCCTTGAATCGCATCGAAACCGTGCTGTTTCATAATCGAAAAGATCGAAGGTTTTTCCCGACGGTTCTGAACGACGGGACCGCGAAGCAACGTCCGCACCGACTCGCCGTAATCGAATGGCTCAATGTACCAGCGGATAAGCGGCGGAGTCTGGTTCGGAATGTCCGCGATGCAACGCCGCATGGTTACCTGGTACGCTTCAATATCTGCTAACGATCTGCTGACGGGACCAGCGATACGGTCGGCAATCAATTTGAGAAGGTGCAACTGATCCGAAGCGATGAGAACATCTTGGAAAAACATGTAGTATGCTTTGCGTTCAATCGGTTCGACGGTGATTTCGATTCGGGTGTTGCCCAACTGTCGGGGCGTTTCCACTTTTGGCGGCGGGAATGTCAGAATCGTAATCTGTTGCTCTTTATAGATTTCGGTCGTTTTTACGACTCCGGCACCGACGAGTTTTTGTGTGAGGTCGGCAAGATACTTATCGGTTTCAGTACGTTTTCCTGCTACGTCCATTGTGAGAACGTAGCCCGGTATCCGATTGGGAATCGCAATCATTCCGACGGCGACTTCGCCGGAGGGAAGTGTAGAAATGCCGTCGAGGGTGAGACCGAAGGTTTCTTCCATTCTATCGGTCAGTTGTTTTTGGAGTTCCTTTTTGAAGTTTTCCATTAAGGGGTCGTCGAGAAGTTTTCCGAATTGTGTTTGTTTCCATTGGTCTCCGAAGACTTTAAGGTTTTGGATGGCGGCGAATCCTTTGGTAGTTTCGGGAAAGATTTTATCTGCGGGCGGCGAAGCGGCGTAAAGGTTCGTAGCAAGTAGTGCTGCGGTGATGAGCAGCGAGAGGCAGAGTCTGGACATGTTGTTACTCCCTTTGATATTTGTAAGGGTCTTCCTTGTTGACGTTGCGTCAATTGTACCCTATTTTGAGATTTTTTGCAAGAGCGATAATTACAGGGACAGTATTGAAAGTCAAAAACGCCTTCGTGTATTCTACTTGCCTCCGTACTCGCTAAGTTGGAATCCAGCTGAGAAGGTATGGAATCATTTGAAGTGTCAAGAGTTAAAATCACATCAAGAAAAAACAAAAGAAGAATTGAAAGAATCGACACAAACAAAACTCCGGTCAATGTCAAATAATCCACGCCTGTTGCGAGGAATATACTTCAGATGCTGTGTTGCAGATTTTTTGAAATGACCTATACCATTGTGCTTATGTCCTGTTTCATCACTATGAAAATACTCTTCATTTGGCAATTGTTGTATAACCTCGTCATTCCCGTGAAGACGGGAATCTAGAGGGAGAATATCGGGGCGTTTCGTCTAGATGCCCGCCTACGCGGGAATGACGAAGAGACAATTTCAAGTGGGATATATTGTACAATGTCAATGATTGCACTTTTTTCTTTGTGAAACTTTGTGTTCTTTGTGCCTTTGTGGTTCAAAAATGACTAACCACAAAGACACAAAGGGCACAAAGAAGACACGAAGGGAAAATGATAAATTATTGCCGTGCCGCAGTATAGTTAATACTGCTCCGTTTTTGTGCGGGATTTTTGGTACGGCAGGAGGCTATTTCTTTCCGAAAACTAATCTCCAGAAAAATCCGAGCCAAGATGTCTTTTTACTTGGTGCGGGCGTTTCCGGTTGCGGTATGAAATCGGTTGCGGCAAACGTCCATTCCGTTTGACCGATTTTGATAACGTCTCCCGTTTTCAAACGTTGCGAACCTGATAGTTTGGTTCTGTTGACGAAGGTTCCCGAGGAGGAAGCGAGGTCTCGTATAAAAAATCCCATTGCTTTGCGTTCGATTCTTGCGTGTTTGGCACTAACACCGATGCCGGTTATGCAGACATCGACCGCCCCGCTGCCGATGGTTAGCGACTCTCCCACTTGAATTTTGTTAATTTTTTCAACAAGTTCGTTCATTTTCTCACATTTGTCAAGCTAAACCGTGGCGATTCTATCATTTTCCCAAATTTTGTCAATACTTGCTTTGCATCATATCATAAAAGGTTCAACCCGAAATTCCCTGCCGCCGGGGGGGCTTGATTTATTTTCAAAAAATTGTATCTTTCCATTGTTTTCGCGTCAAGACTTTTCGGAGAACTGACGAAAAAGCAAGAGAGAACCTCCGGTGTTGTTTTTCCGCAAAAATTAGACACAATGGTTCCGAGTGGGAGTTTCACCCCGCAAGTCGATGTTTTTAGCCCCCTTAATAAGGAGTTTTACTGTGACCAAAACGTTGAGTTTTATCCAAAGATCCACCGCCAACCAGGATCCCATTTTTGCCTCCTACGCTGCTTGGAGTTGCCGAGCAAATTATCCCTGCGCAGCCATTGACGCTTCCGAAGACGAGGAAGACGAAAACGAAGAGGATGAGGAAGACGAAGAATGGGACGAAGAAGATGACGAAGATTGGGACGAAGAAGATGACGAAGACTGGGAAGATGACGACGAAGATGACTGGGACGAGGATTGGGACGAAGAAGACGAGGAAGACGAGGATTGGGACGAAGAAGATGAGGACGACGACTGGAATGACGATGTCGATGACGACGAAGAAATGGACGAAGACGAAGATGAGTAAAGTCCAGTTGCCCTGAGTTAACTTGAGAAACGTCGATTGTTTCACTTTTTTCTTTGTGAACCTTTATGTTTTCGTGGTTAAAAAAAGATTAACTACAAAGACGCAAAGGACACAAAGGAAAAAGCCAAATCAAACTGCAAACGGTAGAATATTTGCAACGAACTGTACATTTGGAGTAGCGGAAGCCTAACGGCTTTTCTTTTCTCCATCTAGTCGCAGTCCGATGCCGTCGATGTATTGCGCTCCATCAGTCGATAAGAAATCAATCACGGCGGCGACTTCGTCCGGTTTTCCCCAGCGGTTTCGCCTCGTGTCAGCAGCGTAATGTTTCTCGAGTTCGTCAGAAAGGTTTTCGCCCCAACGTGTTTTAATCCAGCCCAGCGAAAGACAACGTACCAACACGTCTGGAGCGAGGTCTTCTGCCAGTGAGCGGCTGAAGCCGAGCAGTGCCCCCTTTGCCGCTCCGTACAGTTGAGCCGTTTCTCCCCGCCAACCGTAGTCAACGCCGTTCCAACCGAATAGAAAAATGGTTCCCTGCTTTTGTTCCTGCATTTTTTTTCCGATCATTCGGGAAAGCAGGATCGGTGTGAAAACGTCCGTTTGCAAAATCTGCTGCAATTTTTGTTCAAAAGGCAAAAAAAACAACGAGGGCTGCATTAAATCGAGACCGGCAGCGTTGACGATTATGTCGATTCGGTCTGTCAATTCAAAAACTTGCCGGTACAACGTTTCCGCTGCATTGGAAAGCGAGAAGTCAGATGTAACGGCTTCTATTGTTTGCCCTTTTTTCCCCCGGTTTTGAAGAGTTTTGCGCAATCCGTTAATCGCTGAAACGTTCTGATGGGCGTGCAGGATGAGATTCGCCCCGGCATCGGCAAACTGCTTTGCCGTTGCCGAACCGATTCCGCCGGACGCTCCTGTGATGAGTACCGTTGGTGTAGGCATATTATCTGTTTATCTTTAGGGAACTTCTAAAAATCAATTTTTTATATTGTTGTGTGCCGAAAGCGCAACGAATCGACACTTCGCTCACTTTGCGTAACTCTTTACGCACTTTGCGGTTAAGTCTTTTTTTTAACGCAAAGGATACGCAAGGAACGCAAAGGATTTTTTGTATTATTAGAGGTTCCTCTTTGCAATTTTACCTTTACATTGTACAACAGGCGTTTTGGACTGTCAAAAGCGGAAAGCGAAAAGAACGCAAAGGAAGTACCCATTTGTCATCGTTTATGGTACAATCCCGTTTTCTTTAACCCCTTAACTCTGTTATGAAAACGTTTTCCTTTTTTGTTTTGTCGATTTCCCTTTCGATGATTTGCGCCGCTAACGCATTCGCACAGGACATTGCATTGCCAGCCCCGACGAAGACCGGCGGGAAACCCCTGTTTGACGCCCTTTCTCAACGTGTTTCGACCAAAGATTACATCGACAGGGACATTTCACTCCAAGACCTGTCCACCATTCTTTGGTCGGCATACGGTTTCAACCGTGAAGACAAGCGGGTGATTCCGACTCCGAGCAATTATCAGCACTATTCACTCTACGTTTTCCTGAAGAATGCGGTCTATCTTTACGATGCGAAGGAAAACAAGCTCCTCAAAAAGGCGGACGGCGATCACCGGCAAAAGGTCGGCGGACAGGATTTTGTCTATATCACGCCGGTTAACATTCTGTTCGTTGCGGATGGCACCAAGGGTGCCGGCACGGGTTCGTACATTTCTGTCGGTTGTGCCTCTCAAGACATTTATCTTGCTTGTGCGTCACTGGGACTCGGAACGGTGCTTCGCACGGCGGGGATCAAACCTGACGAGCTGCGTCCGCTCCTGAATTTGGCGGACACTGACGAAGTGATCGCCGCCCAAACGGTCGGCTATGCAAAGTAGGAATCACTGCGAAAACAGGGCTACTAACCGCCGCACTGTGCGGCGCACAAAATCATTTAGCCGGTACTCCGGTGTGTAAAAATAAAGTGGGTGCAGCGCGAGAGCGGGGGGCATTAGCCCCCCGGTGAGTTTGAACCAACACGCACAAAACCGGGGGCTAGCGCCGCCCCGCTCGTGCGCTATGTTCCAAAGACCAACTAATTTTTTACACACACGCCGAGGCTGTAATCATACAGAACCGACCCAATCCGCACGAGGGTGGCGCCCTCTTCGATGGCAATCTCAAAATCATCACTCATTCCCATCGACAGTTCCGTAAGCGTAACATTCGACGGCAAACCCCGATTTTGTACCGCCTCCGCCGTCGTCCGTAACAGTTCAAATTCCCGACGAATCTGCGTCTCATCCGATTCCAAACCTGCCATTCCCATCAAGCCCTCCACGACGATATTTTTGTGCGTTCCCAATTTGTCCAAGACTTCTAAAACGTCTTTCGGCTCTATTCCATGTTTACTAGTGTCATGCGAAATGGCAATTTCCAACAAGCATCGGACAGGCGGTAATTGTTCCTCTTCGGCAATGCGGTCAATCGCTTCTGCAAGCCGAAGGGAGTCGAGCGAATGTATCAGCGCTGTAACAGGAAGGATTTTGCGAACTTTGTTACGTTGCAGCGAACCGATGAGATGCCACTCAATCGGAACGTCCGCATAGTGTTCCGCTTTTTCGAGTAATTGCTGCGGTCTCGCTTCGCCGAGTTCTGTACAACCGGCGGCAAACAATGCCTCGACGGTTCCGTCTTCGATGGTAGCATATTTACTCACGGCAATCAGCCGGACAGCATCGCCGCTGCGTCCGCTTTTGATAGCCGAGCGTTCGATCCGATGTTTGACATCGCGGACATTTGCCGCGATGCGGTCGCGTGTGTTATTGGTCATTGTTTTTATTATACTGCCGACGGGTAGAAATGGGGCGTTTTTTCTTGTGAAAACGAGGGTTATGGCGCAGGTCTAAAATAAAAACCATACAAAATTAACAATGCCCTAAAATTTATCCGCGATAGTATGAATTTTCGAGAGTGTTGACCTATTTATAGATATGGTCTTTTTGACTGTTTTAAGCTTGCCTATTTTACCAAAAATGACTTCATTTGGAAAAATAGGCAAAAACAACTGGTGCGTAAATCGCCAATCAATTTTGGAGAAATCTATAAATAGGTCAACACTCTCGAATTTTCTCCCTGCAACCTATACCGATTGCGTCTCTGGGAACGCTATGGTACAATGGGTGCAGTCTTTTACTTCCCATCGGGAATTCAAACTATGAACGGAATAATTTTTCGACGAAATTTAGGTTTTTTATGTGCAGTAGCATTGTTACTTAGTCCCCTTGCCGAAGCGCAGCGCCCCGGCGGCGGAACAATACGACCAACAATGCCAACCCGACCCGCAACGCCGCCAAACCTGTCGGCAGCACAGTCTTATCTCGGCAACAATTCCGTCATCCATCGTGATGTCGCACCGACACCAACAAGAACGACAATCCAGCGTCCGAACTCCTCACAGCCCAGCAACCGCCCCAATCCTTCGGGACAGAACCTGCGCAATGTTGACCGCTCTAATGTTGACCGCTCAAATTTGCAGAACGCTTTGCAAAACATTGACCGATCTAACACCAACATTAACCGCCAGACGCTTGACCAAGTGCGGCAAAACTTTGGACCGGACAACCGCAATCAGGTTTTCAAACGAACAGACAACACCGTCATCAATCGGGATGGACCGGACTGGAAGAATTGGCAAAATTTCAATCCGCAAAGGATTAACAATACGGTGATCAACAAGATTGACATCGATAACCGGTCGATTAACGTTGTTCGTGACAATTTCAACAAGCAGTACAATCGTAACGATTTTTTCACGAAGGATTGGTACGTCAGTCATCCGGGCGCGTGGCATCCTGGTTGGCATGATATTGATATTCACGTTTATCACCATTGGTGGTGGCGGCATCCTTCGTGGGACAATGCTTGGGGTTGGTTTGCTGCCGGTTTCTTTGCCGGTGCGGTTACGAATGCTGTGCTTACGCCGGTTCCCTATTATTACGGCAGCAACATTGTTTATGTTCAGGATACCGTGTATGTGAATAATGTTCCGTATGTTAGTTCGAGCGAATACTATCGGCAGGCGCAGAGCATTGCTCAAGCCGGTGCGGTGCAGGCAACACCGGCGGCAACTGTTACGGACGTAAACGTGAATGTGAATGTAAACGCGAAAACGGACGCACAACCGGAAGAAAAACCGGCGGATGAATGGTTGCCGATGGGAACCTTTGCTGTCGTTGCTGACGGGAAACAGACGGAGAGCAAGCGGATTCTACAAATTGCTTCGAACAAGCAGGGGCAGGTTCGCGGCAATTTTATCAATCAGGAGACCAACACGGCGACGGAGCTTTATGGCAGTGTTGATCCTCAAACGCAGCGGGTTGCGTTCAAGGCGGTCGGCAATGATTCTTTGGTTGCCGAGTGCGGTTTTTGGAACTTGACGCAAGACACGGTGCCGTTGCTTGTCCATTTAGATGCGAATCGGACAGAAGAACGGACGCTGATTCGGCTGACCGACACAGAACCCGAAGCGTGAACAAACAGAGCCCGGCGCGGCAGCACCGGGTTTTTTGATTCCGTATCTTGCGCGTCGGGCACTGTGAACTTTATCAAAAACTCTTCCGGTGTATAGACTTGCAAGCCGGAGTTGTGAAAGCCCACTGGGTCTCGCGTTACAACGAACCCTACTCGAATGAGCCGGTATTCGGAGACGTTGTAACCGATGAAGCCCCGATCTACTCGATGGGGATGTACCCCAAATGGATGGTGCCAGCGAGGGCAAGAACGGGTGGTACTACAAAGCCGGTCTCTATGACCAACACTACGGCTGAGTAGACGTGAAAGGCGGTTCACATGATTGGGGCGGTTTCTACAAAATGTTTAAGCGACAGGAAAGCCGGAACCAAAAGGAACCGGCATAAAGGTCAACACGGGATTAACATCCTGCACGAAGTAGCCTGTACCGCATCATTCATTTTCACTCAGGAACACATGGACGGCGGCACCGACATCGAATGTTTCCTTTGCTCCTTTTTCCGTAACGTCAATGTCGAGCGTGGTCGTGTCTTGCTTGGTAAACTTGACATCCACATACTGGTAATTCTTGCCGCCGGTCTCGTAAGTCGAACCATCATCGTTCTTCGCCTCTCGCGCTCCCTCCACCACCGCCTTGCTCACCGTTACCATATATTGTCCGACAGGAACACCATCGTAACCGTAAGTACGAGGCACGGCAATGCCGGAAGCGTTTGTCGTGCCAGAAGCCATACCGTATAGCGTCTGTGTCTTGGCAATGAGCGTTACGGCAGCGCCCTCTAAGGGCTTACCGTCCTGAATGACCGTAATGCTGACCGGATGCAACTTCGGCAAGTCATTGGGACGACCATCATCTTTGCTGCAACCCGACTGAAGCAAAAGCGCAAAGGAAAGGGATAAAAATAAAAATGTTCGCATAGTCGTTAGCCTCCCGCCCCGCGGGAGGAGTTAAAGGGTTAAAGTGTTAAGGTTCTGAAGGGCACCTCTAAAAACCCAGTTCAGAGCCGCAACCGGAAGGTTGCGACGCTAAATTTTAAGCACAGCGACCTTCCGGTCGCGGCTCTGAAGTTAATTATTAGAGGTTCCCTAAAACAATCACAACGTTGCCGATTCGCCGCCGTTTATGGAGCCTAATGCCCCCCAGGTACCGTATATGCTTCTTCCTGAATGTTCAGGATGACCGCCGAAGACACCACTGCCGCCCAGGTTATTCGTGTCGATACTATCCGTGATGAAACGAACACTGCCGTCAACCAAACCTGCATTCACTCCGCCGGAATGTCTGCTCTGCGGCGAGAGAACTCCCCAATGGTCACGCTCGTTGTTGTTTCGCACGCACACCGGCGCGTTCGGCGGTGCCAATGTGTTGAAATAGGCACATTGATCCCAGCGGTCAAAGTAACGGGCACCGCGTCCGACCTCACTGGCAGCACCGACAAGTTGTCCGGCAGCGCGATCGATTGCATTGTTCACGCACATGCCCACATTTGCTCGCATACCGGTGGCGAAAGCTTCGTTACCGTAATGATACGCTCCTCCTTTGATTTCTCGGCTGCCTCGACCGTTCGATGTGTTGCCGATGACAAATTCGCTGCAAAAAATGGTATTGCTCGTTCCATCGGAAACGGCACCCATATCTTTGGGTCTGATGAGCCGCCGCCTTTCCGCTTCATAACGGGACGAGTGCCGATAAGCACTCCAAGTTCCCGGTCCTCCAGATGTTGCCCAAGTGAACAATCCGCGATTGTTGTTACGGCAGGAAGTAACATCTCCCATAGAAAGTGCCATGTTTGCCCGGCTTGCGTTGGGGCTATGTCCGGGCTGCCTTGAATTGGAAGCATCGGAGGGACAAACGTACATAGGCACACTGCCGGGCTGCGTTGCATTCGCGTCCCAAGGAGCGATGCCTCTGTCAAATATCTCGTAAATCGCTCCCCGTTCCAAATAAGGGAGTAACATGGCGAGTGAGTTGTGCCGGGGACCCGCCCCGTCCTGCGCCGCGTCAGTGGCACCTGCATCGTCGGCGTTATTCCAATACCCGCCGATGTCTCTCATGTTAGCGGGAAACGTGCCGTAAACATCGTGGTGGTTGTGTGATGCCAGTGCGACTTGTTCATGTTGTTACCGCATTGCATTCTTCTTGCGGCTTCGCGTGCTGCTTGTACGGCAGGCAAGAGCAGGGCGACGAGCATGCCGATGATGGCGATGACGACGAGGAGTTCGACGAGGGTGAAAGCGCCTTTTAGCGGTCGAACTTGTTCGGTGTTTGTGCGCCGAATAAATTCGGTCGCCAAATTCCCTATCTTGCCCCCCCCCAAGTTAACATTTTGTTGCGAGAAATTGTCATAAAACTTCCATACGTGTTAGGATCTGCGAAAGATCGACCAGAGTGAACATGTCTAGTGTACCACAGTTTTGAGGCAAAGTCAACTCTTTTTTCTGAATTTTTTTAGCGTAAAGCGCAGTCCGTCGACAAGTTTGTCGATTGGGTAACGTGATGGCGGCTTATCGAAAAGACCACCTCATTTCCAACCTTGTATGATGGAAGTCCCCATTGTTTGCCATTTGTGCAAGATAGGGTAACATGGCAAACAGTAAGTAAGTTTGTTTGTGTTTCTCCTTCATGAAGGAGAAACACAAAAAACGGTGTAAGAGATCGTTTCAACCTTGGGAACAAACCCGAAAATGAGCTAGATCCTTACACCTTCATTCATTCTCAATCCGAACAGTCGCCAGGGAAAAAAGCCCGTATAAGCAAGGAAGGATTGTTTATCCAACTCCTCATTTACCTCATCCTCCTTATTTTACCGGTACTCCGTGTCGATGAGGTAAATGAGGTTAGTTTTTTCAGGGGCGCAGCGGCTACTGAGGTTGTTTTGTTTTTGTGAATGAGGTAAAAATGAGGTTTTTGACTCTCGATACTCCACAATGTTACGGTGTTGCGCAAACTCGTCGACGGACTGGCTAGTTGGGTAGACTAGGGCGGTTGCCTACCTTCCGCTCCAATCTGAAACATGTTAGCGGACTGCTTCTCACGCTTGCCCCACTCACGCGGCAGCCTCGGTACGCAGCATTTATGGTACAATGAGCGGCTGTATTTTGACTCGGTGATGTTACTATTCAAAAAGAAATTTCTCGAACAAATCAAGCGGGGGGAAAAGACGCAGACGATTCGGCTTTGGGAGCATCGCCGGATGAAGCCGGGACAGCGAAGTTACGTCCCCGGCGTTGGTTATATCGCTATCACCAGCGTCGAGCCGGTGGAACTTTCCCAACTGACGGATGCCGATGCGCTGCTGGACGGATTCCCCACAGCAGAGACGTTGCGAACTGAAATTCACACTCTGTATGAAGCAGATGCGAGGGAAAATTTGACACCCTATAGAATCCGCTTTTCGGTCTACCCGCCCCAGGAACAGCAAAAAATTGCGGAAGAACGGCAAATTCAAAAAGAACAAAAGAAACAATGCCAACAGAAAAATCGCGACACAACCCAAGAAGAATTTGTTGTCCAAACGCTTGACAAACTCCTTAAAATAAGCGAAACGGCGGATACTGAAAACGAACCAAGAGTCTGCAACTGCGTCGCCGGACGTGCTACGACATAATCACTGACTCACGGTGCATTAGACCTGTTCCAGAACCCTTGTTTTCGACGGTTTCAAAGGGCTTTAGCCCCCTGAAATCATAGAAAAAGGGCTATGCAACAGGTGCAATACAGCGGAACTCCCCAACGCTCATTTCGCCCGCTCAACTTCAATGTTGAATCGCCGAGTTTTACCATCGGCAGTGAATGTCAAATTCGATGTCTCCG
>Ga0099364_10004503_pt1 | contig 21096 bp, 15 predicted proteins | sample TergutTh196P3_FD_73070 | JGI IMG/M metagenome (GOLD analysis project Ga0099364, IMG submission 73070) | Microcerotermes parvus P3 segment gut microbial communities from Pointe-Noire, Republic of the Congo - Th196 P3 | ecosystem: Host-associated > Arthropoda: Insects > Digestive system > Gut ... | reverse complement strand
GGGTATTTGGGGCTTGCATACTATAATTCCCAATCCCCCTCTGGGGAGGGGTGGCAAACACTCGCAACAGAGTTGCGATAGTGTTTGACGGGGTGGTCTGTTACATTGACGTCGGAGGGGTGTTTCATTGAAAACTCTTACATTATCTCAAATAAACTCCGCCGTGTGCGGAGTATTATCGTCTTCCGAATATGATTCTGTGGGTATAGACACCGTCTGTACCGATTCTCGCAAAATCTCGGAGGGTTGTCTGTTTATCGCTCTTTGCGGAGAGAGGTTTGACGGGCATGATTATATAGATGCGGCATACCGATCAGGAGCCGCCGCCGCAATATCGCACAAGCCTGTGGAATCGGCAATGCCGACCATAACCGTTGACGATACTACAGAGGCATTGGGCAGGCTGGCCGCATTCTACAAGAGCCGCATGGGGATAAAGACGGCAGCGGTGACAGGGAGCGTTGGCAAGACATCGACAAAAGAGATGATCTATACCGTTTTGTCGGCAAGATACAACACCCTCAAGACCGAGGGTAATCTTAACAACCAAATCGGTCTTCCGCTAACATTGCTAAAACTGGATAGCAGACATCGGTGTGCGGTTATCGAGATGGGAATGTCCGATTTAGGCGAGATAGGCTATCTGTCCAAAATAACCAAACCCGATATTGCGGTCATCACAAACATCGGGCTGTGTCATATAGAATCGCTCGGCAGTCAAGCGAACATACTGCGAGCCAAGATGGAGATAACAAAGGGGTTGGCAGACGGCTCTCCGCTGATACTCTGCGGTGACGATGAGCGGCTCTGGTCTGTAGAGACAGATCGTCTGAGAAAAATATATTACGGCATAGAAAATCAAGACGCCCATGTCAGAGCCGAAAATATAAAGACACAAGAGGGCGGTATGTCCTTTGATATAGTATATGACGGCGGCAGGGTAAAGGCTGTTATCCCCGTCATAGGAAAGCATAATGTACTCAACGCTCTTGCCTCATTCTGTGTCGGAAGAGAGATGGGAATGACCGCTCAGGAGATTGTGGGAGCATATGCAGATTATAGCGGTATTCGCCAAAAAAACAGGATAATCAATGGTATAATGATAATCGATGATTGCTATAACGCAAGCCCACATTCGGTCAAGGCGGCGCTGTCGGTGCTTATGCAGACAGTCTCTGCGGGCAGGAGGATAGCGGTGCTGGGCGATATGCTTGAGCTGGGTCATATGAGCCAAGCGGCGCATGAGGATATAGGAAAATCTGCGGCGGAATCGGGCATAGATATGTTGGTGTGCAGCGGAGGGGAGAGTGTCCGAATGGCCGAGGCGGCAAGAAGTCACCGACTTGAGACGCATTATTTTGCCGCAAAGGAAGAAGCCTCACACTTCCTCAAACAAACCCTCTGTCCCGGCGACACGGCGCTCTTTAAGGCAAGCAGGGGTATGGCTTTTGAAACGATTATAGAATCACTGCAAGAAACGATATAAACAGCAAAGGAGTGGTCTGCAAATGGGTACAGTTTCGGCTATAGCAGGGTTTGCGGCATTTGTCGTAACCGCTCTGTCCGGACGCTTTTTGATCCCTATGTTAAGACGGCTGAAATTCGGGCAGACTATATTGGACATAGGTCCCGCCTGGCACAAAAAAAAGCAGGGTACTCCCACAATGGGCGGTATAATGTTTGCGATCGGAATCGCCGCCGCTGTCTTTGCCGGATATTTTGCTATGGTCGTTCTCTTTCCCGATACTGCCGCCGAGATAACCTTTGTCGAAAAGGTACGGCTCTTCGCAGGATTGGGTCTTGCTTTCCAGTTCGGATTTGTAGGATTTCTCGATGATTATATCAAGGTTGTTAAAAAACGCAACCTCGGTCTGAGCGCCCGTCAAAAGACACTCATGCAGCTTGTTATATCGGTTGCCTATGTCCTGACCTTATATTTTGCGGGAGAGACCTCTACCATTGTAGACATTCCTTTTTTCGGACAGGCAGACTTTGGATTCATCTACTATCCCCTTGTCATAATAGGAATGTACGGTTTTGTTAATGCAGTAAACCTGACCGACGGTGTCGACGGCTTGTGCGGATCGGTGACATTTGCGGCGGCGCTTGTCTTTATCGCCGTGATGAATATAACCGGGTATGCGGGTATGAATATCTATGCCGTTGCCCTGGCGGGAGGATGTCTCGGGTTCCTGATGTGGAACTTTTATCCCGCAAAGGTCTTTATGGGAGACACGGGGTCGATGTTTCTGGGAGGCGCAGTCATTTCCCTGGCATTCGGCAGCGGGATGCCGATGATACTGCTCTTTGCCGGGATAATATATATAGCCGAGGCGCTTTCGGTAGTGCTGCAGGTTATCAGCTTTAAATCCACCGGCAAGAGGATATTCAAGATGAGTCCCATACATCACCACTTTGAGATGCTCGGATGGTCTGAGATAAAGATAGTAGTAACCTTTACAGCGATAACGGCCGCTTTCGGAGCGGTTGGGGTGTTGTCGGTTATAATGAGATAGAGATAGAAAGGGATGAAACAAGATGGCAAACGCAGTCACCCGCAGACCCGCCAAACCCCAAAGGCGGACAGTTTCGGCAAAAAACAATCCGATGGACAAAACCTTTCTTATATTCGTGATTATTCTGTTGATGTTCGGGCTTGTCATGCTTGCTTCGTCAGGATATGTCTATGCTCATTATAATGCTGAGGGCGGCAGTCTGCATTACATTACAAGACAGATCGCCTTTGCTGCGGCGGGGCTGATATGTATGCTCTTTGCCTCGGTCGTTGATTATCACATACTAAGGAAATTTTCCATTTGGATATTCGGCATTGCCTTTGTTTTGCTTATAGTCGTGCTGGGTATGAGACCTATCAACGGCGCTCACAGATGGATTTTTATCGGGCCGATAAACTTTCAGCCGTCTGAAATAATGAAGTTTGCTATAATAGTTTTATTCGCTTTGATAATTGCCAAATACCATGACAAGATGAACAAATTCAAGTACGGCGTTCTGCCCTTTATCGTAATACTGATAGCGGTAGCCATTCCTATGCTGATGCAGCCGCATCTTTCGGGAACTGTTCTCATCATGGGAATAGGCGTGGTTATGATGTTTGTGGGGGGAACAAGCTATCGCTGGTTTGGCGTTGCAATGCTTTTGGTGATAGCGGCGGTCGCCGTCATTGTGGCAATACGGGGTATAGACTATGTTATGGTGCGTCTCAACGGATGGCTCGATCCATTCTCAGACGTTCGGGATAAAACTGCTCAGACCTATCAATCGTTACTCACCATAGGTTCCGGCGGTCTGATGGGGGTAGGTCTCGGCAACTCTGCTCAAAAGTACCTCTATCTCCCTGAGCCGCATAACGATTTTATATTTTCGGTCGCCTGTGAGGAACTGGGCTTTATAGGAGCATCCCTCATCATATTGCTCTTTGTGATGTTTGTATACAGAGGATTTGTGATAGCCACAAACGCTCCCGATAAATTCGGCATGATGCTCGCCGTCGGACTTACCGCACAGATAGGAATACAGGCTCTTCTCAACATTGCGGTTGTGACCAACACCGTCCCCAACACGGGAATCAGTCTGCCATTTTTCAGCTACGGCGGAACCGCCCTGATGATGCAGCTAACCCAAATGGGAATAATACTAAATATCTCCAGGCATAGTAGGGTAAATAATTAAGAATGCAGAATGCAGAATTACCTTTTTTGGGGGCTGCATTCTTCATTCTTAATTCTGCATTCTGCATTGTTAATTGTCCGTCACCTTATTTTCATAAAAAGCATAGTATATTTCGCAGGCTTTTTTAAATGAAAGGGTGATTAGCTTTGGAGAGGTTATATATACAAGGCGGCAAAAGGATAAGCGGCGAAATCGATGTGCAGGGTGCTAAAAACAGCGCCTTACCGCTATTGGCGGCAACCATTCTTACAGAGGGTAAGAGCGTTTTACATAATTGTCCTGATTTAAGCGATATTAACGCAGCTTGTAAGATTCTTTCCTATTTAGGATGCGATGTTACATATTCCGGTAATACCGTTACTGTAGATGCGGCAAATATAACAAATACCGACATACCCGAATCGCTGATGAGCGAGATGCGGTCTTCCATAGTCTTTTTGGGGGCGTTGGCGGCGCGGGTCGGCAAAACCAAACTCTGCTTCCCGGGCGGATGTGAGTTGGGGCCTCGTCCGATAGACCTGCATCTGTCATCGCTCAGACAGCTGGGACTGGACATAAAAGAGGAGCACGGGTATCTCGATTGCCACCGAACAAAGAGACTGCGGGGGGCAAAGATAATGCTCTCATTCCCGTCGGTAGGGGCAACCGAAAACATCATGCTTGCTTCGGTAACGGCGGACGGGGAGACCATCATCACAAATGCGGCGGGAGAGCCTGAGATAGTTGACCTTGCCGATTATCTGAACAAATGCGGGGCAAAGATTACCGGAGCGGGTGAAAGCACCGTTATCATCAAGGGGGTCGACAACCTTCAGGGTACCGAGCATAGCGTAATACCCGACAGGATAGTCGCTTCTACATATTTATGTGCAGGAGCTATAACCGGCGGAGAGCTTCTGATAAAAAAATGCAACCCCACTCATATAGAGAGCGTGCTGCCTGTGCTGGAACAGACAGGCTGCAAGATCATCACAGGGGCAGACAACATCTACATAAGAGCGCCCGAACGGTTATGCCACATGGAAACGGTCAGGACAATGCCCTACCCCGGATTTCCCACCGATGCTCAGGCGCCGCTGATGCCCTTAGCCGTTATTGCTAACGGAACGAGTGTTTTTGTCGAAAACATATTCGAGAGCAGATACAAGCAGGTCTCAGAGCTTAGGAAGATGGGCGCCGATATAAGAATCGAGGGCAAGGTAGCCGTCATAGAGGGCGTAGATAGGATTTACGGAGCCAATGTAAGGGCAACCGATCTGCGAGGAGGAGCGTCGCTGATAATAGCGGGTCTTGCCGCAGAGGGTGAGACTGTAATATCAGATATATATCATATCGACAGAGGATATGAAAGAATAGAGGATAATCTCCGTTCTATCGGAGCAAAAATAAAGAGGATATAACGAACATCATGTAGGGGCGAACTTTGTTCGCCCGCAGAACGGTCGGTAGGGGCGAACTTTGTTCGCCCGCAAAGCGGGAATAATACATCGGGGGACGGATAAAAATGCAGAAAACTTACAGCGATAACAAAAACAGGTCTGCCGCAAGGGCAACATCAGGCAGACGCAAAGCCAAAAGACGCAAGCGGAATAATCTGCTCTATTACATATTGCTGCTCTTTTTTATCGCCATAATAGGCATTGTTCTATCCCTCACGGTGTTTTTTAAGGTAGAATCCGTCGTCGTTACGGGGATTAACGAATATAGCGAAGAGACTGTTTTAGAATCGGCCGGGACCATTGCTGGAACAAATCTGTTCATGCTCAATGCCTTACGGTTGGAGAAAAAAATTCTCGATTCGCTCATATTCAGCGACAAGGTATCTATTGCAAAAAAACTGCCCTCCACGGTTATTATAGATATAACCGAGAGCAGGATAGAGTTTAGCCTGCCGGAAGAGGGGTCGGAAACAGTCGATGAAGAGACCGGAGAAATAGTCACACTATATACCCATATCAGCGGGTCGGGCAGGATCATAAAAAACCGCCTGCCCTACCCTGCCGACGGTTCTGTTATATTGACCGGAATAGATATAGGCGAAAAAATGCCGGGTGATTTTATTCCCGATGGCGGCAATGAGAACTGGAACGCCGCCTTTGCCGTAGCTCAGGCAGCCGCTCTGGAAGAGTTTGAGGGCATCATAGACATAGATACCGAGAGTATAGTTGATATAAAAATAAACTATCAGGATAGGATAGAGGTGCAAATAGGGAGCATCAGCGATATTTCGCACAAGATAAAGATGGTCAAGCATCTTCTAACTAACCCCGAAAACATAGACATTAACGAAAGAGGAGAGCTTTTTTACAACCGCAACACCGAAAGCTTCCATTTCAAACCGATGTAGCCAACGATTAACACCATCATTACATTACGGAGGATGCGGGAATGTATTCGTTGAAAGAAGTGGCGGACAAGTATAACATAACTCCTCGCACATTAAAATATTACGAAGAGATAGGGCTGATCTGCACCGGGCGTGATAAGAGCAACTATCGGGTCTATGACGAATCTGCCATAGACAGGCTGGAGCGTATACTTGTGCTGCGTAACATGGGGATAGGCACCAAGCAGATCAAGGTTATGTTTGAGAAAGAGAACCATGAGGTGATGGAGATTATTGCCGGGCAGAAGACACGGCTGCGGCAGGAAATATCCCAGCTAACCGACATGAAGGAACGCATATCAAACTTTTTATCACAGACCGCTAACAAAACAATCGCCGCCAAAGACCTGCTGAGCAGATGCCGCTCCCGCAAGTCGCATAAAATCGAACTTTCGAGCATGATAGAGGCGCCCAGCAACGAGGAACGTGACCAGATAGCGCATATGGATTCGCTGTCGGTTCAAGAACAAGAGTTGGTTATATGCTGTGTTAATAAATACGCTCTGTCGTCTGAGGAGTTTTCGTTGCCGCTAAAAATAAAGATAACCGCAAAGACACGGAATGAGGATTTGTGGCTGTTTTTCGGGAACTACCGAATGGTCTTCAACTGGGATTGTGATATGGACGAGTTCAGATTCTGCGATCAGGTACTGGGGTGCGAATTTGGAATATCCGACAAGGGCAGGGTTCCCTGTGATCAATATGTAGATATAGAGTGGATACTGGAAAACGAAAAGACCGAGGTTCTTCTCGATGGCAAACGAATCTTTGAGCTAAAATATACCGACAATTCTGATTTTTCCCTAACCTCAGGCATAGGCGTTGGGACAGACCGAGGCAACACCGTTACGGTCAAGGAGATTACGGTAACTCAAAGCGGCAGAAAAACCCAGGTTGACCTTGCCGCAATGCGGTGGCATCATAGCAGCCATCATATGGATGGCGGCAGGCTTGTTATATTTAACACAAGCGACAGGGATACGTTAGCGACTGCGGAATCCTTCACACTCCCGCTCAAGATAGACCTTACCGCCAAAACCGATGATACCAACATACGAATATACTGGGGCAGAGGGCAGATTATATTAAACTGGGAGCAGGATAAGCGAAAGCTCATACTGAGAGACCCGCACAGCGGTAAGGAAACACGACTTGAGGGAGGATACATCACACCCGGGGAGTACCACGATATATCCTGGATAATACATGAGGACTACTCGGCTCTGATCGTAAACGGGATAGTCCGCAGTTATATTGAATCGGCAACTCCGCAGATGTCCGCCAACGTCCGCATCAGCTCAGGATACGGAAGCACCCTCACGGTGGACAGCCTGACTGTAACGGAGCTTGTGCGGGGATAACAATGCAGAATTAAGAATGCAGAATGCAGAATTTTTTAATATTGGAGGTTTTATTATGAACACTGTCTACAGATATAATCCCGATGATTTCAAGGGGATATTGGGTTTATCGGATGATTTTAGTAATTTCTATAAATCACACGAAAAATATTGCAGTACCAATGCGCTTATGGATTGGTCTGTACGGCATAACTGTTGGGAAAATTTGATTTTCACAATCAAAGGCAGGGAAGTAGAGGGTTTTCTTAACCCTGTAACGGCACATGAAATGACAAGTTATTTGGAGGAATTGGTAATTGATTAATTTTAATACGGGTGAGCAACAACTCAATAAATTTTCAGGTTCAGAGAAAAAAACTACCATTCTATACAAAGGTGATGTATATATGGTCAAATATCCTGACCCTGTACGAGCAAAGAAACTTAAAGGTATAATAAGCTACAAGAACAATCAATACTCCGAGCATATTGGTTCGAGTATATTCAGGTCTTGCGGTATTGATGCTCAAGAAACAGTTATAGGAGAGTTTACCGACCGATCGGGAAAAAGGAAAACTGTGGTTGGATGTAAGGATTTCACACAGAACGGCATAGTTCTTTATGAGATGGACAAACTCGCAAATGCAATCGCACCTGACGAAATACAGTTAGATGCAACCATTGAGAATGTCAATCGTATAATTGACGAATCCGAGTTTATCAAAGATAAAAACGCCATCAAAATTGGTTTTTGGGATATGTTTGTTGTTGACGCACTAATCGGCAATAAAGACAGGCATTTAGGGAATTGGGGTATTCTCGATAACAATGATGAGATAACATTCGCCCCTGTTTACGATTGCGGTTCCGCACTCAGTGCGTTATTGGACGATGATAAAATGCAACTAATAATAAAAGATCCCGTCACATTCAAAAATCAAGAATTTAACACTGCATCCATGTATTCAATGGGCGGCAAAAGGATATTTTACCACGAGATTTTCAAAAATCCGCCGAATGATTTAGCCGTGGCTATAAAACGTATCGTTCCTAAAATCAATATGGAAGAAATATACAGCATCGTAGATTCTACCCCGCAAATGCCCGAAATCAGGAAGACATATCTCAAGCAAGCTCTTGCATTGCGGTACGAGCAAATTCTGTTACCTGCTTTAGTCATATTGCACAAACATAATCGGCGATTTTCACAAAAATGAAAATTCCAGTAAACTACCCCTTGACCTGTACGTTGCGTATAGGTTTATAATGATAGTATTATGTAAAAAGGCTGGTGTTTGTTAATGAAAATATTCGGTAATATTAAACGCTTGTTTTCGGTTGTCACGGCTGTTGCGATTTTGGCGGGAACCGTGAGCATGGCAGGAATCGCAAGGACAGTGATTGTAACCGAACATGAGGAGTGGGACGAAATCGAGAGCATAATAGGACGATACAACGGTGAGTGGCACAGCACGGCAAATGCAGGATCGGTAAGAGGTCATATGCCCTCTACTGCGCTTATGGGAAACGGTGACATTGCCGTGTCTTCGGCCGGAAATGCCGAGGAGAAGACCTTTCATGTGTCTAAGAGCGATTTTTGGACGGCCGATCAGAGCAATCCCTCCGCCGCCCGTCCTATCCCGATAGGCGGGATAACATTGCGTTCGACAGAACCTGCGCCCCTGCCTAAATCAGGGGGCAACATAGCGCCGCTCGGCACCGCAACCGCAACCTCTAACCATCCGGATTTTCCGCCGCAAAGGGCCTTAGCGGCATCCTATGAGCAGGGGTCTGAGGGTTGGGTATCACGGCATCGCGGCGAAAGCGCCCCATGGCCTCCCCATCTTATAGTAGAATTTGAGGAGCCTATGACTATAACAAAATGGGCAGTACACAGCGATGCCGCCGCAAGAGGACCGAGTTCAGACCCCGGCACATCAAGAGATTTTGAGCTGCAAACCAGCGATACAGGAGCAGACCCGTGGACTACCGTGTCATCTGTTACCGGCAACAACCTTGCCATCCGTGAGATAGAGCTGGAAGAACCTGTAACATCGCAGTTTTTCAGATTACTTCTCACTATACCTATGCAAAACGCAGATGATGCTTTTGCCCGTGCCCGTGTGCGACAGTTACAGCTGATCGCTCCGAGTGATGGGGAAGAGGACGAAAACCCCAATGACGAAGATATTATAGATCCCGATGAGTATTTCTACGAAAAGCAGGATATTCTGAACGCTAAGGTTGACACCGAGCTTGTTCTCGGCAACCGTATGCTCGAGATGGAAACCTGGACGACCGCCAATGACCACAAGGGCAGAAACTACATAATATCAAAGATAACATCGACCGATACCAAGGAGGCTAGCCTGCAGGTAGAGGTTTGGGCAGGAAGTCCTAATAACACAAACAACGGAACCTATCCCAGAACAGCGGCACATTCGGAAGACAGCAGTGTTACGGTCAGCCGATATACCGCAGCTCCGTCGGGTGCATTTATCCCGCCGCCATGGAGATCGAGAGGGGTGCTTTCCTCAAAGATTATCGGCAAAGAGTTTACCACATCCTCCGACAACGCATCCAAGAGCTTTATGAACTTTACCCTCGAGCCGAATGAGACGGTCTATGTCGTCACAGCGGTTGCGGGAGGGGGACAGGTTTATACAGGATCATCGACACCTACCCTCAAACAGGGTCAGACAGAGCCGCTCGATCAGGCGCATAGTCTGCTGAACGCTGTTAGCGGAGTTCCTTATATAGACGGTCTTATCGAGGATCATGCGGCATGGTGGAAAGACTTCTGGTCAACCTCATATGTCAACATAGATCTGCCGCAGAATGATTCACAGAAAAACGACCAGTTAGGACAGGACATTGCACTATTACAGCAGTATTACTACGGCGGCCAGTATGTGTTAGGGTGCAGTGTTAAGGAGGGTTACATAGCCCCCGGTCTGTACGGACACTGGATAACCACCGACAACCCCAGCTGGAATAACGACTATCATCTTAACTACAACTTTGTATCGCCCTTCTACGGGGTTGCCTCAAGCAACCGTCCCGAAACTCTATTGCCTGCGGTAGAGGCGGCTCTCAGTCATATGATCCAGGGCGAGAGAAACGCCATGAGCCCCGCCGAACTTACTAAGATCGGACTTCGCCGCTGGCCCGACTGGCTTATCGCACACAATACCTATACCTCAGACAGACTCGCCGCCGGAACATTGCCGCAGGGTATTCCCGATTCCATGCTCTTCCCTGTAGGTATCGGACCGTGGGGTTCCTTCCCCGATATAAGCTATCACAACTCGACCGTCCATGTGCCTTTCAGCGCATATCCGATGGTTGAATACTACAAATATACCAAAGACGCCGAGTTTTTTGTCAGAGAGTTTGAGTTCGATTTCTTTGAAAACTACGGGCCTGCCTATGCGGGCAGAACGACAACTACAGTGTATGAATATCTGCGTAAATGCGCCAATTTCCTTGAGGCATGGGTAGAGAAAGAGGATTTTGACGACGGCACATACCGCTACAATCTTGTCGCCGCCTATAACGAGGGATCGTGGGCTAAAAACGCCGCCGTTGAGCTTGGTGCATACAAAATGTCTCTGGAGGCTCTTCTGCTTGCCATAGACCTCAACGATATAGAGGATCCGAAACGTGATATATATCAGGATTTGTACGACAATCTTGCTCCCTTTGCCACAACCGAACTGAACGGCAAAGAGATCTTTCCGCTTGCCGAATATGAGTGGATTCCCAGCATACCTGAGTATAGAGGATCCCGCAATCCCCGCCGTGAGAACGAAACCCAGAGTGACTATGAAGCACGGGAAAAGGCCGAATACACCGCAGAATTTCACAGCAACACAGAGCGGACATGGGACTGGGGACCGCTTATCAATCCATTCCCCGAATCTAACCCCATGCAGCTTGAGCCGATATTCCCATTCAACAGGCTGGGATACTACTCACATCCCGATCAGATCAAGATCGCACACAATACCATAGAAGCAGTCAACTCGTGGAACAACAACAACGCTTACCCGAAAATATACACCATCGCTCCGAGGGTGCGATACAACCCGTCTGTAATACTCACCGGTCTTGCCCGCAGATACAGAGAACAGGTACAGCCTAATCTGTGGAACTATGACGGTGTACACGGCATCGAAAAGAGCGGAGCCACAGGCGGTATCAACGTAATGATGCTCATAGGCGACAAGGGTTATGTAAAGGCATTCCCCAACTGGCCTGAGGGCAGAGCGGCCGAGTTTACACGGCTGCGTGCAGAGGGTGCCTTCATCGTATCCTCCAAGTATGACGGCAGCAGTGTCACCCATCTCGAGGTTACAAGCGAGGCCGGAGGTACCCTTAACATGATCTCTCCCTGGCTTGGAGGAATGTCGGTAACACGGGCAAGCGACGGAGCCGATGTAGCGGTGGTCAAAAGCTCTGTCCCCGATTGGGAGATGGAGGACGCATTCTCCTTTGAAACAACGGCAGGAGAGACATATATATTCACAGAGGTTGAGGGTGATCTCAATCCGGTTGATCTTCGTTCCTTCCTGCGTACCGATGTTAATAACATCTTCCACGAATACTATTTAGAACTGACCAACGCACCCAAGGCCGATCTTCAGATAGGCAATGCCTATGGAGGAGCCTTTGTAGAGGCAGTCCAGGACGGAGGATTCGGCCAATATATCGGGCTTGCCGAGAATGACGTAATTACCGAAATCAGCGGCACCTTTATCGAGAGTACCGCAAAACTGATAGAGCTTTATGATGCTCTGACTGTCGGGGATGATGTTACCCTCAAGGTGTGGCGTGCCGACAAATACATAGAGATAACATTCGCAAAACCCGAAAAGCATGGGGGTCTTATGATCCCCCGCATAATCCAGGCCGAAAGTTTTGACCTGAGCAACGCAAGACAAGACGGCCCCAACATACGTCCCACCATCGCCAACAACTCTGACATCAGCCCATACGGAACAGGACGGCAGATAGGCAACATCGGCGGGAACGACTGGGTTATGTATAAAGACATCAACTTCAGCGAGCCTATAGAATCTATGCTCTTCCGTGTTTCTAAGGACGGCGGTCTGGCAAACACCACGACCATAAGCGTTAGGATAGGGGAGAATACTGCGGCGGCACAGATAGCAACCGCTGTTGTGACGGGGCATCCCGATCTGACCGGGGGAGAGGCCTGGAACACCTACCGCACCATTGCGGCAACCGTCACCAACGCCAACATAACAGGAGTACATGATCTCTACCTGCATTTTTCCAACAGCGTTAATGTCAACTGGTTCTCGATCAACGATGCCGAGCCATCGGCTCCGCCTGCAATCACCACAGAATCATTGCCGAGCGTTGTAGTAGACAGTCCGTACAGTCAATCGCTCTCTGCCGATGGAGAACAGATTATCACATGGTCACGGACGGGCGGAACATTGCCGCCGGGACTAATACTGGGCACCAACGGCACAATCTCAGGAACTCCAACAGAGGAAGGCACCTATAGCTTTACGGTGCGGGCATACAACGGCGGAGGAACCGATACAAAGACATTGTCTATAACCATCAGATCGCCCATCCGTCAAGACGGCGATGCAAACGGTGACGATGTTGTAGACATCCATGACATTCTGATGATCCGCAACCACATTCTCGGCACTCCCCGCATAGAGGATCCTGACGACCTCAAGGCCGCCGACGTTAATAAAGACGGAGTTATCAACATATTTGATATGCTGACGGTGCGGGATATAATTTTGCGAAAATAAACACGGGGTTGTAATAACACCGCAAAAACCCGCTAACTAAGCGGGTTTTTGGTATTTGGGCGCTGCACCCTAACAATATTTTATATTTTGGCTATTGACAGTATAAATATATTTATGTATACTATAGTCTTGCGGGATAAAAGGCAGTTGTTTTTACACAGATCCCGCCCGCAAAACACAAGACAGGAGGTTTAATAAACTATGTTACGCACATATCAGCCTAAAAAACGGCATAGAAGCAAGGTTCACGGGTTTAGAGCGAGGATGAAGACCAGAAGCGGACGAGCTCTGCTGGCGCGCAGGCGTGCTAAAGGGCGCAAAAGGCTTACCCACTGATACAAATATGAATTATTTAAAAACACTCACTCTTAACAAAGAATTTAAGAGGGCGTATTATCAGGGAAAAAGCAAGGCGCATCCTTTGGTAATAACATATTTGCTTAAAAACCGCCGCAATGGGGCGCGGTACGGCGTTACCGCATCAAAAAAAATCGGCAACGCCGTCCTACGCAACCGAGCAAGGCGTGTTATTACCGCTGCTCTGTCACAAATCGAGAATGAACGGAATTTGCGAGGATTTGATATGGTTTTTGTCGCACGTTCGGCTACCTGCAAGGCAAAATCGACCGATCTCAAAAAGGTCATATCTAAGCATTTAGATTTGTTAGGGTTATGAAAAAAATTATAATTGGCTTACTAAACGGTTATAAAAGATATATTTCGCCGTGTCTGCCGCACTCCTGCCGATTCCTGCCCACCTGCTCGGAATATGCAATGGAGGCGGTGGAGATTCATGGTGTAATAAAGGGATCGGGGCTTGCGGTCTGGCGTATTCTGCGATGCAATCCCTTTTGCAAGGGCGGGTACGACCCCGTAAAACCATAAAGTTTTTGGAGGAAAGCAATATTGAATATTATTACAGATATTTTCGGAGTGCCATTGGGATGGCTGATGTGGCTGATATACTCGGCAATTGGTAATTACGGCATTTCGTTGATTATATTCACTCTGGTGACAAAGGTGATTCTCTTTCCGCTTGCTATAAAGCAGCATAAAACGGCGATACAGACCGCTGTTCTCAAACCCAAGATGGACGAACTGCGTAGAAAACACAAGGACAACAAGGTATATCAGGAAGAGCTTGTGAAGTTTAATACAGAACACGGCATCAACCAATTTGCCGGATGTCTTCCTATGCTGATGATGCTGCCTGTGCTGTTCGGTCTCTTCGATGTTATACGGAATCCGCTTACCCATATCCTGCGTATATCACGGGAAACGATCGCCGCCTCAACCGATGTTTTAAAGGTCATGCTTGGGGACGGATTCAACGAACGTCAGGGACAGGTACAGACCAAGATAATCGAGATCATACATGATCATAAAGAAGACTTTATGCAAACGGTCTCCGAACTTGGTCACGGCGAAACTATAACGGGTGAGTTTGTTGAGCAGGTATCAATGTTTAACGTAAACTTTTTAGGGATTAACCTGGGAGCGATTCCTACCTTGGCTCTTTCGCTTGCGGTGATTCTGCCGCTGTTATCGGGATTTACCGCCGTTTGGCAATCACTGGTAACCATGAAACTGGGTCCTGCCATGATGCTCCAGAAGAACGATGCGGGACAGGGTAATTCCATGAAGGTTATGATGCTCCTGATGCCGCTCGTTTCGCTCTTCTTTGCCTTCAGATTTCCTGCGGGACTTGTTCTCTACTGGACAGCCTCTAATATAGTGGGATGTATTCAGCCGGTGATACTAAACAAAATTATAGACCCCAAGGAAGCATACGATAAAGCCATGGACGAGATGAACGCACGAGAGGCCGAAAGAAGGAGAAAAAGACCAAAACCGGAGAAGATGGTTGAACTGCCGGAGGGAGAACTCGGAGAACCTATAGAACTCGGAGAACCTATAGAAGAAAAATCCACGATACACAAGGAGCATGAGAACCGCAAAATAGCCGAAGCACGCAGACGAATGGCCGAAAAATACGGAGACGAGTAGGTAGTATATAATTTGAGAGGAGCATGAAAAATGCGCGAATTGATAGTAGAGGCTAACAGCATAGAGGAGGCCGTTGCTAAAGGATTAGCCGAATTAGGGCTGGAACGCAGCGATGTTACAGAAGAAATAATAGAGGAAGAAAAGAAGGGGTTGTTCGGCAAGCTAAAATCCCTTGCTAAAGTGAAACTCATATACAGCGCCGCCGCTGATTCTCCCAAAGAAAAGCCGGCGGGCAATACTACGCAGGAAAAGGAAGCGCTTGAGTATTTGATGGCCGTTACCTCAAAGATGGGAATAGAGGGGCTTGAGTTCTCGTTCGGCGGCGATGAGGACGGTATTATCTCGATCAACATCAACGGCGAACAGGCAACCCAACTCATAGGACATCACGGTGAGATTATGGATGCTCTGCAGTATCTGACCTCGCTTGCGACAAACTCTGATGATGATAATTATAAGCGTATACGAATCAACATCAGCGATTATCGTGAAAAGAGGGAAACTCAGCTGGAGGCGCTTGCGCTCAGGCTATGCAGAGCCGTAAAGAAAAACGGACGCTCGGTTACCTTAGAGCCTATGAACCCCTATGAAAGAAGAATAATACACTCGATAGTATCGGGATTTGACGGGGTGTACTCAAGATCTGCGGGTGAGGATCCTGCCCGTTATGTCGTTATAGCCGTTGATCGTTTCCGTCAAAAAGGCGGACGCACTCCCGACCGCAGCGACCGTAGCAGTAGCAGCAGCGGCAGCAGAACCGACCGTTCGAGAGAGCGGAGCGGCGCAAGCAGCTATAACAAGAGGGACGACTATCCTAAAAACAACGACTACAAACCCTCTTCGACCTCAAAATCAGGCGGAATATACAACTTTGAAAAAGAATTTCTCAAATCCGGAAACAAAGACAAACTCTTTTCTAAGATAGACCCCCAAGACGAGCAGGAGTGAACATGGATGATAAAATAAAAATATTTGAAGATAAAAAAATCCGCATGGAATGGAATGAAGAAGAGCAAGACTGGTATTTATCCATCGTTGATGTGATTGAGATTTTGACCGACCAACCAACGCACCGCAGTGCAAGCAATTATTGGGCAAAGCTTAAAGAGCGTATGAAAAGCGAAGGAAATGAACTGCTGACAATTTGTCAGCAGTTGAAAATGCAAGCAGAGGACGGCAAAATGCGATTAACAGATGCCGCAAATTCAAAAGGGATTCTGCGTATCATTCAATCTATTCCATCGCCAAAAGCAGAGCCATTTAAGATGTGGCTTGCCGAAGTAGGAAGTGAACGCCTTAACGAAATCGCAGATCCCGAATTGGCGATTGACAGAGCGTTTGAAACCTATTTGAAAAAGGGTTACAGCGAAAAATGGATAAATCAGCGAATAAAAACAATGGAAGTTCGCAAGGGTTTAACCGATGAATGGCAACGCTCAGGTATTGAGAAAACACAAGATTACGCAATTCTCACAGATATTATGACAAAAGAGTGGAGCGGCAAAACAACCCGTGAATACAAGGTTTTCAAAGGCCTGAAAAAAGAAAATCTTCGAGATCACATGACAAACATGGAGCTTGTACTCAATATGCTTGCAGAGGTTTCGGCAACGGATTTATCTAAAGAAAGCGATCCGTTAGGAATGAGCGAAACCGCAAAGGTGGCGAAACAGGGCGGTTCTGTCGCAAAAGCGGCACGACAGCAATATGAAAAACAGTCCGGCAAAAATGTCGTATCTCCGCTTAACGCAAAGAATCTTAAAAAATTGTAGAAAACAAATAGCATATACAAGGAGACGACCCAAGATGAGCAGGAGTAGCGATACAATTGTGGCTGCGGCAACGGCGGCGGGGCGTGCGGCGATAGGGGTTATCAGAATATCGGGGGAATCCGCTCTCGGCATTGCACAGACTGTCTTCAAATCCCGCAGCGGATTGCGTTTAAATGAATTAAACGGCTATCAAGGCGTTTTAGGCCGCATTTTTGACAGATGCGGCGGCATAGACGAAGTGATAGCCTTTGTTTATAGGGCTCCAAAAAGTTTTACAGGCGAGGATGTCGTCGAGTTTTCATGCCACGGCGGCAGCTATATCATAGGTGCGATAGTCCGCAGTCTTACCGAGGCGGGAGCAAGAATGGCGCTGCCGGGTGAGTTTACACGCAGGGCTGTGATGAACGGCAAGCTGACGGTGTCGTCGGCAGAGGCGATAAACGAAATGATAAACGCCAAATGGGAATATAGTGCAAAGACTGCCCTTGCTCAGTATGACGGAGCGTTGTCGGTCAAGCTGAACTCTATTAAGGATTCCTTGTACGGGTTAGCGGCAGAGCTTGCGGTAACCCTTGAGTTTCCTGAGGATGATATTGAGCTTGATCGGCCTGTCTTTGAATCAAAACTCAGATCAGCACAGTCGGAGCTGTCATGCCTTGTTGCGGGATACGCGCGGGGAAAGCTGATCAGAGAGGGAATCCCTACAGTAATAGCGGGCAAACCCAACACGGGAAAGTCTACGGTGATGAATCTCCTCTGCGGCACTGATAAGAGCATCGTTACCGACATAGAGGGCACGACGAGAGACGTTGTGGAGGATTATATTGACATCGGCGGGGTGTGTCTAAAACTTGCCGACACGGCGGGAATCAGAGAAAACGCAAAATCGGTAGAGAGGATAGGGGTAGACCGCTCAAAATCACGCATTGAATCGGCCGGAATAGTCCTTGCCGTCTTCGACCTCTCCCGTGATTTTGACCATAACGACCGAATCATTCTAAATATGCTCAACCCTGAAAACACGATAGTTATACTGAACAAATCAGATTTACCCTGCGTATTAGACACCGTGGAGTTATACAACAAGTTTAAGAATATCATACCATTCAGCGCTAAATCCGGCGACAGGCTGCAGGAGTTATACGACCTGATGGCCGATGTAGCTCAGGTTAGCGAATTTGACACATCAGAGGCTCTGCTCTTCTCAGCCCGTCAGCTTGAAGCGGCAAAGAACGCCTGCGAGTATATAGATGAAACATTCGCTCTATTGGCGGGCGGTATGCTCGATGCGGCGGGAGTCTGCCTTGAGTCGGCGCTGGAATCTATAGGAACGATAGACGGCGAGAATATCAGCGAGGGAGTAATAGAGGAGATTTTCCGCAATTTTTGTATAGGGAAGTAGATTTATGAATCTGTTAGGCGGGTTTGATGTAGCGGTTATAGGCGGGGGTCATGCCGGATTGGAGGCGGCAATGGCATCGGCCAAACTTGGCATGAAAACGGCTCTCTTTACCATGTCTCTCGATTCTATAGCGAATATGCCCTGCAATCCATCTATAGGCGGCACGGCAAAGGGGCATCTTGTGCGGGAGATAGACGCTCTCGGCGGTCATATGGGGCGGTTGGCCGACCATGCAACCATACAGAGCCGTATGCTCAATATGTCTAAGGGTCCGGCCGTCAACAGCCTCAGAGCGCAGGTGGATCGCAGGAAATATCAATCGGCGGCAAAATCGCTGCTTGAGAATCAGGCAAACCTCTATATACGTCAATGCGAGATAACCGATATAATTCTCGATAACAAGGGCAATGTCAGCCGATTGGCCGCAAGAGAGGGCGGTCTGTTTGAGGTTAAGGCGGTAATAATCGCATCGGGAACCTATCTAAATTCCCGAATACATATAGGAGAAAGCCAACTTGACCAAGCCGCAGACGGAAGCGTTACGGCATCGGCTCTTACCGATTCCCTATGCCGCATGGGAATCAAGACCAGACGATTCAAGACAGGAACCCCCGCACGCGCTCACAGACGGAGCATAGATTTTTCCAAACTCGATCGGCAACCGGGAGATGAGCCTGTAAAACCATTTTCGTTTGACACTACCGAGCCTATCCTAAACAGGGCGGAGTGCCACATAGCCTACACCAACGCCGATACCCATGCAATCATAACCGCAAACCTCCATCGTTCGCCTATCTACAGCGGGAAGATAGATGCGATCGGAGCGAGGTATTGTCCCAGCATTGAGGATAAGGTTGTGCGGTTTGCAGACAAATCCCGCCATCAGATCTTTGTCGAGCCTATGGGGCTTGATACCGATGAGATATATCTGCAGGGAATGTCGTCGTCCATGCCTGAGGATGTTCAGATAGATTTTCTGCGAACCATACAGGGCTTTGAGAATATAGAGATAATGCGGAGCGCCTATGCTATAGAATACGATTGCTGTGATCCCTCTCAGCTTAGACATACTCTTGAGTTTAAGACTGTCGGCGGACTATACGGAGCGGGGCAGTTCAACGGCACCTCAGGCTATGAGGAGGCGGCCGCACAAGGCTTGGCGGCGGGAATCAATGCCGCTCTCAAGCTGCAAAACCGTCCTCCGTTTGTACTCGAGCGCTGGTCTTCCTATATCGGCACGCTTATAGACGATCTTGTTATAAAAGGCTGTCAAGACCCCTACCGCATGATGACCTCCCGCAGTGAATACCGATTGCTGTTGCGGCAGGACAACGCCGATGCCCGCCTAACGCCGAGAGGATATGAGATAGGTCTTATATCCGATCAAAGGATGGAGAGGCTTGAGAAGAAACTCAGCGATATAAAATCCGAAACAGACCGTCTGTCCACGCTGACCATATCACCCTCCGCCGAGCTGAACGCTATGCTGGAATCAAAGGGTACCACCCCGATTGCCGCAGGAGCAAAGGCGGCCGATCTGCTAAAGCGCCCCGAAATAACCTATGCAGACCTTGCCCCGTTTGACCGTGACAGAATCGATCTTGCCCCCGGAGCGGCAGAAGAGGCGGTTACAGAGATAAAATACGCAGGATATATCAAGCGGCAGGCATCTAAAGCAGAGGAACTAAAGCGGCTGGAGAGCCGTGTGTTAGATAAAAACACCGACTATACCCTCATAAAGGGACTGCGTCTTGAGGCTATAGAAAAACTGAGCAGAATAAGACCCGATACTATCGGACAGGCATCCCGTATATCGGGGGTAACCCCTGCCGACATCACCGTCCTGCTCATATGGATGAGGATAAAGTGATATGACAGAGTATTTATACAATAAATCGCAGGAGTTCGGTCTGCCCCTCACAAAGGAACAGCTCAGCAGATTCGATAGCTTTGCCGCTATGATGACCGAATACAACAAGCACACCAACATCACCCGCATAACCGATCCCTGCGAGATCGCCGTCAAGCATATACTCGACAGCCTTGCTGTCTTTAAATATGCCGATATTCCCGCAGGATCAAGCCTGCTGGATGTAGGATCGGGAGCGGGATTCCCGTCGGTACCCATAGCGATATACCGCCCTGATATATCGGTCTCTCTGCTGGAATCAAACGGTAAAAAGACCCTCTTCCTGCAATCCGCCCTGCAAAATCTTTCGCTGAGTGCAGAGGTCATATGCGCCAGAGCCGAAGAGGCCGCGCATGATAGCCGCTTTCGGGAATCGTTCGATTTTGTCACGGCAAGAGCCGTTGCGAATCTAAACATTCTTGCCGAATATTGTCTGCCCTTTGTCAAGACGGGAGGGAGATTCATAGCATACAAGGGCGGCGGCATCACCGAGGAACTATCACAGTGCCAAAACGCCCTGAGCAAACTTGCAGGCGAGATAGAGGACCTATATAATTACCAACTGCCCGACCAACATAAGCGAAGTTTGGTTATAATAAAAAAAATCGGCATCACGCCGCCGATCTACCCCCGCAAAAACGCAAAAATACTGCAAAAACCGTTGTAGGGGCGGCAATCTGCCGCCCGCATATGACCACGGATGACCGAGGGCGGTCATCCCTACAGACCACCCCGCCGCTGCGGCGGCGCCCCCCCCCCTCAGGGGGCAAGGGCTGCGCCGCTATAATT
>Ga0099364_10004502_pt1 | contig 21102 bp, 22 predicted proteins | sample TergutTh196P3_FD_73070 | JGI IMG/M metagenome (GOLD analysis project Ga0099364, IMG submission 73070) | Microcerotermes parvus P3 segment gut microbial communities from Pointe-Noire, Republic of the Congo - Th196 P3 | ecosystem: Host-associated > Arthropoda: Insects > Digestive system > Gut ... | reverse complement strand
CCAAACCCTGCGCGGCGCTCATGTTGCCCTCCGGCAGCGCACTATCCTCCGCGCAAGTAAAAGCATTTTTAGCTTACCCATTAAATTGGAGATCTATTCCAGTTACACGGACGGTAAGACACTCCCCTTATAGCCTTCAACAGGCCTGTTAATACTACGCCGGAAATCAATAAGGGAATCGTTCCTTCCCTGTATGACGTTCTGCACTGCTTGGATATGCTGACCGAGATAGTCAAGGCGTTCCTCTAATTCCTTGTAGCTCCCCAAAAGCTCCAGTTGTTTGTTTGCCCCGGATGCAAGATTAGCGAAAGGCGCAAAGATACCGGAAAAATCGCTATCAAGCCCCGTAATAGACAATTGGCCCGGAGCGGTTTTCTGAACAGCTTCATTTATGATGTGATGGGCAAGGGAAATAACATCGTTGTTATACGTATTCTTAATCCAGATGTTTCCCTTGCCGATGAAATCTATTTTTATCTCGCCGTTTGCTCCAATATGCAACTTTTCGCAAACGTCAAGGATGTTTAATCCCATATATTTCAACCCCTAACATTGACATGACTATCATATCGCCTACTTTTTGATAATAGCCCCCTCACGGTCATTTGCTTTCCGTGAGGGGGCTATTATATGCGGCATGACTACCTGATTTTTACTTGAATGTTAATTTTTCGAGAATATTCGCTAAAACGCTTGACACGGGAAGTCCATCCATGTTATAATATTGTATTGTTGAAACGGGCTATCAAAAAGTAGGATATTTGATAGCTTGTTATTTTTTCTTCATCAACCGATGTTCCCGTAAACGCCTGTAAAACGTGGCTTCTTTTAAGCCTGTCCGCTTCAAAACCTCATCAACCGGCAGTTTTCCGCGCTCCCACAGCTTCACCAGTTCCCCGAAATTTTCAGGGGGCTTTTTGATAGGACGGCCGAACCGAACGCCCCGTAATCTTGCGGCGGCAATGCCCTCCGCTTGGCGTTGCAGAATGTACCCGCGCTCCAACTCAGCGACCGCACCGAACACTGTGAGCATAAACTTCCCAGTGGGCGATGCGGTGTCGATATGTTCTTTTTGGCTTATAAATTCAACGCCTTTTGCCGTGAGTTTGTCGATTAAATCAAGTAAATCCTTGGTGTTTCGGGCGAAACGGCTGACCGATTCGACAACCACCGTATCGCCGCGCTTGACTTTCGCAAGTAACTTTTGCAAGCTCGGACGAGCTGTATTTTTCCCGCTTTGTTTATCCAAAAATATCTGCGCTGCCGGTATCTTTAATTCAGACATCGAAATCCGTTGTCTGTCCTCGCATTGGTCGGCGCAACTCACGCGAATATATCCATAGGTTTTTCCCATAATATCAGCCTCCTATAAAAAATAAAGCCATCCCCGACCCAAGGGTCGGGGTATTGGGGCTTCTTACTTTAGAACGAACGCCGCAAGCGGCGGGGAATTAGACCCGGAGAGATTAAAAAAAAATTCTAAAGTAAGCCTGATTTTGCAAGGAAACCCCTTGCTTTTTTAATGCACTCGCTATATAATGTACAAGTGGTGACAATGCGATATATAGGGAGAGGTAAAATGTTTATTAACATCAGCAGAAACAATGGAAAGCCGTATTTGCGGCTGGTAAATTCAATTCGCGTAAAAAACAATGAAGGTTTTTCAATATCTCGTAACCAAATAATTTTTAATATCGGATTTTTAGAAAAATTCGACGACGGAAAGCCCGATTATATCGAACGGCTGCGCAAGTCTTTCCGCGCCGGAACCCCGCTCATCGAAAGCCTTGTGCCGTATTGCGAAAAGACCGCTCCGCTAGAAAAATATCGCTTCGACTTCATCGAAGGCGATCCCGCTTGTATCGGCAATCCCAAGCTTTTCTCGCATATGCTGATTGAGCGGATTATGGAAGAACTTGGGTTGATGGCGTTTTTTTCGTCCTACAAGAATTTTACGAAAATAGAGTACAATGTCTACAGTTTTGTTAAGCTGATGGTGTGCGGCAGACTGCTCAATCCCGCTTCTAAACTTGCGACCATTAAACAAAACGACGACTATTACGAGCCGATTCTTGACAAAAGCCACAATCCAGACAACATCTATGACACTTTGAGCTTTGTCGCTGACAATCACGATAAAATCATTCGCAGGATGAACACAAATATTGTAAAAAAAGGAAACAGAAATCCCGAAATTATCTTTTATGACGTAACGAATTTCTATTATGAAATCGAAAATCCGGATGATGATATTCTCGATGATGACGGCGAAATCTTGGAAAAAGGTTTACGAAAAATGGGCGTTTCCAAGGAAAACCGCAAACAGCCGATTGTGCAAATGGGGCTTTTTATGGACGATCAAGGCTTGCCGATTGCGGTGGAAACTTTTCCCGGAAACACGCTTGACCACCTAACATTTAAGTCGGCGCTGTCCAAAAATATTGGCACCATGGAACATTCCAGATTTATCCTGATAGCCGACCGCGGAATTTGCAATTATCACAATATTTTACAGGTGATCGACGGCGGAAACGGCTATATTATGGCGAAAAGTCTGCTTAAAAGCAATCTTGAAGAGAGAGAGTGGGCGTATTCCGAAGACGGCTTTATTGAGGACAGTTCCAAGTTCAAACACAAAAGCCGGGTTGTGAGAAAAAAAGTTGCGGATGAACACGGCGAAGAAAGAGAGATAACCGAAAAAGTGGTTATTTATTGGAGCAAGAATTTCGCCGACAGAGGCATGAAGGAAAACAAATCCTTCCTTGAATTTTTGGACAAGCTCATGGAAGCGCCCGAAAATTTCCGCATTACCGCCGCTCAATCAAAGAGTTTGCGCCGCTTTTTGGACAAGAACATAGTCAATGAAAAGACAGGCGAAATCGTGGATTCGTCCAAGTTGAGGGCGATGATTGACAAAAACAAAGTTGACGCTTACAAGCGAAGTTTTGGTTATTATCAGCTTGTAACATCCGAACTGAAAATGGACGACAAAGAGGTTGTTGAAAAATATCACGGACTAAGCCAAATTGAGAACCAGTTCCGAATTATGAAAGGCGACCTCTCCGCCAGACCGCTTTTCGTAAGAAATCCCGACCACATCAAGGCACATCTTTTGATTTGTATGATCGCCTTGACGGTTATGCGGATTATCCAAAACCGTATCGTGAAATCGGGCGCACAGCCGAGTGCCGCCGAAAAAGACGTTGATTGGACAATGGGGCTTTCCGGCGAACGGATAAAAAAAGCCTTGAACAAGTGGCAGGTAGAACTGCTGCCGGGGGATTACTACAGATTTATGAACACCAACGACGAAGACTTAAAGCTGATTCTTGACGCTTTCGGCATAGAAATACCGCATAAATTCTTCAGAAAAGCCGAGCTCAGGCAGTTCAAAACAAACATTAAAATTTTCATGTAGACACATATTGTGGTGACATATACATTATAGATATTTTTGCCCACACAGCAAGGGAAACGCCGATGAACCGGTGCTTCCCTTGCTCTGTTTTGTTTTTTTTGAGAGATGCACGTGGCAAACTCGGGTTATAACACAAACGCTGTCCGAAAGGAAGGACTTTGATTGAAAAAATTATGAAATATGAATTTCAGTAACGGTAATAGGGGACACCCATTTGTTGCAAACGTCCGATTCTATCATGGGTATTGGGGTGAGTTGAATAAAGGGCTTTCAAAAAAGATTCTTGCGGTTCACTTGTTCCGATTGCATCCAAGCCTTTGGCCAACTCAAAACCATACCCTAATTCGGCAGCATATTTATCAGCATCGTATTCGTGTTCTCTCATAGACCACATCAGGAACAGCATACAAAATTTAGTCCATAGCCAAACAATTCCCGCAACAAACAAGCTCGGAAGTGCGTTTAGACACCCTTGCATACAACCGTTTCGCCTAAATTCTGAAAAAAATGAGCCAAGCGTCATAAACGCAAAAATCGAGTAAATCAATTTCATTATGAGAATCAATACAGTCATAATAAAATTACCGCCACCGATTAACAGTTGAATTTGCGTGTGACGGTGAGCTAAATGTGCTACTTCATGCGCCATAATTCCTTGTATGACATCATCAGGCAATTTGAAAAGCCCCTCGGTAACACATATTGTTCTTCGTCCGATGGCGTATGCGTTAGGTTCGGGAGCATAAATCACCTTCAAGACGATTTTGCTTGTCATTCTCGGCGTTTTCTTTTTTGCCCTATTATAAACCAACTCCAATAAGGGTATCATCCGTATTTTCATGTCAACCCGCGACATTTTTCTTGCCCCTGCCATAACGCAGAGAACCCACTCGCCAAAGGAAGAAAAGGCGATGAGGATTGATATTACATACACGAAGAATACAACGATGAGCGATTCAACCCCGGCTGCGGCAAAAAGCCCGACGATGAGCGCAGCATTGAGGGCAAAAAATACGATTACGCCAATGCTTGATTTGCTGAATATATTTTTTACCACATCCAAACTCGTCACCGTCCTTTCTTGCTATTTATTGGATTGCACTTGGTTATACCGTTCGATAATATAATCAACAAGCTGCAAATTCAATTCCTTAATTTCATTAGATGCCGCAGGGGTAAATTCATATACGTTATCTTGTGAATCGCACAGTATAAAATCCTCGCCGCCTCTATCCTCAAAAGCAATATACCCTTTTGTTTTGGGATAATGTTCATGGATATAGCTGCTATTAACAACAATATCTGAAGATAATCTTTGCTTCTCGTTTGCACCGTTAAATTCCACATAATCAAATGCCAAATAGCCGTACTCCAGTAAATAAGAACGCATCTGATTTCCCAATTCGATGTGTAGCCGTTCTTCGATGTCTTTGAGTAATTGCGCTGAAGCAGGGTTATTACTTTTTTCTGTTATGCCAATACTTGAAATGCGTTTAACAAAATCGTTCATGCTACGACCCCTCCTCTTGAGCGCATAATCCAATGGTTCGGCCTTTCGACATTATTGTATCGGTTATTTAGCCTTGTGTCATTGCGCCAACTATCAGTTCGCTGCTCATGTAAAATCATGCCGTTAGTTCCATCATGCTCTGAATAATAACATAACTCCGCAAACGGTGAATCCGGGCTTTGCCCCATATGATGCAAGTCTATTCGTTCTCCTGTGCGGGAACAATACGGAGCGCGACCTAATTCCATTAGTTCCCTATTTGACTTTCCGGTTTTTTCATCGACATAATCAAAGTCAATTTCTCTAATTAGGCATGGGCGGCCATTCACATTCCCCTCACTAAGTCCTGCATCTCTATAAATTTCGTATTGTTCCATATTGTTAATATAGTTTATTATTTCATCTGACCAACCGGCTTCGTTTGTAATAATACTTCCTACATTTTGTGAATTGAATGAACCGCCCAGACTTGCACCCGATACATAGTTGACGTTATCAGTCGAAGCTGAAATTCCATAAATTACGGTATTCTCATATTCCAAAACAGCTTTGTTGATTTCATTCAAAGGCACAAGGCATTTGTTCAATTCATTAAGCGACTTTTTTATTGATGAACTGCACTCATTTACAATATCACCAAGCTGCTGATATTTTGAATCGCTCCAATCGCTCCCCGCTTCCTGATATTTTCGTTGCAACCCTCTTTGTGAAAGCGAGAGCATTTCTATAGTGTCCGTGCATAAACTAATCGCATCTCTAATTAAATCGCTGTTTGTACTTACTCTACCCATTGACTTCACCGCCCTTAGATAACCCATCAATAAACGCCGTCAACTCGGAAGCATTAGGCATTATGTACGGTTTGAACTGAAACGCACTTTTTACCCCATCGGAATAAAATACCGTGTTATCCCTTAACCCCGAAACGGATACCCCGTCAATCAAGTTGTCGGCATCATTGTTGCCTAACGCAAAAACAATCCGTTCAGGAAATTTTGATAAGATGTTTTCGCCGTAATACATATTCTCTTTTACGCTTTGGTATTCAAGCGAAGAAACTATGAAGAATATACCGTAATTTGAGCCGTCGTCTATAAGCTGTAGTAATTTTTCTGAAACCGACAGGGATGAGGACATACCGAAATCTCCCGACATACCAAAATCAAACCCTGTTGATGCTTCATTAGCGGTGGAGGGGCTTTCGGAAAATTCGTTTTCATCGACTGATTCGCCTTTTAGCATTTTCTTAATAATGTCGAGAAATTGCATATTTTTGATTACAAACAGAGTTTGCTTTATTTCTCCACCCTTTTTCCGCTCCGAATATTCAGAGTGAAGGTCATTTATATAGCTAATAATGTGCGCTCTATTATCAGCAGCCTTAAATCGTGGAGTAAAACCGATAAAGCAACTATATAACTCAGAAGATACACTTTCACCCATTAAGCTCTCTCCGTCAACACAGTAAACATTGGTTTTGGCATTTAACAATGCTGAAAAGATACAGATATTGGTTAGGTTTTCGGACATTTTTTCATTAGCTCCGCAAATCAATAAATTATGCCTTCTGCGGCGGTCAAATTGCATCGCAAACGGCGGGGCTACTTTTATCAATGTACCCATGTGCATTTTTATGGTGCTTTCATCCGAAACGCCTATCTTGTATTGAAGCAGATAATCAACGAGTAAAATAGTCCTGTTCCCCTCAAACGTCTGCGTAACGGCCGGTCTATCCGCGTATTTCTCTGAAATAAGAGCCAAGTATTCCGCTTGCTTTTCTTTTGAGCAATAAGCGGCACGGAAACCTATATTATTAGATTCCATGTATTCCAAGTTCATTACAGCCGTTCCAATGGGGCCTTTCATCATTTCAAGGGCTTTAGAATCGTTTCTGTCTCCATAAAGATAACGCACATCGTCCTCGCCGCACTTCAAACCGATACGGACGCGCATTTGTTCAATAATACCGTGTGAAAGCGTAAGTTCGCTGATGACCTTCGTTGTTTGCGTTGCCATCATAAGATGTATACCGAACGCTCTGCCCTCTGTTACAATTCGTTTTGTCAATTCGGCACAGTTCATAGCTACCTTGCGGTTAGCGGAATCGTTAAAGAGAATTTGGAACTCGTCCATAATAACCAAAATGCGCGGCAAGGGTTCACCCGTGCTTTTAGTGTAATCAGCAAGGCTCGACTGTCCGGCACTCTTGAACAAGTCACCACGGCGCGTCATTTCGCTTACTAAGTTCTCTAATATGCTTTCGCCAAACTCCTGCATGGCATCAAGCGCTAATAATTGTATATGCGGGATTTTAACAGATTCATAAATCTTAAACTCTGTCCCGCTTTTGAAGTCCATCAGATATAAATGCAATTCATCAGGGCTGTGGCATAACATACCGCTCATTATAAGCGTATGAAGCAACGTGGACTTGCCGGAACCGGTCGCGCCTGCAATTAGTCCGTGATGCGATGAGCCTTCGCCCAAAATCAAATTAACAACACTTTCCCCGTCACCGATACCAACAGGAATAGATAATTTTTTGGCGCTTGAAGCCGTAAAGAACGGTTGTTTCACAACGTCCTCGAATGAAAGCCCTTTTTGTTTCAATGCCGTATTGGTCTTTACATATCCCTCTATAAATTTGGCAACATTATCTCTCGAAAGTTCGGGGGTAATGTCAAGGGGTAAGCCGTATGGTTGAAGAACAAACCTTTTATCCGAGTAATCTATCAATGAGCAATGGGCTTTTATCCCGCCAATGTGTTCCTCAATACTCTCATACCTTGAAAAAGCAACGTCAGTATTGTGGCATACGATAGTATATATTCCGCACTTAGCACCGTTGCTTAGTATATTTTGTAATGATTCAAGGCTTCTGCTGTCAAAATTTCGAGGAAAGTCAAATACAATCAGCAAGGTAATCGGCTCGGTGCGATTAGGCGTGTTAATATTGTAGTCAACTATATTGTCATAACGGTTGCCGAGTTTCTCTTGAATGAACTCGTCTATATATTTGTTTAGCTTTTGGAGTCTGCTTGTTATGGCGTCTTGTGCCGTGTAAATTTGGCCGTCAAAAATCTCCGGCAGCTTTTGACGGAAATCTAAAAATGGCGTGATGCTGTTACCGCGACGTTCCGCGTCAAAAATGCAAAAATTAACTTTTGAAACAGGGACAGACGATAAAAACCCCCACATAATGCCATGCACGAAATTTTCGGCAAGCTGATGATTCCTTTCAGGGTAGGTTAATAATAGGTTGCTTTTACCTTTTAGGTTAAAGATAGCGGGCAAGTTAAATGTGTCGGCGTTTGGTGCTGACAGTTCAGCTTTTAGTTGTTTTTGCGTGTTAGTGTCGCTTATCAAATCCAACGGGTACGCCAAGCAACCTATGGGAATCACAGACGGAAACACAGTATCGCTTGCCGGAACAGAACCAAAAGCCCCGTTATATTTGTTAAGCATATTTTTAATAGAAGCAATAACCGCTTGGACATTGTTAGGCTTATTTGTGCTTATCAACCCGCGAACAGCAGAATCCAATAGAGTAATTTTGCCGCCGAAGCTGTCATAGAGCATCAGATAATTCTTGATATACCGCGATAAATCATTTCCATCAAGGGCTTTGTTGTATGTCAGATGGAGGTCATAATAAAGAAACATATCAACCGCTTGTTGAATGATAACACAGCCTTTTTCGTTATAGAGTCCCTCTTGCTGTCCCGGAATCCCTGCAATGGTATAAACTCCCCGACTGCTCCCGTTTTTCATAATGTTATTTATCATCGCTATGTTTTTATCGCTAAGTGAAGCGGGAGGGTCAAGGACAACCAACACCTTAATATCCGGTCCTTCTTCTGTATCGTTGAGTATAATCGGCGCTTCAATGGTTATATCTTCTGAAACAGCCTCCGTATCCGGCTGCTCCGTTGTAGGTATGGTGGAAATCAATTCATCCGGCACGTTTATGGGTAAATCCGCGAGTTCTATTTTTTCAAGCGTCGCCTTAGAAGGATTCAGCAAATCAGCCATCCGGTTTGCTTGGTTGGCTACGGTTGTTTCAAAGAAATTTCTTATCTCACGGGCATTACCGAAGGATGCCGCACGGGAGGTATTCTTTATTCCTTCCACGAGTTGCTCAAAATAAACCTCGCTGACATATTTAGCTTGATGGGATACGGTATAACCGTTGTTGCGGCAAATAGTAACAAATATTTTTTGCAATTCTTCACCGCTGTAATCGGTAAAATGAAACCGTTTGTTAAACCTTGAACGCAGACCGGGGTTGGATTCAAGAAATTCGTTCATTAACTTTGGATACCCGGCCACTATGACAACCAAATCATCTCTGTGGTCTTCCATCAGCTTCAACAATGTATCTATTGCTTCCTGCCCGTAATCGCTTCCCGATTTGCCGGACAAAGTATATGCTTCATCAATGAACAAAACGCCGCCTAACGCTCGTTCAACAACCTCTTGTACTTTCAAAGCGGTTTGACCGACATATCCGGCGACTAAGCCGCTCCGGTCGGTTTCAACCAAATGTCCTTTTGATAAAATCCCGAAGTTTTTATATATCTGTGCAATGATTCTTGCGACAGTAGTTTTTCCTGTTCCGGGGTTGCCGTCAAATACTATATGGTACGACATTTCGGCTGTGGCAAGCCCCTGAGCCATCCTTCTTTTTTGTGTTTCAATCAGATTTATCATCGCCGCAACATCCCTTTTGACAGCGGCTAATCCTGTAAGATTGCTTAATTTTGTAAAAGGGTCGTCAGTCGGAGGTGCTTCCGGTTTGACATTGCTAACAGTAACAGGCGCGGCATTATTCACATCACCAAACTTAATTGGGGAGCTTTCGTTAATGTAGGCTGTTATTTTTTCAAGAACTCCCTCTATTTCTTCTTTTGCCGTTATTATGCCGCCGTCAAATAAATCCGGCAGTTTATTATTAAAATCCGAAAAAGAAAGCAAGCTATTTCCTTGCCCTTCCGAATCAATTACATTAAAAGTTAAGTACGAGGTGGGTACGGAAGCGATAAAACTTTGTATGACAGAGCTAATAAATTGATTTTTAAGGCTTCCATCTTGCGAATGTTTTACAAGCAGGTTCAAATCGCTGCCTAAAGAAAAAACAAGGGGAAAGCGAAGCAATTTGCTTTGCACTAAAATAGCCTTGCATTTATCTTTAATGAGCGAAAACAATATACTGGAACTTACATACAACTCTAACGGGTAATCAATATGTCCGATGATAACAACACCATTCCAAATGCTGTAGCTTGAAGTAATCTCTGAAAATGCTAATGGATAAAATTCGTTAAGTTCTTTTAATAGTTGCAATAAACCATCAGGCAGAATCGCATCTAATTGTTCGCAAATTTCGTCGGCTAATGTTTCGACATTAGTTTCATACCGCTTATTTACAGCCGTTAATTCCGCTTGATATTTAGATTGAATTTCGGCAACCTTTTTATTATGAACCTCTTGGTCTGATTTTGTGGAATCGTTAATGAGCTCCGAAATAGTTTTCTTAATTTCGGTCATCAGCTTTTCGAGGGTGTTTTTCAATACAATTAAATCTTCATAATCCTGCTTGCGCTGTTTTGAGAACATATAATTGATGCCGTCAAACATTGCGGGTTTGTCTTTTGCGTATTTTGATGAAAGCACTTTGAATTGTGCTTTGATTTTTTCTAATGCAGCAAAAATATCCCCCTCGTCAATGATGGACGTTTCGGTTTTTTGCGCCAATTCTTCTATCTTCTTTTCCCTTGTCTTGACATAATATTTATCCGCGTTCGCAAGGGTCGTGTCTAACGATAAAATTTCTTTATATACTTTTTCAGCACTTTCTTTTAACGCTGTAGCCTTCTTTCTTACAGCAGAGGTGCCGCTATCATAGTCTTTCTTTGCGTTTGCTAAAAATTGGTTATTTTGTTCCTCTAAGCGCCGCTTGGAATTGTTAAAATTGCTCCACAGTAATTGAATCTTTTTATCGGACTGCTCCGCAAAAGAGTTGATGCTGCCTATAAGCCTCAAAATCGCTTGATAAGTAATTTTACTCACGGAACATACCCCCTTTGCGTATTTTTGTTTAATTTGAATCGCATGACCCTTTTTCGGAATTAAACTTGCTCAACATTCTTGCGGCTTCTAAAAACGTCTTTGCTTCTGGATGGCCAAACCCATCGGCTTTTTCAAGCCAATCAACAGCCCTGTCAAACATTCCGCTCATTGAATACAGCCCTCCTAAATGGAACATTGCATCAACAAAGCCATGTGCTGCCGATTCTTCATATAAGGCAACCGCTTTATTGAAATCTTTTTCCACTACCCCCAAAACCTTGCCGAACAACTCTTTTTCGACTTCTTCCGTGCCGGGAGCATAAAAATTCCCCAAGTTCCATAATGCTTGCGCGTGGTTTTGATTAGCCGCCTTCTTGTACCATCCAAAAGCCTTGTGGAAATCAGCATGGCGTTCCTCTGTGTTGTAATAATCGCCCATTGCACATTGGGCTGATGGGTCGCCGTCATTTGCCAACCGTTCCAATTCGGATATGGAATATTTGCATCCGGTGCTTCCGTCATAAGCATAGTACGAGCCGTTGCTTCTATCGTAGCTTATAGTAATGGGAAGTATTGTAATCACTTCGCCATTTGACCCTATCATGCGGGTTATGTTTGTGTTCATATCATATTCACCCCCAAACGATTTGCCTATAATTGCTTAATTTGTGAAAGCGCCGCTTTTGCCATTTCATTATGAGGATTTAATCGCAAACCAGTTTCAAGGTCTTGTACCGCGTTGGTTTTATCACCCAGCCCACAATTAACAATCCCCCTGTTAAAATAGTAATCAGCGTTATTGGGGTTAATTTTTATCGCTTCACTAAAATCACTATACGCATTACGGTAATCACTTGTCCTCTGATATGAAAGACCGCGATTGTAAAATGATTCAGCGTCATTAGTGTTTTTACTCAAAACAAAGGTAAAATCGCTTATAGCCATTTCATATTGTTCCGTTTTGATACAGCACCAACCACGATTAAACCGAAAATCGGGATTGTTAGGCGCAAGCTCAATCGCCTTTGAAAAATAGACAATCGCTTCACCGTATTCGCCTGCTCTTTGGTTTTGACAGCCAAGACCATTATAATAATTAACATCGCCGGTAGGCACAGAAATCCCTCCTTGTATCTTTTTATTTGATTCCTTTATTTTTCATACTTGCATTTATCCCCGCATTTTTTGGAAAATCCGACTTTTAACGAGGTGGTGACTTGTAGCGGGTAGCTAAATATTTCCACCATTTCGCCGCCGATTTTGGGGTCGCTCGTATTACACACAAGCGTATACTGTCTAAGGTTATTTAATAATCGGGGGATATAGCCGTCGTTATTTGCGTTCAGCATATCAAGTATCAACTTTACCCCGATTGAAGTTACGAAGCTAATATCAACCGATATTCCCGGTTCAAACTTTAACGCCTCTATATGCTCTTGGTTTGAGTATACATGGTGGTTTGCCTCGGCACGAGAGGAAATCCCGCTGCCATCGCCCAAAGCACACTCGTAACATGGCATACCTTTTCCATAGATGTGATAAAATATCTCTCCGGCAAAAGCTCTTTCCCAAAATCCGATGGATATAAAGGAGGACTTGTAATATATGCTGATTCTGTTTGTGTAGACATCTGCGATACGGTTATCGGCACAGCCCACAAACACCGTGTTTCCGGCAACACAAAAGGAATCCATAATATCTTTCGGCAAATTTTGAACGATGCCCTCAAACGTGAGTACCTCCGCGCTTGGGTTGATATTAAGTATTTTCCTTTTAAGTGCGTAAACCTTAAAATCGCCAACGTCCTCAATGCCGCATTGATGACGGCAAATATTGTGGTATTCAATTATGTCAGCATCAACCAAAATAAAGTGCTTAACGCCAGCGCGCGCCAACTCTAAGGCTACCAAGCTGCCGACAGAACCACACCCTAATATGATTGCTCGTTTCTGTTCCATAACATCGGATTCTAATATCCCCTTGTTACGGGAAAAAATGTTTTGATAAAGGCTGTATGCCTCGCATTTAATCTTTACGCCGTAGCTGTAAAAATCAATACCTTCGTCTGTTATTACACCGCATAATTTACTTCTGTTGTTCACGCTGCCAAGCGGTAATATCTTTCCGAGCGATTCTCCTTTGCACTCCAATTCGGGCGGGAACACATTAAAAATACCCGATTCTTTATAGTACCGACCATAAATGTTCCCCTCTGTCCGAGTTCCGACTTGTACATCGGATATGAATACGGTTTTTTCAATTTTCGGTTTTTTCATGCTCATTCCCCCTGATTTTCTTTTCCTAAACCCAATGCGCGTATAAAGTTTGACTTAAAGGTAACGTCAGCAGGGGTAAAATCTGCTAACAGCTTGGCAAACATACCGGGGACATATAAATAACAAACGTCGCCATACGAAAAGACGATTTGCTTTTTATGCGCTACATAAATGAAATGTACCTTTGTCACCGTATTATTTGCCCCCTTGTGCGATAAACATAAAACACCCTTATTTTGCTCAATGTTCAAAGCAAGACCGCGAGTTTCAGAAAAATATGTGATGTCATCCAACAATGAATCAATGAGATAATCCTTGTGCGCCTCTGCCTCATCCGGTTTGTAGTCGTCTTTAGACAAAGTGACACGTTGATATTTAGCTTTGATTCCCTCAATCAAACGTGCGAAATCCACTTTAGGTTTTTCAGACGAGCCTTTACCATGAGATTTGTCTGCATAACCGTTAATGTAATCCAAAGACTGTTCCGCTTTTTTCAAGCAGAGTAACTGCTCAGGGATTAAATCATCGCCTACTTTATAACTGATTTTTGTATAGCGAAGCGGCCACGCCACATGATAAGGCGTGATTCAGAATTTAGGGTCTATGTTTACCAAAATCGAAACAGCACCGTTAGGCGTCAGTTTGGCGTAATTGGAATTAGTCCCGTTGTCCGTTGACGAAAACTCGTCAAAAGACCCCGGATGTCTGTGCCAAAGCCCAATCAAGGTCAACTTGGCTTGGTACATCCGCGCTATTTTATTTATCAAATGCTCCGTATACTTTTGGTCGTACTCAAAATAAGCTACTTGAAAAACGGATTTCGGGCCGGGGTCTATCGCTTCAACAACATACCATGTTCCGTTTTCATAGCACCCCAAAAAGACACCGCCGGTTTCGGTTTTTATCTTCTCGGTTGTTTCTGAGAGAACCGCCATGTACGCACGATTAGAAAAAACTACTTGCATAAGCTCACCTCCGTCGTTAATAATGGCGCAAAATTAAAATATGCAAGCCAAAAGCCGACAATCCGGGCGGCAATCGAACCTGCATACTCTAACTTAATATACACCTTCTATTGCTACATCATCAGGCACTTCGCCGTTAATCCACATCTCACAAAGCAATATCCATTTGCAAGCCCAGCTTAAAGAAGAAGCTGCCGACGTGGAACGCGCTTGCGTTGCCTTGAAGTATTTGGGGTCAGCCGTGCAAATGAAGTATTCTTCATTGCGCCCGAAATTGCCCCTGTAAATATGAGGAAGTCCTAATTGCAAACCTTCCCTGTTGCTGTGGGGCATTGATTTCGCAAGGTCAACCAATCGCGGCTTAACCGGCAAGATTTGAATCGACCCACCATAACTTTGTGCCTGTGGATGGTCATTAGCATAAACCAACATCAAATCCCAAACCATACCGCCTTTGCCTGTCGGCTGAACTTTGCCTCGCCAATATAATCTGCCAGACCCATCTTCCAGCTTAAATAGCTTAAATGCAGGAAAGAACTTTCCCATCGCCATTTGTTCAGCTTGTAGCAAATCGGGGTCACGTTGATACCAATAAAAAGCCATATTAACCCCTCCTTGCCAACTTGCCATCAGGAACTTGGATAGCTGTGTGTCCCTGTTCTTCCGCTTCCGCTTGAAATTCTACTTCTCCAGAGGGTGTAACAACGACATCCTCTCCACCGCGCAAGGCTTCTGCTAAAGCTCGGCGTCTTGCGGCAACGGCATCATCGTCCGCTGCAAGTTTGCCAATAGGCACTTTGATGAACGTGCTAATCATAATATCTTCCTCCTGTTTTTTTGTTGCATTAGCTTCTAATGCGGATTACCTAACTCATGATGTTACGCATCGCTACCAAAAGCCACCGTTACATCCGTGTTATCATGCTTTGCAACCCTTATTTCTTCACGCCTTGTCGCAATGACAACTAAGTCATCATCATTGGTACGGACATCGTCAAAAGGAACATCATCGGGAAGTTGCTTCTCACCCGAAGAACTCAATTTGAGTTCTTTGATGATCCTTGCCAACAACGATTTTTTCTTTTTTTTGACAACCCCGCTCATATCTACCATGCTACGATGCTCTCGCTGCGATTCTTCTGTCGAAACTCCTGATGATTTCGCCATTTGCAGCGATTTGGACAGCACCCTGACGCAACTCGGCTTGAGCCGCCGACTCGCCTTTGCTTAACACTGCTTGCGCATATGTATTGCCAAACAATGTTCCGCCTTGGTCGGCAAGCTGAGAAAGGTTCATCCCTGCGTTTTTCTCCATCGTAAGCGTATACTCGAAGTAATCTCTCATTTCTTGAAGAATCCGTGCATCGCTTGCGAGAATTTCGTCAGCCGCTTTTATTTGGTTGATACGCTTTACGAATCGGACAATAGACATTATCGGGCTTACCACTATCATGATAAAACCAACAACAGCTCCAAACTCCATAAAGCCGTTTACGATAGTTCCCAAAGAAGCACCCGCGAAAATTGCGAATATTAAGATGCCTGCTCCAGCCTCAGCAGCCAAACCCATACCGAGAAACAGACCCAATATAGCTCCAACTATCATCCATGTTCGTTCTTTCTTTACCTGACTCTTGAGCCATGCGATTTCTCCCGTGTGTTCCTTGACTATTTCCTCTGTACAATCGAAACACATTGCTTTCCCTGCGCCCATTCCAGCACCATAGGAATCGTAGCAGTCTTTGCATATACCCTTCCCGCACTCTCGACAGGTAGCAACCGAATCTTGAGAGGGGTGGTGATAACAAGTCATTCTACCCGATGGGTTGATGTTAAATCTGCCAGCCATATTTAATTCCTCCTACATTTTACGTCCCTACTTGAGAAACGCATATTTTTTCGCTAATAGCAATCACTTTTGCAAAAAAGAGCGAAGCCGTTTTCCCACTGTGTTCAAAACGAGAACAGTGATACCGTAGAGTACCAACACAGTGCCGGGAACGCCAACATTTACAGCCACGCTGTTGCCTAAGTTCAACCCGAAAAAGACACCCATCCCACCCAAGCCAAGAATCGCACCGATTATCATGGCGATGGTGGTCATTTTTTTGTTCTTTTCCAGCAAAGCATTTGCAAGTTGTTGGTAAATTTGGTTTGTGCTACGGAAAGCAGGCTCAAAGGTCTTTATACGCCCAAGGATTCCGCCAGAGGCAAACAACCCAATCAATGGCAAGCAGACCTGTATGTACTTGCCACCCAACTCAGTTTTTAGCGCATCCGCTTTTTGTTGCGGAACCTTGCCCGCCTCACGAATATCTGATTCTGCTGTCGTAATCAGATCGTTCGTCTTTTTTATATGTGCCGGAATCTTGTTCAATGCTTCTTGCAACCTTAATAAGTTGGCTTTTTGGATTGCGTTCTCCGCTTTACCTAACGAAAAGCGATCCTGATCACCTTTCACCAGATTATTAAGCTCCGCCTCTCCTATCACACCAACGAGATGCAAGCGCAAAGCGATTACCGCCGAACGAACATCCTTTTCAAAGAAATCCTCGATGATTGCTTCATCCATCAACTGCACCGTGAAATGACTTTGTGAAACAATTTCGTTTTTCATGGCATCGACGTTCGATTTCATTGAAGATAGTAGTGTTTTGGCTTGTTGGTCTGCACCTACCCCAGTTTTTGCGAAATCACTTGCAATTTTAACCGCCTCATTTGCTTTTGCAATGTTCTGTTTTAGAGCGGTAATTGTCTTATTGATTTCGACAATGACTGCATCAAGTTGAGCAGGGTCAACGATGTCTTTATACTGAAAAGACGTGTTTATCTTTTCTGTAAGAGCTACATCAACGGGTTGTGTTAGGTCGCTCAACCGCTTTTGCTCCACAGAACCCAACACTTGATTTACTTGGTGGAGTATATCGACGTTCTTTTTCACCAAGTCTTGATTCCGTTGATACATATCAACCAGATAGTTCTTCGTTTGCTCATTAGCGCAGAGTTTCGCAAACTTCTGGTTGACTTCAACGATGCGTGTGCGACAATCTTTCCGTGCAGCGTTATTCTCAATCAAGTCCTCGAACATCGCATGAATACGAAATATTATCAAGCAAAGGTCTATGGCTTCGATGAGATCGGAAGTATTTTCACCACTAACCAACCTATCTACAATCTCCGTGCAGCGATCAAGGACTTCGACAATATCCTCGTCAATCACTTGTAACGCCTCAAGAGTGAGTTCTTGCAACGCCTCTTGGGCTTCTTCTACTGCTTCGGTACGCCTGTCTATCAAATCATCGTGTTTTTCGACAGCGTCGTCTATTTTGTCTTGCATTTTGCGTGTCTGATCAAGGCGGTCGTTATACCTCGCAACCGCTTGAGCATCGGATGTGTTTACAAAAGTACCTCTGCCCGGATTCAATTGGTCGCGTTTCCGAATCATCGCCTCAATGTTATCCTTTGAGTTCTGTATCGCCTCGTCACATCGGTCTACTTTGCCTTCGTAGCGTTCCATCTTTTGTTTGAGCTTGGCCTGTGCTTTCTCATACTTGGGACACTTGATGAAGCTCGGAATATCGTGCTTCTCGATTTTTGGCAACTTCAACAGATGAATGGCCCTCAGCTTCCCATAATCCATCAGTTGTCCAAGTTGTGCTTGTTTTGATTCACCCATGACTATGACCTCCTTTTTTGTTTTATCTAAACGATTCTTGTCAGCAGCTTATTGCCCCACAATCGAATCATTAAGATTGATTTATGCTGTAAATTAAAACCTCACGCTGCCATACGCATCCAACGACTGCGCCAGTTTTTCTAATTTTGGCTGCGCCGCATTTAACGGCTCAACCGGCGACTCTATCAATCGTCCAATCCGCCTCATTAAGTCGCGGTACTGGTCGCCCTGTGCATCGTTCCATTCGGAAGAATTTTGTATCGCCGCACGAATCTTGGCACCAGCTCCTTGCAGCTCTTTTACCGTTCTGTTGAGGTCTGATTTTATTTGCCGTACCACTTCCGGCGATGAATGAACTGTAGCCATAATATTCCTCCTTGTCTTTTTACAGATTTACGCTTTCGTACTCCAAAAGAACCTTTTCAATTTCTTTTAGTTTGTTTAAGCAGTCGAACAGTTCCTCTACGGGTGACTTTAGTGCCCGTGAGCAATCGCTAATAATACCGCCAAGTTGAGCGTACTTATTATCTTTCCATTGCTGCCCCGCTTCACGATAACGATTATTTAATTTTTGCGATGAATTGTTCAAATCTTGGATAGCTCCTTGACATACGGACTGTGCGTAGTGAATAGCATTTAGTCCAACAGAAGCACTCGCCATGTTCAATCCCTCCCTTGCTTTTTTGTTTGTACAGGTGCATCCTGTTTGCGGTTACGCCAAGTATGCGTCTATCGCTGCGATGCACTTATCAATATTGCCTACGCTTTTTTCTGCTTTTGAAGTCGCCCTCGTTTCAAACGATTTTGAAGCTGAAAGCACGGTTTCCATGTTTTCGTTCAACTTTACAAGAGCGGCTTTCATTCTTTCCTGTTTGTTTTTTAATCTGTCCAAACGCCTCTCTGCGGCTTGAAGCTCGTCCTCGCATTTTATCTTGTCGCTTTCAGCTTCTTTTAATTTGCGTTGCAGTTGCGGAATACGTTCTTTCAAGTCGGATATTTCATCTTTCAACCGCCGTATTTCTGATTCCACCTGAGATAATTGGCTTTGCAGTTGGCTGATTTGCTCCTGTATTCTTGCCCGTGCCTCCGCATCCCTTGTTTCGGCGGCTGCTTTTTGCAACTCAGCAATCCTTTCTTTAAGGCGTTTGGCTTCGTTTTGCTTTGCCTCTAATTGGTCTTTCAGCATCTCCAGCTTTTTCTCGGATGACTTGATTTCATTTTTCGTTTGGATTATCACTTCGGCAAGTCGGCTTATTTTTTCTCTAAGTCGATTGATTGTCGCTACCGTTTCTTCAATCTGCTGAGAGATTTTTCGCATTTCAAACTCGGTGGACTTTGAAATGCCGGTGGACTGTTGCTCTATTCTTGAAGCGAAGCCCGAAATATCTATATGGTAGTCGTTTAACGCTGTCTTAACTTTTGAGAGAGCGTCTTTTGAAACGCTGACACCGGGCATCCTTTTTCACCTCGCTAAACTTCCTCTGCGGCAATAGAAAAAAACTTTTCTATGCTTGAACAGGCTTTATCACTGTTCTCAATAACCGTTCTTGATTTTTTTGCCAATTCGCCAATCTGCGCTTGTAGCGAAGCATAATTGCTATCCCTCCAAATATCACCTGCTCCGTTGATTTTTTCGCTAATCTTTCCGGTTGATAATTTGAAGTTTTCGATTTCCCTTCGTAACGCTGATGATTCTCCCGCCATTTTTACCACCTCTATTGAATGTTCAACGTAGTCATTACATCCTCATCCAATATGCTCATAACCAACATTAAACGGTATATTTCTTCGTTCGTTGCAAAGAAGGGAACTATCGCTGAAAACACTCTCCATTGCATATCATGCTCCATACGTTCAATCGCGCTAATCGTTTGCCTTGAATAGCCTATCCGAGTCGCCAGTTCGTTTTGCGATATACCCATTTTTGTTCTCAAAGTCGGTAAGTTTGAAGCTAATAATTTACAAAGTTCTTGCTTGCGTTTGTCGTTTATATAGTCGGACATAGCGTTCACCTACCTTCGTTTAGCTTAGATAATGCGACACTTGCGTGAATATCATTTAGCACATATTTCATTCGCCTCACCCCCTGTCTGCTATGGAAAAACTTATCTATTGTCATTGCGTTAATATCCTTGTCATAAACCCTAAGCGCTTGAAAGGTTCAGGCGCATTAAGGTTTTTATGGCTAAAAGCAAGATGATTTCCTGTGTTCCAAGTACACCCACGCTTCCTCACGCAATGAAAGCCTTGATTTCGCTGAAATTTGCGAGTTTTTTTATTTCAAGCGAAAAACTTGAAAGGCTATTGACATTCAAGTTGGTAAAGCCGCTATGCTTTAAGTGAAGCCAACCATAAACGCCGCTATGGTCACGAAACAAAAAGCATTTTGTTACCGACGTACATAAAGCCTCCTTTAACAGCGGTTAGCGTTTCGTAGAGTATCACGACTGTTTTCGTAGAGTAACTAACTCCATGAAAAAGCCCTGCCAAACGCCTATTTGACAAGGCTTTTTCACATTCGGCTTTGATTTTGACGGCGCAATCAATGTAAGCAAGATAGCTTATTCATGTTGTCGCGCTTTAAGTCAAAGGACGGATGTACATATCGGTTTAGGGTTATGTTCACGTTGGCGTGACCGAGAATCTCGCTGAGACTTTTTATCTCGAAACCAAGCTCGACGCAGCGCGTGGCGAAGGTATGCCTCGTGCAATGAAAATTGGCATCCTTGATACCACTGCCTGTAATGTATGACTTAAAATGATTATGAAATGTCCTCGGTTCTAAAAACCGCTCCGCTTTGCCTGTAAGCACATAAGCGGAGGGGCAAGCCGGACGGAACATTTTGAGCTTCCCTATCAGGCAATCGGGTAATGGTATAGTGCGTGTTGAGCAATCACTCTTTGGCTCTGTAACAATCACTTCTGTTTTTGACGAGCAGGCGTTATCAGTCGTTTGTAACCTCTGCATTGTGCGGCTGACAGTCAGCGTATGTTCCTCCAACGCAATGTCGCCCCATTTCATGGCGCAAATCTCGCCGATACGAAGCCCTGTATACAAACAAAGAAGGACGCCGAGTTTACTGGCGTCCATATCAGAGCAAAGATGTTTTTCAAAAACCGCCTGTTCTTCTTTGGTAAGCACCCTCATTTCTTTCGGCTTTTCACGGGGTAGGGTTATGTTGATGTTG
>Ga0099364_10004501_pt1 | contig 21103 bp, 14 predicted proteins | sample TergutTh196P3_FD_73070 | JGI IMG/M metagenome (GOLD analysis project Ga0099364, IMG submission 73070) | Microcerotermes parvus P3 segment gut microbial communities from Pointe-Noire, Republic of the Congo - Th196 P3 | ecosystem: Host-associated > Arthropoda: Insects > Digestive system > Gut ... | reverse complement strand
CGTTTCCGCCGTGAGCAGGTCATTGTCAATGCGCCGACCGTAATGAAGCAGAGCGGTCATTCCTTGGGCGTGAACGTCTTTGCAGATGCGTTCAACGACTTGGATCGGTGTCAGTGCTTCGCCGAAAATTTCCAGAGTTCGCTGCCGACCGCTCGGCGTTACAACATCGCCTCGCGGACTGAGCCGATTGCGCAGGATTTCCATTTTGGCCGCAACGTCGTCCGTGCGGCTGTCGATGCGTAGAATTTTCATACGGGGATTCTAACACGGCTTGTTTTCCGATTCAAGCTGTCTTTGCCCCCCTTTCATTTTTCCCTATCCTATTTAGAATAGGCCGCCACGGGGGGTGATCTTTTACGAAAACCGCTATGTTCGACAACATACTGGACAGTGTCGGCAACACGCCACTGGTTCGGATTCGCCGAATGAATCCGAATCCGAACGTTGACATCTACGCCAAACTGGAAGGATTCAATCCAACTGGCAGTATCAAGGATCGCATCGCCCTCAAGATGATCCGGCAGGCGGAGGAAGAAGGCAAACTTTCGCCGGGCAAAACGATCATCGAAGCAACGTCCGGCAACACCGGTATCGGCTTGGCGATGATCGGCACCGTTCTCGGCTACGGCGTCGAAATCGTGATGAGCGAAGCGGTGTCCATCGAACGTCAAAAAATGATTAAGGCGTTCGGCGGCACAATCGTTCTGACGCCGAAGGGCGAAGGCACCGATGGCGCAATCCGAAGATGCCGTGAACTTGTCGCCGCCTTTCCGGAAAAGTATTTCAATCCCGACCAGTTTTCAAACGTCTACAACAAGTTGGCTCATTATCAGTCGACAGCGGCGGAAATCTGGCAGCAAACGGACGGTCGGATCACGCATTTCGTCTCGCCTTTGGGAACATCGGGAACTCTGATGGGTGTCGGAATGGGGCTCAAGGAACAGAATCCGGCGATCAAGATCATCGAGGCACAGCCCATCTTGGGACACTACATTCAAGGCTTAAAAAATATGCAGGAAGCGATTGTCCCGGAGATTTACGATCCGACTCACATCGACCACAGTATTCCGATCGAGTCCGAGGAGGCGTTCGCTATGTCACGTCGGATCGTTCACGAAGAAGGCATATTCGTCGGAATGAGCAGCGGCGCGGCGATGATTGCGGCCCTTGCCGTTGCCCAAGACCTTCAGGAAGGGTTCGTCGTCGCCGTTTTCCCGGACCGCGGCGAAAAATATCTGAGCACCGATCTTTTTAGGGTGTAAGCGTCCTACCGCCGCCCTAACCCTCCCCTAGAGCGTTTCTAATGTTTGTGTACTGTATTTGAAGTAGGTGTTGCATTCCTTTTTGTCGCTAACAAGTTTCGCGTCATCCAATGACGAAAGTTGCGGAAAGACGAAAAACGCGAAAAACCGTGTTGGGAATTTCGCATTAAAAAAAGACCAACGTGAAACTTGTTAGCGGACTGCATCCCGAAAAATGTCAAGAGGATTCTTGTTTTTTTCGCAACCCCAGTACAATGAAGTCTATGGAACTCCAACGTTTTCTCGACAACTGCCAAAAACGCTTCGGCTACAAGTTTAAGAACGCAGAGTATCTTCGGACGGCTCTGACGCATTCATCCGGTGCGGACACGCCGCAAGCATCCAACGAGCGCATGGAGTTCCTCGGCGACTCCGTGCTTGGTTATGTCATCTGCGAACACTTGTTTCACGCCCATCCCAACATGCTCGAAGGCGATATGACGAAGATCAAGTCCGCCGTCGTCAGTCGGACGTCCTGCCAAAAGGTCGCCAAGCAGATCGGAATGGACGAATGTCTGATCCTCGGTCGCGGCTTGAGTCGGTCGAGCCGGATTCCACTGTCGATTCTTGCCAATACGATGGAATCGCTCATTGCGGCGATTTACCTCGACGGCGGCATTGAACCGGCACGGGAGTTTGTTCTGCGGGTATTCCGTGAGGAGATCGACAAGATGCTCCTCGATCACGACGGTGACAATTACAAGTCGGTGCTCCAACACATTTCGCAGAAGCGTTTCGGTCAGACACCGGAGTACGTTCTCTTGGAGATCAAAGGTCCGGAGCATTACAAGAGTTTCCACGTTCAGGTCCGGATCGGTAAGAAAAACTATCCGGCGGCGTGGGGAATAACGAAGAAGGAAGCGGAACAACACGCAGCCGAAAACGCTTTCTACGTAATGAACGGCGAACGACCGCCGTATCGAGAGCCGGGACCGTAAGTTCTTGGATGGGCGGGCAGGTGGGTTGCCCACCTCCACGAGGCAATGTCGGCGACCACAGGTCGCAGTCGTATTGCTTCTACTCCAACGTTTTCAGCCGTTCCTCGGCTTGTTCGACCAATGGGCTACCGGGATAACCTTTGATGAGCGAATTCAGAACCGCTTTGGCGGCGTCCTTTTTACCGGCCTTGGTTTGGGCTTCAGCTGCGACGAGGAGCAGCTCGTCGATATACGGCGAGTCGGGATTCAGTACGATTTGTCGATCCGCCAGCGCAGCGGCTTGCGGATACTTTTCCCGAACGACCCAGTATTTGGCGAAGAGCAACGTCATATAGCCATCGAACACGGCGGCGGGATGATCACGTTGCCATTTTCTCAGTTCGTCGATCGCTCGATCCGGATTTTTTTCTTGTAGGAACTTTTCGGCACTTCGGCTTGCGGAGCCTTGCATAGCAGTTCTTTCGGCGTGGTGCATAATGGACGCCGCATGTCGCGTTGCCTCGAGCAATGCTTTGTTAGCACCTTCGCCGTCACCGGTTTCGGCGAGAAACTCGGCATGCACGCGATGAAATGTGCCAATTGTCGGACTGAGACCAACTTTGGGGATTTTTGTTGCGGCGGCGTCAAGAAGTGTTTTGGCCGCTCCTTTGTCCTGCATATCGAGCGCAACGTCTGCCGCTAAAGCGCCGCACTCGGCAGCAAGGTCGGGATTGGTCAATTTTGGAATCGCCGCCTCGTAAATTTGTCCGGCGAGTTTCCAATCGAGCAGATAATCCCTTGCAATACTCCCGGCGGTCAGCGTCAGTTTGTGAATTGCCACGTCGCCCTTGAAATCGGGGTTTTCCACAAGTGCCTTCCGAACAGCCTCGGCGGTGAGCCGACGGTATTTTTCAACGACATTCGTATTGTCCCCCGGTCGACGGCGCGGTGCTGATCGCGTTCCCTGCGAAGACGGCTCGACAAACTCAGTCTCCTCGGCGTCCACAGGCGGATTCAGTATTAAGTCGATCTTCGCTTGGAAAGCCTCAACAAGTTGCAACAGGGACTCCGGATCGAGCTTCGACACATCATATTTTTCCAAAACGGAAAGATAGGTGTCCAGCGTTGGTTGTCTGTCCTGCTCGATATTCGATGTGTGCGGCTGGTCGATTTCGATTCGATTCACCACGGAAAAACGACGGTCGAGGTTTTCCAATGTGAGTTCGACGTCGTAAATTCCCGGCTTTAGATAGACGTGTCCCGGATTCGCCTCGTTGGAAGTCAGACCATCGCCAAAGTTCCACGTCGGCTTGCCGCGAGCCGCCGTACTTGATGCCGTCCTGTTCGAAAACTGGACGGCGACCATGTGTGACGGGTTGTCAGGTAACGGAACACTACTATGAATTCGATATTCGAAGTCCGGTGCGCCCGCCGGTGAGTCGGCAAGCGACAAGCTTCCGGAAGCAACGTTCACAACTCTGTCGCTTTGAAAAACTTCCGAAGGAATCAGTTCCGGCCTTTTCATTTGTTCACCGGGGTTGAATTCCCAGACGGCCATCATGCTGCCGTGATCATCACCTGTGGCGTGGTAGTATTCGAAGGGGTGTTTCCCTGCCGTCAGATGAATGCGTTTGACGTATTCCGGGTTGGCATCCCAAATTCGCCCACGCCGTCCTGCTTGTTGGGCTACGACTTGACCGTCGATCCAAAGGAAACTTGCCTGATGCGATGACGTAAGAATGGCGTATGTTCCCGGTTGCGCAATGTAGAGGTTGCCGGTATACCGACTTAAAAACGGTTCGCGTCGGAAGGTCATCGGATTGTACCCATGCATGACTTGCGGTACGTAGCTGGCTCCGATCGGGCTCGCTTGTTCAAACCCCTGTTTGAGTTGTTCAGCCGTTTCCATCCCAAAGGCGTTTGTGATGGCGCGGGTTTCGAGCAAGAGTCCGGCATCGGTTGTCCATGGCACGAGCTGAACATCGTTGTTCGGTTGTTTGTCGGTTGGCACTCCGTAGTAGATTGTGTAAGACGATATTCTGTCTTCGAGTTGGATGGCAATCCGACAAAAGTCGCCGGGACCAAGCTGGAGAATCCTGAAAGGAACGACTTTCTTTGCCTTCGTAGTGACGAGAACGGTTTTTCCAGCATTTTCCACACGGGGATCAACACCTTTCGTTGCCAGATTGATCAGCCCCTGATGCAGGAACTGCGTTACAAGAACCGTCGGTCTAGTTCCGGACGGAACATCGACTTCGCGCATAGCCCGATAGGCCCCGCCACCAACATCAAAAGAGTCCGCCGCCGTAACTAGCGAACCGGACAACAAAAACGCAATGCAAAATAGGAATCGATTCATCGGACAATACTGGGGGTGAAATGGCCCATATCCCCAATATAGCAACCGTTTCAAAAAAAAGAAAGAGGTTAAAACGCAAAACGGCGAACCACATGGTTCGCCGTTTTACGATTTCAGTATTGGTCGATCGTTCAATAGTTGTACGCCGGATTCTTGTGATCGAAATCGGCGTCGGTGAGGCCGACATTGATTTTCACGTTTTGATACGTATATGCTTCGATCAGGATCGGGTCCTCGCCCACTTTTTTAGGCCAATCATAGGATTCATAACGAATCGGCAGGTTCAACTCCTTATCGACGTAAATCCTGGCGATGTGAAATTGGAAGCTCTTCCGTGGCACCGGATGGACGACCTCAATCAGCGTACAGGGGCGGTCGTCGACCGCAACATCCTCGTCGTAATAATTGACCTCGCACTCGCCGTACTTGGCATCGTGTCGTCCAACTTCGAGTAATTTGTCGATCAGGTTCAGGATGCCGATGTCGGTAATCGGATATTTGTTGCCACGCATCATAATGAACCCCGTCGGATCAAGTCTTTGCGTTCCCAGCATCTTTTCAGCTCCGACGCCGTGGACAATCGCCTTGTTATCGTTCTGTCCGTGGACGTAAATTGCTTCTTGCCCATTAACCTTTTTCGGCCACCGGACGACCAAATAGACACTGAATGGTTCCTGTCGGATTTTGATCTCCATCACCTGAGCTTCTTGGAGCTCGCCTTTGATGTTTTCCTGCTTCATCATCGTGGCGGTGTAGTCCTTAATTGCGGCAACGCGGGGACGTTCGCGTTCCGCCCAACGGATCACCGGCATCAATGGATGCTCGCTGACAGCCGGAATCGCCGCGTTGATCGCAACTCGTGGCGAAGTCTCTGCCGTCTTTTGAGCGACAACCGGTAAAGCACTCAGGAGGAGAAAAACCGCCGTGGTTCCACCCAGTAAAAACGAAAGCTTTTTCGAAATCAATTTCATCGTATTTATTTTCCCTAAACTAACATGGTTGTGGCGGGAACGGTCAGAGTCCCTTTTCCGCCGTTGCGCATCCTTACGGAACCCCCGATATTACCCTATCGCCCAAATAAGTCGCGCCGCTGTACCCTCTTGGCGGTTAAATGCTTGCATTTTCCGCATAGCACTGGTACAATACAATCGGACTGCCCATTCTAGCGAAAAGGAAAATTTTAAGGGAGAGCAATTTATGGAATTTTCGAAAATTTCCGTCCATTCGATAGTTTCTTACTCTTTTGAGGAGAATACCTATATTGTCCACCTTACTGACCGTTCGGATTGCTTTGTGGTCGATCCCGGCCTTGCACCGGACAAAGTGATTGAATTTTTAGAAAAGAAGAAACTCACTCCCTCTGCCGTTCTGGTAACGCATGGGCATTTCGACCACGTTGCCGGAATCGGCGAAATCAAACAGCATTGGCCGGACTGCCGGATCGGTATCGGACGAGACGATGCGGAAAAACTGATTGATCCGGAAAAGAATCTTTCCGCATCGTTCGGATTTCCGGCGGTCGTTCCCCAAGCGGACGTTCTTTTCGACGACGGCAACCAGCAGGAAATCGCCGGAATACCGATCTCCGTGCGGCACGTACCGGGACACTGTGCCGGACACGTCGTGTATCTGATTGAAACCGACACGAAACCGATTCTGTTCACCGGCGACACGGTTTTTCAGGGCAACATCGGACGCGGCGATTTTCCGGACGGCGACTTGCAACTGCTCGTTGACTCGATTCGCCGACAAATACTGTCGCTTCCCGACGCAACGATCATCTACAGCGGACACGGTCCGAAAACGACCATCGGGACGGAACGGAAGCATAATCCGTTTTTGCAATAAGCGATTTGCGGAGAAAATCGCCTACTACCGCACCAAGTCTAAAATTGTGAATACCCGTCACCCCCGCGAAGACGGGGGCCTAGAGGAACGACTTGAACACCTTTCGTCTAGATTCCCGCCTACGCGGGAATGACGGATAGGGAATCCACAATTTTAGATCAGGTCAGGTACTACCTAACTTCTGAACACCGCCCACATTCCGCGGGATTCTTCCAGTTCGATGGTGATTCGGTACAGATCGCCGTGGGATTCGAACGCATTCTCTTTTTCGAGGTCGCTACGGAAGAGGAACGCAATGTATTCGGCAAGGGCCTCAGTCGTCGTGTTTTTGAGCGGCAACGTCACGGCGTCGTCAGTGGGAAACGACCAACTGAGCGGCGGCATCGTTACGGTCGTTGTCTCGGCAACCGTTTTGATCTTGATGTACGGATGATCGCGTGGCAATAACACCTTATGTGAGAGCGATTCGCAGATTTTGCGGAGCGAATCGAAGGCGGCAACAAAATCGACGACGTAAGCTCGGCGGTTCAACGGACCGGCAACTTCCGCTTTGATCCGAAAATTGTGTCCGTGAAGAGCTTCGACCTTTTCCGGTTCGCCGAAAGTAATGAAATGCGATGCCGAGAAGGTGAGTGCATCGTTTTCAAATCGAATGGCGTGTTTCATATTCGTAGTTCGTACATCACGTTCGTTGTTCGTGATAAATTACGGGGCACCAACCACACCACACGAATTTCACTGGCTAAGGGAACGAGCGAAAATAACTTGTCGAAAGTGCTTTTCAATGCGAAAAACGCGAAAAGACGAAAAACACGAAAATTCAGTAGTAAAGTTTCGTATTTTTCGCCTTAAAAATTACTCCCGCGTACTTGGGGTTATTTATGAGTTTGCTCTAAAAGCTGTAAGCACCTACCGTCGATGGTTGCACGATGTAGCCGCTACCGCCGTAGCTCGGTGGAACGGAGCCATGGCCGTGATTGATCGGAGCGTCGAATCCACTCGGAGGCTGGGGGCCATGCGGGTGAGTATTCGGTGGAAATCCTCCCTGTATGTTGTCATGTATAGGAGGAGCCTGTGGCATAAACCCTCCTGCCGAAGCGGGATCATACGGCGGATGACTGCCCCACGGTAAAGGTGTGCCGGTGTTCGAAGTGTTATAGTCGTGTCCACTCGGTACTGGTGGGTAGTTTGGTGAGTAGTCCGACGGAAGAGCCGGTTGCACAAGACTCGTCTGATAGTGTGGCGGCATCACACCAGGATTCGGAAACGGGCCGGGATTGTACGGCATTCCACCAGTCGGATGGGGATGGGGATTGTGCGGTCCCGGATCTGTATAGCCGGCAATCGACATGTTTCCACCGGGGACGGCCGGCACCGACGTGGCAACACGATCAGCTTCCGATGGCATACCGCCGGTAACGGTATTACCGTATTGAGGGAGAACCTGTTTGGTGCCATAGCCACCGGGAGGTGGAGTTACGTTCGGTTGCGCACCGATGCTCGGCTTTGTCGTTGTGACATGGTGCGAATCGTCTTGCGACTTGAACGGATTGTGCATCGAGTAGGAACCGGGCTTGTACCACGGCCCACCGTTCATTTTACAGCCGACCACTCCTATAACGATCGTAAGGAGCACGAGGGCCGTCAAGGGAGAGTTGTTTGGAGTCCGCATGTTAACTTCCTTGTAATCTGGGCTGGAATAACGTAAACGGATGGGTCGGAAACGTCCTATTCGAATCTTACGGGGGCCTTTCGAGGCCGCTACATCCGCTACTAACCTTATTATCGGTTTATTTTACCAATTTGAGAAAAGAAATTTGAAAAAATCCGGAAATTTCTTAACCTCGCCAAAAGGTGCGGAATTCTAGGAACTCCGAGAGCGCATGTCAAGAGGAAAAGTTGAAAAACACGCTCGAACGTTCGATAGGTGTGTAAAAATTGGGGAGGCGTTTATTCCGTCCCGAAGCGACTGTGTGTTTCGTCAAGGGGGTTGGGCGGGAAATCCGTATTTTTTTGTTAAAAATTTTCGGAGAGAAAACGGCGTTCTTTCAGAACTGCCCCATAGGAAAAACGGGCAATTTGCGCAAAGAAGGCGACACTCTGCTGCTTTTTTTTCATTTTTTGGGTTCTGTAGCCGACAAAGACGATAGGTCTTCTTGCAAAGACTGTTAAAATGGGTAAAATAAAAATTTAGAGAGATTTTTATTGATCTTTCGACGTTTTAGTGGTATGGTAAAGAGTGGTTTGTTCCGCAGCTTGCGGTACGTCATTCCGTTGGAGATTCCAAATTCTGGAGAGCACACAATGAAAAGTAGTTTTTTCCCGACGATTTCCGTTTTCGCACTTTTCGCTGTTCTTTGGACGAGCGGATTGCGAGGCAACGAACCGCAAGTCGCTTACGAAACGTACACCTCCGCCGACGGAACGAGCTACGTTGCGGTCGGCCTCCAAGGGCGGGAAGTTCCGGCCCAGTCGGGACTTGACGTGGTTTTCCTCGTCGATACCTCGGCCAAGCAGCGCGGACAGATTCGCCGCGACACGCTGGATACGCTCCAAGCGGCCATTGACTCGCTTCCGGCCAATGCGTCCGTCCAAATCATTGCGATGGACGTCGAGTCGGAGCCGCTGACTCCGACCTTTGCCAAGAAAGGATCGGCGGAATTGACCGCCGCTCTCGATACACTCAAGCGTCGGGTTCCGCTCGGTGCGACCGATATGGCCAAAGGTCTCGACGCCTGCAAGACGGCGTTCGCCGATCAAGTGGGGAACAACCGCCGTGCCGTCGTTTATCTCGGCGACGGCAGCAGTATGGCAAAGATTGTCGATCCCACTGTGTTCGAGGGACAAGTTCGTGATTTCGTCAAACAACAGATTCCGTTCACGGCGTGTGCCGTCGGGGTTCAGACGAACCTCGGCCTGATCGGTGCGATGGCCAACCGGACGGGTGGTGCTCTCATCGATTTGAACGCAGTTGTTCATACCGGTATGCAATCGGCTCTCGAACAAGCCGAAGCGGCGGGGAAAGACTATGTTGACACGCCGAATTTCGGTCTTTCCGTTGGACAACAGCTTGCCCAAGCGGCGAATGCGACTGTCGTTTGGCCGGATCAGGCATCGGTGACGTTTCCCGCCGGATGGGACGTTTATCCGGGCACGCTTCAGCCGATTCGTAGTGATCGAGCGACGATCGTCGTCGGCAAAACGACCGCCGACAAGCTGGTTCCGTTTACGCTGGAACTGAAGGGGGAATCGGTGGACACCGAGTTCGAGATGGGATGGAACCTTGTTCCAACTGCCAAAGCCGGTGCCAATGCGGCGAATACGTATCTTGGAACCGTCGTTGAAATCGCGGCCAAGGACAACGGTGCGACGATGCCGATCGTCGGCTGGACGTCGATGCAAACGATCCGAGAAGGCTTTGCTGACAATATCGATGACCAATTGGACAGGGCCGAAATGTCACTCAAAACCGGTCAACTGGGGCAGGCCAGAGTTTTCATCGACGGCGTTTTGGCCGTTGAGCCGAACAACACCGCCGCGAAAAAACTCGACGAAGCCGTGAAGGCCGAACTCGGTAAAGCTTCAATTGCTCAAGGGAATCCCGGTGTCTACCAAAATGTCGGCGATGATGATGGGGGCATACCGGTTCCGCAAGCAGTGGTGGCACCGCGAGCTCCATCCATGGTGGATTCCGTGATAAGGGAGCATGGTGCGTTGGCCCAAAAAATCCAAAGCGAAGTTACCATAACAATCAACGACTCCAAAAAGCGAGTCGAGAATGACGCCCAGGGAGCAATTCAAAATCTTCGGTTGTGTCGCCAGTCCGTTCTGGATAACACCGATATTGATCCGGATGTACGCAACCAAATGCTTGACCGCATCGGTATTACGTTAAGACAGGTTGAGGAAAGGAAAAGGATACAAGAACTTGCCAAGGTGGAGTCCGACCAAAAAATCGCTGCCCAAACCGCGCGTATTGACACGCTCAACAGACTCGAGGAAGGCCGCATCAGAGGCGAACAGATTATGAAACGTTTCGACGCCCTGATGGACGCCAAGGAGTATAAGGTCGCAACGCGCGTTGCCACTGCTGCCATGGAGGCGATCCCGGAAAGCACGGCCCCGTTTAACGCACAGCGAGTCTCCGAACTGACCGACTATATCACCGAATATTCTGCACTGCGATACAGGCGGCATATCGGATTCATCGACGCACTGTTTTCCGTCGAACGATCATTCATTCCTATCTCCGATGAACCGCCGCTCCTCTATCCGAAGCCGGAAATCTGGCAGTTGCTTTCGGAAAAACGCATAAACAAGTATAAAGCCGTTGAGCTCTCGCTTTCCGGAGCAGCAGAAGGGCAAATTAAGGCGGCATTGGAGAGTCCCTTTGACTTGGAATTTGATGATAATAACTGGGAAGACTACACGTTCGATGATCTTTTCGCTGCCATAAAGAAAAAATATCGAGGAATGCATATCGACATTGATCCGAAGGGGGCCGGTGCGCAGGGCTTTACGAGAAGTTCGACGCTTCTCAGGGAACCGTATGCCGCTCATGGGCTTAAACTGCGTAACATATTGCGTCGTCTCCTCAGTCCACATGACCTGACTTTTTGCATCTACGACGAAACGTTATACATTACCACGGTGGAGGAAGCAAAACTTCATCCATCGATCAAGGTGTATCCGCTTGGTGACCTTGTGGTCGACCCGACGCCGATTTCCGGTGGCATGGGCGGGATGATGGGTGGCATGGGCGGAATGATGAACGGCATGGGCATGGGCGGCATGGGCGGTATGGGGATGGGTGGCATGGGTGGTATGGGGATGGGTGGCATGGGCGGTATGGGGATGGGTGGTATGGGTGGCATGGGCGGCATGGGCGGCATGGGAATGTTCAATATCCCTTCCGCCATGCGGCGTTTGAATGGTAAACCGGCCAATGGTTTCAACAACGGTGCAATGTTCGCCCTTCCTGACGAAAAGGACATCTCGTCTCAAGCCATAGCACTGGCCAAGGCCGCACTTGCCGCCAAGGATGCCAAGGTGTTTTGGGACAACTATTTCACCAAACACGAGGACAACATTAACGCCGACCTCATTGCAGAAACGGTTCGTCGGCTGGCCGTTGTCATGAAGGACGCCAAACGTCAAGACATGGCGGCGGAAAAAAACGTCGTCGCTCTCGTCGAAGCGGCGATTATGCACGATGCCGTGCAGGGTTGGATGTATGAGGCACTTGCCCTTTCGCTCCTCAAGATGGGAGCCTCGGCAAAGGACCTTGAACGCGCTATCCTGTCGGCGGCGGATTTTTGTGACAATCCGGATGACATGATGAACCTTGGTCTTTTCCTTAAGGGCGTCGGTTTGAAAAGCCGGGCTTTTGTGATGTACAAACAAGCCTTGGAGTTTCTTGCTCCGCAACAGGAGTATTACGTCGCGGCGTTTCGGTTGGCGCAGGACTTGCTGGAAGAAACCGACGACAGTGGACCGCTCCGTTGGATTGCGCTCGCCATTCTCGCCCAGGAATGGGACGGAGACGAGGGAGAAAGCTTTGCCCAATCGGCACTCGACTCATTGAACATCCTCAAGGAACGAATGAAGAGAGCCGGGCTCCACGAATTGGCAGAAATCCTCGCCAATGAAATCAAGGACGCCCGAACACGTGATTGCGTCGTGACCGTGGAGTGGACCGGCTCCGCCGGAATCGACATCTCGGTCGGCGAACCCACGGGTTCGGTCTGCTGGTTCAACAACCCACGCACGCAAGCCGGGGGACTGATCAAGACGCAGACCGCGAAGGCGGTCGGGAAGGATGTCGTTCATCGGATCTCCTATATCTGTCCCAAAGCGTTCAACGGAAAGTACGCCGTCATCGTTCAAAGGAATTGGGGCGAATTGACGAACAACTCGGTGAAGATTTCCGTTGAAACCGGTACGGTTCCCGGCGATACACCACGCGAAGGGACCTCGTTTCCAATGACGCTGGAAGGAGTCGCCGTTCTCTTCGATCTTGAAACGGGGCGTCGCACGGAGTCCCTTTCTGAAGCTCAATTACATATTGCCAATGTGCGGCAATCGGTCGCGGAAAGAACGCTGAATCGCAATGCAATCCTTGAGCGCGTGAATGATCGCGGAGTTCTTGCCCAAGTCACTTCCAGTCCCGGTGCCAACTACACTCCACCGCCGACAAATGCAAACTATCGTTCCTATCCGCGGGGAATGTATCCCGTGTACGGCCCCACTGCGGTCGGTTATCGACCCATTATTACGACGATTCCGGATGGCGCATCGCTGATGACTTCCGCAGTGGTTTCCGCCGACCGTCGTTACGTCCGCCTTTCACCGGCTCCGATGTTCAATTCGATTCGACGTGTCTACTCCTATAGTATGTCATCGGGCAGCATGGATGACCAGTCCGGTATGCTCGGTGGCGGCGGCGGCTTCAGCGGCGGAATGGGAGGAATGGGCGGAATGGGCGGCGGCATGGGAGGAATGGGCGGCGGAATGGGCGGTGGAATGTGGTAGTCAAACGGAGCCCGACGCGTAAGCGAGGTTCCTTGCTTACGCATCGGGCTCCGTGTGTTTCCGGCTCTGAAAGTTACCGCGTTACCCAGTAGGGGGTGTCACTCGGTGCGTTGAGGTATCCGAGCAGTTCGTCATCCAATTTGGCGAGGAACATTTGGAATCCCGCCGCTTCCTGAACGGTCAGAATTTCTTCGCACCGGGCCGATGCCACGGTGATTCCCATTCCGGCGAGCACTTGGTGCGCCTTGCGGAACACGACGAGCATTTCCATCAGCGTTGTCGCTCCGGAGCCGTTGACGATCAGTTCGACCTTGTCGCCGCTCTTCGCTTTGACGGCGTTGACGAGTTTTTTGACCATCACTTCGGCAGTTTCGTCGGCTGTTGCGATTTTCTGCGGTCCGGTGCCGCCGCCTTCGCCGTGTTGGCCCATCCCGATTTCCATCATATCGTCCGGCAACGTCGAAATGTACTGACCGGACTGCGGATGCGTTGCCGTTTTCATCGTTACAGCAATCGTCGCCATCGATTGATTGAACCGTTCGGCGATTTCGAGCACTTCGTCGAGGCTTTTCCCGGCTTCCGCCGCCGCTCCGGCAACTTTAGCCAGCGGAATACAGCCGCCGAGCCCACGCCGATCTTCAATCGGAGCGTCGATGCCCGGTGCAATGTCTTCCGCAGTCAGAATCTTCTTAACGTTAATTCCTTCCTTGACGGCCATATTGAACGCCATATCGCCGTTCATCACGTCGCCTGCATGGTTCAGGATCATCAGCATAATGCCGCTGTGCTCCTTGAACATCCGTAGGGCATCGAGAATCTTCGGAGCACCGGGGGCCGCGAAAATATCGCCGACAACGGACGCATCGAGCATTCCTTCGCCGACGTAACCGCTCAAAGCAGGCTCGTGTCCGCTGCCACCGAGCGTTATAACGGCAACCTTGTCCTTCGACTTCGGATTCGCCCGAACGACGATTTTGTCGGATACGATTTTTACCTTTTGGGGATACGCCAAGGCCAATCCCTGCAAAAGCTCCGTCGTGAGATTGTTGGGATCGTTGATGAATTTTTTCATTACCATGTCGAAAACTCCTAAAAATAGTGGAGGGTGGGAGGGTGCGGGAAACACCTGCGCCCACACCACGAGGTCGGATTCTACCAAATTTTTCCCGTTGGGAAAACCACCGGAAAATTTTGGGTGTTTTTTCGATTTCTTGCATTCCGATCGGATTTTGGTATACTGCCTACTTGGTGCCTTTTGGAGGCTCTAACACAAGCGTTTCCTTTTACCCCTCGAAAAACGATGAATCGACGACAAATGTTGGCGTTGGCGACACTGGTCGCCATGGTGTGTGCTTTTCCGCTGACCCAGAGTTTCGGCGCGGAGAAAAAAGCGAAGGTACTCTACTTCTCCCGTTCACAAGGATTCGAACACTCTCCGGTGAAATTGCAGGACGATGGAACAACCATCTCCGGAGTCGCGTTAAAAAAATACTGCGACGCAAAAAACATCGAATTGGTCGAAACGCAGGACGGCAGAGTTTTCGACGGCGACATTGACCAGTATGACGCCTTCCTGTTTTACACATCGGGAAACATTGAAAACAATGACGGCTCAAAAAATCCAACGGCCCATGCAATTTCCGCCGACGGACTAAAAAAGTTGTTTGCCGCAATTAAGGGCGGCAAAGGGTTCGTCGGTTTCCACGCCGCCACCGATTCCCACTGTAACCAGAAGGACGAAGAAGGCCGCGATCTCTACACGAGACTGGTCGGCGCCCGGTTCACTGGACATGGGCCGGATCAGGATGCAACAGTTATTGTTACGAAGCCCGCCGAATTGCCGCACCTGAAAACCAAGGGTGACAAATACGTGGCCTTTGAGGAATGGTACGCGATGAACAACTACAACACCGATATGCGAGTCCTTCTCGTCCAGGAAACCGAGGGAATGAAGGGCGACTGCTACGCAAGGCCGAACTTCCCATCGACTTGGATTCGCATGGAAGGGAAAGGACGCGTCGCTTACAGTGCTTTTGGACACGGCGACAAATTCTGGAGGGAAAGCGACGACCTCAAAGTTATCGGCGAACTCATCGAATGGTCCATCGGACGTTTCGATATGGATACAACTCCAAACTTCAATGAGGTTACACCAAAAGGAAACGAAATGTCCAGATAAGTGGTAAGGTGTAGGGTGTAGTACATAATCACCGAATTGACCTTCATGGAAAAGGATAAACCACCGTCGCCCCCGCGTAGGCGGGGGCCTAGAGGGAGGATGTTCTACCCCTTCCTCTAGATTCCCGCCTACGCGGGAATGACGGATACCATTTCCACGACTTCGTAGTAGGGTGGTGATCCTACCCTACACCCTATACCTCCCTATGCTGAACGCTTTTTCCGTTGACGTCGAAGATTACTACCAAGTCGGAGCGTTTGCCCGGACGATCAAGCCGGACGAATGGGACCGTTGGGAGTCGCGCGTCGTCGCCAATACCCGCCGGATATTGGAGATTTTGGAACAAACGAAGCGGCCCGTGAAAGGAACCTTCTTCGTCCTCGGTTGGATCGCAGAGCGGCATCCGGAACTCGTTCTTGAAATCTGCGCTGCCGGTCACGAAATCGCCTCGCACGGTTTTTCGCACCGATTGGTCTATGAAATGACCGAAGAGGAATTCCGTGACGACATCCGCCGGACGAGAAAACTCTTGCAAGATCAATCGGGGCAGGAGATTTCCGGCTATCGTGCGCCGAGTTTTTCGATAGTCAAGCGCACACCGTGGGCGCATCGGATTCTCGTCGAAGAGGGACACCGTTATGACAGCAGCGTGTTTCCGATTCACCACGACCTGCACGGCAATCCCGACGCGCCGCGAGAAATCCATCGGATCGACACGGAATCGGGACCGCTTTGGGAGTTTCCTCCGGCGGTCGTTCGCTTTTGCGGGCAAAACATTCCGACTGGCGGTGGCGGATACTTTCGCTTTTTCCCCTACGCGGTTACTGCCCGGATGCTACGATCGATCAACACGGCGGGACGTCCGTTCGTGTTTTATATGCATCCGTGGGAAGTCGATCCCGACCAGCCACGAATTCCTGGGGCATCACTGAAGAGCCGCTTTCGGCACTACCTGAATTTGCGCCGTACCGCTGCGCGGCTTTCACGTCTCCTGAACGATTTCGAATTCGCTTCTGTTGCGGAGGTGCTTACCTCCCATCGCCTCACGGAGCGAAAAGGTTAAACCGATGCTATTTCTTTGTCGGGTCGTAACGGTCCACAACGACGTCGAGGAACTTCGTCGATGGCGTGACCTCGATCTCGATACCCGATGTTGAGCCGCTGGCGAATTTGGGGTCGATCAACGGCTCATAAATTTCCATACCGGTTTGCTCATCTTTGCCGATGACCTTTTGGGCTCCGGAGATGTAGACGCGGTATTTTCCGACCGGCAAACCGTCATTCTGCGTCAAGGAACCGGTGGTAAAAGTGCCGTCCGGCCTCAGATCGCCGCGTGCGAGAAATGAGTCCGTTTCGAAGCACACGGTTCCGGTCGTAAGCGGACTGCCATCATCGGAAAACGTCGCTTTGCCCTTCAAACTAACGTTCGGACCGCAACCGACCAAGGCCAACAGCGAAAGCGACAGGGCGAGAAAAAAAATACTTTTGTTCATGATCAACCTCATTTTTGAAGTTTGAGTTGTGCCAATGATGTCGAGACATCCATCCCAATGATCTAACATCGTATCACAAGTCGTGTCGAAAAGAAAGTCGGGGACAAGGAAAAAATATAAAGCGGAGGAAAATTACGCTTCACGAGTCTGAACTCCCTTATGGGGAAGGGATAACAGGCCGAAAACTCTCCCAAGGGGGAAGGAACGGCCAAGGGAACTCCAAAGCAATTCCGGAATTCGCTTCTAGAGCGTATTAAGAATTGGTCTGGACAAAATTCCCGTCCCCCCGCGCAGGCGGGGGCCTAGACGCTCGACGTCATTGAGTTTGTTTCATCGCCATAAACTTTTGCTATTAAAGAAGATGCGAACATCTGTCCTCTAGGCCCCCGCCGCGGGGGTGACGAAATGCCGAAATTTCGCCTACCCACTTGACGCCGACGACGCAATACGGTCTAATTCCAAGGGACTAGAATCGTCCGAACATCGTAATGACTAATCTTCGACGACAAAATAGGAACACCCCTTCTGTTAAAATAGGGGGGGGGGGCGGGCTAGGTAGGACTCTGCCGTTCGCCCATTCTTTCGACGACGCCTGCTCTTGCGTCGCACGCCAAACCAAGAGGGCTTCAGGCTCTTTGTGGTTGATCGTCCGTTTGAATTTCCCACTTCCTCACATCCTTCAGGAGACACTATGAAAAAATCTAACGCTTTCGTTGCGGCGGTTCTCGTATCGTCGTTTGTACTTCACGGAATCGCCTCGGCACAGATTCCAATTGCTCCGAGTCGGCAACCGACTCAACCGGGTCGGCAGCCGTTCCAACCGAGTCGTCAACCGGTTCAACCGAGTCGTCAGCCGGTTCAACCGAGCCGTCAACCGGTTCAACCAAGCCGTCAGCCGGTTCAAGCGAGCCGGCAACCATTTCAACCGAATCGGCAACCGGTGACGGCACCGCAGATTGCTCCGCAACCGGTTTTGAAGCAGGGAGGCGCCGTCCAAGTCGGAACGGGCCGATTCCAAGTTGTGGTGATCCCCGGCGGCGGTTTTCAGTTTCAGTACGGCACGGGGGCCGGTCCGTGGCAGAACAAAGGTTCGTGGTCGAAACAAGCCGGCGGCGCATTCGGACAAGGACAACGTGTCGAAGTTTCTACCAGCGAGGAACTCGTACAGGCAATCTGGGATGCCGAAGAAGGGACAGTCATTTGGCTTAACAAAGGAAGATACCGACTCGATCAACCCTTGCATGTCGAAAAGTCGATCCTCTTGGCCGGAAAGTCACGAGACTTCACCGACACGCAAATTGAGTACGGCGGAAATGACGGCTATTGTCTTTTAGTCGATTTCGGTCAACCGAGTTTCTTCGGCTTAAAATTCAGTTACCATGGAAAAGGCGACGCGAACAGTGCCTGTGTCTATATTCGTGAGGCTTCACCGACATTCACTCATTGTGCCATTGATGCTAGTGCTTCAACGGGTGTGAGGATCGACAGACGCGATACCAATCCGACGTTCAAAAACTGCCGCATCGCCGATTGTTTTCAATTCTGTGTGCATGTCTCCAGTAACGCCAAGGGAACGTTTGAAGATTGCGAAATTTCTGACAACCCTAATACCAGTGGTGTCGTTTTTCACATTGCAAGCGACGGCAATCCTACTGTCAGAAACAGTAAAATCTACAAAGGCAAACAGTACGGGCTCAATATCGACGGCGGAAAAGGAACTTTTGAGAACGTCGAAATCTTTGACAACGCATCGGCGGGTGTCGTTGTTAGAAACGGAGCCGACCCTCTCTTCAAAAATTGCAACATATACCGAAACGCCGTGAACAGCGGCGGAACTTTCGGTGGTGTGACTGTAATGAGCGGCGCAAAAGGAACGTTTGATAATTGCACTGTTTATGAAAACAAGTATGGTTATCTTGTATTCGATGCCAATACCGATCCGAGAGTTATCGGGGGAAACGCCAGCAAAAACAGAGTGGATGGAATCTATGTGTTCACGGACGCACGTGGTACATTCACCAATGTAACCGTTGAGTCAAACAGTGTCGGTTATCGGATGAACAATCGAGGAAAACCAACGATTAATGGAGGTGCTGTCAGAGATACAAAAGGATATTCCGCCATAATCATAGAGAACACCAGCGGCGGAACCTTTGATGGTGTTCGGATCGAAAAAAACAGTGATCGTGGATTTTCCGTGTATACGGGAAGTACGCCATTGATTAATAATTGCACAATTACAAAAAATGGTGGTACGGGAATAGGCGTTTCAAGAACCGGAAATGCGACTCCCGGCAGTAGTCCTGGCAATCCTACCGTCCGAAATTGTACGATTACAGATAATAGAGGTTACGGTATCATCGTATGGGCTGGCGGCGCTGGGACTTATGGTCCCGACAATCGGCTCTCCGGCAACACGCCTTCTGACGGCAAGAACGGCAATGTCGTAACCATTGATGCCGCCTCGAAGACAGCCGGTGCGCGAATTGTTAATTGACGTTCGCAAGGATCGCGTGCCAGAGCCGGAGGCATCAACCCCCGGTTTGCCCCACGGAGCCCGAAGCGTAAGCAAGGATTTGGGCGTGTTCGGTCATTCACGCACAATCCCTTGCTAACGCAAGGGGCTCTGTGGCTGACTCAGTACCTTTAATCCCCCTCTCTTTTATGAAATCGACACATTTTTTACTTGTTCTTGCAACGTTTTTCGTTGCGGTATTATTATGGAGTGTTTCTTCCAGCGAGGCACAGTTTCGCGGCATGGGTAGTTCTGCTCCTTCCAAAGCGGACCCGCCGAAACCGACGCCAACGCCGCCCAAGCAGACACCAACACCGCCCAAGCAGACACCAACACCGCCCAAGCCGACACCGCCGCCACCGCCGCCTCCGCCTCCGCCCCCACCGCCGCCGCCGCCGCCGCCGCCGCCGAAGAGGCCGGTTGCGATCCACGTCTGCACAACAATCGTTCCGCCGGATTATGCGTCTCCTCTGGCGTCGGGAACTGCGCGTCTTTATCTTGCAGGGCACAAAGATTACTTATGGCCTAAAGGATCGACACTCCGTGTTAAATTTTTGGATGGAGATGCAGGAATACGTGACAAAGTAGAACGATACGTAGTGGAGTGGTCGAACCATGCGAATATCAACTTTGTTTTTACCAACGGCGGGGATTCCGACATCAGGATTACCTTCAAAGGGGAAGGATATAACTCGAAACTCGGAACGGATGCGCAAAATGTACCCAAAAATGAGCATACCATGCGTTTGGGCGGACTTAATACCACTTCGTCGGAACCTACAAAGGAAGACGAGGTTCGTCGAGTGGTTCTTCACGAATTTGGACATGCTCTGGGAATGATTCACGAACATCTACGTCCCGATGCAGAGATTCCTTGGGATAAAGATACCGTGTACGCTGATTATTGGAAAAAACACCGTTGGGATCGCGACAAAGTCGATCACAATATCTTTAATACCTACGACCAGTCAATGTTGAACTCTTCACAGTTTGACAGGGACTCGATCATGATCTACAGCATTCCCGAAGAACACACATTTGGCGGTTATGTAGTGGAGTGGAATGACAAGTTGTCGGCGACCGACAAGGCACATATCGCAAAGTTATATCCCAAAGACTCTGCTCCCATTGTGGAACTCAGAATCCAAGCGGACAAAAACAAATCGACTGCCCAACGCCCTATTCCGGGATTTGAAATGATCGATGTCGATTTGGACGCAGGAATGAGCCGATGGAATGGACGCTCGGATTATATCTATCTGTTTTATAGAAGAAGTTGGAACGAAAGTCCGATCACAGGGTTGGCTTTCAATAAACCACTTAAAGACAACGATTACAATCCTGTAGGTCTCGTGAACACATTCAGGCCGCCATTCGAGATGTTTGGGGATATTCTCGTACTTTCCTCCACCACAAAGCCCGGCTCGTTACCGATTGTTGGCATTCAAGTGCTTGACGAACGCGAGAGACCCTCTCGCCACGATCCGAGTTGGGAACGAATGGACGTCAATTTGAACAAAGGCGGCGGAAGCCGGGGCGACAATCTCTACCTCTGGTACAAACGGGGAGATGGCGTCTCTAAAGCGAACGAGCCTGTGTTTTCGGCTTCACCAAGCACTGTCCAACCCCAAGTTCGTTCCCCTCAAGTTCGTCCCCCCCAAGTTCGTCCCCAAGGTCAACCTGTTCGGAGCGCCCCTCAGCAACTGCGGCAGCCCACCCGCCAAACGATTCCACAGCCCATTCAGCCGAGGCCGAATTACAGCCGTTAGGATGCCCTGCTTACGCTGCGGACTTCGTGGCAGCGTCTTGACGCTCGGCGGGATTCTGGGAAAATAACGCAAGTTATACGAATTTCCCGAACCCCGCCTTCCAAATGCAAATCTCTCTCGATTGGATCGCCGACTACGTTGACCTCTCCGGTCTCGACATCAAAGACATCGTCCGCCGCCTGACGCTCGGA
>Ga0099364_10004500_pt1 | contig 21108 bp, 17 predicted proteins | sample TergutTh196P3_FD_73070 | JGI IMG/M metagenome (GOLD analysis project Ga0099364, IMG submission 73070) | Microcerotermes parvus P3 segment gut microbial communities from Pointe-Noire, Republic of the Congo - Th196 P3 | ecosystem: Host-associated > Arthropoda: Insects > Digestive system > Gut ... | reverse complement strand
CGACGCCGTTTGATAGCGCACCGCCTCGCCGCACAGCTCCTCTATCTCGCCCCATGTCGATCCCGCTTTTAACATTGTGTGGTCTACATATCCCAGTATCTCTGCCTTATTCATTCCACGCCTCCATTAGTCCATAGTTGTAGCTTGAGTATAATTATAGTATTATGTCACATTTTTGTCAACACAAAAAGTTAATATTTTTTACATTTATTATAACAATGTTGTATAAAACGATAAAGTGAAGAGCTTTTTCTCCGGTTTTACAGATTGTTTTTGACAATGCTGATCAAGAATGTTATATTATAATATGGATTGATAAAAAGGCAGGTATATATGTGAAAAAAAATGACCGCTATACCCGGCTTACAGAAATTTTGCGCGTACGCAGCTCTGTGCCGGTTAAAGACCTCGCGCGCATGTTATCGGTATCTGAAATGACGGTGCGGCGTGATTTAAAAGATTTGAACAAAAACGGAGTGGTCGAAAACGTCAATGGAATTTTCGTGTATAATCCGGCGCATCTGGGCGTCGGGGCCGGCATTACCTATCGCCTGGCAGACGAAGTTGAAAAGCAGAACAAACAAAAAGAAGCCATTGGATTGTTTGCCGCTTCTATGGTTGAACGCAACGATTTTATTATTGTTGACACCGGCACAACAACGGAGCGGATTATTCCAAATTTGCCGTTTGACTGCGACATCACCGTATTGTGTTACAATGTTAATATTTTGATGGAGCTCAGGCGCAATCCGGGTGTAAAAATGTTGTTTGGCGGCGGGCATTACCACCCAAACACACAAATGTTCGAATGCGAGGAATCCGAACGTTTTATCAGAAAATTCCGCGCGCAGAAAGTTTTTGTATCTGCCGCGGGAATTCATCCGCAGCTTGGCGTAACGTGCGCAAACGATTACGAGCTGCCTACAAAAAAAGCGATTTTGGAATCTTCCTTGCAAAAAATACTCGTTTCGGATTCAAGCAAATTTGGCGCTGTCCGTTCCTCGTATTTCTGTGAACTGAACAAATTTGACGATATTGTAACAGACAGCGGCCTGTCCGGCGAATGGCGCCGGCTTATTGCAAGCCTTGGGATTAAGCTGCATATCGTATTATAGCGATACGAAGAAATAGCTGTAAAAAGAAAACCTGAAAGAGCTGTCGTTCTTTCAGGTTTTTTCTTTTTACAGCTTCGTCAACGGCCCGTCGCTAACGCGATAAGGATATTATGGCGAATAAGTGACTTTTTGCGTTGCCGGAGGCATATGGACAAATTGTCCATGTGCCTTTTTGTTGCGGAACACGCGCTACCGGGCCCGTTCCTTGTTTTTTGTATCATTCGTAATACCGAGCAGATAATCAATATTTGACTTGACCGCAACGGCCTCGCGCATATCTTTTTGAGCGCACGGTATTGTAGATGTGCTGAATGATTGATATGCAAAGGCGCTATAAGGATATTTGTAGCCAACCGATTAGGAGAAAGAACAATGCCACCGTTTTTTATCGGCGGCATTGTATATAATCGCACAACTTTTTCCTTCGGTTTATTTAGGCATATATATTGCTGCCTTAAACAAGTCCCCGTCAATCGAGAGCGTAAACTGCCCACCTTGTGCCTGCACAAAACTCTGTGCTATGGATAATCCCAGACCGCTGCCTTCATCGGCTCTGGCGTCGTCCCCGCGCTTGAATCGTTCGATAAGCTCGGACGGTTCGACATTAAGCGGATGCTCGGATATGTTTTTTATATCCAGCCTGTAGCAATCCCCGTCCGGCACAACGTCAATATAAACCCGCGAGCCTGCCAAAGCATATTTGAAAACATTGGACAGAAGATTCTCCACTACCCGCCACAGCAGCCTGCCATCCGCAAGTATATTTGCATGTTCGGGAAGGTTCAGGCGGAAATCCAGCCCCGACAGCTTCACACGCTCGTCCAACTCGCCCAACACCTGCCTAATAAAATCCGCCAAGTCAAGGGTTTCAATCTGTGTTGTGATATTACCGCTTGCAGCTTTTGACGCTTCAAACAAATCATCGGTGAGGGTTTTCAAACGTGCGGATTTTTGTATCAGAACATCCAGGTATTCCGGCGCGTTATCGCTGTCCAACCCCTCGTTTTTCAGCAAATCGGTATAGGTGATAAGCGATGTCAGCGGCGTGCGGATGTCATGTGATACATTGGTTATCAATTCTGTCTTAAGCCGCTCGCTTTTCATGCGCTCTATAACAGCGGCGTTGATGCCGCCGGATATGCTATTGATAGAAGCGGCAATACTACCAAGCTTCCCGCCCGACACATTGATGAGGGTGTTGTAGCTGCCCTCACTTACGACTTTTGCGCCCTGCTCCAAAAGATGAAGCTTACGGGCATAGCGCAGGAGTAGAAAAATAGCGGAAGCCGAAATGATTAAGCTTAAAATAATGGCTAATCCTATCGCTCCGGAGTTTGTCGTCCCAAAACCAATACAAACAAAGTGGCTCACGAGCAAAATGACGCCGATTGTTACGCCTCTTACAGTAAGTGGAAAGCCTGCCCACAACGATTTTATAGTCTCTAGAAATTTGCGGTAAATCCCGATTATAACGACATAAATCAAAATATGCCGCCAGAACTTACCCGCCTTACAGCGTTTGGTGAAGCTAGTCAGCCACCATAATGCGGGGAGTACAAAGCAGATTGCAAAGGCAATGCAAAGCCCGATAATCCCCCTGCTGCTGTCGTAACGAAAAGCTGTTTCGATGTAATCAATGAACAGAATTGAGATGCCCACTTCATAAAGAATGAGCGTTGCCAAGCCTATATCAAGCCACGGTTTATCTAATGCTATGAATTGGACACCGCCGCTATCGCCATATCTCCTGCCCACGCCAATTAACAATATAATAATCATGGCCAGCGCCACAAGCAGCGAAGTAATGATCATTGCGAAATAAGCATTCAACTCTTGCTGTACAAGCAGCCACTGAGCGTTTTGCCAATCCACAATTTCCTGTGAATAGGCAATGTGGGTAATTGCGTCGTCGTTTCCGAAAACTCTCCCCCAAGCGGTATTACTGTTGTGGCTGACTTCACCTAGCGCCCATCCGTCTTGAATCAGATAGACCGGCTGTGTACGGAAGAAATCTATATTTTGCCGCTCTGGCGGCAGATTGGACAAAACCCGCTGACCATCAGTAATGTAATAATACAGCCCGATTTCTGCATCAACTCTGCTCTTTACATGCGAATACTGCTTTAGTTGGTCACGAATCGCCGTTTCTTCCAAGCTCCGGCCTTCATCGCTGTCCTGCTCGTATACTTCTCCCCAAGAACTCCAACCGCTTGCCCGGTTGGTAGATATTAACCGGCTTCTCAGTTCTGCGCGTTCAACATACCTGCCATTCTCAAGGTATTCAATATACACGATAGGCTCTAAGCGTTGCCATTCAATATAATCTCCGTTGCGAATGCCTTCTTGGCCGGCAAAACTGAAATATTCCTCTAGGTTCATTGTAATGTTATACATTCTGGAATCAAAGAAATAGTCGCTGTTTGATAAATCAGCAAATAAAAATCTGTAGTCATTGATATAATTCATCGGAAGCCGGAGACTTCCAACCGCGCCTAACAAAAAAACAAACGCCATTACAGGGATTAGCGAAACACAGATTATCTTAACGCCCAAGCGCGTTGTCCAGCCTTTCAATTTTATAGCCAACTCCCCACACCACCTTTATATATTTTGGCTCTTTCGGGTTTATCTCGATTTTTTCCCGTATTCTCCGTATATGTACGGACACCGTACTCCCTGAGCCGATGGAGTCCTCGCCCCAGCAGCGCTCGTAGATTTCGTCGATGGAAAACACCCTGCTGGGATTTCGTAACAGCAGAAGCAAAATCTTGTATTCCAACGGCGTTAATCGGATTTCTTCGCCATCAACACAGCATACCTTCCGATTGTCGTCTACCATCAGCCCATTTACGCTGTAAACGCCATCGCCCTCCTGCGCCTGCATACTGCCAAGCGTTGTATAACGGCGAAGCTGGCTCTTTACCCGTGCAATCAGTTCCAATGGGTTGAACGGCTTTGTGATATAATCGTCCGCACCCATGTTCAGCCCTAGTATTTTGTCGGTGTCCTCGCTTTTGGCTGACAGTATAATGATGGGAATATTCCGCTCCCTGCGAATCTCCATTGTGGCGCGAAGCCCGTCCATCTCCGGCATCATCACATCCATGATAATAAGATGGATTTCGTTTTGTTCGACTATTGACGGAGCTTGTTTCCCGTTGTGAGCAAGCAGGGTTTCGTATCCTTCGTTTTGCAGATATATGGCTATGGCAACCGCTATTTCCTTGTCGTCGTCGCAGATGAGGATTGTCATTTGTAGCCCCTGCCTTTCCCGGTTCATTATCGCTTATCAATTATACCACATCCCCTCAAAACGTAGTATAGACCATAATTCTTACAAATTAGCGAACATATTTCTTAAGATTCTCTTAAGAAATATGTTCGAATAAGGGGAAGCACCCGTCAAAATATCCGAATGGTAAGCACCCGAACCGCAAGTGGCTGCTGTGTAAAAACTGCCCAAAGGCTTGAACAAGATTTGATGAATTGATATAATTTGCATTAGATTTGCGCGAAAAGGTGCAAATAATTTATATTAGTGGGTGAACCAAATGAGAATTATTGACATCACGCAAGAATTGTTTTCTAGCCGTGTCTATCCTGGTGATATGCCGCCAACATACGAGCAGGTCAAAACTGTAGAACGCGACAAATGCAGCTTAACAAATATTTCCATGTGCGTTCATAACGGAACTCATATTGATGCACCTAAACATTTTATCACAGACGGAACGGCGGTTCATGAACTGGATATATCGACGTTTTATGGTAAATGTACAGTTGCGGAATTTGACGGTATTATTGAGAAAAACGAAATAACCGATGTCCTTAAGAATTGCCATAAGCGTCTACTTTTCAAAGGAAAGTGTGAATTATCTGATGGCGGAGCAACTGCTGTAGCAAACTCCCATATCAAGTTAATCGGTGTTGAGGGTCAAAGTATTGGCAATGTGGAACATCCTCTTAGTGTTCATATGATTTTGCTTAAAAAGGGAATCATTCCGCTTGAGGGACTTGATTTATCAAACGTAGAACCGGGAGAATATGTACTGTCGGCATTTCCGCTTAATTTACAAGGGTCGGATGGCGCACCGGTAAGAGCCGTGCTTATTGATGAGAAAAACGCTGAATGCAGGTAGTAAGCACTATCTTCGCATTTTTCCCAAAGACGATGGAACAAGCACCAACCTATGGACAAACTGTCCGCACCCGAATGAAACAAGGGCGCGGGAGCCTGCAATCCCCGCGCCCATTCCATGTAAAAATCTACTCGTCTTTGCCTTTTTTAATATGCTTATACAAGATAAACACAGCACCCGTGAGCGCCGCAACCAAGATGATTACTGCAAATCGGATAGGGTATCGCTAGGTCTGCTCATTAAGCTATGGGACATTATCCATGAAAAGGATAACTAAAAGCGCCACAATTGCGGCGCTTTTAGTAGATACAACCTGCTTGAGAGTTGTACGAAATGTGTTAGCTGTCAGGTTTTTGTTAAATCCTATAATTCTATTCCGACCAAAGAAATCGGCTTAACTTTGCTTTAGTTAAGCCGATTTCTTTGGTTGCGGAGGATGGATTTGAACCACCGACCTTCGGGTTATGAGTCGATTTATCGCATTGCAATGCCTTTTGTCCAACACAGCTAAACCATTTTTCGCATCTTGTTTTAATCTCTAGTGAGTTTTTTCACATCAAATCTGCTCTTTTGCACCTATCGTTTCGGTATTTTATTTCGGTGCTGTTTCGGTACTAATCGGGTACAGAAGAGTAAGAAAATTATCATCTGTTGCCGAATAATAAGCTGCTTGCATTTTGCTGCAGCCGTCTCCTGCGTTCAGTACGCAATGGATTCGCTCAAATATACTTCTAGTTTGTCGGCAGTATAATCTTTGTCGTCATTTACTGAATCACACTCTAATGCTAGCAGCTTGATTGCTAACTCTAACCCTGAGGGATGATTGTGACTATACAATCGCAAAAGTGAAGCTGGACGTCCTTTTACCACCGTTTGAAAACTTATTGCAGGATTTTCACTAAATATAATTGAGTTGGGGTGCTGTTTTTCTTGCTTTCATTTTTTGTGTTATCGTTGAAGCGTTGCATTTGTTTCAACATGGACTAGTCAATAAAAACCTCTAAAGAACCAATAGAATTGCAATGAGTGCTAAAAAAATTGAAAGGGATCCTAATATTATGTTTTGCAATGTTTTGTTTTCACTTTTCATTTTTTCAATTTCAATTTTTAACTCATGTATAGCACCTTGGAGAACATTTGTAGGCAAATACGGTAAAATGTTTTCTATTCCATTATATTTGCCGCTATATGGTGTAGTTGGTTCTAACAATTTATGAAATTCTAAGGTTGTAAAGTGAGTATCCTTTTGGAGATAAACTGTTTTATTTGATGTATTAAATAACAAGCAAAATAATTTCCCACGAAATCCAGGATCGACTTGCGTACTATTTGACATTATGATACCTTGACAAAACAAATTAACTGATATATCGAACCTTGCCGATATATCACGAGGAAAATTAGTCATTTCTTTACAAGAAGCGATGACATAATCATATGGTTCAATTTGTATAAAAGGGTCTTGAGTAGTTAATTGAGCGATTTTTCCGCCATGATAATATTCCTCACCAATTAGCAAATCATAGGATGCATTGCTAATAGACTTTGTATTTCCACCAACAATTAGCATTCCACAATCAATCATAAGAGTTATCAGCTCTCTTGACAAAACACCGCCAGAATTGCGAAATTTCCATAATTTTTTAATAAGGGTAACTGTTTTTTTAATATCGTTTGCAATTAGAATATATGATGCATTAGCATATGATAATGCTTTTGTGTTTTTATGAAATTCTTGGATACCAGGAGATTGTTGTTCAAAATCGGATTGACAAAAATCGATAAAAAAAGTCATATATTTCTTAGTTTCTTCTTGATTATTCCACTCAGAATAGTTTTCATTATCTTTAATAAGAAAAGGAATTTTATTATTCCGCAATGTCCTATCAATTGTTTTTTCGAAATTTTCTGCATTATAGTCAATAGCATCTACAAAAATATCTTTTTCCAATTCCTTAATCAATGAATCTTGTATTTGGCCAAAAATAATAATTCCTTTGTAATCCATAATAATCTACTCCTTTCGAAGAATAACTATTAGTTCTTTATCAAGACTAGCCATAGATGTGTTACTCGCCCGCTTTGTGGAAGAAATGTATCGTGAAAAATGCGCTATTTTTTTTGCTCCATTGTCTTTCATAGCGCTAATTATTTTATCTATAATAATCTTCTTAGGATTGTCCGAGTGGAAATCTGGTAAAACATAACAAAGGTAGCCATTTTTCTTTAACAAATCCATCAAATAACTATTGAATTGAAAAAAAAGCTGTATATATTCATCATTTGCATTTTTATGCTTTCGATTTCTTCGCGTAGCAAATTCATTTCGCACATCACCCTCAAATGGTAAATTCCAAAAATAATAAGAAAGTCGTTGGCTGAGAGCATAATCCATCATATTTGGATATGGTGGTGAAGTAATAATAGCATCAATACTACGCTTGGAAATCGGCAAAGGTTGTTGAAATATACTAGTTTGAATAATATTATCATCAATCGCTATCCCACCATAGCTAGATTTAGAAAACGATTCACGTAAATAATAAATATCCTTTATCAATGACTGTATTTTATTTTCAAGCGTTTTAAATAAATATTTGGGGCGTAATTCTTTTGGTTTTACGTTATCTGCAATATAGCCCCAACCTCTGTTTTGACTGCTTAATCGTATTAAAGAGTTTGACAGTACAATATTTACTAGTGCTATAAATATGGTGTTTTTCGATGAGGATAAACATCCTTTTAAATAGCAAAGCTCATGATATGTTTCTGGATGATACCAAGGTTCAAGTAAATGAAATGATTTTGGAAAATCAGTTCCATTAAATCTAAAATCCTTATTATATGAAGACTTAACATCGTACCATTCTTGTAGTCCAAACGAAATCTGCTTGCTGTTCTGAAAAAGATAAACAAATGCTTTTAAAAACTGAGTGGCAATATGGCATGATTCAATTCCTAAAGGCTTCCTTCCTAAAATTAAAGCCTGAAGATATGTTGTACCAATGCCTAAAAAAGGATCAAGAACAACTGCTCCTGGATGTGTAAGAGCTTCAATAAGAACATAGGGCAATGCGGGAGTAAAAGTCGCAAGATACCCATGATGTTTCCGAATATTAAATGGCGGAATTACACCTTCTTCAAGATAAGCCGTATTCATAAAATCCCAATCCACTTGAGATATTACACGTTTCACATAACTCTCATCATAGCATAATGCATTTTGTTTCTCCATATAAAGGAACCCTTCTAATCCGTTGATTAAATAAATTATTTGCAAAATAATTGTATACAAATTCTTCAATCTTATTAAGTGTATCAGTATCAATCTTCTCTTCTTGTATATCCAACGATGGCCAATTATCGTTTTTCACAAAGACGCCTATGAGTAATCGGTCTAATCTTTTCCCTACAGTCATAATTTTACCTGATTCTAGCTCAACAGTAAATTGACGCCGAGTTTTGTTACTATCGATAATTGGATGGAGTGCAATATTAATATTCTTTGGCAAATTAAACCTAGTAAAACCTTTCTGTTTAGTTGAAAATTTCAAATATTTGCTTAATTCTTTGGATAAAGCGACTTCAATATGAAGGCGAGAATCGAAATTCAAGAACAATTCATATAAATCACAATTTGCTGAAGTGTAAATTCCAATGCAACCATAAAGTTTTCCCATCATTAACCGCTCAATGATTTTCTTTGGTTCTAAAGAAATTGGTAGATATTTTATCAATTCTATTTCACTTGTTTTTTGAGTACGTCTTACAACAATTTTCCCCGTACCCCTAGTAACTATTATTTCATTTTCATTTGACTTATCTTCATCGATTTTTCCTTTTTCCAATCCATCTTTAAAAAGTCTATTTTTTCCGCATTTTCCATTTTCATCTTGCTCCTTATAATTATTTTCATAATAAGAATCAATATAAATGAGGAGTTCTTTGTCTGTTTGAGGCTTAAACTCTTTGGGCAAATCAATTGTGTTTTCATAGTGTTCGACTTGAATCTTTTGGGGTTGCACCTTATCCATAAGTTTTAACAACAACTCATAATCTGTATCCGTCCATGTTATCGGGCATTCTGGATCCTTGCTAGCAATATCAAGAGCTTCGGTTAACATACATTTTGCCGAAAATTCATCTGGATTGAGCAAAAGCAATGTATACATTTTTTCACGAACGTAATACCAGTCCCATAAAAAAGGAACAGCCTCTTCTTTAAAAACAATTTTTTCATTACATATTATAATTGCCCTTGCAAGTTTTTCTGGAGTTGATTTATCAATATTGAGTCCCATATGATATGCCATCCGATAAACATTATCAATATTATCTAAATCTATTTTGTCGGCAAGTATTTTTCCTAACAGCGTACGTCCATCAACTATTTCTCCAACCATCTCTACGGAAGGTTCCCCTATAACAGTAGCTATTTTACGAGGTACGCCCCAAAAAATTGATTCTGTTGACACAGTTTTGTACTTAAAACCTGATTTGTCTGTGGCTCCTAGTACTGCAAAAGCAAATCCAGACTCAGGATTGTAGCCTTGACTAGAAAGAAGGTATTCATACGAATGTCCGAATGGTCCATTTGCGATATCATGTAAAAGTGCAGCTTGAAGAAATGCTGTCCGACTTTCGCGACTTAGCAGCATACGACTAGAATTTTCGTCAATACATACTTGCGCTAAATGATAAGTACCAAGCGAATGCTCATATCGATTTATATTGGAGGCTCCAGTAAATGTTAAACAGTTAATATTGCATAAGCGCACTTCTCTTAAGCGCTGTAATTCGGGAGTGCTTAACAACGGAACAATATCTGGCTCTAGAGGATAAGAACCGTACAATGCGTCGTATATATATCTAGGGGCACGTTTATTTGAGAGCATTTCTATGGCACATTGTTGTCCTGATGCAAAGGCTTGGAGTATACCTCTAAAGACACCAGTAGATGCCCCTATAATATATACATCTTTTGAGACTTCAAAGGTTGTATCATAGTTTGTTTTTGTTTCAATTAAATCTAGTTCAGGAAAATATACATTGAGCATCGACATATCTTTTCCATCAAAAAGCACATTCACAAATGTATGTATTATTTTTTTCATATGTTGAATAAAAGTATCGCTTAAAATTGTCTTCAAATATTGGGTAAATTCACTATCACTCCTAGAAAACACAGCATAAGAAACTTTTGTTATGCTGTTATCTGATCTATGTAAAAGCATTTTTCTTTTTATATTTTCATATTCACTATCATAAGGCATTACTCTAAATAGAATCGATAAATTTGAATAACCTGTGATTATGTCTTTTGAAGAAAAACCTTCTGTATAATATTTGCTATCTATATGATATTGAGCAACCTTTCCATCAATGCTAAAACAATATGTGCGAGCATTTTCTAATTTTAGCTTTATATCTCCATGGAGCTTACTAAATGGTTCTATATATTCTGTAGGAAATTCAAGTCTCATTCCTATATCATACGAATTATCGGTTTTACATTCCATGGTTTCATCTACAAATTGATTTAAAAAATTATTTCCTAATTTTCCTCCAGCATATATAATTTTCTTTGCATGAAAAATTTGTCCATTTTTTGATAAGATCTTAAAGAATGAATCTAATCTAATTATTGAAGTTGCTTCTGTTTCTAATTCAATAACATGATTTTGTTTTTGCAACCGATCTAATGTTTTTCTATAAAAAGCTATCAAATTTTCGCTTTTAAAAGTGTAGACATCATAATATTTCAAAAAAATGTCCTGTTCATTAAGTGTTTGTCCGAAACTATCTAAACCATTTTTGTCAATAGGATATTTTTCTATTGGGATTTGTTGTTTTATATAATTAAGCGCACTTGATAAAGCCTGTTGAGCTTCCTCATCCGAACTAAAAAAATCCGAAAATCCAGATCCGGCAGGATAATCACTAAGTTTTTCACTACTGATAATAGAACAACCACCGATACCACTAATTACATTGCATGGATTGCAGTATTGACATTCTCCATCGACAAGATAACCGCATTTTCTCATTAAGTCTCTTCCAGCTTCAATACATAATATTTTTCCGGAAAAATTATCATCTAAAAGGGTTTGAATGAATCCCAATCCCGCGGGGCCTAATCCGATTAGACAAATATCATATGTCGGTTCTGTCATCTATAACAAACTCCTGTTCAATATAGTATCGATTGCAAGAAAAGTCAGCCCAAAATATATACGATTGATTATTATAAAATATAATTAATGGAATGGCCTCTTTGGATTCAGAAACCATATTTAGTAAAAATATACCATATTCATCACTTTGCGCTGAATATCCTCCACAATAGATTTGTGCATTATAAATTGGTATATTTATATTTTCTCCATTTTGAATGCTTGTAATTAAAGAAACTTTGCCTTGAATCGTACGCTTTGTTGAAAACGAACCTCTTTGAAATGCAATATCATAAAACGGAAGTTTCTGAGCGAAAGAAGGAATTAATATGGCCAAAAATAATACTACTGAAATAAAAAATAAAAAATATGTTAGATTCTGTTTTCTGAAAAAGAATCGAAGCATTCTGCGGACTTTCAGTTTGTGAAGTTTGCACTTTTCTTCCTTGTTCATAAAAACACCTTTCCAGCAGATTGTTTTTAGGGCAATTAAATAGAAAGTGAAGATTCAATTCATTTTCTTTCAAAAATATCAATATATTCTAATTGTATGGACTGAACAGGTGCATTATTGACAGATGATACATTTAAGGGAATCCTTTTTCTTGGAATTTTTCTTGTATATTCTTTAGTCAAATTCCAACCTAATTTTTGTAAATAACGAGATGTTATTGTATTCAGATATATAATTTGACCATCAACTGTGCGGTTTCCTAAAGTCATTACAATCTGCTTATTTGTTATTCGACTTATATTGCTTAAAAATGCAAAGTAATCTGCTAGAAAATTTCTAACCTTGTGCTGTTTTTTCTCTGATATAGTTTCGACAATTTCATGAATATAATGTTGATCAATTTCCGATAATAGTGCGTAATACTTTGATGCAACTCCCCCCATGCTATGTGAATCAATTATTGAATAGTTATTTAACTCCCAGCCTTCTAAAATCAAATCTTTTTTGTCGATTAATTGGAGGGCTAGAATAGAAAATTGGCCATATGCAACGGTTGTCAAATTATCTCCATATGGTGGCGATGTGATGGTAAGATCATACTCATTGTCTTTAATTTGCGTACATAAATCCAATATATCACATTTGAATAATAAATAATTATTTGAAGATTTTTTATAAAATGGTATGGCTTGTAATATTTTTTTACGATAATCGGAAATAACCTTATTTTGAATGTTTTGTATTGAAGATTCTTTCTTGATATGTAATTTATATGTAGTAGCTCTTGTGTTGCTATATTTTCTGACTATATCACTAAATATACACCAAAAAAAAATCCTATCCTGTTTACATGGAATATGCATAATCGCATGACGTATAATCTTTAGCTCTTTTAAAATATCTTTACGAAACCACTTCTCTTCATTTGGGAAATTAAAATTTTTGCATTTTTCTATTATTAAATATTGAAAAAGCAATCTCAAACTGTCTTCAATATTTTCTGATATACCATTAAGTTTCGCTCTAGTTATTAAATTTGCCAAAGGGTTTATGTCACAACCAATTAATCGTATCTGAGGATTAATTTCAAAAGCTTCATATAACGCAGTTCCAGATCCATGAAAAGGATCAAACAGAGATTTAACATGAGAATCATTAATAATTGCTGTAATTATATCCTTTTGAACTGGAGCAACCATCATTGCAGGATATTGTACCGTGCCATGAATATCATTTTTACGATAATCTAAGTATGATAATGCGTTTTGCATATGAATCACCCATATAATCAACATAATGATTGCAATTACTACTGCCGTTCAAAGACGAACAGGCGATTTGTATAAATATAAATAAATTAAGATTATTTTGTCTCTTAATGCAATTATGTATTATCAGTATACTATTAAAAAAGACTTGGTGCAAGCGTAAAAATACAGCTCTATCATAGGTTTTTTTATTTTGTTCTAACAATTTCTCTGTGACTAGTTGTTTGAATATCAATTTCCGAATTTATTTGCGCTTAACCTTTTTCATATAATATTCACTTGCATTTTCCCATGAAACCTTTCCCTTTGCTCGATTATTATTCAACATATATTAATATGGCGCAAATATTATTGCCCAACTTATTCTTTGACAAATCGCATGTAGTAGGGTATAATGACATTGGTGATAATAATGAGCTATATTTCAACAGCAATCAAACGCGAGGCATCCAAAATGTCAGCATTATTGAATTTATATATATAACAACTTGCTACACTCCCAAAGGGCTCTATCCGTGCAAAAGAACGCGGCGGCAAACAATATTTTTATCTTTCATACCGTGATGGCAGTCGGGTTGTTACCGACTACGTAGGCAACGACCAAACAAAACTAGCTACTTTACAAGGGCAATTGGAACAGCGAAAACACATAGAAGCTGTCATAAAAGGCTTAAATAAAGAATTACGCATTGCAAAAAAGGTTTTGGAGGGGATGAAATGATTGTCTATCACGGAAGCACCATCGTAGTAGAAACACCTCAAATTCTCCAAAGCGAACGTATGCTAGATTTTGGCGCAGGTTTTTACACTACAACAAACAAAGAGCAGGCAATTCGCTGGTCGCAAAGAGTTGCGGTGCGAAGAAAAACAAGTGAGCAGATTATCACAGAATACGAAATCAACCTGCCAGCGGCAGAAAAAACTCTTTCTATCATTCGTTTCAACAAGCCGGATGAAGCATGGTTAGATTTCGTTTGTGCCAATCGAAGTGGCAGAACGCCCAGCGAGCCGTATGATATGGTGTTTGGCCCTGTAGCTGATGACATGGTTTATACAGTCGTTCAATTTTACGAGAACGGCATCTACGACAAAGAGGAAGCAATCAAGCGACTAAAGGTTGAAAAGTTGTACAATCAGGTTTTATTTCATACTGAAAGCGCGTTGCTGTTTTGCCGATATATCGGATTCGAAGTGATTGGAGGCTCAAAATAATGGATGTAAAAAAATTCGAATCGGTCTTACCGGTTGTTGCCGCTTCGTTGGTAAATACAATCATGGCGGACACCGGCCTTTCCGAAAATGATGCGATGGAAAAAATGTATGCCTCTTTCCTTTATGCAGCGCTTGAAATCGAAGAAACCAAGGTTTGGCAATATAGTGTCCCAATGCTTTACAGCCTATACAAATCAGAAATGGCAACCGGGGTGCTTGTACTTCCGGAGTATTAAAAACGAGGTGCAATATGCTGGAAACTATGCAATTCAAGGTGTTCTGCCTTGAGCAATATAAAAATGAGCATGGCTTGAACGGTCATGATACAATGAAACTTTTCAAACAATATGATGTTTTGAATTATATTGGTTCCTTTTACGATATTCTTCATTCTTATGGGGGAAAATACATCGTACAGGACATTGATTTATTCATTTTGTCGCGGCAGGAAGAACCGGCTAGTAAAAACCCCCTGTCTTAACAATAAAGTTATACTTTACAAAGGCACTACACGCATTATTTGCATGTAGTGCCTTGACCAATTTTTATATGAATTCTAGCAAAAGAATTTTTCGTAAAATTTCGCTTGACAAGAATTGCCCCATCTGCTATACTGCAAAAAGTTACAAAATTATTACAAAGGAGGTTGCGTCGTGCTGAAGAATTATTTATCCATACGTATTAATCAAATACACGGTTTCGGATTCGTCATTGTGTCTCATGGCGCGGCCTTATCATAGGGTGTGCCCTTGCGACGCATGTTTGAACAAAGGCCCGAAGCCATCATGCTTCGGGCCTTTTTACGCGCTTTTTTATCAGCGTCTGCACATATAGAAAGGGTTATCATGAACTTATCAATCAAATTAACACAGAATGCCTTAAAGGAATTTTTGCTTAACGTGGCAATCGTGCGTCCTGTCTTTATCTGGGGTGCTCCCGGCATTGGAAAATCCTCACTGGTAGAGCAATTTGCCGCCGATGTGGGAATGGAGTGCGTCTCCTTGCTTGGTAGCCAGCTCGCTCCTGAGGACATCATCGGCGTCCCTCAGATTGTAGATGGCTGCTCCAAGTTTTTTCCGCCTCAAATGATTGTCCGCGAAGAGCCATATGTCCTCTTCCTTGATGAACTCAACGCTTGCTCTCAAGAAATTCAAAAAAGTTTTTACAGCCTTATTAACGACCGCCGTGTTGGGGAATACCATCTGCCAGAGGGATCGGTGGTGATTGGCGCCGGCAACCGCGTGCAAGACGCCGCCATTGTCAAGCCCATGAGTTCTGCGCTCATAAACCGCATGATACACGTGGAGCTTTCTGTTTCCGCAGATGATTGGATGGATTGGGCATATCAATCAAATATTCATCCCACCATCACCGACTACATTACTCAACGACCTGACCATCTGTGGGCAAAACCGCCCAAAACGGAAGAAGCATTCTCTACACCGCGTTCATGGCATATGCTCTCAGATGCGATGCAGCAATATGGCGACAACATCACCAGCAATGAAATCGAGATGCTGGCGGCAGGGACATTATCGCCCGCCCATGCCACCCAATTCCGTGCCTTTATCAAGCAGTTGCGGAACAAATATAAGCTCAAATCCATTATAGACGGAAATGAGCGCTGGCCACACGCTCCCGAAGACAGGGATATCCTCTATTTCCTTGCCCAGAGTTTTCGGGCACACTTGCTGAAAAACCTGCCCGAATCCAAGGAACAGGCGGGCGCAAAAGATAAAGAGTTGATATTTGCTGCCAAGGCCCGCATCAAGGAGCTCGCGGAAATCAGCTTTGAGATTGCCCAGATGGTGGTTGCTAACGACGACGGTAAAATCCTGCCCGGCTACTTTATGGTAGAAATCGTCCGCGACTTGCCTCGTTTGGTGCAAAGGGAGAAATCACATGCCTAAACAGAAGAAGAAAGATATCTGGCTGGAGCGATTCCAGCCGGGGTATGATATGGTGGAGCAGCACCCTATCTTTGGGACACTGCTAAGGTATGTTCGTGTTTCTCCTGTGGATAATGCTCATATGAAAGGGGCTGCCTGCTGCGGTGAGCATAGCTATATCACGGTAAACCGTAATATCCGGCTATCTCCCGAAGAATGGGCTTATATCCTCGCCCATTGCCTGCTCCACTACGGGTTGTGGCATTTTGAAAAGAAAGCCGATCCCGTCAAATGGAACGTGGCATGCGATATGGTTATCGCTAAATTTCTTGCGGACGCCAAGCTGTTTCGCGCCCCCGAATCTATGCGCACTCAACCGCTATACCCTGCGGACAGCGAGGAGATGCTTTATCATCGGATGCAAGATATCATACTAACCGACGAATTACATGGCGGCTTCTCAACAGGAAACGGTTTTATGGATTTTGATTTTTCGACGCAGAATGCCTCCCTCAATAACCACTATCAAAGAAATGCAAAACAACATTATACAACTGTGTTCGCGAACGCGCTTGCAAATGCCGTATCCGCCGCGGTGGGCGTGGCTGCGGGCCAGCTAACCTCTATCACCGACCGGGAAGGCCTTGCCGTCACCCCTGCTGAAAAATCCCGGCGATGGTTCATTTCCAGCTACCCGCTATTGGGCGCGCTTGCTGCAAGCTTCAAGGTCATTGAAGATCCGGATATCTGCCGGCGGGAGGAAATATCCGTCGCAGCCATCAGCGAAGCGACCCAGACTATTTTCATCAGCCCCGGCGCGGGGCTTACACAGGAGGAGTGCCGTTTTGTGATGGCGCATGAATTCCTTCATGTGGGTTTGCGGCACCAAAGCCGCTGCCAGGGCCGCGACCATTATCTCTGGAATGTGGCCTGTGACTATGTCATAAACGGCTGGCTTGTCGAGATGGATGTGGGAGAAATGCCCAAGACTGAATTACTGTACGATCCCGATTTCGTGGGGATGTCCGCCGAGGCTATTTATGATATTATTGTAAAAGATATCCGCAAATTTAAAAAGCTTGCTACCCTGCGCGGCAAGGGTCTTTCAGATATACTAGGTGAAGGTGACATCCGCTTCTATAAAGCACCTGTCGGACTGGATGATTTCTACCGCCGCGCCATCAGTGAAGGACTTGAATATCACAAGGCAGAGCGCGGGCTGATTCCGGCAGGACTAGAGGAAGAAATCCAAGCGCTTTACCGCGACCCTATCCCCTGGGATGTCGAACTGGCACGTTGGTTTGACAGTTTCTTCGCACCTGTTGAAAAGAAGCGCACCTACGCCAGAGCCAGCCGTCGGCAATCCTCCACACCGGATATTGTCCGTCCTCGCATAATACCAGACAGCGACGCGTTGGAAGGGCGAACGTTCGGCGTTGTAATAGACACATCCGGTTCGATGGACCGCTATATGCTTGCGGTGGCGTTGGGTTCTGTGGCAAGCTACGCCGACAGTCGGGATGTCCCCTATGCCCATGTTATCTTTTGTGATGCGGCTGCCTATGACGCGGGATATCTCGCGCCCGACGCCATCATGGGGCGAATACAGGTGCGTGGCCGTGGCGGTACAATACTCCAGCCGGGCGTTGATTTTTTAGAAAAATCCCCCGATTTCCCAAAAGATGGCCCTATTCTGATTATTACCGATGCGGAATGTGATCATTTTACCTGCCGCCACAATCACGCGATTCTCATTCCCAAAGGAGCAAGGCTGCCCTTTCGCACCAGCGGTCCCATCTTTGTTTTTGAATAGAGAAAGGGTTTAAATATTATGATTGAATTAAAAGGAAAATATAATACCGCCAAGATTTTCACTGACAATGTGGATCAAGAGACGATTGCACAAATTATGATGCTGCTCAATCAGGATTTTGTCGCTGACAGCACCATACGCATTATGCCGGACACTCACGCCGGAGCGGGCTGTGCCATCGGCACTACCATGACCATACATGGCAAGGTCGTGCCTTATATGGTTGGTGTGGACATTGGCTGTGGCATGGAAGCTGTACAATTACGCGACAAACATGTGGAACTGCAAAAACTCGACAAGATTGTACATGAGAAAATTCCCGCAGGTTTCGCCGTACGAAAGAAAGCCCATGAGATGGCGCTTTCAACCCATATCCACAGACTGTGCTGTGTAAAGCAAGTCAATCTGGATCGTGCTTACAGTTCCATTGGCACACTGGGCGGTGGAAATCATTTTATTGAACTGGGCCGTGATGATGAAGAAAATCTCTATCTTATTATCCATTCCGGCAGCCGGTATTTGGGCAAACAGGTGGCGGATTACTATCAGAATTCCGCCGTACAGCAACGCAAGTTGGATACCAATGCGGCGCAGGAGCTGATTAACAGCTTAAAGGTGCAAGGCAAAGAAAAAGAAATCCAAAAGCGGCTGAAAAAACTGCCAATTTCCGAGGTAAGTAAAACCTTTGCGTGGCTGGACGGCCAACTTTTGGAAGACTACCTCCACGACATGGCTATCACGCAGGAATACGCCGATATCAACCGCAGATGTATTGCCAAGGAAATTGTAAAAGCAGCGGGTCTCAAGGTGAAGGACAGTTTCACTACGATCCACAATTATATTGATATTGAGCATGGCATCTTGCGTAAAGGGGCTATTTCCGCACAGAAGGGCGAGCGGGTGCTGATTCCCATCAATATGCGGGATGGAAGCCTGCTTTGCACTGGAAAGGGTAATCCTGACTGGAACCGGTCGGCGCCTCATGGCGCGGGACGGTTGATGAGCCGCCGTCAGGCGAAAGAAAATATCACCATGACCCAGTACAAGGAAGCCATGCAGGGCATCCATTCCACTACAGTAAACAAAACCACTATTGATGAGGCTCCGTTTGCCTACAAACCTATGGAAGAAATTTTGGACAACATTGGCGACACTGTGACAGTAGATAAATTCATCCGCCCCCTCTACAACTTCAAGGCGGCGGATGCGTAAGCAAGTCTACTAAATCCTTGTTATATTAAGTGATTGGTTTCTGCACATGACTAACGCATTCCGTTTCTTTCGGCTCTACTAATATTTCCATCACAAAATCGTCCATAAAGAACCCGTCGCCGATGTCAGTCTTAACGGAATTGATAATTTCAAAACCCATTTTCCGATACATCGCAATAGTGCTATCATTGCGCTTGTTCACGGTCAAACGGATTTTATCAATGTTGTATTCCCAAAGACAAAGAGCAAATGCTTCCTCTAGAAAACTGCGGGAGATTCCGTTTCCGCGATAATCTTTATGCACATATATTTTACTGAGAAGCAGATAGCCTTCCTTTGGCTGACAGGCTGAATAGCCCACCAATTTATCATGTTTTATGTGTGTAGCGGTAAAGTATATATAATCCTTGGTCTTGATGTCCGCGCAAATCTGCTCCGCCGACTGAAATTTTGCCAGCATATAATCAACCTGCGCCACTCCGATAATCGGCGTATAGTATTCGCGCCAAATTTCATCGGCGAGAGTGGTAACGGATGCAGCTATGGATTCCAGTTCATAGGAGTGTTTGTAGTGTTTTTTCAATTCGATTCCCTTGTGGAAATTGTCGATAACGCGGCTGCCATGGTAATATCTTTCCCAGAATTCTTCGTCGCCTTCTTTTAGATAACCATATAATTTATAGATAAAAACATCCACCTCATCATCAGGGATAACACGCCCGTTGAAATCAACGTAATCGTTCCCGCCGTAAATGTAGTGTCCGCTTTCACGCCATCTTGTATACGCCATATTCGGTTACTCCTCCTCTGGTGTCGACTACTTTGTAACAATTTAACTTTTTGTTGTTCTTTAGTATATCAAAAAAACTCACACAATACAAAATGACGAATTTAAATCGCGAAAATTTCTATCATGGAATTGGGGAGTGGATTAAAACGGCAGATAAGCAAAACAATTCACAAATAGTTGATTATTGTAAAATTGGAAGGGCACTACACGTATTATTTACCATGTAGTGCCTTAATCTATTTTATGAAATTCGCAGGATAAAAATAGAACTCTTATCTCCTAATTCATAGCGAGATATTTTGTCTACTTAACCGTATATATTTTTTATGATTATTCATGCGAGAGCTATTTAACATCTCATTTCAACTAAATACCTGAAACCTAATTCGGTGCAAAGCTGCATTCAACATTGATATCATATCCCCTCCTAATCGTTACTTTTTTCACCAAGCAAGACGCAACCAAACGTTTTATTTCCATATCAGCAGCTTCAAATAATTCATTCCACGAAAATCTCGATATCGTTTGTTGCTCAAGCAAGTGTTCATGAACCAACTCTGTTTTCTTCAACTCGGCCTTAACCAATGATAATCGCTTTGCTATAGAATCTTTCTGGTGCTTAATACGATCGATTGCATCAATAAGCGATTTTAATGGATATTTTTCGGTGCCAGAACAGGATTCAGCATATTCTTGCTCCAGTATCTTTAGATTCACAGAAATAGATTTATTCTCACTATTGAGTTGCTTCCGTTCCATACGTAGTGCTTTTATCCGTTGCTGCTTTCTATCAATAGATTCTTCGCTCACATAGGGGGTCTGTATTTCTGCCAATATCTCATTAATAATAACTGCGATAACTCCATCAATGATATTTACGCTGTAAGTAGTTTGCCCATCACATTCATCCAGCTTGCGTTGTTACCGCCGGTGTCCGGTGTCCCTCAATAGCCGAATAGAAATGTCCTCTGGCAGCCGAAAATGATGTCCCAACTTACCCGTCGCGCGCGAAGAAAGAAAATGTCAAAGCAACCGCGCGCACG
>Ga0099364_10004499_pt1 | contig 21108 bp, 19 predicted proteins | sample TergutTh196P3_FD_73070 | JGI IMG/M metagenome (GOLD analysis project Ga0099364, IMG submission 73070) | Microcerotermes parvus P3 segment gut microbial communities from Pointe-Noire, Republic of the Congo - Th196 P3 | ecosystem: Host-associated > Arthropoda: Insects > Digestive system > Gut ... | reverse complement strand
TAACTGATGAGAGTTATTATACCGTCATTTGAAATCATTAGCTCAATTGATAAGGAGTTGATATTAAAAAGAATAGAATCAATTGGACGTGTCTGCTACAAAAGCGAGAATTTGATATCACATGAGACAGCTGTCCCATTTGTACGGAATATAATCAGTAGCGGCCACGAATCCGTCATAGAGCACGAAACAATAACTGTAAAGATTATCTGCGATAGAGGTGTAACGCACGAAATTGTCAGACATCGAATAGCGAGCTACAGCCAAGAGAGTACACGGTATTGCAATTATTCTGATGGAAGATTTGACAACGAATTAACATTCATAAGAACTTATTTTTGGGAAGAAAACTCATTGCTGTATTCTATTTGGGAAGAAAGCATGGAAGCAGCAGAAAAGTCGTACTTATCATTGATTGCAGCCGGGACAAAGCCAGAGGAGGCGAGAAGTGTATTACCTAATAGCCTAAAAACAGAAATTGTTGTTACAATGAACTTGCGGGAATGGCGTCATTACTTCAAGCTGCGTACTTTAAATAAAGCGCACCCTCAGATGCGAGAAATCAGTGTACCACTGCTTAATCATTTTAAGGAAATGCTACCAGTTGTTTTTGAGGATATTCATGTAGGTGACGAGCAATAAAATAGTTATTGAGTCAACTTCTTATGATAGTTTTCATTTTTCCACTTTTGGCTAGAAACCAATTAAATGGAGATACACATATGATCCCATTGAAACTCGAAACTCTGCTCAAAGACCGCGTGGTGGAGAGCGACCGCGTGGAGTACAAGCGCGGCTGGAATCCGTCGGAGATAATACCGTCAATCTGCGCTTATGCGAATGATTTCAATAATACAAACGGAGGTTACATCGTTATCGGCATCGAGGAGAAGTACGGCCGCCCATCTTTGCCTCCTGTCGGTATTGATGAAGATGACCTAGACGAAATCCAGCAGAAGTTGTTCGAGTACTGCAATTTTATAACGCCACGCTATTTACCAAAGATAGAGATTGACCTATCGGAAAAGCAATCCACCGGCATCACAAAAATCCTTAATACACTCGAAGCAAACGGCTCGCCGCCACCGGAGTTTGAAACAGATGAAGGTCGCCACTACCTCATAGTCACGATTCGTCAACATGATGGGTTTGCAGGCTATACTGTAAAAAGGTTTGATGTTGTAAATGGCCCTATAAATGACCCTATAAATGACCCTATAAATGACCCTGTAAATTCGACACAGAAAAAAATACTAGATATACTGAACAAGAATAACTCCGCAACATATGAACAACTCTCTAATGCTATCGGTGTCTCTCCGACAACCATTAAGCGCAATGTAAAAAAACTCTGCGATATGGAGCTGATAAGACGCATCGGTTCTAATAAAACCGGACATTGGGAGGTTCGGAGCAAATGAAGGCAATGATCAGTACAGCGTAGCGCAAAAGGTATACACTGGCATTGTCCTGACGAGGAAACAAGGATATCGCTCAAGGCTTCTATTGTGAGCATAAAGGAGGATGATATGGCGACATCACTTAAATTCTTTGAATTTTGCGATTATAACTAAAAAAAATTTTGCGATTATAACTAAAAAACTATTGACAAAGGAAAAGCAGTATGGTAATATGACCTTAAAGTCACATGACTCTTGGGTCATAACAATAATCGGAGTGGCATCATGCCAAAACAAACATTCTTTAATCTTCCACAGGAAAAACGACAAATAATCGAGGAAGCAGCACTGGATGAGTTTTCAGAATACGGATTTGACAACTCAAACATGAACCGAATCGTAGCACAGAGTAAAATTGCGAAAGGCAGCTTCTATCAATACTTTGACGACAAAAAAGACTTATACCTGCATCTGATTGACGCTTTAGTCACAAAAAAAGTAAACCTTTTCAAACCTTTCCTCGATGAATACAAGCAAAACTCATTTTCAAAAAACCTCAGAGAAATGTTCAGGAGCGGTTTAGAGTTTGCAGATTCAGACCCGAAATACTATCGATTAAGTGAAGACAGCGCATATAAAAACCCGGCGCTCATTCAGGAGTTTGTCGATAAATACAATCCTATGGCTATTGATATATATGCAAAACTTCTGGAATACGCGAGTGAGAAAGACGAATTGCGCGAAAATATCAATATCGCTCTAACGGCATCTTTCATAAGCTCTCTTGTCAATCAGACCACAATTAACCTTATCTCAAATGCAACTCCGGTTATTCAACGCAATGGTGTAATTGCCGAACTTATCCAATTTATCGAACGCGCTGTACTGAAAACTACATAAAGATTAATCGCTGACAATGTTCGTTAATGATATGCTCAGAGAAAATCAATATAGTAACCCGGTCGGCGGCATATGCCGTGTCGAGTCTGGACTTCAAGGGTGGGGAAGTCGGTTTATACCGACCCCCTGCCTTTTTACATAACAGTCACAAATATAGGAGGAAAGAATAATGGCAGCATTAAGTCTTGAAACCGTGAATCTCTCAAAGAAATTCGGAAAGCTCACAGCGCTGGATAATGTAAATCTCAAGGTGAATGAAGGAGAAGTATTTGGCTACATCGGCCCCAACGGAGCCGGAAAGACTACCACTATACGAATCTTACTCGGAATACTCCAAGCGTCAGACGGCACTGCAAACGTATTTGGTAAGGATGCATGGCGAGACGCAGTGGAAATCCATAAACGAATCGCCTATGTACCCGGCGATGTAAACCTTTGGCCTAACTTAACGGGAGGTGAGGTTATCGATCTTTTTGTCAGTCTACGCGGGAAACCTGATAAAGAAAAACGTGAAAAACTGCTAAAAGCTTTTGACCTCGACCCAACAAAAAAGTGTCGAACATATTCCAAGGGAAACCGGCAAAAAGTAGCGCTTGTTGCTGCGTTTGCATCCGATGCTGACCTGTATGTTCTCGACGAACCGACAAGCGGCCTCGACCCGCTAATGGAACAGGTGTTCCAGGAATGCGTTTTGGAACAAAAAAACAAAGGAAAAGGCATTTTCTTATCAAGCCATATCCTTTCTGAAGTTGAACGTCTTTGCGACAGGGTTGGCATCATCAGAGAAGGAAAGCTCGTTGAAACCGGAACGCTGTCTGAGCTGCGCCACCTCACTCGTATAAGCATGAATGTGATTACTGAAAAACCGATTGATGGACTCGAAAACATAAATGGTGTTCACGGAATACGCGAACAGCAGGGCGGCATTTCATTCCAAGTTGATTCAGAAGAAATCGGGAATGTGGTTTCGTATATATCAAAATTCGATATCAAAAAACTCGAGAGCATGCCTCCAACTTTGGAAGAGTTATTCATGCGTCACTATAATACGGATGGAGGTCATTGATAATGCGCGGTAACTTTGATAATACCCTAAAGCTAGTCAAGTTGATTCTAAGACGGGAACGAATCATATCAGCTATATGGATAATCGTGCTAGTGCTTTTTTCAATGGCAATCGCACCGGCGATGGAAGGTATGTTTTCTGAACCGGGTGCAAGGACTCAGTTCGCCGAGTCGTTTGATAATCCTATCATGGTTGCAATGATGGGTCCTGTTTATGGAGCTGATAACTACACAGCAGGTGTCATGTACGCAGGAACAATGCTGCTCTGGGTCATCATAACCGTTGCGGTTATGAATATATTTCTCGTTGTTCGTCACACACGAGCAGATGAAGAATACGGGCGGGTTGAGGTCATACGTTCCCTTCCCACAGGGCGTTTGTCTATACTCAATGCGACAGTGATTTGTGCAGCCATAATCAATGCTGTACTGGCAATACTTCTTGGGCTTGTACTCACAGCGATTAATGTTGAGGGGATGAATTTTGCTTCTTCAATGCTTTATGGTTTCATTGTCGGTGCTTCAGGAATAGTATTCGCCTCTATTGCCGCACTGTTTTCACAGCTCTCATCAAACAAGAGCGGAGCAACAGGCTTGTCATTACTAGCAATGGCAGTTTTCTATATGGTTCGAGCAGCAGGAGACATGCAGGGCAGTGATTTCTTGTCATGTATCAGCCCCTTGGGACTGGCACAGCGTTCGCAGGTCTTTGTCGTAAACTATATATGGCCTGTATTTATTCTGCTGCTGGAAGCCATCATTATTGCAACTATCGCTTATTCACTTAATTCTATTCGTGACATGAACCAAGGTTTTATCTCTGCTCGTCCGGGACGGAGCAGTGCCTCAAAGAAATTGCTGTCTCCCTTTGGTTTATCACATAGGCTCCTCAGAAATACACTGGTCATTTGGATAATCGTAATGTATGTTCTTGGTGCTTCCTATGGTTCTGTCATTGCAGACATACCTTCTTTTGTTGGTGAGAGCCCGGAGTATTTGCAGGTCATTGGAATCCCCGAAGAAATCGTGAATACGATGACGGAAGCCGACAAAGCATCAATAATCATTGACTATTTCGGAGTTTTTGTCGTCACAATGATGACATTAGTTTGTTTCGTCCCTGTCATTATTGTATCTTTAAAGCTCCGCTCCGAAGAACGTGAAGGACGCACAGAGCAAATCTTCGCTTCGGCTGTGTCGCGAATGAAATATCTTGCAAGTTATCTCATACTGGCTTTTGCCACAAGTATTCTGACTCCGCTTGCTGCTGCCATTGGCTTATACTCAGCAACTGCTATGATTGAAAACAGCTCAACAACATTAGGAGGGCTAATACAGGCATTTATGGTATACCTCCCTGCTATTTTGGTAATTATTGGCATTGCAGTGTTCATCAGTGGATCATTGCCAAAAGCGACCGGGATTGTTTGGGGTTGTTATGGATTTGTTTTCGTTGTTTCATTTCTAGGCGGGATGCCCGGTTTGTTGCCTGAATGGGTGCAAAACATATCACCAATGAAACACATACCTAAGCTTCCGCTTGACGATATGACTTATACCCCGCTTATTATGCTAACAGTAATTGCAGTCATTCTTTCAGCAGCCGGACTCATATTCTTTAGGAATCGTGACTCAGTCACAGCATGAAATACGATTGGTCTCCATGTTTTGTCATTCTGAGGGAGCCTGCGACCGAAGAATCTACATATATCGACATTTACTGTGGAATAAGATTCTTCGCTGCGCTCAGAATGACAACGGCGAAGGACCATAGAATGGCTCACTGCATGACTATGGATAATATGAGCGATTAGTAATTATGTAATAATGCATTTTACTATATGAAAAAGGCGGCTGATTAGCCGCCTTTTCGTCATAAACCATCTTCTATTTTGGTTCGTACATTTCTTTTTGCTTTACAAGCATCTCATATCGCTCGGCAGCTTCTTTTTCCGCAGCCGCGAACAATACCTTGGCGCGGTCGGGGAAAGAACGGTTTAGCGAGCTGTAACGGACTTCACCCATTATGAAGTCATTGTAACTGGTTGTTGGTGCTTTACAATCAATCGTGAGCGGATTCTTTCCGGCTTCCTGAAGTCTCGGGTCAAAACGGAAAGTGTTCCAATACCCGGCTTCGACGGCGTTTTTCATCTGCTCGATCGATTTGCCCATACCGATGCGGATTCCATGATTGATGCAAGGAGAGTAAGCAATGACAATCGACGGGCCGTCATAACTCTCGGCTTCAATCATTGCGTCAAGCGTCTGCTTGAAGTTTGATCCCATTGCGACTTGCGCAACATAAACATACCCATAAGCCATTGCAATTTGCGCAAGGCTCTTCTTTTTGACGGATTTCCCGGCGGCTGCAAATTGCGCAACAGCACCTGTTGGTGTGGATTTTGAAGCCTGTCCGCCTGTATTTGAGTATACTTCTGTATCAAAAACGAGAATATTTACGTTTTCTCGGGCAGCCAGCACATGATCAAGTCCACCATATCCAATATCATACGCCCAACCATCTCCTCCGAAAATCCAAACGGAAGGTTTTACAAACAGGTCTTTGTCTGCCAAAATCTCTCTGCAATCGTTACATAGGTCGCAACTGCAACGATTGTTCTCTTTGTCGAAGAACTGCTCGAATATCTCAGGAGCTCCTTGTTTCCAGCCTTCAATCTCCTCATCATCAAGGGTTGTAGCCCATATCAGAGCTTCCTCGAATGCTTTTGATGCTGCTTTTGAAGCTTCGCCATCATCCATCGCTTCGAGCCATTTTTCAGCGGCGATGTGCAAATCGCTGTCAGCTTTCAGCCACTCGTGAGCCATCATTTTCTTGACTCTTGCTGCGAGCCCTGCACGACGCTGTTGCATGGCAATCGCCATGCCGAATCCGAACTCCGCATTGTCCTCGAATAGCGAGTTCGCCCATGCAGGCCCACGTCCATCAGCATTTGTCGTATATGGGGTTGATGGAGCGCTGCCGGCCCAAATCGATGAGCAACCTGTGGCATTTGCAATGAACATTCTATCGCCAAACAATTGCGTCACGAGCTTTGCATATGGGGTTTCGCCACATCCTGCGCAAGCTCCCGGGAACTCCAACAAAGGTTTTTGGAACTGAGTGCCTTTCACGGTATTCATTGCAAAACCTGTCTCTTTTGCTGTTGTGTTATTAAGCGCGTAGTCATAATATTTCTGGTTATCGGCGACTTCGTCTATCACAATCATCTCAAGTGCCTTTGTTTTAGCGGGGCATACATTCGTGCAAGACCCGCATCCCTGGCAGTCAAGGACGGATGGAATAATAGCATATTTGAAACCTTCATTGCCTTTTCCATTCATTTGAATCAGTTGCATTCCTTCAGGCGCTCCTGCAGCCTCCGTTTCGTCAAAAACGAATGGTCTGATAACAGAGTGGGGGCAGACATATGAGCATTGGTTGCATTGAATGCAATTTGCCGATATCCAACGCGGTGCTTCCGAGTTTATCTTACGTTTCTCGTAAGCGGATGTACCGGAAGGAATTAGCGATCCGCCTTCTGTGTCAACAAATGCAGATACGGGGAGATCATCGCCGCGCATCAGGTTCATTGTGGTCATTACATCGCGTACATAGTTAGTAACGCTTTCGCCGCCGATGATTTCGGATGCCTTGGCATCATCAGCGATTGAGTTTTTCCACGATTCAGGCACTTCGACTTTGATGACATTGTTAATGCCTTTGTCAATCGATGCGATGTTCATGTTTACAATATCTTCGCCCCTGCGTCCGTATGTGTCAACCACCGCTTTTTTCATATACTCGACAGCATCGTCTATCGGCAATATCTCTGAGAGCTTAAAGAATGCAGCTTGTAGAATTGTATTTGTCCTATTGCCGAGTCCAAGGTCCTTAGCTATCGTAATAGCATCGCATGTGTATAATTGAATATCATTTTCTGCAATGTACTTTTTCGCGGCAGCAGGCAGTCTTTTCGTGAACTCATCGGCATCCCATGCGCAGTTTGCCAGGAATACACCTCCCGGTTTGACATCCTGGACCATTGCGAATGATTCCAGATACGCGGGATTATGGCACGCTACGAAGTCTGCTTTTGAAACGTAATATGTCGATTTTATCGGGCTTGCGCCAAAACGCAGATGGCTTATCGTAACTCCGCCTGATTTTCTCGAGTCATACTGGAAATACGCCTGTGCCTTCAGGTCGGTATGGTCGCCAATGATTTTGATGGAGTTTTTGTTTGCTCCAACCGTACCATCCGAGCCAATGCCCCAAAACTTACAGGATTTGATGTCAGCGGGCGTCGTATCCGGTTCTTCATTTATTGGAAGCGACAGGTTTGTAACATCATCAACTATACCAATCGTAAAACTGTTTATCGGTTCCTTGGCTTTCAGGTTCTCAAATGCTGATATGACCGCTCCCGGAGTGGTGTCTTTTGAGGACAATCCATAACGTCCGCCATATATCCTGACTCCCGGGATTGCTCCGGTTGAGAGGGTTGTGACGACATCGAGATATAGTGGTTCTCCGATGCCTCCGGGTTCCTTTGTACGGTCGAGTACAGCTATCTGCTTAACTGTCTTTGGAAGAACAGCAATGAATTTTTCGGAAACCCATGGGCGGTATAGACGTACTTTTACTAAACCGGTCTTTTCGCCGCGAGCATTGAGGTAGTCAATGACTTCCTCGGCTGTGTCGCACACACTGCCCATTGCAACAAGGACACGATCAGCATCCGGTGCTCCATAATAATTAAACAGCTTATAGTCTGTTCCCAATTTCGCATTGACTGCATCCATGCATTCTTCCACTACACTCGGGAAAGCGTCATACGCACCATTGCTGGCTTCCCTTGCTTGGAAGAATATATCACCGTTTTGTGCCGACCCGCGTAATACGGGGTGCGCGGGTAGATTCGCACGAGAGCGGAACTTTGCAAGCGCATCACGGTCAACCATTTCACTGAGCGTATCATAATCCCATACTTCGATTTTCTGCATTTCGTGCGATGTTCTAAATCCATCGAAGAAGTGCAAGAGCGGCATATTGCCTTTAATCGCTGCAAGGTGCGAAACTGCTCCGAGGTCCATGACCTCCTGCGGGTTTGTCGACGCGAGCATTGCGAAACCGGTTTGTCTGCACGCCATCACATCGCTATGATCGCCGAATATTGATAACGCATGTGTCGATAAGGTTCTTGCTGAGACATGGATGACTGCCGGCAGCAATTCGCCTGCCATTTTGTACATATTCGGAATCATTAGCAAAAGGCCTTGAGACGCAGTATATGTCGTTGTCAGCGCTCCGGATAATATGGATCCGTGTACGGCTCCCGCCGCTCCGCCTTCCGACTGCATCTCGATGACACGTACCGTCTGCCCGAATATATTTTCCAGTCCTTCTGCTGCCCAAGCGTCCACGTATTCCGCCATGGGAGAAGACGGTGTGATTGGATAAATCGCAGCCAGTTCTGTAAATGCGTACGATACGTGAGCTGCTGCTGTATTCCCATCCATCGTCTTGAGTTTTCTCATCGTATTCATCAATCCTTTCGTGATTACTTTTTATTTTGATTTTGATTTCGACTTGATTCAGAAGAATATTATAGCAGTATTGATGATAAGTGTAAATCATTTTACGAAAAAGAGTTGAATCATATACAAATATCTAACCATTATATGAATTACAACGATTATTGAAGCGAATATTCCTGCTATGGTATACTATACATATGTATTTCATATGAAAGGTTTGGATATTATGGTCTCCAAGGTTAAGTCGCTGGGACTGGGTGGTATAAGCGGATATGGGGTGTCGGTCGAGTGCTATCTGTCCTCGGGCTTGCCAAATTTTGACATCGTCGGGTTACCTGATGCGGCAGTGAAAGAAGCGCGAGAACGAGTACGAGCAGCGATGAAATCAAGCGGCATGTGGTTTCCTATCAGCAGAATCACAGTTAATCTTGCTCCCGCTGATACGCGAAAAGAAGGTACAACATATGATCTGCCAATATTGCTGGGAATCATGGCTGCCACGAACTCCATAGAACCTCTCCCCGAGAATGCAGCATTTTTTGGAGAGTTGTCGCTGACAGGTGAGCTCCGCCACATTCCCGGAGCCCTTCCCATGGCTTTGTGCGCACAACGCGAAGGTCTAAAAGAACTATTCGTTCCTGCTGACAACGCCGATGAGGCTGCTTTTGCAACAGGCATCACAGTCTACTCCGTTGCTAATGTCAGTCAGTTGCTTGATCATCTTCGTGGGAGCGTAAAACTCCAACCTATTACAGCTCGCGAAACATTAATCAGCTTCGATAATCTGCCTGATTATTCTGAGGTCAAAGGCCAGGAAAACGTGAAGCGAGCTCTTGAAGTTGCTGCTGCAGGAGGTCATAATATATTGCTCACCGGACCTCCCGGAGCCGGGAAAAGTATGCTGGCAAAGCGGCTCCCATCAATATTGCCTGATATGAGCCGCGATGAAATGCTCGAGACTACTGAGATTCATTCTGTTGCCGGTTTCACAAACCGCGAACGCCCGATCGTTGCGATTAGACCGTTTCGCAGCCCTCACCACACCGTCTCCGCTCCCGCTATAGCCGGTGGTACTTCAAACCCAAGGCCCGGCGAAATTTCACTGGCGCACAATGGTGTCCTTTTCCTTGATGAGATGCCTGAGTTCAGCCGCGATGTGCTGGAGTCTCTCCGCCAACCTCTCGAAGATGGTCAGGTAACTATCTCGCGCGCAGCGGCTGCTGTAACATATCCCAGCCGTTTCATGCTCGTTTGTGCGATGAATCCTTGTAAATGCGGGTGGTATGGGTATCGTTCCGGTCGTTGTGTTTGTTCGGATTCTTCTGTTTTGCGTTATCACGAACGCTTGTCCGGGCCGTTGCTCGATAGAATTGATATGTTCATCGATACTCCCCCGCTTGAGTATGATGAACTCCGAAGCCGAGAGTATGCTGAACCGTCTTCAGTTATTAAGTCCCGCGTGAATTTGGCGCGTGATGCTCAGCGGTTACGTTATATGGGTACAGACTTCAAGTGCAATGCTCATATTGCTTCAAAGCATCTTGAGGAGTATTGCGCTTTGTCTCCTGATTGCGAAAAATTGATGAGGGATGCTTATAAGCGTCTTGTTATGACTGCCAGGTCTTATGATCGTACGCTTAGAGTGGCGAGGACGATAGCGGATTTGGCACAATCCGAATGTATCGCGCCTGCGCATCTCGCCGAGGCAATTCAATATAGAATGAACAAGATAAATGAGAAATAACGAAAATTCAGAATTCCTAATTCCGAATTAATAATTCCCCAAGTGTTTTGCCATTTTCATCGACAGATTTTATGAGCACTTTATGCAAAGAGTTCTTAGCAACTTCCTGCTTTACTGCAACCTCTATATAATTACCTGAATGACCAATATGATATCCGCCGCTTACACGCTCAAAAAGAACATCAACAACCTTCCCAATCTGACTACTGCGAAACTCGTTTGCCATTGCTGATGCGACCTCTGCCGCAGCTCTAGCTCGCTCCAGTCGAATCGATTTTGCTATCTGGTCAGGCATAGTCGCGGCGCGTGTACCGGGACGTGGCGAATATGGGAATATATGCATATCAGAAAATGCAACTGCTCGAATGAGTTGGAGCGTATCATCGAATTCTTGATCTGTCTCTCCCGGAAATCCCGTTATAAGATCCGCTGTTATGCCACAGTTCGGGTACAGTTTGCGCAGCGAAGAAACAGCTTTGAGTATGTGCTTAGAGTCATATTTTCTCCCCATTCGTTTTAGCGTCAAATCGCAGCCGCTCTGGAGCGACAAATGGAAATGGTCACACAATCCGGTTATGGTCGCAAGTTCATCTATGAACTCATCGTTTATTGTCGTTGGGTCAAGAGAGCCAAGACGATATCTTGCTTTCGGAGCATTTAGACTTATTATCTTTACTAAATCAAGCAGATTTATCTCTAAACCAGTTGACTTCTCGCCATTGTGCTTGAGGTCTTTTCCATATGAGGATATTTCTATGCCTGTAATAACGATTTCTTTATATCCTCCGGCATCTAGTTGCCTTGCGTATTCTGCTGCTTGCTCGGGTGATATTGAGCGGGAACGCCCACGCGCATATGGTATGATGCAATATGCACAATAGTTATCACACCCATCCTGTATTTTCAGCAACGCTCGTGTTCGTCCAATGGTCGCTCCTGGTAGCAATTCTTCGAATTTCATTCCCGGTTTTACTGATGTTTCGCTATTGGTGTGCTCTTTGTCCGGTTCTAGCTGCGTTTCCATATTATGTTGTACTGTCTCAACTTCTGTCTCCGGTTCTGACTCCGGTTCTATATCTGTCTTTTCTGTTCCGGGTAGCATCATTGCTGCTATCTTTTTTGCAAACTCACGCCTGTCTCCCGTTGCTCCTATTATGTCGGCTCCCAGTGATGATATCACATCCGGTTCAAGGGCTGACAGGCATCCGCATACTGCTATCTTTGCTTTCGGGTTCATTCGTTTTATCTTGCGAATTGCTTGTTTTGATTTTCTTACGCTCTCCAAGGTTACGGCACAGGTGTTGATTATGCATATATCGCTTTCTTGCTCTGTAGGTGTTCTTATAAGCCCTTGATCTATCAAGATGCTTTCTATAGCTTGTGTTTCATATTGGTTGACTTTGCATCCCAGCGTAGTTATATAGTATTTCACATTTCCTCCATAAAATGCTAACTGTCTTGATTGTTTATGATTATAGTAATATAATACTATTATTATACGTTTGCGTGTAAAGAGTATATCCCGATTTTGGGATTTTGTGTGTAGTTAGCGAGGACGATATGGCTGTATACTTTGATAACGCAGCGACTACGATGGTTCGTGATGAATCCATCGAAACGATGAACCGAGTTATGCGTTATGAATATGGCAACCCTTCATCAATACATGCAATGGGTAGAAACGCTGCAAGAGAGCTGGAAACGGCTCGAAAGCGTGTCGCTGATGCTATTGGTGCTAAAGCAGATGAGATATATTTCACGTCCGGAGGGACGGAAGCGGACAACTGGGCGATACTCGGTTGCGCAAAAGCATTATCACGTTATGGAAAACATATGATCACTTCATCAATTGAGCATGATGCAGTTTTGGAACCCGCAAAAGAGCTTGAAAAAATGGGTTGGGATGTCACATATCTGACTCCTGACAGCAGCGGCAAAATTTCTGTTGAATCGTTCTCGGAAGCTCTGCGCGAAGATACAACGCTCGCATCGGTAATGCTTGTCAATAATGAGATTGGTGTCATTAACCCCATCCATGAGTATTCAAGTGTGATTAAGCAACGAGGACTAAATACCATTATTCATTCTGACGCAGTGCAAGGTCTGTGTAAAATCCCTTTTTCCGTAAAGACGCTTGGAGCTGACCTTATTACCTTTAGCGCACACAAAATCCACGGTCCGAAAGGCATTGGCGCTCTTTATATCAAAGACGGTACAAAGCTCACTCCATTAATTCTGGGTGGTGGGCAGGAAAAGGGGAAACGTTCAGGCACGGAAGCTCTGCCAATGATCGCCGGTTTTGGCGAGGCAGCCAGATTAGGGAAGATTGAACAAGAAGAGACGATGTCGAAAGCTCATCATCTCAAAGAGTACATAACAATCAGGTTGTTAAACGAACTCCCTGATGTCGTAATAATCGGAGATAACTGTTCCCCATTTATTGTGAGTCTGTCGATGCCGGGGGTCGGCAGCGAGGTGTTAATGAGCTTTCTTGAAAGCGAGGGCATCTATGTTTCCAACAGTGCAGCTTGTAAAAAAGGTGCCCGCAGCAAGGTCTTGATGGCAATGCGCCTAAAAAACGAAGTCGTTGACGGAGCAGTACGCATTAGTTTTTCCCGGTATAACACAGTCGATGAAGCGGAGTATTTTATCTCGATTATGAAGATAGCTTCAAAACGGCTCATTAGACGCAACAGCAGTATACCAAAATGAACGAAAAATAGCAATTCACAATGTATTCACAGCACGTTCACCAATACCATCCACTCTATAACGTATAATATATGTGAAACGACAATAAATGAAATTAGGTATCTTCACTATTGTATTTTCATCATTTCTTGTGTATAATATTAACATTAGGAAATATCGTTTAGGAAACAATTATGAACGAAGAACAAGAGCAGATTCTGGCTCTAAAGAAAAAGAAAAACGCACTAATACTTGCTCATTATTATCAGACTTCGGATGTCAGGGAAATAGCTGATATCGTTGGCGATTCTTTTGAAATGGCAAAACGTGCCAAAGAAGCAAAAGAAGAACTGCTTGTGATATGCGGTGTGCGTTTTATGGCAGAGTCGGCAAAAATCTTGAACCCAACAAAAACCGTCTTGTTACCTGCTAAAAACGCAGGATGCCCAATGGCAGACATGATTACCGCACAGGATGTATATGCGCTTCGCGAAAAACACCCCAAAGCAGCTGTTGTCTGCTATGTAAATTCATCTGCTGATGTTAAGGCAGCCGGCGACATTTGTTGCACATCGTCTTCTGCTGTTTCAATAGTCCGTTCACTACCTGAAAATCAAATAATATTCATCCCTGACAGAAACCTTGGAGCTTATGTGGCAACTCAGGTTCCCGAGAAGGAAATAATACTCTTTGAAGGGTACTGCCCCATTCATGATCGCATTACCGTTGGGGATGTCGAGTCGGCTATGAATGCATATCCCGGTGCCAAACTGCTCGTCCACCCTGAATGCCGACCCGAGGTTCTCGCTTTCGCAGATTACATTGGCAGCACCGCAGGTATAATCAACGCAGCAAAATCATCAGAAGCCATCGACTTCATCATTGGCACTGAACGCGAGATCGCTTCTCATCTAAATGAGCTGTTGCCAATGAAAAGGTTCTATCCCCTTACCGGTGGATTCATGTGTCCAAATATGAAGAAAACACGATTAGCAAACATAATCGATGTTCTTGAAAACGATGATGTCGGCATTGTGCTCGATAATGATGTGTTCGTAGGCGCTGCCCGCAGCTTAGAACGAATGGTTGGGTAAATAATACCACTAAAACTTTCAAAATTAATCGTAGTAAAAATATCGATAAAATTTCACAGTAGCAAATTCCTGTACTTTTTTAGCTTAAACATGAGCAGAATCAAGGAAACTGATGTAATTATAGAACTATTTTAATAAACTCAAGAATGTCACAATTAAAACTTATTTTTCTTAGAATGTGACTTTCATGTGACACTATAGTAGTATCATCATCATATCAAAAGCGGACTACCTATGCAATATCCGAAGATTCTTGTCAATGCGAAAGACGAAAACCATCAGTGCGGGAAAATAAATAAAACGCTCGCAAATATTTAAGGAGGATTATCATGAAAAGAGAAACTAAACTGGTCGCGCTGGTTATTGCGGTACTAATGCTTATCGGGGTAAGTGCGGGATGCTCCCGTCCGGAGACAATTGATTTACACACCCCAACTTACGAGAATCCCGACAGGGATGATAGCGCTGCACTCGACCTGAGTATGGAGATGGTTCCATTGACAGCGGCCCCCGCTATGTTCATCGGTCCGATTATGCCTTCGGCCCCGGGGACGCTAACTCAAGCAAATAGCAAAGCAACGATAGACTATTCGAACACCTCAGACGGATACATAATGATCAGGTTCATGAACAGCACCGATAAACAGCTTCGCGTCAGAATAACGGGTCCCAGCGGCACAATTTACCAGTATACTCTCAAGCAAAATGGTGAATATGAAGTATACCCGCTTTCGGATGGCAATGGCAGTTATTCAGTCGGCGTATTTGAGCAAGTTGAAGGAAGTCAATATTCAACTGCCGTGACAGCTACGATTAGCGTCACCTTAATTGATGAGTTTGCTCCTTTCCTCCGCCCGAATCAGTATGTAAACTTCTCAGCGGACAGCAGAACAGTTGCAAGAGCTGCCGAGCTTATCGGAGGTGAAGGTCACCTCACAGATCAGATTTCTACGATATACAACTTTGTTGTTTCCAGCCTCACCTATAACAGGACTTTTGCTGAAGAGGTTACTCGTGGAATGCACTCTAACTATGTGCCGGACATTGACGCAATCTTAGAAAGCGGTACAGGTATATGTTTCGACTATGCTGCCGTTATGACCGCAATGCTCCGCAGCCAAGGTATACCAACAAGACTCGTAATTGGTTATGCCGGTGATCAGTACCACGCCTGGATAGATGTCTATTCCCAGGAAGAAGGCTGGATCAATAGTTCGATTTTCTTCGACGGCGAGAACTGGAAGTTGATGGATCCAACGTTTGCCTCCAGCGGCGGGCAAAGCGATCGCGTAATGCAGTATATCGGTGATGGCTCCAACTACTCTGCAAGCTACCTGTACTAATTGTTTCTACAGCGAGTGGTAGTTACTTAATCCCTGCACTATAGCATCTTAGCATAAAAAAAGCCGGATCGGCGCAGCATAGCGTCGGTCCGGCGTAGCAATACGCCATCTGTCCACTACCAACTACTAAAAAAATAATGAAAAACTATTGCACATCATATATAAAAATACTATAATGGTAGTAGAAGCTCGATCACAATAAAGAGCTTACGAAATATATGTTTGAGCGGGGGCGAACTCGTGGGAAACAAAAAACTGAATAGCACATACCTGTCCATGCTCTGCTCGGAGCTTGCGATGTTACTGGACGCAGGGCTTACGGTCATGGACGGTCTTGAAATCCTGCAAGAAGCTGAATCAGGAAAAGATAGCAAAATGATACTGCGTGAGTTGCTCGATACGATGGAAGAAGGCTTTCCATTTTCCAATGCACTTGAAAAGTCAATATATTTCCCCGACTACATGGTACATATGGTTGGAATAGGAGAAAAGACCGGTCGGTTGGTAGAGTCATTCAAAGCGCTCTCTGAGTACTACGAGAGGCAGGTCCGGCTGTCTGTCACCATTAAGAGTTCAGTGCTATACCCGGCAATACTGCTTGTGCTGATGATCGCCGTTGTACTCATACTCGTAGTCCAGGTCCTGCCGATATTTAACGATGTCTTTAACAGGTTGGGAACACAAATGTCGCCGCTCGCAATCAGCCTAATGAATTTTGGTGGGTGGCTGGGTGATGCATCGGTAACTATAGCTATTGTATTGGGCGTTATATTCATATTGGCATTATTGGCTTGGCTTCTACCCGGTATTCGCGACAAGATAACAGGTATGCTATCTGATAAATGGGGCGACAAAGGAATTTTTGGCAAAATCGCCTCTTCTCGTTTTATCTACTCAATGACGCTCGCGATGGCAAGCGGCCTCGATACTGACGATGCAATTTGCTCGGCGGCTAACGTGAGCGGCTCTTCCAAAGCAGTTGCTAAGAAAAACAATCGTTGCATTGAGCTGCTTAACTCCGGGAGCACTCTTTCGGAAGCGTTGAGAGGAGCTGATATCCTTTCTCCGCAAGATGCAAAAATGCTTGCGATTGGAAGCCGAACCGGAAAATCGGATGAAGCTATGTCCGAAATTGCTCGTAGGAGCGAGATAAAAGTACAAGACGATATTAGCCGAATTGTCAGCAAAATAGAACCCACTCTTGTAATAATCTCATCAGTAGTCGTTGGTGTCATACTCTTATCAGTGATGCTGCCTCTCATGGGTATTATGACAGCGATTGGATAATTCACGCATTGTTTAGGAGTTGCTATGAAAGGTAATATTTACAAGAAAAGTGCCTTGGACTTAGTTCGATCTCTCCTTGTGCCCATCCTATTCTCGGCGATCGTCATGGGAATGATAATATACGGCTTGCAACGCACAGAAGAATCCAGTAAGTCAGAAGGTTTACGAATACTCGAAGACAGCATTCGCCGCGCAGTCGTAATCAGCTATTCGGTCGAAGGCAGGTATCCCGAGAGCGTCTCTGTATTGGAAAGAGATTACGGGATACATATTGACAGATCCAAGTATGTAGTCCATTATAGTGGATTCGCATCAAACCTCATGCCGGAAATAATGGTATTCGAATTAGTAGGGAGTCGATAAAATACTAGTTCAACAGAGAGTTTGCGAAAGGATAACGAAATGCTCAAAGCAACCGGGGAACGTAGAATAGATACAATTTTCGTATTGATTATATTTTGCATATTCGCATTATCGGTGCTCGCAGTCCTTATGTTGGGAGCCACAGTATACAAGAATATGTCTGAAATCACACGTGACGGTCAAGCTGAACGCATGTTCATATCATATATTTGGACAAAAGTTAAAAACCGCGATGATTCCGGTAGTGTTTACATCGGAACTTTTGCCGGCTTGCCTGCATTATGTTTTGATGAAGAGTACAGCGGTACAAAATATAGAACCGTCGTATACCATTACAATGGATGGGCATACGAGTTATTTTCCGAGGTTGGTCTCGATTTCTCTCCGCAAGATGGAATTCGCGTCGTAGAAATCGATGAGTTTTCTTTCGCAAACAGCGAAAATGGATTGATCGAGATTCTCGCCGGTACTCGATCGCTTCTGATTAACCCACGCGGCAGCAGTCGCGACACATTCTAACCTAAGTGGGCCTGTAGAGCCTAAATTACGAAAGAAGGGCGCGAATTGAATCGCCATTCAAGGTCTACGCTTTTCCTAATGGAACAGCTCATAGTCACCGCAGTGTTCGCAATCTGTGCTGCTGCTTGCGTTCGGATTCTTGTTGCCTCGTACTTCATGGCAACGCAATCAAGAGATCTCAGTAACGCGATTATTGCCACTGAGAACGTTGCCGAGTGTTATAGAGCAGTTTCAGGAGACATTGACGAAATTGCAAATATGCTCGAAGGTACCATCATGGACGATGGAAGTGGCATATTGTTCTTTTTTGACAGCGACTGGCAAAAATGCGATGAACAGTCCTCATCTTTTGTCATGACTCTCAGTTATGAGCGTCACGACGCGGGTCCTACCAAGCTGTCAATCGGTGAAGTATCTATAGAAAAATCAAATGGTGATGTGATTATATCTATTCCGGTAGCCGCCAGCGCTTTGCATGGTTTCTACCCATATGGATCATTGGGGGAAGCATATGAATAAGGGTGGAATTGGAGTTGGCAGTGCATCGATCGTGCTGGTGTTCTCGGTATTATGCCTTACAGTATTTTCACTTATTACGTTTGTAGTTGCCGGTAACGATAAGGCTTTAGTCGATGCTGAGGCTGAGTTGATTACGGGGTATTACGAAGCGGATGCTTTAGCAATGCTGGTTTTTTCAGATATCATATCTGCCAACGAAATACCTCCCGATACTCGCGGTATTAAAATTGAAACCATATCCGATACTGACTTACCGGGGACTGCTGTAAGCTATATGTGTCCGGTCTCCGAGCAGAAGGCATTATTCGTCAATATCGTTTTCTACGCTGAATCATACCGTATTCAAAGCTGGAAAATGATTGACACTGACGAATGGGTTTTTGATGATTCATTAAATGTATGGACCGGAGAATAATATATTTGAAATGAGAATGCAGAACTCAGAAATATGAGACGAAGGTTCGTCTCAATTGGTATTTTGTTTCGTTATTTAGTTTTCTATTTGCCTTGAGCATTAGCGAAAGAACCGGGCATAATCATAAAACATTGTGATAATACAACAAGGACGGTGGTAATGTGATTCTCGATTGGCTGCAAAAAGCCGTTGAAGTGGGCGCATCTGATATATTCATAGGCGCCGGTCGCCATATAACTTTCAAAAAAAACGGTGTTATAATTCCTCAAGACAGTACCAACCTAAAGCCTGATGAATCTGAAGAGCTTATCACTAAGCTATATGAGCTTGCGCATAGGCCAATAAGTAAGTATACGGAATCAGGCGATGATGATTTTCCTGTCACCGTACCGGGTCTGGCGCGTTTCAGGGTCAATACATACCGGCAAAGAAGCACAATGGCTGCCATAATCAGGGTTGTGTTATTCAGTATTCCGGACTTCAAGGATCTTCAAATACCAAACGAGGTAATGCGAATCTCAGAGGAGACCAGAGGTCTTGTCCTCGTAACCGGTCCTGCCGGCGGAGGGAAAACTACTACGCTTGCCTGCGTCATTGACGCTATCAATAATAGTAGAAATTGCCATATAATAACGCTGGAAGACCCTATCGAATACTTGCATAGAGATAATAAGAGCCTTGTCAGCCAGCGCGAAATATCTACCGATACCGACTCATACACAATTGCGCTTCGTGCTTGCCTACGTCAAGCTCCGGATATCATTCTGCTGGGTGAAATGCGCGACCACGAGACAATAAGGACTGCTATCACTGCTGCAGAAACCGGTCACTTGGTCATTTCGACATTGCACACTATCGGCGCCGCAAATACAATCGACCGCATGATTGATATTTTCCCCTCAGAGCAGCAGCAACAGATTCGAGTGCAGTTGTCCATGGTTTTGCGTATGGTGGTGACTCAAAGATTGATACCAAATATGTCCGATGAATCCATTCCCGCCTTTGAGATAATGCGTATAAACAATGCAATTAGCAACCTAATCCGCGAAGGTAAAACTCATCAGATTGATAATGTCATACAGACTTCTGCTCACGAGGGCATGGTCGGCATGGATGCATTCTTGCTGAAACTTTTACGCAATGGCGAAATTACCGCTGAAACTGCGCTCCGAAATGCCATCAACACCGATACAATGCAGCGGCAAATTAAAACCTAAAGCCGGAAAACGGTTGGACGGTTTCGGGCGATTGATAATCGCCCCTACAGGGGTTTGCGGATACCATATCGGGCGATTGATAATCGCCCCTACAGGGGTTGCGGATACCATATCGGGCGACCGAGGGCGGTCACCCCTGCTAATATATGAGCCTGATTGATAATTTGATATCTTTATTTCCAAACCCGATTATGATATCATCGGCTCTTTTTTTTGTTGTGATTGCCATATCAACCCCACTGAGCAAAAAAGGCGTTGTCAAAGTGAACATATACTCAGGATACCTGAACTGCAACCTGGCATTACCCGCAGTCATATTCACAAGTTCACATAACACATCGCCAATGTCAGCGACAGACACATCCCATGCACGCAAACCGAGCATGTATGAGCATATAAATCTCATATCATGTTCTTTTGCTGAAATGAGAAACAAGCCTCCTTTAATGCTGTTGAGAGACATAATGCCCACAAACTCATCTAGCGAGATATCATGCTCATCTTCCAATATCTCAATCTGTATTCCTGTGGTCTTTGCAACCACATCAATCATCGTGCTGCCAAAAACTTTGCCAATCTCTGCAATAATGTTATCTGTCATGTACTACGCTCCTTCTCCCGGTACTCCCAGGCATTCGAGTATCTTTAGCTGTAGTTCATCAACCGTAAAAGGCTTAGTCAAATAGTTATTCGCACCTGCGCGAATAGCTGCAACAATGCTGCTTCGCTGGCTCTCCGTCGTCACCATCATTACCGGGATTTTACTATACTTCTCACTGTTTCTAATATCAACAAGAACATCATATCCGCTAAGTTGCGGCATATTCCAGTCAAGAAGCACGAGATCAATTTCGTTATGTTGCGCTTCGAGCTTTTCCAATGCCTCAATCCCGTCTTGTGCCTCCTCGGTATCCATCTCAAGTACATCAGCAGCAGCCTTAATAATCTTTCTGATCGCCGATGAATCATCAACAACAAGCAGTTTCATTGTCGTGTCCAGCCTTCTTTACATA
>Ga0099364_10004498_pt1 | contig 21110 bp, 16 predicted proteins | sample TergutTh196P3_FD_73070 | JGI IMG/M metagenome (GOLD analysis project Ga0099364, IMG submission 73070) | Microcerotermes parvus P3 segment gut microbial communities from Pointe-Noire, Republic of the Congo - Th196 P3 | ecosystem: Host-associated > Arthropoda: Insects > Digestive system > Gut ... | reverse complement strand
CCTTGTTCTTCAACAAAAATAAGCCCAAATGCAACGAAATATTATAGCACACGTCCACGTGTATATCACGCGGCACCGGCATAAGTTTAATTATTCCTTCCATCAACTCGCGTCTGATGTCGTCTATCCAGGTAAGATAGTCGGCGTAGGTATATCGCCTGTTCAAATCCAATACAAGTTCCATTTCAATATGTTTTTATTTATGTTTTATTTTTTTTGCAAATATAGATAAAATTTTTGAATTACACACAGACGAATAATTTTTTTTTAATATAGGGGAAAATCATCAGAATTTCGCAAATAACTAACCCCGCACGTTCGGCGGCATTCCCCCTACGAGCTTGACCCGCAATCCCCTATTAATAAAGAGATTGCGGGTCAAGCCCGCAATGACGTGCTCTATTAAGAGCCTTATGAATAATGCAGGCTAACAACTAACAACTAACAACTAACAACTAATGTCTAACAACTAACAACTAACAACTAACAACTAATGACTAACAACTAATAACTAATAACTAACAACTATTCATCGCCGAGTTTCAGCGCCACGTCAAAAATTCGTTTTCCTTCCCAATCTATCCATTTTGTTTCGTGGGAAACGCTGTCTCTTTTTTTACGAAAATCGAAAGTTAAGAGATAACCGCAGTCTATATTTTTTGATTTCAGGTATTTGGCAAGTTGGTCGTATGCCTCCTCGTGTCGCTTGTCGCCGTACCAGAGTTTCATTTCAAGGATAAACTGCTGTTTCAGAAAATCTATTACTAAGTCCATTTTGCCGTAATCGCGGGTTTCAGATTCAAAATGATAAAAACCAAAGCCGTTTATCAATGGTTTTAAATAGGTTAGGAAGATGAGTTTGCCGTCTCTTTCCAAAAATTTCTGGTCTTTTTCGGTATAAATTTCCGAATAATGCCTTTGGAATTTCGTCAGGCAGAGTTCCATATCGAAAAATCCGTCTTTAACAATCTCACTGACAGGACTTTGAATAATATTATTGTCCCTCCATTGAAGCGTTTTCTTTGCAATAAAATAATCTGTAATACGAATTTCAAAAATTTTGTTGTGAATTTGCAAACCATCAGTTCCTTCGGCTATAAAACCGAACATAAGCCCAAACTTTATCACGGGATTGTCGGCATTGTACATCATTTTCATCTTACCAACCGTTAAATCGAACAGCAAATTGCTTAATTCTTCATTTTCTTCTACTTTCTTAAACATGTCGTCGAACAGGGTGCTTCCTTCCTTAAGTATTAGTTTTAGCGCTTCTTGAATGCCTTCGATAGTCCAGTTTCGAGCTAAATCGGTTTCAATCAATTGGCAAATTCTCGACACTAAATAAGGATAACCGCTTGTGTATAAGCGAATTTCGTTTGCTATTTCGCTTATGTTCATTCCTGTATGATGCTCGTTTTCATAATCTGCGAGCATAGTTTCTATTTCCGGAGGCGAAAATGACATGTCTATTTTAAAATCTACAGCTATATTCCATGGCGAGTTCTGGGAACTTTCGCCTGCACTGGGCGCATAATTACCCTGCAAAATCATCTTCTGTTTTAGATTTCTGACGTCGTAAACGCCCGCAAGAATTACGCTGTGAAAAGTATGGTCATCGCCTGCGTTCCTCATCAAATACTTATCTCTCAACATCTTTAGAAACTTTACAAAAATAGCATTATTTGAGGCTTCATCGGCTTCGTCAATGATTAAGACTATTTTTTTGCCTCTGCTTCTTTTGGTGATAAAAGCGCTTAATTTGTAAAAATCTACAACACTCTCGTCAAGCCATAATTTGGCTTCTTCTTCGTCAGAAAGTGACAATGCGTCATGTATTCGCATTAACAAAGCTTGACAAAATCCGTGCGCATCGGCAAACATCTCTACATCTGAGTACTGAAAACTAAGGCTTGCGCAAATATAGTCCGCAGGCAGTCGTTTTCTTAACCCCCAAATAGTCGTTGTTTTGCCATACTGACGACCGCGATTGATAGTGAAGTATTTCATACCCTCTACTAACTTAAAGATTTTTTCAACCTTTTCGCTTATATTTACCATGTAGTGCATGTGTGGCACACATATCCCCGTTACATTGAATTCTCGCATCCTTTTATTTTTAAATACGCCGCAAAAATACAAAAAGTATAACAAATAAACAAAAGAAATCAAGTTTCATAGCGAGCGACACTAATCTAAATAATAGCTTGTTGATATTGGTCTTGCTCGTCTCTGTTTACGTCATTAACTTCAAGAACTATCACGTATGGCATTGTTGATGTTGGGCGCGGACTTTCGATGTCGTAGTACACGTTTCCAAACTTGTCTCTGCCTGCGTTTCTTACAATGGCTGTTCTTTTGTCAGCGAGGAAGTAGGCTTTTTCAACTATCGTTACCTTAGTGTTATCAGCCGGTCGAGGTACTTTTACCCTCACCATATTGTTTAATGGATGATTAATGACAGTGAGATACTGCATTTTTACGCCTTTTTGGGTGTAGTGCCCCCATCCCTGTTTTTCCCAATGCGAATTACTTGCGCCGTATACAGCGTCGCCGTTCACTCGCATCCATGCTCCTATTTCGGCGGCTATTTGTGTTTCTTCAGAGCGAATATTACCCAATCCGTCAGGTCCGAAGTTTAGAACAAAGTTGCCGTTTAGAGAAGTTGCCTTTACTATCATTTCTACTAATTCGAATGATTTTTTTTGATATGTCAACGACCAGTCTGAATGATATCCCCATTGATTTTCAGGAATAGTCATCACTACATCCCAATCTACTCCGTTGATTTCTTCTAACGTTTCAGGCATATTGCGTTCGTAGGTTTGGTCGTAGTCGCCTAAAAGGTCGCCATTTGAATCATAATGCCTTTTACCGTGGTCATCGGCTCTGAAACGACTGCCTATTATTAGTCCCGGGCGTTTTGCGCGCAGTTCCTTTTCAAGTTCGTGTACCCATGGCGCTTGCTGTATCCACGCTTGGTCCCAACTGCCGTCAAACCATAAGCCTGTGACCGTTGGATAACGCTCCAGCAGTTCGAGCAACTGATTGCGGGTAAATTGCTTAAACTCTTCGTATGCAGCAATTTGCTCTTCGGTCTGAGGCACAGCCGAACGATAGCCTCTATGATTCCAGTCGATGATTGAAAAATAAAGGGTTACGTCTATTCCTTCTGCATTATATGCCTCCACCAATTCGCCTATTATATCACGTTTAAACGGGCTGTTGCCGATGTGATAGTCGGTATATCTACTGTGCCACATGCAAAAACCATCGTGATGTTTGGTTGTTATTAGCATGTAGCGCGCTCCCATGTCTTTTGCCTGTCGCGCCCAACGTCTTGCATCAAAGTTTACGGGGTTAAAATTTTTGTATAGTTGGTCATACTCGGCGTTTGGCATACCGTTCCACGCGCGAATCCATTCGGCGGCGCCGCGGTATACTTGTCCATTCCAGTGTCCACCGGGAATTGAGTACACGCCCCAGTGAATGAACTGTCCAAGACCGTATTCACGCCACTTTTGCATCGCCTCATCGGTACGCGGTCCGATGCGGTCAGCGCCATGCTTTAAAGGAATCGACGGGCGTTTAACCGTTTGGGATTCTAAATTTGAGATGCTTGAAAAAAACATCGCTAAAATAACAAAACTAATCGCTTTTGCTCTCATTTTTTTTATATTGTTTGTATTAATTCAAGGGCAAAGGTAATATTTTTTTACGTGTTAACAAAAAAAAAAATTGCATTTATTTTTTATTTTTTTTCAAAAAAAGTACTACTTTTGCGCCCTCAAATCGCTTCCGATTTTTTTATATTCGAAAGCGAGGCGAAGTAGATTTTCTTTAAAAGCGTTTGTGCTGTTTTTATTGTCTATCAGCAGCAAGGAGTTTCGCGCTTTTTTGGATGTCTGAGTTTTTGGTTCTTAGTTTGTAATTTTTAATTGAACAGTTAGTTAAATGAAAAAGTTTAGAGATTTATCTATAAACGTGAAGATGCCTTTGTTAGTAGGCGTCACAGGACTCGTTGTGATGGCAGCCGTTTGTATCGTCCTGATTTTTGAACAGCGGCAGGAAGTATATGACAACACAACAAGAACAATCAGGCTGTCGGCTGGGGTTGCCGCTGCCTATATTGCCGAAGACATTAATTCTGCGGCAATCATTCCGCGTACTTTTGCAAGTATCGCCGCAACGGTTATCCAATCGAGCGACATTCCCGCTGAGGAAAAAAGGGATAGATTGCTCGAAGAGTTGCACTTGTTAATTGCCGCTGAACGGCGAATAGACAACATTTGGGCAATATTCAATCCAAACGCAGTAGATGGATTGGACGAAATGTTTGCAGGCGCCCCCGGTTCCGATGGAAACGGCGCTTTCCTGCCATGGATGCTCAACAGGCAACTGCGAATTATTTCCGACAACAGAAAAATTAGATTACTCGATGCGGCGATTACCGCTGGCTACGAAGTTTTCACCGACCCTTATCTTTACGACATGTACGGTAACGGCAACGAAGAACACGTGTTAAGTCTGTGTATTCCCGTAGTAGTAGGCGGTCAAATTATCGGCGTTGTAGGCAGGGATTTTCTTATTTCCCACCTGAACGATGTAGCGGTGAGTTTCGACCGCTCGGGTCGCGGACGGCTCGTTTCGTCCGAAGGCGTTATTGTTGTTCACGCTAACCCCGCGCGAATTGGCGCGATCGTTGGCGACGGGCATCGCGCAACGTTGGAAGGGCTGAAAACAGGCAGAGATTTTGATTTGATAGTCAATTTTCAAGGTACAGAAGAATATCAGGCGTTTATATGCGTTAAGTTTGGCGAGTGTGAAAAGAATTGGTTCTACGGCGTTTCAATTCCCGCAAGCGACATATACGCCGCTTTGCGCAACATCACCATCGAATTGATAATTCTCGCAATAATAGGCGCTTTTGTGATTGCCATTATCGGTTTTGTGCTTATCCGATGGATGCTCAAAGACGTTAAAACGCTAAACAAAACAATAGACAAACTTGTGCTGGGGCAGATAAATCAGCAAATTGAACACAGCAAAAGCAACGATGAGATTGGAACAATGAAAAATAAACTGTTTCAATTCGTTGACGCTTTGAAACGCACTGTTCTTTTTGCCAACGATATAGGTCAGGGTAAATTGGACAAGGATTATCAACTTTTGAGCGATGGCGATGTATTAGGACAATCGTTGTTGGAAATGCGTAAAAGTCTGCAGGTTGCCGAACAGGAACGCGCTGTAAGAATAAAGGAAGAAGAGCAGCGTAATTGGGGTACGGAAGGGTTGGCAAAATTTGCCGAAATATTGCGACAAGACAACGACAACATGGAAGCCTTGTCATACAACATTATAAGCAACCTTGTTAAGTACATGGGCGCAAATCAGGGCGGAATATTTATCATGAACGAAGCCGAAAACGAAGTCGACAAGGTTTTGGAACTTACTGCGTGTTACGCCTACGACCGTAAAAAGTTCGTTGAAAAGAAAGTTCGTCCGGGCGAAGGTTTGATTGGCTCTTGTTTCCTTGAAGGAGCGCCTGTTTACATGACAAACGTGCCGAACGACTACGTAAACATCACATCGGGACTTGGCGATTCAAACCCGAAGGCGATTTATATTTGTCCGCTCAAAGTGAACGATGTTATTTATGGTATCGTTGAAATTGCATCTTTTGAAGAATTTGAGCCTTACAAGCGCGATTTTGTAAATAAGGTCAGCGAGAGCATAGCCTCTACAATAGCGTCTGTACATGTAAATCTACGCACATCGCAGCTTCTTGAAAAAACAAAACTTCAGACGGAAGAAATGTCAAACGCCGAGGAAGAGCTTCGTCAAAACATGGAGGAGATGCAGGCTACGCAGGAAGAGATGCGCCGCAGGGAAGGCGAACTTCAGGAAACTGTGTCGAAAATGGGCGATATACAAGCTGAAAATGAAGAAAACAGATACGAAATGCAGCAATTCCAAGATGCAGTTTTCGATACTTTCAGCATTTATGAGTTTTCTCCCGACGGCTACATAACAGCCATAAACGATAGTTTTCTGAAATTGTTTGACGTTGACAGGTCGGCATTTATTGGAAAACACGATTTGGAATTTATCAGTCAGGAAGAGTACGATTTGGCGTGGGGCAGCGTTGCAAAAGGAAAAATCTGGGATTCTGTTCAAAAGGTAGAAGTACGAGGAAAAATTATAGACCTTCATCAAAGATACATTCCTATACGTAATAAACAAGGCGAATTATTGCGTGTATTGGTGTTTGCTTTTATGGAGAATAATTGAAAAGATAGGCGTAGAATTTAGAGGGTGCCGTAGAAAACACTCAAAGAATGATTGAGGAGGGCTGTTTGTAAAATTCAATCTTATTAAGTATATCGGCATCCTTTTCGACATCAAACTTACGGGCAAACAATTTTGCTGAGTGCATCAATTTTTCCCAATCTTCGCTTGTCAGAACACGCGGATATTCCGGACCATCAGTCCAATTTATGTGTCGAAGGTTGTCATTAACAACTGTTTGTGCGAATTTAGAATTCATAATAGCAGTCTGGAAAAACATTTCATCAGGAATATTTGTGTGTCGGTAGAAATCATAAAGCAGTTCGCCGCTACGACAAATGGTAGCAAGCCATTCAACGCATTTTAAGGTGAGCGACCACCATTGAGAACCACCGTACGGTTTAACGCCCGAAGGGAAAGAACGCCCTGTCAATTGCGCTTTGTTTGTTTTACCTCCGTCTATATCCCATTTGTAGTTTATTCTGTCAAAACCACCATTGTCAGACCAAAATTTATAAGGGATTGTGTGGTACTGTATAAAATTTTTACCGTTATTATCTTCAAAAAAACTGTCTATGGACCGCGGGTTACACAAGGGGAAATCCTGACCGCTTAACAGGTGTACGTAATCGGGTTTATTACCGGAATTTATTAACATTTCAATCAAACAGACAGTAGCTTCAATCATGCTGAAACCGCCCCAACGAACACTTACGCGATTTTCGCATATCAGAACGTTAGTCGGAAGGTCAACAAATTTGTGAACATCAGATTTTTTATCTATGTGAACGAAAAAAAGGCAGTTTTCTGCCTGAAGCGCAGAAATCATCTGCATTAACTGAGGCGGATTTTTATGAGCTAATATTAAGTATGCGTGTAACATAGTTTTCAGTTTTCAGTTTTCAGTTTTCAGTTTTCAGAGTGCAAGTATTTCTTTTTTGAGGAAGTCTTCTAATTGTTGTTGGGGAAGTATTGATTTTTTTTTGTTTTGCTGCAGTATTTTGTCTATCCATTTTTCAGAGGCGCTAATTTCGTTGTCTGTTATTGATTTGCGAGCCATCAATTTGAGATGAAGCTCGCTTTCACAGGGCGTTGGTACAATATCGAGTTGTGCGAGTTGTCCGAGCCTGATTTTGTCGGCATATTTTTGCTGCTCTCTGTATCTGCTTGTACTGATTTGTTTTGCGTGTAATCTGTATTGTAAGAGGAAAAGCGGCATATTTCCCAGTTTTCCTTTTTTTGTCAGTTGCAACATCAGGTCGTAATCAGCGGCGTATTGGTATTGTAGATTATATTGAATTTTGTGTTTTAAAAGAGTTTCGCTGCGCATAATCACTGTAGGATGAGTACAAACGTTGTCGCCAAGCAGTCTAACCTTACATTCTTTTTCGTTGAGCGCTCGTGTAAATGGCATTGTTGAACCATCCGGACGGAGAAAATGAATAAAAGCGCCAGTAGCAACATAGTCCAGGTTTTGCTCCATAAATTCGAACTGCTTAATTAGTCTTTCGGGCATAGCTACATCATCGCTGTCCATCACGCAAATGTATTTCCCCCTCGCCATTTTCATAGCTTTTTGACGCGCAGGATAGTTGCCAAGGTTTGTTTCATTGGTCATCAACCTTATTCTGGAATCTGAATTTTTGTAGTATTCTATTATTTGCAAACTGTTGTCGGCTGAACAGTCGTCAATAATCAAAAATTCAAAATCAGAGAAATTTTGATTAAGTATACTTTCAATAGCCTGAGCTACATATTTTTCAGAATTGTATACGGGCATCACTACGGATATAGCAGGGTGGTTATTCATCGGTATTTTTTAGAAAGTGAGTATATGTGTGATAAACAGTGTGAAACAAACCGGATGCGCTAATCAGTCCGTTGTTTTTTAAATCGACTAATTGGTTGAAAAAATTGAGATATGGCTCTTTTTTTTGTGAAATTTGCTCCATAACAAGTTGAACATATTCAAATTTTATACGACTGTCGGACTTGCGCATCGTGTCAGAATATTTTTGTGTTACCTGATTAACCGAACGCCGGTACCTCAACAGTACTTCCGGTATGTTTGCAAATGTAAAACCATTGTGTGCAAGGATTGTCCAGAGCTTATAATCTTCGGCGCAGGGATAACCTTCTGGATAATATTGCTGTTTAAATACAGAACTGCGTAACATCATAGAAGGATGTATCATTGAATTGCCAAGCAGCAGCGAAGATATTATTTTATGGTGCTGCGTAATAGTTTGCATCACCCTGTCATCAAACCCAAAACATTCTGCCCATGAGCCGCAAATATCAACGCCAATATTTTTCTCTAAAAATTCGAACTGCGTTTTTAGCCTGTGGGGCAGCATTATATCGTCTGCGTCCATTCGGGCAATATACCTGCCTGTGGCGGCATCAACTCCTTTATTTAGCGAGGAAATAAAGTCGCGGGTATTTTGAATAATACGTATTCTCGAGTCGTTGTAGCTTTTTGCTATTTCAACGCTGTTGTCTGTTGAGCCATCGTCTACTACAATAAGTTCGAAATCGCAAAATGTTTGGCACAGCACAGATTCTATAGCTTCGCTAAGATAGGCGGAGGCATTGTGCATTGGCATTAATACCGAAATAGTAGGATTGTTATTCATTACATTAATATATGATAAAATAATAATTTGAACAAAATTAATGTTATCGCGTCCGAAAAAAACGGACTGTGATATTATTTTGTGCGATTTTGTTTCAGTCCTGAATTTTCGGATTCCTTTATCGTTACTTTGCACTAAATTTAAAAACGAGGGGTCTTTGACATAAATGACAAAAAGAGAAGCGAATAACAGTAGCGTTGCAGGTGGTCGACAAGTCGATTAAAAGCGTAAAGCAAACGTATACCTGCTAACCTGAACATGCCGGTTTTTTACGAGTTGAAAAAAATGGTGCGGAAGCAGAAAGGCAAAACGTGAAGTATTTTCGGAATATCTTCCCTGAAAAACAGGGTTTATAAGCGCGTCAAATGGAATATATCAAGCGTTTGTGACGCGCGGCGTTTGAAGATAAAGTTGTGTAACAAAGCCGTAGGTGAATATGGAACTTTGTTACATTCAGTAAGATAGTGTGTGTGACTAGGTCTCGTAGCATTTTTTATGCTTTACGATTATGGGTGCAAGTCCCAGACACACAGCAAATTAATTAATATAAATATATAAAATATGAGTAATAAAGTTATTTTTGCGTTAGCGATAATCGGAATTATTGGCAGTTGTGCGTCGTGCAGCAGTTCGCATAGCAAGGTAAAAGGAAGTGGGAATTTGACGACTTGGGAAAAAGCAGCGCCGGCATTTGAAAAAATCAGCGTAAGCAGTAGCGCTGAGGTTCGTTTTCATAAAAGTCAAGAGTACAGGGTGGTTGTCATCGTGGATGAAAATCTTGAGGATTATGTTGTAGTAGAGACAATAAATAATGTGCTACATGTACGACAGAAAGGCGAGCGTATCAGGTTCACAAAGTTTTCAATAGATGTTTATGCGCCGGCGTTAAGCGGGGTTTCAATGTCAGGCTCGGGAAGGTTTGAAAACATTGATAAGTTAACTGCACAAAGGTTTGAATCGACGATATCAGGCTCAGGAAGGATGTACTTAAATATAGAGTGCGAAAATTTCTCCGGAACAATTTCTGGCTCAGGGAAAATAGAAGCTCGCGGAAAGAGCGCCATAGCTGAAATACGTATCTCAGGCTCGGGAGGGTTTAACGGCGAAGAGTTTTCAATAAAAAGCGTTAATGTGCGCGTTAGCGGTTCGGGCAATACAAATGTTAATGTTTCTGAGACGTTAACCGCAAGAGCTTCGGGCTCAGGAAGAATAAATTATAGTGGAGAACCTGAAAGTGTAGATTCAAGTGTAAGTGGTTCAGGGCAAATAAGAAAAATTTAAAATGGCAAATAATAGAAATATACCGCTTTTCATAGTTGAAGAGCATCATGAAGCTTTTATTGCTTGGAATCACGCCGTACAGAAAGGATGGTTACCAAACAAAGAAAACTGTCTGCTTCATGTAGACGCTCATTCTGATAAGCAAAAATATTTCGCCGCTTGTACCTTGACATTTGTCACTCAAGATATAGTGGATATACTTCGGTGGAACAGTGGAATTTTATAGAAGAATATTTATTGGAAAAATTAAGTGAAACCTTTAAATTAAGAAATGTGCAATGGAATTAAGCGGATATACTAAAGTTATAATAAGGCTTGAGAAAATATTTTTTGAGAATTTTTTATCCAGTCCTGAATTTTCGGATTCCTTTATCGTTACTTTGTGCTAAATTTAAAAACAATATTTAATAATAATTAAAACTAAAAAAAAAATGGACAAATCAGAATTTATTGCAAGAACAGGCATCGATGCGAAAGTCTTGGACGGATTTGCTGAAGAAATGTTGTCAGAGATGGAACTCGATGACATTGAAGGTGGAAAAAACTTTTGTGTCAACATCAACTTGAAAAGTGGATGCAAATGTGATAGTAGCACAAAAATATACTACAAAGTAGTATGTGATTGCTGTTACGAGGATTGATAACATGTCTGCTGGGGGGAAACCGTCATAGAATTCCCCCCACTTTTTTTTTAATAATAAATAATAAAAGAATATGAGAGCAAGTAGATATAATTTTTTTGTCAAAGATAACAAAAAAACCATTTGGTTTAATGGACTAAGCGGAAGAGTATTTTCAGCCACGCCGTCCGAACATGGTATATTAAAAAACGTGTTAACAAATCCAAATTTGTCAACTAATAATCCATATTTGGTTCATTGGCTGAAACTTAATCGATTTTTAGTCGATAGAAACACAAATGAAGTGGAAGAGTACAAATCACTAAATCGGCAAGAAGTTTTTAGTAATCAGTACGAGTTAGTGCTTAACCCAACACTTGAGTGTAATTTTAAATGCTGGTACTGCTATCAAAAACACATTCAGGGACACATGTCCAATGATACAATAGGACGGATAAAAAAATTTATAGAAAAAATTGTTATTGAGAAACTTTTCAAAGAATTTAGCTTAAGTTGGTTTGGTGGGGAACCGCTATTGTATTTCGACAAAGTAATGTATCCTTTGGCGTTTTACATTAAAAAATTAATGAACAAGAACAACATTGTTTTTAAACATTCAATAACAACTAATGGCTTTCTTATCAATACAGAAATGATAAAGAAATTTGATGATATAGATTTACGGTCATTTCAGATAACGCTTGACGGCGATCGCGAATCGCACAATAAAACAAGAAATCAGAATGGACAGCCGTCTTACGATACAATTGTTAAAAATATAACAGTTATTTGCAATGAACTGACAAATTCAACTGTTATTTTGCGTATTAATTATACAGATGAGATAATTTCAAAAAATTATTCAAACATACTAAGTGTTTTTCCAGAAAATATCAGAAGTCAAATTCGAGTTTGCTTTCAGCGTGTTTGGCAAACAAACAATCATTCAAACAACGTAGATTTGAAACGCAACACTTCTGTTGCAGGCGATATGGGTTTTTCCGTGTTGGATCAGTATAGGGTAAAACGAGCACATGTATGTTATGCTGATAAATACAATTATGCTCATATAAATTTTGATGGTAAGGTATTCAAATGCACAGCTCAAAATTACACAATTGAAGAAGCAATGGGCGAGTTATGCGATGATGGTATTATTGAATGGAAAAATGGGATTATTGAGGAATTATACTCAAAATCGAACTTTGAAAACGAACATTGCTTAAAGTGCAAAAAATTACCGATATGTGGTGGTCCATGTATGAGAAAAGCAAGAGATTTTAGAGAAGGTAAAACGAAAAACGTCTGCATAGATACTTGTAGGGAGATAAAAGTTGATTCGTTCGTAAGAGAGTATTATAAATCCGCAAAAAAAAAATGTAAGAAAGAGAGAATAGGAGCATGGCTAAACTCAGTTGAATTCGATAAAACTATAAAAACATAAACGACATGAAATGTGTACTATTAATTTATTTATTTATTTTTATGTGTGAACTGAATGCACAGAATGAATTGACTGGCATAATAACAGATGGAACCAACGGCTTGCCTATGACATATGCCACCGTGGTATTGCTACTCCCTGATTCGAGCGTAGTAGCAGGAATAACCACAAAAGACGATGGGCGGTTTGTATTTTCTAATATAGAAAATGGTTTCTATATTTTACAGTTGTCTTTTGTTGGCTACGACAGATTGTCTATAACTGTAGATGTCCCTGTCCAAAGCAATCTGGGTGAGATTGTTCTGAATGAGAGTGCAAATAGTATCAGAGAGGTTTTTGTAACAGCACAAAGACCGTTTGTAGAGCACAGGCTCGACAAAACAATTGTTAATGTATCTGGTAATATAATTACCGCAGGTCTAAGTATTAATGAATTGCTTAATGAAATACCCGGTCTTTGGGTTCGAGATGACGGGAGGGTAATGCTTAATGGTCGTATGGCAACGGTTCATATAGATGGACGGCCGACCCGTTTACCTGCGGTCCAAGTCGCGCAATTGCTAAATGGTATGCAAGGCGATTTAGTTGATCGGATAGAATTGATTTCTAATCCTTCAGCACGCTACGAAGCAGGTATGAGTCCTTCGATAATTAATATTCGTCTTAAACGCGATCTTACTTTAGGAACAAACGGTTCTGTTATGACAAATGTCGGGTTTACTGAATATGATTTTATTTATAGGAATGGTGTAAATTTTAATTACCGATCGAAAAGAATAAATGTTTTTGGCAATTACGGATTCAACCACAATGTAACGCGTCAAGATATTCATCAAATTCGTAAATATTCAACAACGCCTTCCATGCTTTATGATCAACGTTCAATGGTAAAGTCTGTAAATCCGGGGCATACATTACGTACGGGCGTAGATTGGTTTATTTCGCCAAAGCATACGTTTGGTTTTCTCTTTACAGGAATGTATTCAGGTTCAGTGCGTGCTACTGTTACATCTGAAACAAATATATCAAATATTGATGAGTTTTTACCTGATTCAACTACGTTATCAAACATTGGCATTTTATTAGATGGAAATTCTAAGATGTATAATCTTAACTATAGATTAATGATTGACGATTTAGGTAGTGAATTAACTGCAGACGCAGACTATGGTAATGTTTATATTAAAAACAAGCAAAATATGCAAACGCGATATTTTGATTCTTTTGGCGAAGAACAACGTCTGCAAACGGCATTTCAGCATACAGTACCCCAGGATATAAACATTTTGTCGTTCAAGTTAGATTTGTCAAAATTTTTTACATCGGAAACCAAAATAGAGACTGGCTTAAAAGTAAATCAAACTATTACAGATAACGAAATAAAGTATGAAAATTTTGTAAATAACAGTTGGGAACCTGATTATAATCAAAGTAACCGTTTTCGCTACCGAGAACAAATATTTGCAGGATATGCCAGCTATGGTTTTCAACTTAACAAAATTTCAACAATGTTAGGTGTAAGAGCTGAATACACACAAATGTGGGGCGAATCATTTACAATGGATACTACTTTTAATCGTAGTTATCTAGAATTGTTTCCAAGTATATTTTACCAATACCGTGTCAATAACAATACATCGGTTAACTTTTCTTATTCTCGCAGATTACAACGCCCTGGTTATTCTTTATTAAATCCATTCCGTACATACATTGACCCGTATACCTACACAAGCGGCAATCCTGATTTAAAGCCTATGTTTACACATAGTATAGAATTTAAATTAGATGGTGGTCATCTTAGCATTACAAGTGGATATAATATTACATACGGCGCTTTCGGTCAAGAGATTAAGCAGGACGATCAACAACGTATTACATCTTACACATACGAAAATATTGGAAAAAGACAAGTGTTTTCGCTAATCCCTTTTGGGCGCTTTGTATTTAGCCCAAAATATACATTACGCGTTGGTCCCAGTGTTTTTTGGAATGTAGACAACAGTTGGTACAATAAAGAGCCTTTTGATAAAAATTATCTCACAATGCAGCTAAGAATATATAACTCATTTACTTTTTCGCCATTATTTGGGGGTACGTTTTCTTTTATGTGGCAAGATGAAGGTTGGGATGGCATAAATAAGGTTGACAGAAGAAATCTATGGCAGGCAAATATAAATGTACGATATTTATTTTTTGACAGACGTTTAAATGTTGCATTTAACTGCAATGATATATTTAGTTCGTATCGTTATAAGACGACCGGAAAATTTCAGAATATTGATCAAACCACTGTTGAGGTTGGTCATGGAAGAACTATCCGAATTTCAGCAACATACAATTTTGGCTCGAATCAGATACGTGGAGCGCGAAATCGTGCTGTTGGGATTGAGGAAGAAATGAGTAGAGCGCAATGAAAAAGACAATATTATTTGACATATTTCCTGCATCAGGGCACTATAACGCAAGTTTTGCAATTGCCGAAAAATTAAAATTAGCCGGGCATAATGTAGTTTTTTGCGTAAATAAAGAATTTGAAGCGAAAGTAGAGAAGAGTGGATTTAGTAGTGTAATTGCTTGTTCAAGATTCACGGGGTCAGTATATTATAAGGGAATATCGCATATTATTGAATTTTTTACTAATGCTCGCAAAAAAGTGTTTGAGGAAAAAGTAACAGATTTTAACGAAACAGTAAAGAAAATAAATCCTGATATTGTGATACTAGATTCTCAGTTATCCTTAAAAATCATAGCTTATCATATGCTTAAAATCCCAGTTGTATTCATGGAAACAAAGCCATTATCAGTTTATGATCCTTGGGTGCCACCTTTTACTTCCGACATGGTGCCTCAAAAAAAAATCTTTTCACTGCTTCGTATTCAATATTTGTGGTATAAAGTATTGCTATTTCGAAAATTAGATATTTATAAATCAAAAATACTTTGTTTAGGAAATGACAATTATACACTGCACAAAAACTTAGCTGCAAAATACAATTTTGAATTCAGCCAGCGTATAGACCTAAAAAGACCTTTTATAATAGGTTTTAAGGAAGTTGACATTCTTTCAATGACACCCTCATGTTTTGATTTTCCTCGGAAACATTCTGTTTCATGTTATTTTGCTGAATCAAGAGTAAATATTAAAAGAGAAGACATTTGTAGTCGAAGGTATCTTAGTGTAATCGAAAAATTTGAACAACGCAAAAAAGAACTAGCAGATACAAGATTAGTTTATTGTTCTTTAGGTACAGTATCATCAGGTGGTAAAAGGTACAATATTTTTTTTAAAAAAATGAAAGAGCTATGTGAAATTTCTCTTAATTGCATATTTATTATGTCTGTTGGTGAACGGTATGATATAACACGTCTTTTGCCGTTACCTTCAAATATGTTTGTGTTTCAATGGGTACCCCAGCTAGACATATTGTGTCACAGTGATGTAATGATAACTCATGGCGGCATGAACAGTATAGCAGAGTGTATTGGTCAAGAGGTACCTATGCTTGTTTTTCCTCTGTCGTTGAGATGGGATCAGCCGGGTAATGCGGCACGAGTAGAATATCATGGTTTAGGAATAAAAGGGAACATTCAAAAAAATAACGTAAAAAGCATTAATTTAAAACTACAAAAGTTGTTCAGAGAACATCAATTTTACAAAAAAAACTTGTCGTGTATGAAGTCAAAAATGATTTCTGATAAAGAAAAAAAGCCAGAATGGTGGAAGTTGTTAAATCAGCCAAAATTAATTACATGAAAACAATTGAACACATAAAAAATACATTTGCCGCAAAAGAGCCTTATCCTACGGCAATTACTTGCCTATTGTCTATTGTAAACTACTTTAAGGGTAGTATAGAACCCAAATTTCTAATTACATCAAGCAAAACATTTGAAGGCGTAACCAAGCTATCACATCTTTCAAACACAGCAAATGCAGTTGGTTTTGAAACTAAGTCAGTCCGTTCTAATTTGGAAAATTTGAGAACAATTAACAAACCTGTCATTTTGTTCATCGAAAATGACCAATGTCAAAAAGATTACATAGTATGCTATGATTATTATGATAATCGATTTTTGGTAGGTGTTCCAGGATTAGGTATAACACAATATACTGACGAAGAGATGACTGCAATTTGGGAAGGCATTATGCTGTACTTAACGGTATCGGATAATTTTGTTTTGAAAAAAGACTACGAAAATAAAAGGCTACAATGGGTACTATCGAAATTTTCAAATACTTGGATAGCTTTCGTTTTTTACATTGTTTTCGCGATATTTTCAATAACGTTGTTTCTGTTAGCAGTAAAAATTTTGCCAGTAATTAATTTGCAGAGTATTATATGCTCGTTGTTTTCTTTTCTCTTCTTCATTGCTTCTATTTCATTCAAACAGTACGCTGAAAAAACATTTGCTATTGCAATATCAAAAACAATTGAAAATAACGATGTATCATTAGTTCCTGTGGAAAAAATAGACGGTTTTTTATATACAGTAAATCTTGTGGAATACGCCTTAATAGTTATAGTTTCTGTTATATTGTACCAAGAAAATTTACCGTTATCGATTCAGATTTCAATTTTTATCTTAGCATCTTGGGCATTGCTGAGAATTTGGGAAAGTTTTTTAATAATAAAATCAAGTATAAAAGCCTTGTTACAGTTGTTCGATTTTTGTACAAGATAAAACTTAAAATAATACTATGGCATCTATTAAAGTCTCTATTGTTGTTCCTGTTTACAATGTTTCAAGATATATTGAAAGATGTGTTCAATCAATTATAAATCAAAGTTATTCAAATTTTGAGTGCATCTTAGTTGATGATAGAACGCCTGATGACAGCACTCATAAAGCAGAAAAGCTTATTCTTTTGTCTCCAATATCAACAAAATTTGAAATAGTGCACCACAATGTCAACAAAGGGCTTTCTGTTGCTCGAAATACAGGCACTATAAAAGCAACCGGCGACTATGTTTTTTATTTGGATAGTGACGACGAAATCCCCTCAAATTGTATTTATGATTTAGTTGTTTTGGCAAATAAATATACAGGGGTTGAAATGATTCAAGGCAATACAATGACACTACCAACACCACAGCCAAAATATGATTGGCGCAATATTTTATATAAAAATTATCCCGAATTCGTCAGTTGCAACACTTGGATAAGAAAAAAATTTTCGTATTTGAATGTTGGAAATAACATACCAATGAATGCTTGGAACAAAATGATAAAACGCTCATTTATTGTAGACAATAAGTTGCTATTTAAAGAGGGTATCATACACGAAGACGAACTATGGATGTTTCAACTAACACGAAAATTGAAAAGCATGTCTTTTTTAAACAGGTATACATATCTGCATTACATTAATCAGGGTTCAATTATGCAAACCAATAGTAATTATAGAAGCCTCCAAAGTTGGGGTATTATATTAGATGAAATACTTGGCGACACCTATCTTTTGAATGAAAGTGAGAAAAAAAAGTACTGTCGTCTGTTAATCGAAAAATACAAAAAAGTTGAAAAGATCGACAATAACGACCCATTGTATAGTTATTATCAAAAATTTAAACGTTTTTTTTGACTCCGTTTTTTTCGGACTTTGTTGTGTTAATTTTGCATAAAAATAATAGAAAAAGAGTTATGTTTGCGTTAATAAATAAAGTGTCAGTAATGTGTGATTGGAAAGGGTGCAAGTTTCCGTTCTATCATCAACACGCTGCAGTTTTGGTTCGCAGCAAATTCGCGGCTCACGAAACAAAAGTGTTGGAACTGAGGAAAAAATAGGACGAGCAAGGTAGAAATCAAATAAATTTTAAATATGAATAAATTGATTATTTTAGTATTATTCAGCCTGTGCACCTTTTCGGTTGCTGCACAGTACCAACTTTCGGGAACGATAACGGATGGAAGCAACTCTCCTGTTCCCTTTGCCACAGCCGCATTGCTTCGTTCTGATTCGACAGCGATAACCGGCGTAATGGCGGGCGATGACGGTAAATTCGTCATCGAAAATGTAGCCGCAGGCGAATACATACTGCAAGTTTCGTTTATCGGCTACAACAGAGTGCATCAACAGGTGAATGTACCAGCTCAGAGCGATGTAGGCGTAATACGCATTATCGAAACCACTGCCAGTTTGCAAGAGATAGTAGTAACTGCGCAAAGACCTTTGATTGATCACAGGATTGACAGGATTGTGGTTAACATTGCCGGCAATATGATTACCGCAGGTCTCAACATAAACGACCTGTTGAAACAGATGCCGGGGTTAGTAGTTGACCAGGACGGTAACGTGAGACTTAACGGACGTTCGGCAACCGTGTATATCAATGGGCGTCCTACGCGGCTACCACAGGAGCAGATAGCAATGATGCTCAACGGCATGATGGGCGATGTGGTAGACCGTGTGGAGCTGATAGATAATCCATCTTCGCGTTACGAAGCGGGTATGAGCGCTGCTATTGTCAATATACGTTTGAAACGCGATATGTCGTTAGGTCTTAACGGTTCGGCGCAGGCGAGCGCTGGAACTACCGACCATAATTTTGCTTCTCGCGGCGGTCTCAACCTGAATTACCGCTCTAAACAATTAAATATTTTCGGAAATTATGGATATAACGATGTTCCATTCTATTCCGACCTTTGGCAATTGAGAAATTATGACGGCGAAATACCTATAACTTACGACCAACACACGTTGATAGAAATGAAATCACCAAGCCATACATTACGCACCGGCATAGACTGGTTCGTTGCTCCAAAACATACTGTTGGATTGCTGTTTATCGGCACATACAACGAAAATAAAGGTAACATGATCTCAACAGCCGATGTCATGCAGAATGGTGAAATTGTGTCATACGTGTTTGCTAATACAAAGCCCGTTTCAAAATTCAATTCTCAAATGTATAATCTTAACTATCGATTTGACGGAGAAAAAAACGGCGTACTTTCAGCTGACTTAGACATCGGTCATGTATATAGCTATAGCACGCAAAACATACAAAGCCGTTACCGTAACGTTGACGGTAGCGCCCCCCCGCCACCAATCGAATTTCAAAATAGCGGACCGCGTGATATTGAAATTTTTTCGATAAAATTGGACTATGAAAAGCAACTATCGGAAAGATCAAAATTTGAAACTGGTCTTAAAACTGGTCAAACCGTTACTGATAACAATATTTTGTATGAAATTGTGCATGAGGCATTAGAGGAAGAAGATAATTTTAAATATACCGAACAGGTGTCTGCTGCCTATCTGACATACAGTCATCGTTTCGGCAAATTTGCCGCCATGGCGGGTGTGCGTGCCGAATATACGTTCATAGAAGGCGTGCCAACAAATAATGATACATTTTCAGACGATTATTTTAGATTGTTTCCGAGCGCTTACATGCATTATCAAATTAACGACAAGCAGGGATTAAATCTTTCATACTCTCGCAAAATCAACAGACCCGGATTTAGTTTGTTAAATCCGTTTCGTATTTACGCTGACCCATTTACTTTTCAAAGTGGCAACTCATATTTAGACCCGGCATATATAAATACATTTGCACTAAGATATAATATCAGCAATTATTCTGCAAATCTGAGTTATAGTGTTACAAACGACATTTTTGAACAAGATTATGTACAGAACAATGAAAATCATACTTTGGGGCTTATTCCTAATAATATTGGGAAGCGTGAACAACTGACTTTAAGCGTTTCTGTTCCTCTGCAAATTGCTACATGGTACAATGTGTTTCTCAATTCAGAAACATTCTATATCATGGCTGATACTCGTCACAACGGTGAGCAGTTCCTGAATGAGTATTTTAGAGCCTTTATATTTATGACCAATAACTTTACCATTTTACCAACTTTGAGAGCAAACGTTCAGATGTGGTGGAGTAGTTCATCTTGGCAGGGAATTTTTGAGCAGAAAGAAAGATGGTCTACGAGCGCCCAAATATCAAAGACTTTGTTTAGTAACCGATTAACTCTTTCATTATCGTGCAACGATATATTCAATTCTGTAGTATCCAGAGGAAAGATGAAATTCGGAAACATTGATCAAAATATAAGGCAGGAAACAAATCAACGGCATATATTGTTTACTGTACGCTACAGTTTTGGCTCTCAGCAGATACGCACAGCACGAAATCGTAACGTAGGAATTGAAGAAGAAATGGGAAGAACAAGATAAAGGTATTAAATAATTTATAATTAATGACAATGACAAGTTTAAAAAATAAGTATAAAGATGCTGTCCCTTTTGATACGATAAAAGGTATTCGTGAAATTTTGTATCACTTAGGAATTGAGATGCACGAAGAAAACTGGGGAGATGTTTCGTCTGAGTGTTTTTCAGTGAGGATAGAAACTGATGGATTTCCGGGGGCGGGTAATAACGGCAAAGGGACAACCCGCCCGTTTGCCTTGGCGAGCGCATACGGTGAAATAATGGAGCGACTTCAAAATAAAAAATTATTAAAAAAAACATTCGGACTAAAATATAGTCATCAAACGTTTCCTGATGAAAAAATAGGCGATATAATAGAATTCGCTAAAGAACATCCGGAAATAATCAAAAACTTAATTTCTGATTATGAAAATGATACATTCTTTGAATTGTTTAAAAGTTATCAAAAATTATCCCTATTTTCAGAATTTTATGACGTTTTTGAAGAAAAAAAACAGTTGCTCCCTTCGATTTTGATAAATATGGCGTGCGGTACGAATGGAATGTGTCCTGACTTCGTCACTTGAAAAAAGTGATTTTTGAAAACCCTTGCTATTAGCGGATTACATAATTTGCGTCACCTTTTTTGGGTGACGCAAGCGAAAAAGTAGTAT
>Ga0099364_10004497_pt1 | contig 21112 bp, 15 predicted proteins | sample TergutTh196P3_FD_73070 | JGI IMG/M metagenome (GOLD analysis project Ga0099364, IMG submission 73070) | Microcerotermes parvus P3 segment gut microbial communities from Pointe-Noire, Republic of the Congo - Th196 P3 | ecosystem: Host-associated > Arthropoda: Insects > Digestive system > Gut ... | reverse complement strand
GATTATCAAAGCGATAGACGATTTCTTACCGGGTGGCAATATCGGCGATCTTAATTGGGAAATACATGATGAGACGCTCACCATCAGCGGCAATGGCGTTATGCCTCATTATATTGATTTGCAAACCCCGCCCTGGTTGGAACATCAACATTTGATTACAAACGTTGTCATTAACGAAGGCGTCACCGGAATCGGAACCAGCGCTTTCAGGAATTTATTGAATTTGACCTCTGTTTTCATTCCCCAATCGTTAGCTACTATCGGCGCTTTTGCTTTTTCGTCTTGTCCAAAATTGCAGACCATCAACATCCCCGAACAGGTAACATATATCAATCCTTACACTTTTGTGAACAATTCTTTGACTTCCGTTACAGTGGCTGAAAACAACCTGAATTATTCTTCATTGGACGGAGTTCTGTTCAACAAAAACAAAACGATTCTGATATTGTATCCCAGTAGAAAGACAGGAGAAGCCTATACCATTCCTGAAACTGTTGAAACCATCGAAGAATCGGCGTTCATATTTTCTGTTTTGACTTCCGTAAGCATACCCGCTTCTGTAAACGCCATCGGTAATTCTGCTTTCTGTGAATGTTCCAATTTGTCCCAAATCATTAATTTCAATACTATCCCGCAAGATTTACCTCTCCACGTTTTTTTAGGCGTCGACTTCAATAACTGTATACTGCGGGTACCTATACTTTCAATCGGTCTGTACCGTAATTCCGACATATGGTCTAATTTTAAAAACATTGTACCGCTTGAAACCGATATCGCATTAAGCCATAATTCAATATGCCTGTTGACAGGAAAAACGGCATTACTTAGAATTCTGCTGCCGGATGAGGCAATTGGCGGCAACGTCGTCAATTGGTCGAGCGATAATCCGCATGTTGTTACGGTTGCTTCCGACGGAACGGTAACGGCTAACAACATTGGCTCTGCCGCAATAACGGCAACCATTGACTCCGAGCAAGCAATTTGTTTTGTAACTGTGCTTGAACCGGGCAAGACAACCATCGAAGGAAGAGTCAATACTCCCAACACCGAAAACATCAGACTGAACCTCTTCATCAAACTGAAAACGTTTAAAATCATTAAAAATTAAATACATCAATCATCAAATCAAAATGAAAAAAGTAATTATCATTTCATTGTGCGGTTTATTTTTTACTGCAACCTTAGATGCCCAAAATAGCGGCATCATCGGCTCAATTGCATGGAGTCTGACCGGAAACGAACTAACCCTTAGCGGCACGGGCGCCAATGGCGAGGGTGTTATTCCAAGTAATTTTTTTGGTTTAAATTTCTTCGGTAGTATCAACAAACAGGATGTGGAACAGGTTGTTATTGTGGATGGGATTACTGAAATTGGCGATTTTGCCTTTGCGAGTACCCGTATTGCCTCCGTATCCATACCGGCGTCAGTAACAATCATTGAGTTGCACGCTTTCAGGCAGTGTAACGGATTGTTATCCATATCGGTAAACACAGCCAATTCTGAATTTTATTCTGATGACGGCGTATTGTTTTCTACCGCGAACTCTGCGCTATATGCCTATCCTCCCGGAAAAACGGGAGAATATTTCGTTCCGGATGGAACACAAGTCATTGGCGATATGTCTTTTTGGCTATGTAGCCATCTGACCACTGTAGTCATTCCGCAATCAGTGACAGCCATTGGCGAATATGCCTTTTCGGAAACCGGCTTGACAGCTGTAACCATACATTATTCGAAGCTTTTAACCATTGGAAAAGGCGCTTTCCAATACTGTTATGACCTGATTTCCGTTTTCTCGACCAATGATGCGCTTCAATATATCGGCGACTATGCTTTTTCCGAATGTCACAGCCTGACTGCCTTTGACTTCCCTCCTACAGTGGAAATCATAGGCGAAGGGGCATTCGAATTTTGCCATAGCCTCGACTACATTGAAATTCCCGCTTCAGTTAGGCAAATCGGCGATTTTGCTTTCTGGGATTGTCAGAAATTAACTTCTGTATTTATTCCGGCTTCAGTAGAAATTATTGGCAATGGCGCTTTTGGAGATTGCGTTGCCATGACTGATATTTCGGTATCCGAAGATAATATGGATTATTCATCCATAGACGGCGTTCTGTTCAACAAAAACGCAACAGAACTTATTGCCTTTCCAAACGGAAAAACGGGTGATTATCTCATTCCAGGATCGGTAGAAATCATCGAAAATGCCGCTTTCTGGAATTGTCTAGGTTTGACTTCCGTTCGTATCCCTGTTTCGGTGACCACAATCCACAATAATGCTTTCAAAGACTGCAGCAATTTAGAGATAGTAGTGAATTTCAACCCTGATCCGTTGCCTCTTCCCACCGATGTGTTTTCGGGCGTTAATGTCAATACTTGCTTGCTCAGGGTGCCTGAAACAGCGGTCGGTATTTACGAAAATACGGCGGTATGGATGGATTTTCATAACATTGAACCGCTTGATGTCGACGTCGTTTTGAGCCATGATTCGATATGCCTGTTGAGCGGAAATACTGCAGAACTTACCGCCCAAGCAACGGGCGATATTACCGGCGACGAAATCGTGGTCTGGACGAGCGACTTGCCTGCCGTGGCGTCAGTAAGCAACAACGGCGCCGTTACGGCAAATGGCGCGGGAACTGCCCTGATTACCGCCACTGTTGGCTCGAGCGAAGCCAAATGTACGGTAATAGTTCTCGAACCGGGGAAAACCACCATCGAAGGCACCGTCAACACTCCCAACTCCGGGAGCGTCAGGGTGAACCTCTACGTCAAGGTGGATGAGCCGACAGGTACGAAAAAGGGAATCATAGGCGGTTATGTTTTGTTAGCCACTGTTATTCCGAACACTGACGGAAAATATAGTTTTGAAAACTTGCCCGAAGGTTCCTATCAGATTGAGGTAGAGATGGACGATTTAGAAACCGAAGCGTCAGACGCCATACCGGTGACGGGAGATGAAACGAACGTTATTTTTGACGTTTCGATAGATGACGGCGAAATTGTGATTATTGGCGTTGTTACCGGCACGGAGGATATATTTGACGATCAGCTGATCATCTATCCCAATCCATTTACGGACGCCGTAAGGATTTCGGGTCTGGCGGCGATGGTTGAGACGCGGCGCGCAACGTCTCTACAGGTCATCAACGCCGCAGGGGTAGTTGTTCACACACAAACGATCACGCATCCTGAACAAACCATCGAATTGGCTCACCTGCCCACAGGCATGTATCTCATTCGTTTGGAAAACGGCGGAATAGCGAAAACCGTTAAGGTAGTGAAGATGAAGTGAATCAGTGGTTTGTTATTTTAATTTCAAAATGACCACTATCGGATTGTCTTCAGAAGTCAATTTGGAAAATTTGGATATAAAAGCGCAAAATCTTCCAAGTCATTGATCATTGGACTGATTTCCACTTGATCAACTTTCGATATTTTAGCAATATCCAATTCTTTATAAGTAGCAATGGATTAATGTTTCAAATCTTACCTAATTACCTAATTTTGAATGTAATGAGGTAATGAGGTTGATTCTATCGGCTAATATCATGCTACTGATGTTGTTTTGTTTGTTGGATTAGGTAAAATATTTGTACATTAACTCTCTACAAATCATACGATTCTACCTTTCCTTGGCAATCAACAGATTTTAGCGTTAATTGATTACCTTTCTTCTGTAAAATCAATACCCTTGCCGATTGTTCGTTATTGCCGCCGCCCACCATCAATGGAAACGGGTTATTTACCGTCTCGGCAGGATGAAAGATGGGTCTGTGCAAATGCCCTGTGATGTTGATATCGAAAGACGTTTTTTTGAATATAGGCTCCCACAGGTCGCGACACGGGATAAATCCCGGATCGTAACGATTTTCCCAACTGTAAATCGGAATATGCTGCACCAATACTCTGCGCGCCGCATTGTTGAAAGCCGACTGTGTGATTTCGTTCAACAACCATGCTGTTTGCCGGTTGCGGAAGTCGTCAAACTCAATCATGTTGGAATATTCGATGTGGCTGTCGCCCTTATCTTCTCCATTATCCAGGAACACAAATCGCGTGTCGCCGAAGGAGAAGGAGAAATACGGCTGGTTGCCGTCCCAATCTACCAGAGAGGGCCATCCGGTAGCATAGGCGCCGCGTATTTCGTGGTTTCCACGTATGTATACTACGGGTTTGTTGGCAGCATTGACGCCTTTGTTAAAATGCGCCAGCACATTCAGTGATTGCTCTTCTGATGGCGGATCCTGAAAACAGTCGCCGTTAAATACCGAAAAGTCAAAGGTTATGTCTTTCAATTGCTGACACAAGACGTCGTATAACGGCAACATACTGTGCAAGTCGTTGAAAAAGACAGCCGTAAAATCTGTTCCTTTGAGATCTAAGGTAGTAAACGAATAAAACTTTGTTTTTACGGGATCGCCGTATTCCTTTCTATAGCCCTCAAATTTCAGTACTTTTTGAGCGCATACCCGATAGAAATATTTTTGTCCGGCTGCCAGCCCGTCGATACGCACCTTGTGGTTGGTGATATTCGACAAAACGATGCCATGCTCCACTGTACGGGCAACTGTCAGATTGACGCTGTCCGTACCATATTCAATCCAACTGTAGGAAGGATCGGTTGTTCGCCACATCACAGTGATGCCGTCCTGAGCGGGATTCTGCAGGTAGGGCTGAAGAGATAAAAACGATTGCGCTGCAAGTTGCAGACTGCAAAAGAAAAAAATGAAAAGAAAATAACGTGTTTTCATATTAAATTAATTATTAAGATGTTATTGATTATTTGTTTGCGATATATTTCCATGAAATTTCGTCGCCGGAAATGTCAAACAGCACCATTCCTCTGGTCTTGGGAGGTACTATCCAACCGCCGGATACAGAAGAACCTGTTACAAAATAAATGTCCTTGGCATAAATCACTTCCAGAAAATGCTCGTGACCCTGCAATACCAGTTTTAGTTTATGGTCTTTAAAAAGATCATAAAACTCAATTGAGTTATCCACTGCCGAAAAGTCTTCAGTACCAGCCATGGAGCCAATTTGAAATTTTCTAATGGTGGTGATGAGCGCGATATGACAACTAACGGCAATAGGCGTTAAGGTATCGGTTTTTGCCAGTTCACTTTTTATCCAATCCATCTGTTCTGCATCGAAATGACCTATAACCCGCCGTTCATCTTCCAGTACTTTCAAATCGTCAAGAATAAAGAACTTCCAACCCTTGTGATCAAAAGCAAAAAAGCGTTCTCCGACCTTCTTTTGATACATCCCTTTGCCATACATTGGATTATCAGGCTTTACGTCTGATCGAGACCTTAAACCGGTTATATCGTGGTTTCCGATAGTGGTGTATACGGGCATATCAAACTTTTGAATCTCCTTCAAATATAAATTAAATAACGAATCGGCATAGGTTTCACGAACATTATTCACATCGCTGACCATATCGCCTCCCGTAATGACAAAATCGGGCTTCATCTTGTTAACAGTATCAATAGCCTGAACAAAATATTTCAAAGACTCCCCCTGATAGTCAAGATGAGCGTCAGTCATAAAAACGAAACTAAATGCGTCTGGCGAAACAGACATTTCTTTCCTGTTCCCTGTTTGATGATTGCAGGATGTTGCGCACAAGACAAACCCCAACATCAGGGAAATAAATTTATTCATATTCATCAACTTATGATATTACTATGGTTCATAAAAAAAAGACCCCGCAAATATATAAAAAATTTACGAGGTCTGTATTTTTTTTAATATCCCGGATTATTGATCAACAACGGATTTTTATTCACTTCGTCGCGAAGTATGGGCAGGAAATATGCTTTATTATTCCATTCCCATTGTTCTAACGGTTCATGTTTTATCTCCGGTATGCTTGCCGTTGTATTGTCGGCTTGCAATCTGTATATTACAACAGCCTGTGTTACCGATATATTATAGGCTTCCGGTCCAATCGTCCATCTGCGAACATCGTAAAAACGGTGATCTTCAAAACACAATTCTATGCGTCGTTCATTTCGATAACTTTGCCGCAGGGCTTCTCCCGATTCGGTTATTCCCGGCAAGCCGGCGCGTGTGCGCACCATATTAATGTATGTTCGGGCTTCTTCTTCCTCGCCCAATTCAAGACAGGCTTCGGCATAATTGAGCAATATTTCGGCATACCTCGACCAACGCCAAGTAACTATTCCTTTTACCAAATTCGGGTCGCCGCCAACTGTAGGATCGAGATATTTGCGACAATAATAACCGGTATATGAACCATTCCAGTCTTCAACGTTACCGCTTCTTGTGTCCACACCGTATCTCAATACCATAGCATTCAAGCTTGGATCCCATATTTCCCATCTACCGGTTTGCACTCTATTGTTAGGGTCATACACTTTTGCATCATCTGCGCGATCCACCCACGGCGCTTCATTATGCAATATATTGGCATAAAACCGCGGTTCCCGGTTGGCATAAGGCAGGGCTGCATGTAGGGGATTATCCCAGTCGAATTTGGAACCATCATTCATTTCAAAAGCATCTACAAAATTACCTATGGGCGCGTTTGTTCCCCATCCATGATAGCCATTGGGCGCTGTGTACAGCGTATAATTCTGGCTCATCACTCGAGTGAAAAATTTAAAGAATATATCTTCGTCCGTGTTGTGCGGATTTAAAAATAATTCTGTTAAATTTTGCGCCACGTCGTCTCCCGGCGCTGGTACCGCTTTATACAAACTGTATTTGCCCATATCAATTACGGCTTTTGCCGCAGCTTTAGCCGCTTGCCAGCGCGTTGTCCTGTCATTATCCGAAATGGAAGTGTACCGGATCAATTCCTGATTTGCGTAATCAGGGAATACGACCGTATTGTACAGGTCGCTGGCAGCATAGAGAAGTACTCGCGATTTCAAAGCCAATGCGGCTCCTCTTGTGGCGCGACCTAAATTAACTCCCGTATTATCAACAGGTAACAACGCAGCCGCCTTATCGCACTCGTTCACCACAAAATCAACGGATTCCTGCCATGTATTGCGGGCTTTTTCAAATTCGCTATCTAAGGTATAGACCTCATCAATGATCGGAACGCCGCCATATGTACCTATAAGAAAGAAATACAGGTATGCCCGCAGGAGATGTACCTCGCCGGTCATCCTTTCCTTTAGCGTTTTGCCGTCGATAATATCATTATTGAACGGCACTTCGTCTACCTTATCGAAGAATATATTACAAAACCTGATGGTTTTATACAAATCCGCCCATGTTCTGTATCGTCTAAAGGGCGGACCCTGCGCTACGTCCTGCGTCATCAAGCCTCTGTTGAAATTCAATGATGCGGCATTTCCTCTGTAATGTCCTTCATCAACTACGTTTGACGAATTTCGTCCATCGGTCAGCGGTTCGTCCAAACGAAAATAAATGTGGTTGATAAAGGTTTCAACCAATATAGGATCGCTAAATACACTCGCTTCGGAAAATTCTGTCAAAGGCGTTGTTTCCAAAAAATCGGAACATGAATTGATCCCTGCTGCAATAAAAATTGCTACTGTTATTAATACAAAATTTTTTGCTTTCATAATTATTTACTAAAAATTAATGTTTATACCAAAGTTAAATACCTTATTCAACGGATACGCAGTCGCCGACGTAGTTTCAGGATCGAAATCCTGTATTTTTGTGAAGGTCAACAGATTCATTCCGTTTAAATAAATCCGAACTCCATCTAATTGTAACCTGCTGGTTAAGGAAGAAGGCAAATTGTATCCGAGTTCGAGATTTTTCAATCTCAGGTAATCCGAATCCTGTAGCCAATAAGTATTCCTGTTGTTGCGCCAATATTCGGCATAACGGTTCCATATTCTTGGTTTGTTGGCATTTGGATTGCTTTCTGTCCAGCGCCCTTCCACGTTTCGTACCAAATAATTTCCTACTTCGCCCTGCATCTCGTAATAGTCATATCTGACTGCTCCGGTTGCCCATTGGAAGAAGGCTGACAAGTAGATGTTTTTGTACGATACATCCAAGTTAAAACCTCCGGTATGCGTTGGGAGTTCGCTTTTATAACTTCTAACCCTGTCCAATCCGTCAATCTTGCCATCGCCATTCACGTCTTCGAATATCACATCGCCGGGACGAGCGGCTGCCCAACTTGGATAGGCGCTCACCTCATCCGCAGTATGGAAAATACCAATGGCTTTATAATACAGGTTATTGCCATAAGTATTGATGTCCGTAGGCATAGGATAACCGGTAGATTTCTGGTAATCGGGTACGCCGGGTGTTTCATCCCAAAACAGGATCTTGTTTTTGTTATAATTGAGATTCACTCCCGCTCTATATTGGAAATCGCCAATACGGTCGGAATAGGAAACCACAAATTCAAAACCCTGATTTGCCACCTTTCCGATGTTTTCCCTGGGTAAAGTCAAACCTGTTGAAGTAGGTACGGAAGCGTTGCGGGTCCACAGGATATTGTCGCGAACATTATAGAAATAATCGGCTTCGAAAGAGATTTTTCCATTGAGCATCTGTCCGTCAAAGCCAATATTCGACTGGTTGGCAACTTCCCAGGTAACTCCTGAATTGGGAATACGCAATTCGTTCAAAACCTTTTTTTCCGCGTTATAATTGAAGGTGTATACTTGATTGGCGCTGGTCAGGAACCCAAAACTTGCCAGGTATTGATACGGGTCTATACGGTCGTTACCGGTTTGCCCCCATGATCCCCTGATTTTGAAGTGATTGAACATGGAAAGATTGTTTTTCCAGAAGTTTTCTTCTGAAATACGCCAGCCTAAAGACACGCCGGGGAAGAAGCCAAATCGCGAATCTTTATGGAAAATGTATGAGCCGTCATACCGCCACACAAATTCGAACAGGTATTTACCCAGGTAATCGTAATTGGCGCGTCCGAAATAATTCAATCGCGCATTAAGCGATGAACGACCGGTATTGGTCTTTTCTGCATCGCCTCCTGCAAACAATTCATCGATGGCGTCGGAAACAAAATATTTGCGAAATGCTTCAAACTCCATGTTTTCACCCGATCTTCGCTCAGTTCCGAAAAGAACCTTTATATTGTGCGTGTTGTTGATGCTTGTAGCGTAATTGACAAGCGCATTCAACGTTAACACATTTGAATCCTCCATTCTTTGCGTCAATTCAGGATCTTCTACGCCTTTTCTTGCCCCCGCCAGCAATGGCAATCCATTCGATTCATAAGAGAATCTGTCCCAGCTGTATATCATCCAGGGTGTTCTCCAAGTTTTTCTGGATAGTATACTGCGATCATAGGCAGCATTCCCCGACACAGACAAACCTTTCACCCAAGGGATGGTTATATCAAGTTTGGCAGCGCTCGCCAATGAAAAGGAATTATATCGGTCATAGCCGGATTGATTGGTGGTGATCACCACCGGATTGTCGCCATCTGCGATGTCGGGTCCATTTCTTCCGTCGGGCCAAATTGCTGGGCTGTTCGGTCTGCCTCGTCGCAAAAAAGTAAAGATGGTGCCTGCAGAGCGAGTGGGATAATTACGGATATATTGCAAGCCGGAAACGTCTACGCCATATCTGATGTAATCATTGAATTTTCCATCAAGATTGATTCGGAAATTTGCCTGCTTGTAATTGGTAGCGCTATTTTTATAGATAGCATCCTGAAATTTCCCGCCTGCTGAAACAAAATAATTCAGCCTTTCCTGCCCGCCGCTGATGGTTAACGTTCCATCGCGTTGCGAAGCCGCTTTTTTGAAAGTTTCACCATACCAATCTGTATTGGGATATTTCCACGGATCAGAACCCATATTCGCGCGCCACTCCCTTATTTCCTCTTCAGAGTATGGCGCCTGCAAATTGGGGTTGTTGTAATATTGAACTTCATTCAACATTTCCATATAGGTGGGCGCATCTATACTTTTGGGAAGCACGGTAGGCATATTTACGCCTTCATTGTATCTGAAACTGACCTGTGTTTTTCCCTGTGCCCCGCGTCTGGTGGTGACAAGTATAACGCCGTTAGCCGCCTGCGCTCCATATATCGCCGCTGAAGCGTCTTTCAAAACGGTGATGCTTTCAATATCGTCAGCATTGAGGCGTTCCAGACTGCGGTTGGCAATTCCGTCCACTACAATTAATGGCGAATTGTTACCCAATGTATTTCCGCCGCGCACCCTGAGCGTACTTGCATCGTTTCCCGGCTCTCCCGAACGGGTGTATGCCACCAAACCGGGTAAACGACCAACAAGAGAGTTGGTTAGATTGGTTGTTGGCGCTGACATCAGCTTATCTCCCTGTACAGAAACTACTGAACCTGTAACTGTGGCTCTTCTCTGTACGCCGTATCCCACCACAACAACCTCTTCAAGTAAACCTGTGTCTTCAACTAATTGAATATCAATTGAAGTTTGGTTTCCTACAGCAGATTCTACAGTTGTGTATCCTACAAAAGAAAACTGTAGTATTGCATCGGCATTAGGCACAGTAATGGAATAGCGCCCATTTTCATTGGTGATTTGACCTACGGAGGTGCCTTTTACTACAACATTCACCCCCGGAAGCGGATCGCCTGCATCGTCGGTTACTGTTCCTGTGACAGTAATTCCCTGATAAACAGTGGAATTTACTTCGTTTGCTGACAGTTGCATCATTCCTGCCAAAAGGAACAAAAAGCCTGTCAAAATTAATTTACTTACAAATTTTTTCATATAAAATATTTATTATTAAAGATTTAATGTTCACCTTGTGGGTGAACGGATTGTTTAATTAGACTCATGGTTTGTTTGATCGAAAGTCGACCTTTTTTTTCAATTTTTCATTATCTTTTTTCATTTTCCATAGGCATTGCATTTTAGGTTAAACACGAAAAAAAGCATCGCATTGCATGAAAACAAAACGATGCCGGTAGATCTTTTTGGGCACAATGAGCCCTGCCAAAAAATAAAATTGGCTTCTAAGCTCTCTCTCTCTCTCTCTCTCTCTCTCTACAAATATCATGCCAGAGCCCTTATTTTCTGGGCTTGGAGGCAGAAAACCATACGCGGATATCAAGTTCAATTGAGACATAATTCTACAAATTTTGCGGCAAAGATAACCAGTTTTTTTAAAATTAAAAATTTTTTTTGGCGCAATTGACTGCGTCAAGGGTTGCGCCGTTCAAATACCCCCCATGCGCCTGAAAATTTTGCATATCATCAAAAAAATACCTACTTTTGCATTTTGGAAAATTTCCTCAAATGGAAAAACGAAGATTAAAATTACCCACCGGTATTCATACCTTTGAAAGGATACGCGAAGAAGGTCGCGTTTATGTGGACAAAACGAGGTATCTTGTTGATATAATTGACAATATCAATGTTTGTTTTCTTGCCCGCCCGCGTCGTTTTGGCAAGTCGCTTACTGTTTCTACCTTTGAGGCATTATTTTCCGGCAGGAAGGAACTTTTTGAGGGACTGTATGCCGAGGAGTTTTTGAATAGACCCGGGTTTAAGCCAAGCCCTGTTATTTCGTTGGACATGAGCAGTGTAAGCTTAAATGAAGGTATTGAGGGAATAAAACAGTCGCTCAAGCAGATTTTTATAGAAACTGCTGATAGGTTAGGAATTGAAGTTTCAAAAGATATGCTTGCTAGCGATCTTTTCAGGAACATAATTGTAAAAACTTCTCTAAAACACAACCAACGAGTAGTGGTTCTTATTGACGAGTACGACGCTCCTTATACCAATTTTGTAAACAACTCTACGATGGCAGATAAAGTCCGCGATATTTTAAGAGATTGTTACACGCAAATAAAGGCAAACGACCGGTATATCCGTTTTGTGTTTATCACCGGTGTTTCGAAATTTGCCAAATTCGGAGTGTTTTCCAAACTCAACAATACCACCGATATATCCCTGAAACCCGAATATGCCGGAATGTGTGGCTATACTGAAGAAGAAATTATGAGATATTTCCCTGATTATCTTGATGATACTGCAAAAATGATGGATATGTCAACTGAGGACTTGCTCCAAAAAATGCGTGATTATTACAATGGGTTTTGTTTCGATAGAAGCTGTAAAACACGTCTTTACAATCCTTATTCCACATTGGCGTTTTTTGACGATAAAACTTTTGCGAATTATTGGGTTGAAACCGGACAGGCAAAATTTTTAGCCGATTACATGAAAAACAGGAATTTAACTGTTGAACAGTTCCGCAGTCTGTCTATTCCTGAAGATTTTGCCCGCAGTCCGGGCGATGTAGACACAACTCCTCCTGAGGGATTTTTATACCAGTGCGGCTATTTGACTTTGCGTCAGGGAACTGCCACCGGCAATTTTTCTTTGGATTATCCCAATACAGAGGTGCTTCATTCCATGTCGCGTTTACTGATACAAAATATTGTAACCGAAGATGCATACAATGCCCTCCATCACGAATTGATCAGCGCCGTAACCTCAAACAATGTAAAAGATTTTGTAAAGGCGGTCAATCGTCTTTTAGCGCGTATTCCCTACGATGATTTTTCAAAAGGCGTTGAGCAAACCGTAACTTTTAGGGATTACCCTGAGGACGAACGTGTTTATCGCTCCTGTATTTATTCTTTTTTACTTGGCTGCGGATTAAGGGTTTATGCTGAAATGCACACCAACAAGGGTCGGTCGGATTTGATTTTTTCACATGTTGATAACCCGACTGTCTGGGTTGTGGAACTTAAGATAGCTCGGAAAGGTGACGCTCCGGCAAAAAAGGTAAAAGAAGCGCTTCTTCAAATCGAAGAAAAAAATTATGCTGCGCCATTTTCCAATGCGCTTTGCGTGGGCTTGGCTATTGACGAAGAGAAGCGGCTGATAACGGATGTAAACTACGTAAATACTTCTGTTTAAATAATTTAGATTGAAATATTCATATGGAAAACGCTCAAGTACAAGTTAATCCGACACATTATAATTTCCTTGATTATGTGGGGATCATGCGATGGTGTTCCTACTACCATCAAATAGCTGAAACGGTGAAGTTGAACCCCAAAACTGTTTTGGTGGTTGGCATTGGCGACAACATTACCGGAAAAATTTTAAGTATGCAACAGGGCATTGAAGTGTACACTTATGACTTCGACCAAGCGCTACATCCTGACTTCGTAGGAAACGTAAGCGACATTGACGTTGTACTTCAGGGAAAAAAATTTGACGTCGTTTTGGTATGCCAAATACTGGAACATCTTCCCTACAGCCATTTTGAAGAAGTTTTGAAGAAATTACGCACTGTCGGCACATACATTATTATGAGTTTACCCCACACGCGGGTCAATCTGACATTGAGCGTAAAACTTCACCATTGCAACACCCAAAGTTTGAACTTTGGACTCCATCAATTTTGGAAAAAAGTTAAATTTCGCGGGCAACATTACTGGGAAATAGGTAAAGGAAAGCATACCAAAAGAATGATCAGGAAAAGCATTGAAAAATATTTCTCCATCGAGAAAAGTTTTTTGGCTTTTGGCAACCACGACCATATATTTTATGTATTAAGTTCCTAAAATTTTTCGATTCCGTTAGGCGTCTTTACAATTTGGTTTGCTTTTGTATTTTTCCTGATTTTCAGGTTTTTCGTTAAAGTTTCATCGTTTTTGTACGGACGCGCGTGGTCTAAATGTAGCAAAATGGCTGAAAAACGGATTTGCCTGCCCTTGATGCCCCAATTGATCAATCGTTCGCCAAACTCTCTGTCCTGACCGCCATATTGCATCTCTTCATTAAAACCATTGACGTACAGCAAATCTGTTCGCCATCCCGACGCATTGCATCCGTTCCATGTTGGCTTTGTTGTGGTTATCTTGTCCATAAAACGGGTGAAATGTTTGTTGTTGACCAATTTTGTAAGTTTGAACGTAGTACGCTGTTTTTGTTCTCGAAGCCATTTCAGATGAAAAGCCATACCCGATGCGATGCAATCCTGATTCAGTTTTTGACTGATGTCCATGTTCAGTCTGAAATATCCGCCCGAAAGAAAATAGCCTTTTTGGGCATATTTCTGGTGAGTTTCAATAAAATCGGCGCGGGGAACGCAATCTTGGTCGGTGAAAATGAGATAATCCGCCGTAGATGCAAGCAAAGCCTTATTCAAAATCTTTGATTTCCTGAACCCCTTATCTTCTTGCCAAATATGGGTGATGGGCAGTTTATCCTTAAAACTTTCAATCAGCAAGCGCGTATCTTCGCGCGAACCGTCGTCTGCAATGACGATTTCATCAGCCGGACGCCACTGACAGCAGTATCCCCACAAGGTTTTTTGCAGCCAGTCGGGGTGATTGTAGGTCGAAATGATGACGCCAATTTTTTGGGGTCTGCATGTTTTTTGGCTATCCTTTTGATTTTTGTAAAGTTCAATCCGTTTGGCATATTTGAGGAATCTGTAATGAGAAAATATCAAACAAATAAATAAGCCGAAAAAACCATCTAAAAATCCCAACTTAAAAAAGTAATTTTTTATAAATGAAAATGTTGGACTAAAAATAAGTTTAAAAATACTCGGTTTTTTACCCATTTCAAAACTGTATTGAGCCGAAAGGGTTGAATAATTGTTGAGCGTATTCACTAAATCTTGAATATTTCCAACAAAATGATTGATGTCTTCATGGATTCGTTTCACCGTGATTCCTTTGCCGGTGACGAGCCGTTCATGCACCATATTTTCGTTCCATTGCGTTTTTCTTCGGTCGAAAAGCCTTAATTGAGGGTCGGGATACAAACTGAACCTCAATTTTCGACCCTGAAAATGCCACAATCTTTTGAATGAGTACACATCATACCGCCAATCTTTTTTGATGGTCGAAATGGCTTTCTTCAGCCCGTCTGAAAGACGCTCGTCTGCGTCCAGCGATAAGATGTAATCATAGGTTGTTTGCTGGTTCGCCCAGTTTTTCTGCTTTCCGTATCCTTCCCACCGGCGTTGCAAAAACTTCACGCCATTGTTTCGGCATATTTCCTCTGTTTTGTCAGTCGAAAACGAATCGACAACAACAATCTCGTCCGCCACGTCTTTGACCGAATCAATACATTCCTGAATATTTTTTTCTTCGTTCAGGGTGATGATTACTGCTGATATTTTACACTCCATTACTTTTTGATCGCGTCTGGTAAAAATTTTTGCAAAGATAACCTTATTCATCAAACTGTGGCATTTTTTCTTCAAAACTGTTCGATTTCCGCTATAATAGGCTGATTCGGAATATTTTTCATGAAGAACGCTTCGCCTGAAAAAAAAAAATTTTCAAAAAAATTTTTTGTTTCGATTCTTTTCAATTACATTTGCGGCGTTGTTTGAGAATTTTAGGTCAGATGATTGTCTTAGCTTAGGATGTTAGTTTTTCCCACTGTTTTCAACCAAAAGTATTAATTTTTTATTTTTTTTTAATGAATATCTATATTTCAAATCTGAGTTTTAAGGTTGAAGATAGCGACTTGAGGCAGTTATTCGAAGAATATGGCGAAGTCTCTTCAGCAAAAGTGATTACCGACCGCTATACGGGACGTTCCAGAGGGTTCGGTTTTGTTGAAATGCCCGATAACGAGGCAGCGCAAAAAGCGGTGAATGAATTGAATCAGGCTGAATACGACGGCAAGGTCATTACCGTTAATGAAGCCCGTCCGCGCGAAGACAGGCCTGCCAGAAGCAGTCATGGCGGCGGCGGTGGCGGCGGCGACAGACGTCGCGGCGGCGGAGGAGGTTATGGCGACCGGCAAAACAAACGTTGGTAAGCCATAAAATGATGAATCTGAAGAGGTTGCCTCCTATGGTCAGCCTCTTCTTTTTAATTACATGAAACCCAGAACCTCGACCACACTGTCCCTCCTCGCCATGGGGGCGCTGATGGCAATGTTGGCAGTAACCATCGCCATTTTCCGCGATGACGCCTTAAACGGAGCCATACAGATAGTATTGATGCTGGCGGCGGCGCTGGCGGCGACAATTGCTGTTTTTGCCTTCGGCGTCAGCTGGAAAACGATTGAAAACCGAATAGCGCAAAACTTTTTCGGGATTACGCCCGCCATCATCATCTTATTGTTTATCGGCTCATTATCCGGTAGTTGGATGGTGAGCGGCATCATCCCTACCTTAATATATTATGGTCTGCATCTGATGCAATCCAACTTTTTTCTGGTCTCGTGTTGTGTGATTTGTTGTATCGTGTCGGTGATGACCGGCAGTTCGTGGACCACCATTGCCACTATTGGCGTTGCCCTGCTCGGAATCGGACAAATACAGGGTTTCAGTGTTGGCTGGGTGGCAGGCGCCATCATTTCGGGCGCGTACTTTGGCGATAAAATGTCGCCTCTGTCCGATACTACCGTATTAGCCTCCACAGTGACCGAAACGCCGCTGTTCACCCACATCCGTTACCTGTTCTATACCACTGTTCCGTCGATAACCATTGCACTGATCGTGTACTCTATAGCCGGATATACGCGGGAAACGCCTGATACGCAACAAATAACTGTTTTCATGGATACGTTGAAGTCCAACTTTCATATCACGCCATGGCTGATGATTGCGCCGCTCATTACCGCCGTGATGATTGCCAAAAAAGTTCCGGCTATCGTGGTTTTGTTTATCGCCTCTCTGATGGCTGCCATTTTAGCCATAATTTTCCAACCGCAACTATTGCAAGCTATTGCCGGCGTATCGGATAGCGGCGCTATTGCTTGCGTGAAGGGCGCAATGATTTCCTTATTTGGAAGTACGCAAATAGAAACAGGCAACGAAATGCTCAACAATTTGGTGGCAACACGTGGCATGGGAGGTATGATGTTCACCATCTGGCTGATTATTTGCGCAGTATGTTTTGGAGGCGTCATGTCTGCCGGCGGGATGATCGCGAGCATCACAAATTTGTTTCTTCGCATGATGAAAGGGCGTACCAGCACGGTAGCAGCCACCGTTGCGTCGGGGCTTACGTTCAACGTCTGCACAGCCGATCAATTCATCGCCATACTTCTCAATGGCGAAATGTTCAGGGACGTTTACAAACAAAAAGGGTTCGAAAACCGCCTGCTGGGACGCACCACTGAGGATGCAGTGACGGTTACTTCGGTATTGATTCCCTGGTCGAGTTGCGGAATGACGCAGGCTACCGTACTGGGCGTCGCTACATTGACCTACCTTCCATATTGTATCTTCAACATTGTCAGCCCTTTCATGAGCATCCTGATTGCTGCCACAGGTTATAAAATTGTGCAAAAAACGCCATCAGAAACATGATCAATTGTTAAATTTTACTTTATTTTAGAAAAAAAAACCTAAATCGAGCCAAAAAAATAATTTTGGCATAGTTATTGTATTATATCATGTGACAGGTTCAATTTTGAGGCCAAGCGAAAGTTAAACAAACCAAACCTAAGTAGTATGAAATACATTTTTTTAACCGCCACCCTAATATGCATGTGTTGTTTTACAGTAATTCCGGTACATGCAGACGATTCAACCGAAAAAAAATTACGGATATATCCCAACCCTGTTGAACGGGGTACCATGATGACCATAGATTTGCCGGCAAGACAAGGCGAAATGACTGTTGTTCTGTACAATACCGTCGGTAAGGTCATGCAAACGTTCAAATCACCCAATAATACCATAACGTTCCACGCGCCGGACGTCAGCGGCATCTATTTGTTGCGTTTTGTGGACAATCAAAAAGTAGTTGCCGTCGAAAAAATCGTCGTCAAGGAATAACTTTTTTTGGGTACTAAACAAGTAAATTGTATTTTTGCAACTTAAATAAATTTAAAATAATATGGCAATAGTATTGAATGATAGCAATTTCGATGAAGTTGTTCTGAAATCGGAGCTACCCGTAATGGTAGATTTTTGGGCTGTTTGGTGCGCTCCATGTCGCGCGATAGCGCCTTATGTAGAGCAGATTGCAACTGAATGTGAAGGACGGGCGATAGTCGCCAAAGCAGACATCGAACAATGTCCCGATATTTCCGGCAGGTATGGCATACGCAATGTTCCCACGATATTGTTCTTCAAAGACGGCAAAGTAGTCAATAAACATGTTGGCTTAGCTTCCAAAAAGGCATTAGCCGACTTGCTAAACGCATTGCTTTGAGGTGAAAAAATATATCATCCCGAGTTTGATGATTGCCGGAAGTCTGTTGTTTTCATGTAAACAGTCTGATAATTACATCTATAGCAACGGCTTTACGCAAGGCACTTTTTACAATATCACTTACGAAAGCCCTGATGGCGTTGATTACGTGGAAGAAATCGAACAATTGCTTCACGAGTTTAATGAATCCCTGTCTACGTATCTTCCTGCCTCGTTAATATCGCGCATCAATCAAAATGACGCTACAGCGGAAGTTGATGATTATTTTCGCGCTGTTTTCAACAAGGCGGTCGAAGTCAACAAATTGTCGGACGGAATTTTCGACATCACCATCGCGCCTGTCATCAACCTGTGGGGCTTCGGTTTTACGGGCGGCTTTCCCGAACTTGATCCGAAAAAGATCGACAGTCTGATGCAATACGTTGGAATGGACAAAATACGGATTGAAGGCGACAAAGCGGTGAAGGATTTTCCCGGAGTGATGCTTGATGTGAATGCCATCGCCAAGGGCTACTCGGTAGACGTGGTCGCAGATTTTTTGAAGGAAAAAGGCTGCAAAAATTTTTTAGTGAACATAGGCGGCGAAATTGTAGCGCAGGGGGTAAATGCGAGTGGTATCGTCTGGCGTGTTGAGGTAGAACGACCGGATGAAAATCCGATATTTGGACAATCAAGGATGGCTATTGTGCGGCTGAATAACCGTGCTATGGCTACTTCGGGCAATTATCGGCGTTTTCACGAAATTGACGGAGTTAAGTATGGTCACACCTTTAACGCCAAAACGGGATACCCGGCAATGCACAACCTTTTGAGCGTCACCATTGTTGCTGACGATTGCATGACCGCCGACGCCTGGGCAACCGTCTGTCTGGCTTCAGGATTGGAAAAAAGTATTCAAATACTCGGACAACATCCCGAATTTGACGCATTGCTCATTTACAGCGATGAAAAAGGAGATTTCAAAATACATACCACCGAAGGAATGGGTGCGATAATTCTAAAATAAAAATGTACTTTTGCCGTTTCTATTTTTAGATGGGAAATTTGATGAATATGTCGAAGCACATAAAGTTTGCGTTGGCGAATTTAAGGATTTGCGTTGGTTTGGCGTTATCCTGCGCTGCAATACAGGTATCGGGACAACTGACCGCCCGCAATTGGGACGGCAAGGAACCTACTGTGTACACCAACGCCTATGGGAATCGTGACAGTATTTTTGTATTCAACCTGCCGAAGACGGGCAACCTATCGTTACGTCAACCCGGGCTAAACACGTACAAATGGTATCGTTTCAATGACGCTGCCCTTGAATTTGAATTTGAAGACGAGATAATAGACGCCTCGGAAACATCAAAGGAAAATCTGACGGAGGGAGGCTACAAACTTACGGTAACGCCTCAAGGCGCAACTGCTCCGAAAGATTCTTTTGTTGTATGGCTGTATATGAATCCCGGATTCGATTTCAAATTGTACAAAAACTTGAACGGAGAAGTAGTAGAATCCGGAGCGTACAGGCTATGTACGCATACTGATTTTCGTTTCGACCCCTATACGCCAACCATACAATCCTCGTTTACCTACTATAACCCCGCCAGATTGCAACAGGGTCCGTTGACCTTTGAAAATAGAATCACCTATATGATGAAGCCCGAAAACAGCACCGAAGTAGAATTACGGCTGAACGCGCAGGGCAACAATCAATATCTTCGCGACAATAACCCGCCATACGAAGATACGCAATATTATTTCAGGGCTTTCGATATGTTTGGTATTGAAAAAGAAGACGACATCATGTACCGTACCATCATTCCGTATGTAACGCTCGATCAGCCTACATTGCCGGAAACAGACCCCACCTCGGCGCCCGTTCCCGTGAAATTTACCTGGACGCCGTATAATGTTTCCCGATATGAATGGAATTTTGGCGACGGAAACAGCGCAGTATTCGATTTGGAAACCGTCGCCGATACGGTGATGAATACTTACTACACGCCCAGATCACAGGGATATTTAGTAGAATTGAAGGTGATAAGCCAGCACGATTGCACCTATACGACCGATCCTGTAAGAATAACGGTAGACCCTCCCCTTTTAGAAGTCCCTAACGTGTTTACGCCCAACAACGATGGTCAGAACGATTATTTCAAACCCAATGCCGTATCTCTGAGGCAGTTTGAGATATGGATTTTTTCGCGGACAGGAAAACAGGTTTATTACCATCGGGGGGATGATCTCAGAAGCTGGCAGGGCTGGGATGGACGTATTCAAAACAGCGGAAATGAAGCCGCCGTAGGCGTATATTCTTATATCATCAAAGCGGCAGGCTGGGACGATCCGCCCACCAGAAACCCGCGACCGGGACCGTACAGCGGTAGCTTCCATCTGTACAGGTAGACGGGGAGTATTCAGGACAGGGCAGTGGCAATAGAATAAGTCTTATACCCTCCCGAAAGATTTTTCACCCTTGCAAATCCGCGCTGCATCAATATTTGAGACGCCAAGTATCCTCTCAATCCTACGCCACAATATGTATAAACAGTTTTGTTTGCAGGAATTTCATTCAGGCGTTCGCGCAGTTCGTCCAACGGAATATTTATCGAACCTTGAATGATTTGTCCGCCTGCCGTTTCTTGCCGGGTACGCACATCGAGAATGGTGATTTCATCGGGATTTGCCGCTTGCATGTCCCGCCAGTGAACAACGGGCATCTTTCCGGTTACAATGTTGCCCGCCACATATCCGGCAATGGCAATCGGGTCTTTTGCCGACGAAAAAGGCGGCGCGTAGGCATGTTCCACTTTCATCAGGTCGAACACGCTCCCACCCGATTTGATCAATAGGGCAATCTGGTCGATGCGCTTATCCACGCCGTCATACCCAACGCTTTGCGCTCCATACAGTTTTCCCGTTTCAGGGTCAAAAGTCAACTTGATGCTCAATGGCATATTTCCCGGATAGTAGCCCGCGTGAGAAGCCGAATGACTGTGCGAACTCGGGTAAGGAATGTTGAACTGTTTCAGACG
>Ga0099364_10004496_pt1 | contig 21113 bp, 15 predicted proteins | sample TergutTh196P3_FD_73070 | JGI IMG/M metagenome (GOLD analysis project Ga0099364, IMG submission 73070) | Microcerotermes parvus P3 segment gut microbial communities from Pointe-Noire, Republic of the Congo - Th196 P3 | ecosystem: Host-associated > Arthropoda: Insects > Digestive system > Gut ... | reverse complement strand
TTCTGTACCCAGATGATAGGTACCGGTATCGTACGTATCCAAAATGCCTATAATATTCAGCAATGTACTTTTCCCCGACCCCGAAGCGCCCATGATGGAAACCATTTCACCTTTCTCTATATCAAGGTCAATACCTTTCAATACGTGTAACGGAGTACCACTGTCATACGTTTTATTTATTCCTCTTAATTGGATTATCATTGCTTTTCCCTTTTCTTATGTTAGACGCTTTTACAAGCGTTTTGTCACAGTTCAGTCAAATTTTCGGCAAAAGTAACCTTTATTAGGATACCATGCAATACAATGTATTGAAAAATTTGTTATTTAAGATTTTTTTTCAAAACAAGCCCTCTTTGCCTTATTTTTTCATCTGCCGGCATCCACCCTATCATGGGTACCGGAGTACACGGGACGTCAGCATCATCCTGAACTCCGGATTCATTTTCACCCTTTTGGGTGATTGACAAGCATGGGTAGAAGGTGTAATTTTGCAACGAAATAAATTGATTTAATATAAACCGCTCCGAAAGGGGCAAAAAAAGTAAAAAGATGGAAAAATGTTTTAAATGTGAAGAAGATGCTTCCCGAACGGATTTATATTTTGTTTGGCAGAAAGCAAATTTTAAAGGTGTTACAGAAATAGGTATATGCAACGATTGCATAAAACCCTATTTGCCACGTAAAATTTTAAAACTGATAGGCGCTATTTTTATTTGTCTCTGTTTATTAGTCATGATTGTTTTAGCTGGCAGTGAAACTGAATTTGAATGGTCATGGTGGCCTGTATTGATGATGTTTTTCGCAGCCTATCAAGCGTATCAATGGTTTTCCGAATTTACGAATAGCGGAAATGCCAATAATGTAGAACCAAACGTTTTACAGAGCAAATTGACTGAAATTTTGGATATTGATAAAAAAATGTACCAAAAAATCATTATTAATTGGCAAGCGTTTCAGGAAAAACAGCAATCTGCGAAGGTAACCAAATCGGATTTAACAAATCCTGATTTTTTATCTTCTGTCAGAACCCCCTTTTCATTTGATCAATCTTTATCTGTTGAGTTGAAAATTATACCCGAAACGTTTGATTTCAATAGTTTGCCGGCATATTTTAATGCCGAAGAAAAAGAATTGTTGAAAGAAACAATTACTCTGTTCCGGCAGGAAAAGATTAATGCTCTAAAAGAAAAATATTTAAACAAGAATAATTAATAACATATTAATACCTTAAAAAATTATGGCAAAGCAAAATGAACAAGTATCGTACAATGTAAATCATCGTTATGTATGTGAACATTGTGGCGAATGGAGTGACTGGACAACATCTGCAATCACAGGGAAAACGATGGAAGATATTTTTGAAACCGCAATCCCTAAGACGCAAAAAGAAGTTGAAACAGGCAATTATGCGGTTCTTACGGCGCTGGATGAAAAGTGCAAGAAATGTGGCAGATATCAGTCATGGGGAATAAAAGGGGCCAAAGGATTAATAAAAAAGTCACCGCTGATCGGGCTTGGCGCTGCAGGTTCATTGGGATGGCTCCTCTGGTTTTTTTTCGGGCTGTTAGGATTTTTAGCAGTTTTTGTTGTTGTAACATTGTTTGTACTAATATATGGGTTAGTGAATTACAACCGAATAACCTCGGATATTAAGAAAACATCACAACGCAATATTCCTGAAATCAATTGGACATAAAAGAAACTTGATCGGCATAGCGTCTTCGCTTCGCGGGGCGAGGACGTAATTTGGCAGTAAAAAAAATAACCGACCGAAAGGTCATAAGAAGAAAAAAATGATTAGAAAATTTACAGTAATACAAGTAATTATTGTTGCATTCATTATAATTGCATTAGCAGTAAATAATCGGGCTTCTGCACAAAACAACAGGAATGGGACATCAGGACAAGCGCCACAAACAACCGGTGTAAAACCTGCACTCAAAACCGGCGAAACGCCATACGCATATTGCTATGGGGCAAATATAAACTGTACCGGTTCGGGATGTTCGCAAATCAAAGTAAAAACACCTTCCGATTCAGACGTACTGGTGACGCTTAAACAGAATGAAAGGGTAGTAGCTCATGCGTATATAAGCGCCAGCAGCAGTTATACATTCCAGGTTCCTGACGGAACCTATCAGCCGTTTTTTTATTATGGAAGAAATTGGGACAGTGATAAGGTGATGACGCAGACCAACTGCGGCACGCTCCGGGGAGGCTTCGCGCAAAACGAGCATTTCGGAAAAGACACACCGGAAAAATTGAACAATCATGTGCTGACATACGAGTTAATATTGCAACAAAACGGCAATTTCAGCACGATACCAAGCAATCAAAAAGAAGCATTTTAACAAAAATGAGAAGAATGAAAAGAAAAAGAATGACAAGGCTTATTAACGGTAACGGAGCGATATGTCATAATTCACTACATTTCACCGGATTGCTTCGTGCCTCGCAATGACGGCATAATAGCGTTGACATGACAATAGCGTCAATTCGGTACTTATTTAGCTTGCAGAATTGTTTCTGTCGGTTGAAGCCAGGGGGATGAGAAGCGGATGCGAATTTCACCTTCGTCGCCAGTCGCCTGTATGCAGGCAAGCAGTCTGCCGCGATAAGCGTTGTGTTTGTTATCCGTATAATCGCCCATATCCTGGCTGTTACCGGCTTCGAGACCTAACAACCGTGCCGGTCCGATGATCTGGCACGTGATTTCATTATCAGCCAGTACTACCGGTATGCCGTTTTCGTCTTCAATCCGAATGACAAGTTGGGCTACGCCTTTGTTTTTGCAGATTTCTTTTTCGACAGGCAACAGTGTTAATTTTTCCGGTCTTTTGGAGGAATGAATGGCATACCTGACTGTTTCCTGATTGTTTTGATCCATGCCGACTACTTCGAGTTTGCCCGGTTGAAAGGGAATGTCCCAGTAAATAATCCCTGTTTGTGTATCATAGTCTTTGGTTGCGCCAGCTTCTTTCCCGTTCAGTTCAAGTCGCGCTTTGGCGGCATTGGTGTAGCAAACGACACGAATCATGCGTCCCTCGTCGTAGTTCCAGACCGGCCATGCTTCCATCGAAGGCGGTCGTTCGCCTGATTGTGCTCTTGCACTTTCGGCTTCAAGTCGCACCCATGTATCAGCCGTTTGATTATTCACGCCAGCAATCGGATAGGTTCCAACATAAGCCACCGGTTGATCAGCCCAGAGTGACTGGCGGAAATAACCGCGCGGCTTGATGAAACCACCGAGATCAAGCAGTCCGGCAGTAGATCCGCGTGCCGGCCAACGTCCCGATTCACCCAAAAAATCTATGCCTGCCCATAAGAATTGACCGAAGATAAATTCATTGTCCGTAACGGCTTTCCATACATCCGGGCTATGCCGGTTTTCGCTGCCGTAAATGACGCGATCCGGATATTTTTGATGGTCGGAGGCATACATGCTTTCGGTATAGTTATATCCGGCGATATCCAATGCGGCGGGGTATTCCGTTTCGTTCGACATGGCTACGCCGGCTAATCCGGCTGTGACCGGGCGCGTAGGGTCGTATTTCCTGACGACGGCTGCCAGGCGTTTGGCAATGGCGCCCAATCGCATGGCATCCGGGGCGTCTTTCCGGTAACCGCCGAAGACAGGCTGCGTAAAACCGGCTTCTCCCGTTCCATCCAATATGGGGTGCGAATAAGGGTCGTTCGGATAATCCACTTCATTGCCGATGCTCCAGGCAAAAACAGAAAGATGATTGCGGTCACGACGAACCATGTCGGCAAGGTCTGTTTCGCCCCACTCTTCGAAAAAGTCGTACGAGCCTTCAAAGCCGGGCGTCCCCACATTCCATCCTTCCAACCATTTGCGCTTGGGAAATTCCCATTCATCGAATGCTTCGTTGAGGACAAGCAGTCCTAATTCGTCGCAAAGTTCATACAAATCGGACGCCTGGGGATTATGACTGGTTCGGATGGCATTGCTGCCGATTTCTTTGAGGGTGAGTAGTCGTCGTTTCCAAACCTCTCGCGGTACAGCTGCGCCCAATACGCCTGCATCATGATGGATGCATACGCCTTTCATTTTCATCCATTCACCGTTCAGGGCAAACCCTTTGTCGGGGTCGAACGTGAAAGTGCGAAAACCGGTTGTTGTAATGGTTTCGTCGATTGTTTTTCCGTTTTGCAGTATGGTTGTTTTCAATGTATATAAAACTGGTGTATTCAGGCTCCACAAGTTTGGTTTATTTACTTTTAAAGAAGACGTGACGGTTCCCTTTTGCCGGGCGGAAACGGATAAGGATTTTGATGTTCGCGCCACTGTTTTTCCTTCGGGCGAAAGGAGTTCGTGTCTGACAACAAGTTGGGCATTTTGAGCGGATCCGTTTTCAATTTCCGTTTCGACATGCAATGTTCCATCTCCTTTATTTACTGTCGGATAAGCAAATACGCCCCACTGGGCAATATGCACCGGATTGGCATACACAAGCCATACGTTGCGATAGATTCCCGATCCGGTATACCAGCGTGAGTCAGCCGAGCGGCTATGATCTACACGGACAGCAATCACATTATCTTTCCCATATTCAATATGGGCTGTAGCGTCGTACATAAAAGAAATGTAACCGTTGGGGCGCATCCCGAGCGACTGTCCATTGACAAAGACTTCACTCCTGTTATAGACCCCCTCGAAATAGAGGTAAACCTTTTCTCCCTGTTTCTCCTGAGGAATCCGGATTGTTTTCCGGTACCAGCCGACACCTGCGGGAAGATAGCCCGTACAACTGTACAGCAGCTGACTTAATTGTCCCCTGACACTCCAGTCGTGAGGGAGGTCGACTATTTGCCAGCTCCCGTCATCCAATCCGGGTTGCTGACCGTCCTGGATATCATTTAAGGTGAATTTCCAGTTGTCGTTCATCTTTTCAGGAGTTCCAAACGATACCTGTGCCTGCAGTGAAACTATAAAAAGACTTAAAATGAGTGCGATAAATGAGCTTTTTGATTTCATAACATTTGATTTTTTTTGCGCTCAAAGATAATGAATTTTGAATAAAAGAGACATTCCGGAAGTTTTTTTGTTTCTTGTTATATTTGCTGATCTGAAATAATTGTATTATTTTTGTCCGGTAAAATGTGTTTTTTAAAATATTCACCAAATAATAAAAGAATTCAGATGAAACGATTATTTTTATTTTCAGTAGTAGCAATATTTGCATTGTCTTCATGTACAGGGAATAAACAGCAGGCTGAAACGGCAGCTTCAGCTTTTGAAGTAGACCAGCTCTTAACTGTAGCTGAACAGCAGGTGGACGAAACTGTGACAGTTGTCGGTTATGTGACACACACCTGTAAACATTCAGGTAAAAAGTGTTTTATCGTAGGAGAATCGCAAAATGTTTCCTTACGGATCGAAGCCCAGGGCGAAATCGAAACATTCAGCGCCGATTTAGTAGGTTCAAAATTATTAATCACCGGTGTTCTCAAAGAACAACATATAAGTGAGGAAACTATTAATGAACTGGAAAACAGCGTAAAACTGCTTGAAAACCAGGAAGGAATGGAAGAAGTTTGCGCTGCTGAAATGAGTAATATCAACGATATGCGTCAATGGATGAAAGATCATGGTAAAGATTATTATGCTATGTATTACATGGACGGATTGAAATATGACGTGTTAGATTAAACAATTGAAAGTTGAAAGTTTTTAACTGAAAACAATGAAATTGACCCGCATTTTACGGGTTATCCACCGGGATTTGGGTTTTTTCGTGGTGGGTATCACGTTAGTATATGCAATCTCAGGCATCATTCTCAATCATTTAGGCAAAAATGACCCGGCTTTCCACATTGAAACAAAGACGATTCAGTTTCCGTCGAATTTGACTGCAACCGAACTGTCGGATGCCTGGCAGACGGATAAAAAATTACCAACCCTGAAAAGAATCATGCAGATTGACGAAAGCAGCATGCGCGTATTTTTAGAAGGAGGAATAGGCGTTTACAATGTTTCCAGTGGAAGTGTATCCTATGAAACTCACACAAAGCGCATCCTGGTTTATTGGATGAACCGCCTCCATTATAACAGGGTCAAAGGATGGAGTCCGATAGCCGACTTCTTTGCCGGTTCACTCATTCTGTTAGCAATAACAGGATTGTTTATCGTAAAAGGGAAGAAAGGTCTGGCAGGTTCCGGCAAATGGTATTTACTGATAGGCTTACTTATTCCGATACTTTACGGCATATTCTTTATGTGAAGTTGAAATTTGAAAAACGATAAACAATGCAACCAAATGAAGTGTTAAGACAAGTAGAGGAACTGCTCCGAAACACGCCAGGCGAATATGCAGCGCCCCCTTTGGAGGTTGGAAGTCTTGTGCGTCCTTTGCCGAATCCCGGCAAGCTGGCACAGATTGTACAACTGATGAAAGAAATCGTTTTTCCGGGTTTTTTCAATGAAACAGGAGCTAACCCGCAAATGCTGCCCTATCATATCAGTCTCAATTTAGAATGTTTGTGTACATTATTAAAAGAACAAATTGCGAACGGTCTTTATTTCTTTTCGGATTTAGCCAACGGGAAATCGGAAAGCGATGCCGCGGCGCTGGCTCTTGCCTTTATTGAGCGTATTCCGGAAATCAAGCGTTTGTTGGGTACAGATGTGAAGGCTATGTATGACAATGATCCTGCCGCTAAAAGCATTGGCGAGGTAATCATTTGTTATCCAAGCATTCATGCAATGATTCATTATCGTACAGCCCATGAACTTTTATTACTTGGCGTACCTGTCCTGCCCCGTATTATTACAGAGATGGCTCACTCTGCTACGGGCATAGATATTCATCCCGGCGCTCAGGTTGGCGAATATTTCAGTATCGACCATGGCACCGGCGTCGTAATCGGCGAAACAAGCATCATCGGCAACCATGTTCATCTCTACAAAGGAGTGACGCTGGGAGCAAAAAACTTTGTGTTGGACGAATGCGGCAATCCGATCAATGTGCCCCGTCACCCGATTATTGAAGATAATGTAATCATTTATTCGAATGCTACGATTCTGGGACGTATCACGATCGGTCACGATTCGATTATTGGAGGAAATATCTGGCTGACAAACAGCGTTCCGCCCTATTCCCGTATTACCCAGCGACCTCCAAAATCCCCTTTCCCTCAAAGCAGCGAAACTTCGTCGGCAAAAAAATAACAGATGGGAAGATAACTTCCTATTCGTTCAGATACCGGTCATATTTTCCACTCATCACCTCTTTCACTGCTTCCAGATAGCCGAAACCGTATTTCATGTCGGGCAGCAGGTAACTGTCTTCCACCCACTCATTCCATGCATTGACAGTCATCAACCTGGGTTGGTTTGGGTGGTCGTCGACGTATCGTTTGGCTTTTGAAAGCAATGTGGCGAAACTTTGCGGCGACTTGTTGTAATGCACCGTGTTTTTCATGCCATATTCCGGAAAGCGGGGCGTATCGTCCCAGCCAACGGAGGTACACGGAAAGAACGGAATGGTCAGCACTCTGTCCCACTGTTCCCTGATCTTGACAGCGTTGCTTCCGTATACGATATAATCTTCCGAAATACCTCCCATGTTATACATTGTAACGCTATTGAACCCGATGGCTTCGATACGTTCGGCAACCCTTTTTGCGCTCTCGTCCGACCTTAATGAACCTCCCCCCGGAACGAGCTGAAAATGTACGCCCGGAAATCCAGCCTTGCGGGCTTCTTCCCTGAAATAATCCAGTGCCTTGCGGGTCTCTTCCACACTTCCACCAAAACTTTCCATCAGTTTTTCCATACTGAAAACAGCAAAAACCGGCTGTCCGTCAATCTTGAAATAATTGGGTTTCTGGAAATATTGCCTGATAACCCGCTCGACGATGACCTGAAAATTTGCCCAATCGACGGCAGCATCCCAAAGGATGGAAGTGTCGTCGCCATAGGGGTGATAGTTCCAATAGTTCTTTCTGACGTCATGATTAGCCCACATCAGATAGAAATACATTTTTTCGTTGTTTGCAGCTTTCAGGAAACCATCATTGAGGGCGCTTTCGAGGTATGGGCCTTCATCGTACCAGTACCAGTCATAGATAAAGACATTGACACCATGGTCGGTAGCTACATCAATCCATTTTTCGACTACTTTTGGATCGTTGTCCATCTCATAACCCCAAAGTGGTTCCTTTGGTTGATAATGTCCTTCATAGCGGGGATTGCCCTTTTTGATAACTTCCCATTCGCCGGTGCCATCAGGCCATAATAATGTACGGGCTAAAGAATCGTCGTGGCAGGAAGGCCAGATGTATGCGGCAACGTAATAGTCGCCGGAAGGGGAGGAAGAAGCGACTTTTCCGGCAGACTCAGTTGAAGAAGTGCAGCCTGTGCCATATATGAAACAGGAAAGCACGAGGATTCCTGCAGGCAAAAGATTTTTGATTTCAATCATCTTCATAATGCATGTTTTATAAGGTTTCAATCACTTGTTAACTCATTTCCCTGGTTGGCACTTCGTCGAGGTTGTCCCATTGGATACCGACCCGACGGAGGGCGTAGCCAAGTTCTTTGCGGTAGTCGCCGTAACAGGTCATCCAGTGGAATCCCGGCATCCGTTCGGCAAGGAGATTGTCGGACACTCCGTATTGGATATCGAATTGCGTCCGGCAGATCGGGAGGAACGGAACGTTGACGATTTTTCCTTTCAGTCCGACCCAGCGTTCGGAGTTGAAAGCCGGTGCGATGTGTGTCGTTACGGTTCCAAGTGGAGCATCGACCCACGGAGCGGCGCCATAGTCGGATTCGAAATGGGTGACGATCCGAACCGGGTCGAGGGTTTTGCCGTCCATCTTTCGCGGAGCGGTACAGTGAGATACCGTTATGATGCTGTCGTGCGGATAGGTGGGATTGCAAAGGAAGACAGGTTTACCTGTGATGTTACCCAGTAAAATGCCACTCGGAATCACAACGAAATCGGATTCGCAAAACGCCAGATAACCATCGTCGTTGAGCGTAGAAAGCGTCAGGCACGCAGTAGTTTTTGACCGCGGCATGATGGTTCCCATACATGAATTGACCGTGATCAGATTCGTATCGACTTTCTTCATCAGCAACCGGAAAATATCGTCGAGGATAAAACAGTTGACAACAAATTCTTCAGTCGTTTCCATTTTAGTTCCGGGTATCTTGAGGTAGTCATCAGTCCGTTTTTTCGCTTTTGCCATCATGGTTCTGTCGGCCTTTGCCTCATCGATCAGTTTGCTCAGTTCGTCATAGTTGACATCATGGTATTCCATTTTCCATATTTTTTTGACAAGTTCGGGGACGATTTCACCCGGTTGCGCCCAGGCGCCGGATCCACCGATTGTGATGATTTTGGAGCCTAATGTGTTCTTCAGACCGCAGAGTGCGCGAAAACGCCAGTCGAGTTCCGAGGGCTTATCGGTGACAATGTCGGAGTGTTGTATCCCCGGTATCACGGCTGCGTCTGTATGTTGACGGAGAAAACGGGGACTGACGATTTCGTACTGAAGGTAGACCGGTCCACTTTTCCAGCGCTGGAAGATGATCACATCCTTTCCGAAATTCTGGACGCCACCGATTGCGTAACCTGCTCCGTAAAGCAGAATGGTATCGCATTTAGGAATGTCGGCGTGATTGTTCATCTGATTGATATGGGTCACCATCGAAATGTCAAGAAATTCGACGGGATAGTCAGCCTTGGCTTTGAGGGCGGCGAGTTCGGCACGAATCCGGTCGACTTCTTCCTGCGCCGCTTCGTTGGAATGGATTCCTCCCCAGTTGCGCCAGGAGGTTTGTTCGCGGCGTTCGGGCAAATCGTAAACGAGGATTGGTTTGACAATCAAGGGTATTCGCGGTTTCGGCATCTCAATGTCTGTTTGGGATGCATTGACACGGCTTTGCCCTCTTTCGGCAGCAAAGACATTGTTTTGTAAACCTGACAGGGTGAGACCACCCAGCAGTACGCCACCCATGGCGACAAAATTACGTCGTGAAATTGTCCGTTCACTCTCGGAATACAGTTCGTCTGCGCATTGCGGACAACAATGGCACTTTGTGTTTTGTGTTTGTGTTGACATAGTAAACATGTATTTAGTAAAATTATTGATATGCAAAAATACATATAATTTTTCGATTTCCACTCAGACTCATTATGTTTTTCAGTCGCATTCTCTTCTTCTGATTTCGCATACGGCATCAATATGGCACTCATACAAAGGTAAATAGTCGGGGCGCTGATTATACAGTTCTTTCAAGATGTTGGTATAATCCGGACAAAAATTTTCTTTACGGTTCATGGTATGAATGATTTAAAAAACTTCAACAAAGATAATACAGGTAAAGATTTATACAAAATAAAACCATCCATTTTTCGTTAATACAAATAATAGAATCATTTCTTATTATTTAATTGTTTCAGATGACAAACAGGCTTGTTTTTGCAACGAACAATATACACAAGCTCAACGAGGTAAAAGCTATTGTTCCCGGCGATATGGATATCATCGGTCTTTCGGCTATTCACTGTTCGGAAGATATTCCGGAAACTGCTGATACACTCGAAGGAAATGCTTTAATGAAGGCTCGTTATGTCAAGGAACAATACGGGTATGACTGTTTTGCCGATGATACGGGTTTGGAGGTGGAAGCTTTGGATGGCGCCCCCGGCGTCTATTCTGCGCGTTATGCCGGACCTGCACACGACAGCCTGGCTAACATACAAAAATTGTTGCAGGCGCTGGCAGGGAAAACCAACCGGAAAGCCTGCTTCAGAACTGTGATTGCATTGATTTTCGGCGATAATGAATATTTATTTGAAGGGATTATCAACGGACATATTACCGAATCGCCACGTGGTACGAACGGATTCGGCTATGATCCGGTTTTTGTGCCCGACAATTACAGCGAAACGTTTGCCGAATTAGGCGATGCCATCAAAAATACCGTCAGCCATCGAGCAAAAGCGGCTTACAAACTGGTTGATTTTTTATCAACAGCCTTGTTAAAAAGACCGTAAGAGAATGTAGAAAACCAGTTATTCAATTATTCAGTTATTTATTTAGCAGATGAACATACGATCAATTTTAACAATTTGCCTGCTGTTTGCTTTGCTACCGGCTAAAGCCCAGCGCGTAGGAGAGTGGCGATCTTTTTTGGCTACTTATAACACAACAGCTGTCACCGAAGCAAACAACTTAGTGTTCGGATTAGCCGATGGCACATTATACAGCTACGGCAAAGAAGACAACCGCATCATTGTTTACACCCGTCAAACAGGTTTGAGTGATTTCGGGATCAAGCTGATCGGGTATAACCCAGCCGTCAAAACGTTACTGATTGCCTATACAAACGGGAATATTGATTTGATGAGTGAAGAGGGGATTTATAACTTACCGTTTCTCAAGAATGCGGGCAATATTCCGGATAAAGAGCCTTTAGGGATTGATTTTCATAACGAAAGAGCTTATTTGTCTACCCAATTTGGCGTTGTGGTTATTCAAATGGATCAAAAGGAAATAGCCGAAACATACCGGTTCAATCTGCCCACCTGGTCGGTTTGTATCCGTGGAGAGACCATCTATGCTGCTACCAGCGAAGGATTGAGAAGCGCCAATGTGCATGATAACTTATTGGATAATCAAAATTGGAGTTTTGTTTCGCTTAACTCATCTGATTTCGAGGCAAAAAATATCCGCCAACTCGCTCTTTTTCAAGAGATGCTTTGTTTTCGTGCAGAAGGCAGCGGCGTGTTTTACGTAGATTCGAATGGCGCTATCATGTCATTAATCAAACATACGGGGTTACGGGGAATGGCATTGCTGCCCGAGCGTTTAGCCCTGTTCACAGCCTCCACACTGTATGTATATCATGCCCTGAATCGTTACGAATCGGTTAATCTGGGGGTCATAAACGGTGTGTCTGCTTTGAGAAATGATGCTGATCTTTGGATTGCCGGCGGAGAAAACGGACTGCTCGGAATCAGGCGGAGAGGCGAAAATCAATATGAATCTGCTGTTACGGGGCTAAAAATTGAGGGGCCTAAACGTAACCTGAGCGCTTTTGTGACTGTGCACGGACAAAAATTATTAGTCACCGGAGGTGGATTTTCAATTGACCGTTTTAACAATCCCGCCACCTTGATGACGTATCAAAATGATACCTGGACAAATTTTGACGAAAGCCAGATCGTTTCGAAAATAGGCTATGGTACACGGGATTATACATCGGTAGTCGTAGACCCTGATGATGAAAATCATTATTTTGTCTCTTCTTTCGGAGAAGGAATCATTGAAATTCGGGATAACACCTTTGTTGCTCTTTATAATCACACAAACAGTCCATTACTGAGCGCTTTACCAAATTCTTCCTCTGCCGACCGCTACGTCAGAGTCTGCGGTATGAGTTTTGATAAAGACAGAAATCTTTGGGCGACAAACAGCGAAGTCAGGAATGTGATTGTTGTACGCAAATCCGACGGGACATGGGCTTCACTTTTCTACCCTGGAATCAGTAATGCCGGCATTGTGGATAAGATTCTTGTTACTTCAAAAGGGTATAAATGGGTCAATGTGCCGCATAACAGCGGGACAACGGGCGGTATTCTGGTTTTTGACGATAACGGGACGCCAGATCAGAATGCCGATGACAAATCGTACTATTATACAAATTTACGGACAACCGGCGCCAATCAAATACACGGAAACAGGTTTTATTGCATTATAGAAGATTTGGATGGAAAAATCTGGATTGGATCGAACAGCGGACCGATTATCTGCCAGTCTCCCAATAATGCGATTGACAACCTGACTTTTACGCATATTATTCGCGAAGATGAAAACAAGGTTCCCTATTATTTCTTAGATGGTGAACAAATCAATACCATTGCTGTGGATGGCGGAAACAGGAAATGGATCGGCACTGCCGGATCCGGAATTTTCTTAGTCAGTCAGGATGGCGATCAGACTATCCGGCATTTTGACATGAACAACTCTCCTTTGTATTCGAATAATATCCTGAGTATTGCCATTGACAATGTGACAGGCGAAGTATTTATCGGTACCGACCAGGGATTGATTTCCTATCAAGGTGACGCCACCGAACCAAGCCCAAGCTATTCGGATGTATATGCTTATCCGAATCCGGTTCGTCCTGAAATTGACGACCGGGTGATTATCACCGGATTGATGAGTAATTCGAATGTAAAGATTACCGATTTGTCGGGCAATCTGATTTTTCAGGGCATGTCGGCAGGCGGACAGTTTGTCTGGAATTGCCGGAACCGGAGCGGCAACCGTGTGGCGACCGGCGTCTATTTGGTATTGTCTTCCACCCCCGAAGCACGCGAAAGTGTGGTGACCAAAATTGCAGTGGTAAATTAAACTGTCATCGAAAAAACATAAGAATTTGCGATTATAATCGCAAATTCTTATGTTTTTTGGGTGCAATCATAAAAAAGCAGGAGGAAAACTGCTTTGTTTGCCTCCTGCCGAATGAATAATATATTCAATCAGATTAATTAATACCCGGGATTCTGAAATAAATTAAGATTTCTGTTCATTTCGTCCCTGTGGATAGGGGTTAAATAGCACTTTTCGGGGAAAGTACGTACCTCTACATCTCGCAATTCGATGACCGTATAATTCATATCCCAGCGTGTTTCGTCGGGCGTATACCTGGGCTGACTTCCTACTCCCGGTTTTAAGGATGCTGTCACCCTGATTCCTTCTAAGGTATTTAATCCCTTATCTGTCGCTGCAGTCAGCCAGCGACGCACATCCCAGTAACGATGTTCCTCATACATGAATTCCAGGCGACGCTCGTTCTGGTAGATTTTGCGAAGTTCTGCCTGATCATTGGTTGTAACGGCTGGCAGACCTACATTATTACGTATCTGGTTCAGGTAGGTTTTGGCTTCGTCTAATTCACCCAGTTCGATACATGCTTCGATATAATTAAAATAGACTTCAGACATGCGAAGAAACGGAAATACACGATTGCTTCTGTTCCGGTGATCGCCATCTCTGGGATCCATAAATTTCTTGAAGTAATAGCCTGTAAACGTCCCGTTCCATTGTTCGCCGTCTCCGGAGCGGGTATCTAATCCTGACCAATATTCCGCTTCACTTTGAGAGGGATCCAACTGATAGTAGCCGGTCTGAATTTTTCCTTCAGGATCAGTGTCCCTGAATTCAGCCGGACGTACTAACCATGGCGCGCCATCGTACAGAATACTGGCATAGAAACGCGGTTCGCGGTTTTTGTACGGCGCTGCCGCATGGGTCGGATTACTCCAGCTGAAAACAGTGCCGTCTATCATTTGATACGCATCTACCAAATCCTGTGTAGGAACATTTCCTCCCCAGGCGCGATAACCATTCGGACCATTAAAGCGATTATCCGTTCCGGATTCTGATTTCGTAAAGATGAAATAACGGGAGAAAATATGATCCGGGCTATCATTGTTGAAGTGCGCCCAGATGGCTTCCGCCTTTTCTTCTACCGAAAGACCATCTCCTCCGTAAGTTGGAATAGAATGTCCTATTGGATTGTCCATCAGATCTTTCGCTGCAGCCTTTACGGCATTCCAGCGGTCTGCACGTGATCCCTTGTTGTAGAACAGTAAATCCTTGTTTGCAAACGAAGCAAAAATGGAAACCCTGGATGTAGCAGTAGCCTCATCATGCATGTCGCTGGCTGCATCAAGCAATACACGCGTACGCAACGCCTTTACGGCAGCCAGGGTAGCCCTGCCTGTTTCCGTATTGCTGAAAGTACGGTCTCTCAGACAGTTGGCTGCCTGATCCAGATCGCTTAGAACCTGATCAATACAGGCCGTGTAGGATGAGCGGGGGACTAAAAATGTTTCAGGATCATCCGTCAACATCGTCACATAAGTGACTAACGGTACACCACCGAACGACCGCGTCAGGCGATGATAAAAATAGGCGCGCAGAAAATAGGCTTCCCCTTTCAACTGGTTTTTATCCCTGTTGTCAAATTCTGCAGCATCTATATTTTCAATAAAGTCGTTGCACGAACGGATTTGCTGGTACAGACGCTCCCATTGATGTCCACTTTGTGTTTGTCCTATATACCCCTGTTGCGTATCTGTTACAGCGCCCGACATGGTTTGCCGGTAATTACGTCCGTGCACAAACATGGCTTCGTCGGAGGCAGACGCCAGGCTTTCTTCAGCGAAACCGGCATCCTGGAAAGTGAAATAAATACGATACATATAGGCTTCAGCCAGAGCGCCATCTCTCCAAAGGGCGTCTGCCGAAATTTCTCCGGGCGGATCGTAATCCATAAAATCACTGCACGAAGAGAAGGCAAGCCCCAAAAATAATATAAATATAATACTATATCTTTTCATATTGGTTATATTTTAAAAAGTTAATGAAAAACCGGCATTTAACACTTTAAGTAGCGGATAATTGGTTGCGCCTGAACTGGTTACTTCCGGGTCGCGTCCCACACCTGTAAAGGTCAGCAGATTCTGGCCGTTAACGTAGATACGTGCATGAGTGAAGAACTTTGTCTGCTGTATCAGATGACGGGGAATTGTATACCCAAGTTCTGCGTTTTTCAACCGTACATAATCTGTCCTTCTCATGAAGTAGGTAGTAACGTTGTTGTCGCTCGTTCTGTCCCAGTAATACTGTTGCCGTTCATGCAGGCGCGGATGCTCCCTGCTCGGATTGGCGATCGACCAGTGGTCGTTTACGATTTCAATATTCCAGTTACCGATTTCGCCTGCATCATGAAGCACGCGTGTCCAGGCGTCAAAAGCGCCCTGGAACAGGAAGGTCAGATCGAAATTTTTGTATTGAACATTGGCGTTTAAGCCCATATTCCATTTCGGAACATTGGTCCGGTTCATCCGTACACGGTCGTTTGCCGTAATAACGCCGTCTCCATCTGTATCCTGAATTTTCATATCGCCGGGTTTCAGTCCTGCATCACTCGTAATTCCGGAATAATCGGGACGGTTGGCTGTGTCATTAATCTCGTTCCAGTCATAAAACACGCCATCATACACATAATACAAATAGGTATCAGTCATTTTGCCTGTTGATCTTTGCCATTCGGGCGCTCCGGGGGATTCATCCCAGAAGACAATTTTATTCTCGGAAAAACCTCCGCTTAATGTAATGTCATACATAAAGTCTCTGCCTGCGCGATCATTCCATCCCAGTCTAAAATCAAATCCCTTGTTATCTACTTCTCCGATATTTTCAGCCGGCAGTGTCAAACCTGCTGTTTGCGGAATGGATGCATTCCTGCGCCACAGAATCTGGGAGCGTTTGTTCAGGAAAACATCTGCCTCGAAAGACAGTCTACTGTTCAGGGTGCGTCCCTCAATACCCAGATTGATCATATCCTGACGTTCCCATGTAATATCCGGATTGGGAAAACGACTGATCTCCAAAGATTTTTCATCCCTGCCGTTTATGATCATTCCGTAACCGTATTTATAGGTAGCCAGATACTGGAATTCCTGCCGCCTGTTATCATAATAAATGTTATCATACCCTACTGACGACCATGAACCGCGGATTTTAAAGTAATCAAGAAATGACAGGTTCGATTTCCAGAAGTCTTCTTCCGAAATACGATACCCTAACATGATACCGGGGAAGAATCCAAAGCGTTTATCTTTGGGGAACATATAGGAACCGTCATACCGCCAGAGAAATTCTGCCAGGTATTTTTCCTGGTAATTATAGGCGACACGACCAAAATAATTCATACGCCTGCGATCCCAGTTTCTTCGCCAGTTATCATCTACACCGCCGCTGGTGGCATTTTTTTCCAGATCGCCGCCTGCATCAAGCAACTGAACGGCATCGGACAGGAAATACCGGCGATATGCCTGAATATAATTATAGTCGCCCGTTTCTTTTTCAGCTCCGACCAGTATGGAGACACCATGAGCGCCGAATATCCGGTCATAGCTTAAAACCGTTCCCAGGGTAGCATTGGTCTGTTCCATTGCACGCTCCGTTAAATTGGGATCTGCATCATTACCGGCGCCTGGAAAACTCAGTACTCTGTTCAGTACAGGAATATTACTTCCATCTACTGTAATGCCGTCCCAGGTATAAAGATACCAGGGCTGGTACCATTGTTTGTCTCTTTGTATCATTTTATCGTAAGCCACGGTAAATTGCAGTTTCAACCCCTCGATCCAGGGCTGGGTAATCTCTGCTCTTGCCGTACTCTGTATGAAATATCTGTTTTCATGGAGGTATCCGGTCTCACGGGTTGAGCCGATTACAGGATTACGTCCATATTCCTGAGCCGGTCCGGGCAAGCCATTGGGCCAGTAGGCAGGATCGGTAGGCCGTCCGCGTGAGGTAAACCACAGTACGTCGCCGGGAGTCTGAGTGCCTCTTTTAAATTGTTGTTCACGCCCCATCAGGCTTACACTTGTTTTGATCCATTCGTTCACCTGTGCATCTAAATTGATACGCAGGTTATACTGGCTGTTACCTCCATATCCGTTGATAAAGTTATTATCCGCAAATCTGTAACCGAATGTGGCGAAATATTGCATTTTGTCGTTTCCTCCCGATACGGTCGCATTGTGATACTGCTGCATAGCCCAGTTCTTGAATGTTGCATCGTACCAGTCGGTATTTGGATAGCGCCAGGGGTCTGAACCGTCGCGGTATTTCTGGATTTCTTCTTCTGTTTTCCAGAGGGTTACCGCCGGTGTTTCTCCGACAAGCGGATTGACCATCGCCTTTTGACGAATCAGTTCGTTACGCATTTCGGCGTATTGGGGCGCATCGGCCATTTTCGGTAAAATGGTCGGGGTATTTATCCCAAAATTAGCCGAATACTCTACGATTGGTTTTTGTCCTGCCTTTCCTCTTTTTGTCGTGATCAAAATAACACCGTTGGCTGCACGGGCGCCATAGATAGCGGCTGCTCCGTCTTTCAATACCGACATGGTTTCGATTTCGTTGGGATCGAGGCGCTGTAAACCTCCGGCCCGGTCGGCTATCCCGTCTATTACGACTAATGGAGACGACTCGCCAAATGAATTGATCCCACGGATACGGATGGTTGCCTCATCATTACCCGGCTCACCGGAACGCTGATATGTAACCACACCCGCCATACGTCCTACGAGCGCATGAGAAAGGTTCGAGGCCGGCGATTTCAACAGTTCATCTCCTCTCACCATTGCTACTGATCCTGTAACGGTTTCCTTTTTCTGTACACCGTAACCAACGACTACGACTTCTTCGAGGCTTTGGAGATCTTCCTGCAATGTGACATTAATAGTGCGTTGGTTGCCGACGGTATGTTCCTGCGGCAAATAACCCACATAACTAAATAAAAGTACCGACTGGCTTCCCGGAACTGTGAGGGAGTATCTCCCGTCAATGTCCGTAACAGCGCCCGTCGTAGTACCTCTCACCTGTACATTTACTCCAATCAGCGGCTCATTGCGATTGTCGGTGACAGTTCCTGTCACCGTCACGGTTTGAGCAAACACTGCTGCAGTCGTACATAACATTAACACAAAGGTTAATAAAGTTTTAATACGTTTTTGCATACTAATTTTTTTAAATTGTTTGTTTAATGAAGTTTTTTTGTTTTCTTCGTTTGTTTTATAAAAAATAAAGGTCACACAGGCTTACAGTCTAAGCCATCTTTTTGTGTGATAGGCTGGTAATTAATCGATTGACACACTCCTCATAGGCATTCATTCTTTTTAAGTTCAACATCATATTTAATATTTAATTCTGTTAATGATTCATTTGAAATCGTATTGCCTAAAAAAAACGTTGGTTTAATTTAGACACCGAAAACAGCGCAAATATAAATATAAAAAATAACATTTTAAAATTTTTTTTAGAAAAAATTAAACAATCTTCATTCTAACCCTTAAAAAGTCTTTAACAAAATGTTGGATTTCGTAAATCCCGATTCGGAATGTGTAATGCTAATTCGTTACGGAATGTGTTATCTGCCGAAGGGAATCGTCTATTGCCAGGCCGACACACATTGCGCCGGGGTAGGGTTTAGCATAGTTTTTATCAATAATTTGCCTGTAGGCTTCTTTGGCTTTTTTTTCCGGACATTCACCCTCGCTGGCTACTTTGAGTTCGATGATCCATGTGTTGTCTCGCTGCGAAACAACCCAATCGGCACGTCCCCTGTTTGTGTGCATCTCGGCGGAAACCACTACGCCGCACCCCTGCAGGAACGAAAGAATGGAAGAGCGATAGAGCCATTCCTGCGGTTTCATATCATAGTCATTATTCGAAATGTTTTGCCTGGCTGCTCCCATAAAATCATCATAAGGAATGCTTGCAAGCAAACGGTTGAAAGCGCCAATCACCTTTTCACTGTTTTTGTTTTTCAAGCCAGTCAACAGGTCAGTCTGACACTGGCTGTAACTTTCATCCCTGTACTGCAACATATTCTGGGTTACCAATTCCGACATGGCATTTAAGACTTCGGTATTCGGATAGTCTAACGCAAGAGGATGAATTTCGCCTGGACGTAAAGTCAGATAACCGCCCTGATACAGAAAACCTTCGGGAGGAGTCGCATCCATATCGCCTGGACTGCGGGCAAAACTCTTTGAAACAGGAAAATTGCGAAATTGTTCTACTGTCAGATTCCGATGCTTCATATAGTCGGCTATGAATTTGGAGTTACCCGTTTCTATCCAGTAATTGGCGAAATCCTTATCATCAAAAAAACATAAAGTCGAAAAGGGATTGTACAGTCTTGTTTTTGCCTCGCTGTCAAATGTGAAACCGTTGTAATAATGACGCATCTTTTCAATCAGTTCAGAGGTGGATATTTGCATCTTTCTTGCCGTTTCTTCCAAATAATCAGGGAAATATTGAATGATTTCTTCCTCCGTATATCCGCATATTTTCGCATATTCAGGCGACATGGAAATGTCTTTCGGCGTATTCAGCGTAGAAAACACCCCAAATTTGGCGAATTTCGAAATGCCGGTGATAAATGTAAAGCGGATATATTCGTCGTTGGCTTTGATGTGTATGTAATAATCTCTCAATACGCCACGCACTTTATTTGCCATATCGGAATCGTTCACAAAATCGGTGTAGGGTTTGTCGTATTCATCAACCAGTATGACGACTTTTTGTTTGTGTTTTTTGGCGACAGCCGATATGAGTTCGCTCAACAGGACGCCAGTCAATTGTGTGTCTGACAGTTTTATATCCAATTTGTTTGCTGCTTCGCCTGTCAGCTTCAGTATGGATTCTTCCACGCCTTCAATTCCCTTATTTGCAGTAACTCTACTCATATCCAGCCGGATAACCGGATTTGGCTTAAAATCCTGTCGATTCAGAAACTCTTCCGCATAAAGTCCCTTGAAAAGTTCCTTTTTGCCTGAAAACAGCGCTTCAAAAGTAGATATGGTAAGTGATTTTCCGAACCTGCGCGGACGGGCAAAGAAATAGATTTCACCGGTATCTATCAAGGAAACAAGATACTTCGTCTTGTCAACGTATACGTAACCTCCTGCGCGCAGTTTTTCAAAGGTCTGTATGCCTATGGGCAATTTTAATTTCTTTTTCTCCATTGTTTGGCTGTTTTATTCTGTATGCAAAAATACAATTTTTTTTCGATTTTTATCAGAAAAGTGAATTTTGATTAACGTTTGTGTTTGTTCGTTCTTCGTATTTCGAAGGAGGAATTTTTGTATACAAAAATTGTCTAAATTAAACCAACGTTTTTTTTAGACAATACGATTGCGACTGAATCATTAACAGAATTAAATATTAAAATGATGTTGAACTTAAAAAGAATGAATGCCTATGAGGAGTGTGTCAATCGATTAATTACCAGCCTATCACACAAAAAGACGGCTTAGACTGTAAGCCTGTGTGACCTTTATTTCTTATAAAACAAACGAAGAAAACAAAAAAAACTTCATTAAACAAACAATTTAAAAAAATTAGTATGCAAAAACGTATTAAAGCTTTATTAACCTTTGTGTTAATGTTATGTACGACTGCAGCAGTGTTTGCTCAAACCGTGACGGTGACAGGAACTGTCACCGACAATCGCAATGAGCCGCTGATTGGAGTAAATGTACAGG
>Ga0099364_10004495_pt1 | contig 21113 bp, 20 predicted proteins | sample TergutTh196P3_FD_73070 | JGI IMG/M metagenome (GOLD analysis project Ga0099364, IMG submission 73070) | Microcerotermes parvus P3 segment gut microbial communities from Pointe-Noire, Republic of the Congo - Th196 P3 | ecosystem: Host-associated > Arthropoda: Insects > Digestive system > Gut ... | reverse complement strand
TGAACATGGGATTTTGCCGGGCATCCCAACACAAACATCGGCAACCGAACAACCGGCGGGTGTTCCGTCGGTCGCACACACAACAACACCGCCCTGTTTTGAGACGAGTGGCGGCAGTTGTTGTGCCTATAACCCTCCAACAATGAAAGGAGAAATTACAATGACGTATTTTACGAACATTTCAGAAGAGAGCAACGGGGCAGACAAAGCGTTGAACGCTGCCCGCACTGACGACGGACGTACCGGACAGAACGGCATGGCCGCGGAACCACCAGTTCCGCCGGTTCTGCCTGATGCGGCGGAGGAACCGGCTGTTGCCGTAGGCAAAGATACAGGTACTCCCGTATTGGATGACAAGAAGTTCGAAGACGTTGCACCGCCTGCCTCGGCGGAAGAAGATGCGATGCTTGAGGCAAGTACCCTTGAAAAAGGATGCTATGAGACCATCATCACTTGGAACAACATCATCCTCAAAGGACACAGGCAATACAAGATAGCGAAGAGTCACGGATTACCGTTCGACATTGTCGAAATGGATTTTGCAGACGAGGAAGAGGCGGAAATTTGGATCATTGGGTCTCTACTTGCGCAGCAGAGTCTTACGAAAATGCAGCGTACCTACCTCATGGGCAAACGCTACAGGTTGCAAAAGAAAAGACACGGTGCTGAAGCAGGTGGGCGTGGTAACCAGCATTCCAAAGTGGTAAGTGGACAAAATGTCCACTCACCAAAAGACAAGACGGCCGAGCAGATTGCCCAAGAGCAACACGTCAGTGAAAGAACGGTGCGCCGAGCCGACAAGTATTCTACCGCCATTGACACAGTGGCGGCGAATTCTGGCAAAACCCCAAACGAGATCCTTGAACTTACGGTCAACACAAACCTTCAGGACGTTCAGGAACTTGCCGAGCAGCCCGGCGATGTGCAGCGTGAAAGTATCGAAGCCGTCGCCACTGGCAGAGCCAATTCGGTGGCGGATGTCATCCATGCACGAAAAATAGACCGTGAGCGTAGTGCATCGAGTCACGCACCGTCCACCCCTGACAATAACGGGATCATAGAGGAAAGATGGTTCGGCGACTGTCAGGTTAACCGCAAAGACGCGGAGAAGCACAAGGGACGCAAAGGCGCAAAGGTACAGTATATTATTGGGGGTTCCCTTATGTTAAAATCGTGGCACTATGTCGATCCCCAAAGTTGCCATCGTTGGTCGTCCGAATGTCGGAAAGTCGAGCCTTTTTAACTGGCTTATCGGAGAACGCGTGTCCATCGTCGATCCGACCGCCGGCGTGACCCGTGACCGCGTCTCTCATCTGCTTGACCTCTACGGCGACGATGAAGACACGCCGCAATTCATAGAACTCATCGATACCGGCGGTATCGGTATCGTGGACGAAGACAATCTCTCCGAACATATCGAAGAGCAGATTCAACTCGCCCTGCATTCTGCCGACCTCATTCTCTTCGTCGTGTCCGCTCAGGATGGGATCGTTCCGCTCGATGAACACGTTGCGGAAAAACTCCGCAAACTGGACACGCCGATTATTCTCGTTGCCAACAAAGCAGACAACGATAAGGAGGCACGCAATGCCGAAGAGTTCCAACGTTTCGGCTGGGATGTTCAAGCGGTGAGTGCGCTGCAAAAACGGGGGCGAGTCCGTTTGACCGAAGAAATTCGTGAAATGCTGGAGCAGACAGCAGACAGCAGACAGCAGATGGCAGAAGAGATGACCGAGCCGACGATGAAATTGGCAATCGTCGGTCGCCGCAATGCCGGGAAGAGCACCTTTATCAACACGCTCATACAAGAAGACCGCGTGATCACCAGCGACGTGCCCGGCACAACGCGGGATGCGATTGATGTCCATTTTGAACTGGACGGCAAAAAATTTCTTGCCATCGACACCCCCGGATTTCTGCGGCGGAAGGGGGTAAAAACCGACTTGCAGTTTTACAGTACCAACCGGGCGGAGAAGAGCATCTTCCGTGCCGATGTCGTCCTGCTCTTCTTTGAGGCGAACTCACAGATTCAAGCGGTGGAACATCAGTTGGTCGGTTTCATCCGCAAGGCAATGAAGCCTTGTATTTTTGTGGTAAACAAATGGGACACGATGGTCGGTCAAATGCCGACGGAACGCTGGGGGGAATATCTGCGTGAAACCTACAACGATTTAAGTTATGCGCCGATCGCCTTCATCACGGGCAAGACGGGCAAGAATATCAAGATGTTATTGAACCATGCACAGATGTTATTCCATCAATCCCGGCAACGCATCACCACTTCGCCGTTAAACAAGTTGGTTACGGAGGCATTAGAAAACAATCCTCCGCCGCTGCATTATTTTCACAAGCCGAAGATTTACTATGCGTCGCAGGTAGATATTTCCCCGCCGACAATAGTATTATTTTGCAACATGCCGGATGCGTTTTCGGCACCGTATCAACGGTATTTAGTCAACTACCTTCGGGACGGTTTACCCTTTGCAGAGGTGCCGATTCGGTTGCTTTTCCGTAAACGGGAATCGGCTGATGTGAAGGATGAGATTGAGGCGAGGCGGCGGTCGTGATTGAAATCGAGCCTTGTGCGTTCCTTGCGCTTCTTTGTGTCCTTTGCGGTTAAACAATTTCACCACAAAATCGTCATAATCGTTAAAGTTTCCCCAAGTTAACGCCGAATTGGATTCCCTAGAAGATAATATGAGGAACCGGGGAGTACCGGCTCAATGTAAGGCGGAACTATGACTAAAAATATCATTCTATCAAGCATCGTTTTTGCGTTTTTCACCGTTTCGGTCTTTGCCCAGTCGGGAGGAGTGATCGGCACGCCGACGCTCCTGACACCCAGCGGCAGACCGATGACGATGTCCGAAGCATCCCTGACCTTTCAGGCACCGCCGAAGCAGCATGCTTTTCAAATTGATGACATTATTTATGTCCATGTCCGAGAAAGCAGAACGTACAGCAATACCGCCGACAATCAGCGCAGAAAGCGGGTTGAAACCACAGCCGCCCTGACCGCTTGGACAAAATTCACCGGGATTTTCAAAACACCGACACCCGCCGTCGGTGCGTTGCCGGAAATCGGCGGTTCCCTGGAACATCAAACACAGAACCGGGGACGATTGAACCGCCAAGAAACACTGGACTTTGAAATCCCCTGCTTTGTTACAGACATCCGCGACAACGGCAACCTCGTTATTGAGGGAAACAAGAGTTCTTCTATCGGAGAAGAGGGCACGATCATTACTGTAACAGGTATTGTCCGTCCTGATACCATTAGCCGAGACCATCGAGTTGCTTCTAATCAAGTTGCTGACTTGACGATTAATGAAGTTCCCAGCGGTAACGTATTCGACACCGTCCGCCGCCCGTGGGGAGCGCGGCTGATCGAACAGTTCAAGCCGTTTTAGATGTATAACCATTTAACCACTAATCATTTTCACTATTAACTGCTCATTCCTTATGCGACACATCCTTCCCATCATCATTTTCCTGCTCGCAACCAGTACCGCGATGGCACAACTACGGGTGGAGCACTTCGTCCGTGTCAAGGGACAAGAAGCGACCGAAATTACCGCCTATGGTATCGTCGGAGGATTGAACGGCACCGGTGATGATCCGCGAAATTATTCTCCGCACGCTGAAGCCATCCTGCGGCAACTTGCCCGCTCCGGGATGTTTGTCGGCAATGACTTAGCAACAGTCCGGGGTGCCCGAAACAGCGCACTCGTTCGGGTGGTCGTAACGATTCCCGGCACCGGAGCAAGGGAAGGAGATGTGCTTGATTGTGTCGTCTATTCAGAAGGGAGTGCAGAAAGTTTAGCAGGAGGGATATTGTCTCCAACAGCATTGCACACGGTACTGCCGCAAGATGATCGGTCGCTCCTTCAAGGCTTCGCACAGGGGAAAATTGTCATTGAAGATACCGCTTCTCCCCGCGTGGGACGCATCGTCGGCGGTTGCCGGTTGCGTGCCAATTTTGAGAATCCGTACATCCGAGACGGATTGATAACGCTTATTATTAAAAGAGAACATGCCCGACCAAGTCTTGCTAATCGGATAGCGGAAGCGATCAACAATGACCCCGAATTACAGATGCTGTCCCTTCAACCTGCCAGAGTATTTCAGCAGAATGAGGTGGTCGTCCGTGTGCCGCCGACGAGTTTTGCTGACCCGATGGATTTTCTTGCCCGGATACTGGATGCTGAAATGATGGATGTGCCACGTCCCGTGCCGCGTGTTACCATCAACGAGCGGGCGAGAACGATTGCGATTGATGTGGATGTCGAAGTACGACCGACCCTCGTTACATACAACGGTATTATCGCGGACATCGCTCCGGAATTGGAAGAAGGGGAAATGGAAGAGTTCCCCCGGCAATTTATCGACATAGATACCGACACGAGATTCCGTCAGATGAGCGGCGAGAATGTCAATAACGTAAAACTTCGTGCCTTGCAAGCGAGTTTGAACGCCTTGCAAGCAACTCAGCAGGACACCATCGAGATCATTAAAATCCTTGAAAAGCAAGGAGCGATCATCGGCGAAGTGGTGTTCGTGGATTAGAGGGGGGAGTTAGAAATTAGGAGTTAGAAGTTAGGAGTTAGAAGTTGGAATATACTGCAACACGGCATCATTGTCCGTTTTTCCGTCCCCTTTGCGGTTCAAAAAAAGGAATTGAACCGCAAAGAGTATTGTTGTCCCGTTTATCGTTGTCCCTATAAATCCAATGCTGAATTCAATTACGAACCACATTACTTATGCCACACAGACGGCTGTTAATACATTGCCGAAAGTTCCGCCGGTGTTGCAGAAGGAAAGCGAACTCGATGTCTTTGAACGCTCCGACGGCACTACGGCAACACGTTTCGACACTGCCGGTGTACCGAAAGCACCATCACCGACCAATAACCCATCATCCACTGATAACCCGTCACCAACCGATAATGGAGAGCAGCAGTTCCGTGAATTGCTGCACCAATTCATTGGACAAACATTGTTTGGGCAGATGCTAAAATCAATGCGGGCGACGCAGGAAAAAAATCCTTTCTTCCATGGCGGACATTCGGAGGAAATCTATCAGAGTTTGCTTGACATGGAACTGACGGAGCAATTGACCAAGTCAACGTCCAAGACGTTGAGTGAGCCGATGTATAACTTGATGCGTGCACCGAAGGCAGTGTAATGCTGTCCCCGTTTATATTCTTGAAATGGTGTGGAATGGTGCTTTGCCTCCTTTGCGGTCGAATTTTTTTAACCGCAAAGAACGCAAAGAAACGCAAGGTGCGCAAGGGACAATTTCATGCCGTTTACGGTATAATACTCCCACCAATGACATCTATCGACACCTTTACATCACCGATTTGGGTGGCATCAGGAACATTCGGTTACGCCAGGGAGATGGACGGCGTGGTGAACCTGTCCCGGCTGGGTGCCATTATCCCCAAGACGGTAACACTTTCCCCCCGTTCCGGCAATGTCCCGCCGCGCACCGTCGAAACTGTTGCCGGTATGCTCAATTCCATCGGACTGGATAATGACGGCATCAGCGAGTTTGTGTTGCAAAAGTTGCCTTATCTGCGAACGCTCAAAACCAAAATTATCATCAGCGTTGCCGCTAAGGATATTGATGAATGTCCGGTACTTGCTGCCCATATTGAAAGTGCCGATGGCATAGACGCAGTGGAACTCAATGTCTCCTGCCCGAATGTCAGCGGCGGAGTGGACTTTGCCACCGATCCGAAACTGTGCGAACAAATCGTCCGAAAAATGCGGGACGCACTGAAATTGCCCCTCATCGTAAAATTATCGCCGAACGTTTGGAACATCGGTGAGATTGCCAAGGGAGCAGAAGCGGGCGGCGCGGATGCCCTCTCGGCGGTGAACACTTGTCTGGGACTGGCAGTCGATTGGCGAAGCCGTAAACCCCGTTTGGGCAACGGTTTCGGCGGTTTGAGCGGACCGGCAATCAAGCCGATTGCACTGCGGTGTGTGCGGCATATTTATAAGGCGGTGAAGATTCCGGTCATTGGAATCGGCGGCATCGCAACGGTGGACGATGCCATGGAGTTCTTCGTTACCGGTGCTTCGGCAGTGCAAATCGGAACGGCAAACTTTTACAATCCGACGGTAACAATGCAGATTCTCGATGCACTGCCCAGTGCTCTTGCAGAATTGGGTGCAAAAACGGTGGGTGAGATTGTCGGAACATTGGCGGGCTGACAGAGCCGCAGGGCGTAAAAATTGAAACGGCAAAATTAAAACGGCATGAAGTTGTCCTTTGTCCAATCTTTGCACCCCCTTGCGGTTAAAATAGTTCAGATTTAACCGCAAAGACGCAAAGGAACGCGCAAAGTTCGCAAAGTGCAATTCATGCCGCGTACAGTATAGCGGCTCCTTTTCATCCCTCGCTCAACTTTTGATGAATATCCATTGCGGCAATTCGACCAGCACCCATGGCTTCGATGACCGTTGCCGAACCGGTTACGATGTCGCCGCCTGCCCAGACGTTGGAGCGGCTTGTTAATCCCTTTTCGTCCGCAACGATGTTGCCCCATTTGTTCAGTTCCAGCCCCGGTGTGTTCTTGGTGAGAAGCGGATTTGCGTTCCCCCCCACTGCCACAATCACGCAGTCGGTTTCCAGTTCAAAGTCCGAACCGGGGATGAGAACCGGTCGCCGCCGTCCCGATGCGTCCGGCTCGCCCAGTTCCATCCTGTCGCAAATCATGGTCCGCACCTTGCCCTGGTCGCTCCCCTGCTCATGACCGAGGTAGGCTTTCGGATTGGTCAGGAACAAAAATTCGATGCCCTCTTCTTCGGCATGGTGAACCTCTTCGAGCCGGGCAGGCAGTTCTGCCCGTGAACGGCGATAGACGATTTTCACGGTCTCCGCACCCAGCCGTACCGCCGTCCGGGCGGCATCCATGGCGACATTTCCGCCGCCGATGACGCAAACATTTTTGCCGCGGGCAATCGGTGTATCCACTTCGGGAAACAGATATGCCTTCATTAAATTGGCACGCGTTAAGTATTCGTTTGCCGAATAGATGCCGTTCAAATCTTCACCGGGCAGATGGAGAAACATCGGCAGCCCGGCACCGACTCCAATGAAGACCGCCGCAAAGCCGTCTTCGTTCAAGAGTTCGTCAATGGTGATCGTTTGCCCAATGACGTGGTTGAGTTCAATGGTTACACCGAGTTTGACAAGTTCTTCGATTTCATGTTCGACAATGCTTTTGGGTAGCCGGAATTCAGGAATCCCGTACATCAGCACCCCGCCGGGTTTATGGAACGCTTCGAAAATGGTAACCTCGTAGCCCAGCAGAATAAGATCGCCTGCCACCGTCAGCCCGGCGGGACCGGCACCGATCACCGCAACTTTTTTTCCTGCTGTTTGCCGCACCGCCTCGCGGGGCGCACCATGTTCCCGCTCATAGTCGGCAAGGAAACGTTCGCAACGTCCAATCGCCACCGGCTCGGACTTTTTGCCGAGAATACACAGTGCTTCGCACTGCGTTTCCTGCGGACACACACGTCCGCAAACGGCAGGCAGGGCATTGGTTTCTTTGATTTTTTGAGCGGCGGCGGTGAAGTTCCCTTCGCAGAGGAGTTTGAGGAATTCGGGAATCTGCACCCCGACCGGACAGCCTTCGACACATTTCGGCTTTTTGCACTGGATACACCGGGAGGCTTCGGTCTGTGCCATTTCGGGGGTATAGCCGAGAGGCACTTCCAAAAAGTTTTTGGAGCGAACCTCCGGCAATTGTTCGGGCATCGCCACCCGGTTTATTTTGATTGCGGACATGAGTGTATCAATTTTTGAACTTTGTAGGAACTGTATTATACCTTAACCTCTATTTTGTCGTGCAGGTAAATATGAAGGGAATATATATACCATAAACGGGGACAAATTGACCGTTTCCCCTGTTGCCCTTGGCACCCCTCGCGCGTCTTTGCGGTTCAAAAAAAGAGGATAGTAACGCTTTTGTAACGCTAACAAAAGCCGGAATGAAACGCAGTGGAATGACGGATTGTTGCGGTTTATTTTCTGGCGGAAGTTTTAGTTCAAATGCTCTTCCTTAAAAATCTGTTTGGACACCTTCTCCCGCAACACTGCGGGGCTAAACGGCTTGACCAAAAAGTCGCTTGCTCCAAGTTTGATGGCGGCGGTAACATTGTCGACAGTCCCTTCCGATGTTAAAAAAATAATGGGTGTCTGCTTATGTTCCGGCAAGGCTCGTATCTGGAGAAAAATATCATACCCATTGATCACCGGCATGTTAAAGTCCAGGATAAATAACTCAGGGGTTACCTGTATATTCTGTAAAAAACTTTCCAACATTTCCGGCTTGGACAGCGTTTGCACATTGAACCTATTTCGCAACGCATACTGAATGGAACGCAATATGTGTGGGACATCATCAATGGCGATAATACAGGGCTTGTGGGCGGTTTTCTGTTCGAGCAATTCCTCTTCTTCCTGTAACTGCTGGTGATAGTCGGGGTCCAGCAGCGTTTCGATACGTTCCTGCAAATAAGAGGCAGAAAAGGGTTTAACAATATAGTCTGCCGCACCGAGCCTGACATATTCGGCAACACTGTTTTCATCGCTTTTGGATGTGAGGAAAACTACGGGAATATCGGCGAATTGGGCATCCGCCTTCAATTTTTTGATCGCTTCATAACCGTTAACAGGGTACGTACTAATATCCAACAAAATCACATCAGGGTGGATGCTCTCCAGTATTGCAAACATTCTCGCCGTAGACGGAGCGGGATGAACTTCATAAATATCATGGAGTTTCTGCTTGCTCATCATCAGGCTGAACTTCACATTGTCCACCAAGACCACTTTTTTACGGACTTCACTCATAGGCACCCTCCTCGTCTCACCATTTTCTCGCGAAACCTTGACAGATTCCAAGCCCCAGCAATCTACACTGTTTGCCCCCTTTTTGCAAGAGGGCTTTTTAACCGCAAAGACGCGCAAGGGACGCAAAGGAAAAAGGGTAACGTGTCTCCCTTAGGGTATATCGGACTCCGCAAGTGCGGCAAGGCAGCGTTCGGCATCAATGGCTGCCATGCACCCGGCGGCAGCGGCGGTGTTTGCCTGACGGTAGTAATCGTCTGCAACGTCCCCCGCCGCAAACACTCCCGGAACATTCGTGTTTGACCGGAACGGAATCGGACGGACAATATATCCCTGCTCGGTAAGGTCAATTTTGCCCCGCAAAAAATCGGTGTTGGGGCGATGTCCAATCGCTACGAAAACACCCCCTACCTCAATCACTCTGTCGGGTTGTTCAGCGGTGCTTTGGAGCAACACACCCGTTACGCCCGATTGATCGTTGCCCAGTATTTCCCTGGGGAGAGTGTTCCACAAGATTTCGATCTTCGGATGTTCGGTCGCTCTTTTTGTTGCAATTTTTGAGGCGCGAAGTTCATCCCGGCGGTGAATCAGATAGACCTTCGCGGCGGTTTTCGTGAGATAAAGTGCTTCCTCGACGGCGGCATCTCCCCCGCCGACAACGGCAAGCGGTACATTACGAAACCGGGGCAATCCGCCATCGCAAACGGCACAGGCACTGACTCCCCGATTCTTAAACCTGCTTTCCGAAGGCAATCCCAGATACCGGGCACTCGCTCCGGTGGCGATGATCACGGTTTTCGTTTCATAGGTGTTCCCGTCAGAAGCCCTCAATTTGTGCGGAAGACCGGCGAAATCGACATCAAGCACATCGCTGGGAACAACCCGCGTGCCGAAATGAACGGCTTGAGCACGGATCAATTCAACGAGTTCCGGTCCGCCAATCGTCGTCGCCTCGGGATTGAGCGGAGGAAGCATCGAAAGCCGATGAGGCGGCAGGGCAGAGTTCAGGTATTCCGTCAACTTACCGGGGGGGAAGCCGGGAAAGTTTTCCACTTCAGAAGTCGCGGCAAGTTGCCCCATAGGAAGGGCTCCCTTGTCTTGGTTTTCCTGGGTCACATCCCCTTCAATGACGAGCGGAGTAAGCGAAGCCCTTGCCGCATAAATTGCCGCCGTCCACGCTGCCGGTCCGCTGCCGATGATGATAACATTTTCCATGCTTGTATTGTACCGTAAACGGCGGGAAAATGTACTTTGCGCCTTTGCGGTTAAAACAAAGAGGATTTCACCGCAAAGACGCAAAGTTTCCGCAACGTACGCCAAGAAAGCAGCCAAGAACGTGAGAAACATTGCTCTTGCGTTACTGCCGGAAAATCGCTAGACTCCGCCCGTGCCGATGGCATTGATTGAAACTTATGTGAATTGAAGAGGGAAATGTCCTCACTGCTGCGTTCCTTATTGTTTTTGCCCTTGTTTCCGCTCCTGTTCCTGGGCGGTCTGTTTTTTGCGGCTCCGCTTTATGCCGAAACACTGCCGATGCTCCCCAAACCCAACGCACAAGGTGCGGGACTCGAACGATTGCAAGCCCGTTTCACCAATTCGGGTGTTACGCATCCGCAAGCCGCCGTCGGTAGTACATCGTCGGTGCAAACGGCGGAACAGAAGGGACAACTTCCGCCGCCGCGTCCGGTTCGGCAGGCTTCTTTTGAGACCCAGCCCATTGCCACGGAATCCAGATTGACCAGGGAATCTTTTTTTGAAGGTCAACCGGAAGGAGCGGAATACGATGAAGAATACGGCGATGAATATGGATACGAAGAGGAGGACGAACCCGCTTTCAGCGCAACGCTGGACAAGCCGCTTTTTTCCAGAAAATCAGCCGGCGAGGAGTTCACCGGGGAGGATGAAGGCAATATCGGCGGTTGGACCAATAAACTTGCCAAGCCGGAACTCACGCCGCTTTTATCAGTCGGCGGAAGTTTGCTCATCGTTCTCGCTGCCTTTTTCCTATTAGCCGTTCTGCTCCGTAAAATCTCCCCGCAGGGCAACCGACCGTTGCCGAAAGAGGCGTTTGAGTGTATTGGTCGGTATTTTTTGACACAAAAGCACCAAGTGCAAGTCTTGCGGATGGGTAACCGGATTGTGCTCGTGTCGGTGATGCCGGATGGTGTCAGTACACTTGCGGAAATCACCGATCCCGATGAAGCGGTTGCGTTTTTGGGATTGTGCCGCCGCCTTGACAATAATTCGGCAACGGAAATGTTTCGTAAAAGTGTTGCCAGCATGTCGGAAGAGGAATTGAACCGCCCGTATGACCGTCCCGCCACGACCCGGCAAAGAGAACGCCGGGGACAACTTGACCTGTACAGTGATCCAGACGAAAGCCTCGCGTCGATATTGGCAAGAGGCAGGAGCCGGTAGTGTGTTGTTTTTCCTTGCGTCTTTGCGGAATTGTTTACGTAACCCATTGCACCTCTGCGGGTATACTGTAAACGGGGAGAAATTGGACGTTTTCTTTGCGTCCTTTGCGCATTCCCTTGCGAACTTTGCGGTTAAAAAAAAGAGAATTTAACCGCAAGAGAATTTAACCGCAAAGACGCAGAGAAGTGCAAAGTTCGCAAAGTACAATTTCATGCCGTCTACAGTATAAATCCGACCACAAGGGGGCATCACGCCGACTTTGCCGTTGGCGGAAGACGATTAGCACGGTAGAACCCCAGTTTTTCGAGGGCTTTGTACACGTCCTCCAGCGTTTTTTCGCCGAAGTTTGCAATTTGCAACAGGTCTTCCCGGCGGCAGGCAAGCAAATCGCCCAGGGTACAGATGCCATGTTCGTCCAAACAGTTGGTTGTCCGAACGGAAAGTCCGAGTTCAGCGGTGCTCCATTCGAGTTTTTTTTCCAACTCTTTTTGTTCGACGTATGATTTATCCAGCGGAATGCGAGTGGTGCTCACGAGTAGTATCCTCCATGAATGGTAAAGGGTGAAGTGAAAGGAGTTCAATCATTTTTCCCGGTATTTGGTTCCCCGGCTGTCGGTTTTCCCGGCTATTTGGGGACACCGGGATTTGCCGGGGCAGTTTGAATCACGTCTGCATGTACAGGCGGGAAAAATTCCCGAATGACAAAAGAACTGCCCAAACCTGCCATAAAAGCAAGGAGCAAAAGCCCCCATTGTATTGGTGTCAACCCGTGCTTGCGACTTGTAGTGGGTGAATGATCCATTTAATCTTAATCCGTGAAATTGGCTGAACGCAACGGGCGAATACTCCTGCCCGCTGCCACAAACTGCCCGGTTATTGTACCATATATTTTGGTTTATGTCCATACCAGTTTTGCTGTTTTTCATGTGGGAACCTCTAAACTGTAGACGGCATGAAATTGTACTTTGCGAACCCTGCACTTCTCCGCGTCTTTGCGGTTAAATTCTCTTTTTTTTAACCGCAAAGTTCGCAAGGGAATGCGCAAAGGACGCAAAGAACTTATTTTTAGAGGTTCCCCTTAATACTGTACACGGCAATGGAGGCGAGAGAAATTGATCCTGAATATGCTCCAAGCACCGTTAACACTGATGGTTATTGGCACGCAACTTTTCGCACAACCTCCTTGTCGAAGTAGTTAATTTCCATTCCGGCATCGACAATGATTTTTTGTGCAACAATACCGCTGGAACGCGGACTCAACAAAAAGACCGCCGCCGCTGCGGCTTCGTCCGTTTGCACTGCCCTGCCGCGAGGAATGACCTGTTCCGCAAAAAGATAGGAATCCGCATAGCCGGGTATGCCTGCTGAAGCGGAGGTTTTCAGTAAACTCGGTGCCACGGCGTTGAACCGGACTTCTGAAAATTGACTAAATGACTTGGTGAGAAAGGCAAGGGAGGAATCGAGTGCCGCCTTGATGGGTGCCATAAAACCGTAGTTTTCGCTTGCCATCCGGGTCGTCGAAATCGAAATTGTTACCACGGAGGCGGTTTTGTTAAGCAGACCGGAAAGTTCCCGGCAAATCGAAACAAGCGAAAAGCAGGAAATATCGAGTGCCTGCAAAAATGCTTTTTTCGGCGTTTCGTGGAAAGCCTTGATTTCATTGCCGTTCTCGCTGCCGTAATCGGCGAAGGCGATAGAGTGGACGAGTCCGTCGTACGGTTCGGCTCCTGCGGTTTCGAGAGTTTGGCGTAGTTGGACGACGGCTGATTCTTCTTCGACATTGCAGGAGAACACTTTTTGTCCGGGAAAGAGCGGTCGCACTTTTTCAGCGATGGCTTCGTCCCGGACGACAAGATCGACAAGAGCATTTTCACTCAAGAGCATTGTTGCAATTTTGTAAGCAATACTCTTTTTGTTTGCCACGCCGAAGATGAGGAACCGTTTGTTTTCAAGTTGCAAGAAGGACATGGAGGTGGATTATACCATACCGTGTTGCACCGGAAACGGGGTCAGGCTGTCTTTGCGCACCTTGCGGTTAAAAAAAGAGGATTTAACCGCAAAGGCGCAAAGAAGCGCAAGGTTCGCAAAGTACCATTTCATGCCGTTTAACAAAGTTTATGAGAAGACCGTTATCGACAATGAGATTTTTGCTAACGGTGTCTTTTTTCCTGTCGAACAGGCCGGCATTATTTTTATTAACCGCAAGGAATGCAAAGGAGAATTTGCATACCGCCGCCCGAAAACTGCTCTTGACTCATTTCGCCAATTTCCGCATGATTCCCCCAGAGAACTAATAGCGTTAAATGATTTTCCTCAATGAGGCTCTCGCTACGTACACTTTTGGCTTTTGAAGACAATGTCTTCGATGTCGAACAGCATCGGCGGTTGGAACAACTTTTGCCGACGGATCAATCTGCCGAAGCAACGTTGCAGCGGATGCGTTCTGTGGTGCGTAATCCGATGCTGGGTGTGCCCGGTCTTGTGGATAAGGAGGAAGAACTTGACCCCAATTATGTTGCTGAATATCTCGACCACCAGATGCCCGGCGGTGTGCAGGAGAAGTTTGAAACTTATTGCCTCTCCGCCGACAAGTATCTTGCCGAAGTCGCCTCCATTCATCACGTTTTGTCCAATGTTCTCGGCGAGCCTGCCCGAACCAGCCGGGAGTGCCGGCTTAAATGTTACGAGGTGTTGTCAGTGAAGGATGAAGGCGCGGAAACGCCCGGTGTCCTTTCGGAGCCGTCGAAGCATTTTCGTCCTTACGGACTGCAAGAATCGGCACCGGCAAAATGGACTCCGTTTTGGCAGCGTTGGTTTCCGGCAAAACCTGCACCGCAGACACCGGCAGCACCGACGGGGCAAACATCAACATCGCCGGTTTGGACGTTCTGTCTTATTGGACTTTGTATTTGTGTGCTGGGACTGGGTTGGCAGCAAATTGAAGCGAAACGTGCCGCTCAAAAACTGCGCGAAATTTCAGAAACGCATGTTTCACTCGACAGTACCGATGCAGAGTCTCTTTCCGATAAGTCCATTCTCGATAAGTCCATTTTTGATCCCCACGTTGCGGAGAACTCCGTTGCTACGGCTGCCGACGCAACCGTTGGCTCTGTGGGGCACGTGGATACTCTCGTGACTCATCAGTGGGAAAGCGGTTCCGATTTGCCGCACTCTTTGCCGCCGCAAACTTGGACACCGCAAACTGCAACACCACTGCTGCCGTTTGCTCCGCCAGCACCTATCGAGCAAGTTGCTCATACGTCGGAAATGGCCGCCTCTGAGACAGTCGCCTCTGAGACAGTGCCGATAGTGAATCCGTTTGTCTCTGTGGGTGATATTCCCGTACCCTTGGCGGCTAAAACGCTCACAGCAGGGGAACCAGACACAAAGAATGAGAGCCTGCCATTGCCGGTAACTGCACTTCCGCAATTAAATGTTCCGGGAAGCGTTACTACCGAAGCGTTGCCGCCCTTATCGGATGATACCATTATTGAGTTTCAACCGGTCAGCTCTGCGGAGGAGTCCTCCGAAGTCCCGCAGAACCTGCCGCCGCAGGAGACCACACAGGAACCCGGCGAGGAGTTGGAACTGCCGGAACCCGTTTCGGCACGACCGGCTTTATCAGAACATTCTCCAAGCCATTCGTTACCGCAACCGGTGATGCCGCAGCCGGTGGTGCAGCCCATTCTCGCACAAACCATCATGCAAACGTCGGGAACTGTTCCACGGGTTCTGGGACGTGTGCTGCCGATGATTCAGCCAAGCGTGATTTTTTCTGCCGAATCTTCGGAAACCCCCTGGCAGTTACTCCCGCTTCCCTTTGATTTGAGTGCCGGACAATATCTCTTGACGGCGGCTCCTTTTCGCGGCACGTTTGACCTGGGCGGTCATTTCCGAATCGAAATGATCGGCGATGCCAAACTTTGCATTTTGCCGCCGGACGCATCGGGGGTGTCAGGCATTTTCGTCGATTACGGCAGAATTATTATTCACCCTTTGCAGGCAAATCAACCGCTACGGATCGAGATGGATAGAGCACGCGGCATCGTCAGCGTTGCCGGAACGGAAAGTATTTTATTCATTGACACGTTTGCCGAAATTGCTGACCTGCCGGGCAGAGCACGCCTACCGGAAGAGCACCGGCTGAGAGCGAGTCCGATTCTCGGTTTCGTACCGCAAAACAGGGAACAAATCTTCTGGCAATCCGCCGGTCAACCGCAGCCGTTTCTTGTGAACACCCAGGGCAGTGTGTTGTTACAGTCAGACCAGTACCGGTTTGGTGAAATCCAAAACTTGCCGAATTGGCTTCTCGGACCCATGTCGATGTCGCCGGAAGACCGCCTACTGGCGGAGACATGCCGGCGATACTTTGATGAAGTAGGCAGAGAGGAAACCGACACAGGCAAAATCGGTGCAAAAGCCCTGATGCGGCTGGCGCAAGACGAGTCTCAGGCAGTTCGGATTCTGGGCTTGCGGCTCTGGGGTGACCTGGGCGAATTTTTTGTACCGCTTACGGTCATGTCCGAAAGGCAGGCAGGAGACGAAGCAACGCGCCGCGTGTTGGCACGTTATTTTGACGAAGTGATGCGCAGGGATGCGGAGAGCGTACAGCGTTTTTCCGACGCGATTGAAGAGGTAAAGGAAGCGCAACGCCGGACGGAAAGCGTACATTAGGGTTTTCTGTATCGTAAACGGCATGAAATTGTCCTTTGCGTCCCTTGCGGTTAAATTCACTTTTTTTTACCGCAAAGAGCCACACAGGGAAAAATACCCGTTTACGGCTGACACTTCTCTCGATGTTTCTTATAAAACGCCATCAGTCCATTCGTGGAGGAGTCGTGCGTCGCCACCTCTTCGTTGCTTTGCAGTTGCGGCAACAGCACTCCTGCTAACTGTTTGCCGAGTTCGACCCCCATTTGGTCGTACGAATTGATGTTCCAGACAATTCCCTGTACGAAAATTTTGTGTTCGTAGAAAGCGATCAACGAACCCAGTGTTCCCGGAGTCAACCGCTCCAAAAAGAACGAATTCGAGGGACTATTGCCGGGGAAAACCTTCGACGGAGCGAGCCGGTGGACCTCTTCTTCGGATAAGCCCGCCCGGCGGAGTTCTGCCTCTGCTTCATGCAAGGTCTTGCCCGTCATCAACGCTTCTGTCTGCGCCAAAAAGTTCGAAAGCAATTTTTCATGATGGTCGCCCAAAGGATTGTGCGAATGGACTGATGCCAAAAAATCGCACGGCACCATTTTTTTTCCCTGGTGAATCAACTGATAGAAAGCATGTTGCCCATTGGTGCCCGGCTCTCCCCAGATGATCGGTCCCGTTGAATACTGTACCGGCTGATTGTTTCGGTCCACTTGCTTGCCGTTGCTTTCCATATCGCATTGTTGAAGAAAAGCGGTAAAACGGTGCAAATACTGGTCATACGGCAAAATTGCATAGGTGTCCGCATGCCAAAAATTGTTGTACCAAATTCCGAGTAAACCCATTAACAACGGGATGTTCTTTTCCGGCGGTGCCGTGCGGAAATGCTCATCCGCTTCAAACGCACCGGTCAGCAGTTCCTTAAAATGCTCGTAGCCGATTGCTAACACAATCGACAAGCCGACTGCGGACCAGAGCGAATAGCGACCGCCGACCCAGTCCCAGAATTCAAACATATTTTCAGGGTCAATACCGAACTCTTCCACCTTTTCCCGATTCGTGGAGAGGGCGATAAAATGTTTCGCCACATCTGATTGTCCGGCGGACTTGAGAAACCAGGTTTTTGCCGACTCTGCATTGGTCATCGTTTCCTGCGTGGTGAACGTTTTGGAGGCGATGAGAAACATGGTTGTTTCGGGGGCGAGTTTGTTGAGTGTCTCCGCAATGTGGGTGCCGTCCACATTGGAGACGAAGTGAACATTGAGCCGTGTTTTGTAGGGTTTCAGTGCTTCTGTGACCATAACGGCACCCAAATCGGAGCCGCCGATGCCGATGTTGACAACATCGGTGATCGCTTTGCCGGTGCAGCCCTTCCACTCGCCGCCGATCACTCGTTGGGAAAACGCCTCCATCTTTGTCAAGACGGCACGGATGCCGGGCATGACATCTTGACCATCCACTATCACGGGACGGTTCGATTGGTTTCGCAGAGCGGTGTGCAACACTGCCCGGTTTTCGGTGGTGTTGATTTTTTCACCGGCAAACATTCTGTCCCGCCAGCCGAAGACATCGGTTTCCTTTGCCAAGTCGATAAGCAGGGAGATCGTTTCGTCGGTGATGAGGTTTTTGGAGTAGTCGAACAGAATAGAGTGGAAGAGGATCGAAAATCGGTCAAACCGTGAAAAGTTACCAAAGAGCGTCGGATCATTGGCAAAATGTTCCCGCATCGAAAAATGCTGCCGGGGGGTATCGGTATCGGAATCTTGATAGAAGTGGTCATACTGGGAAAAATGGTGTTTTTTCAAAGCCGACCAAGCGGGCGATTGGATGAGTTTCGACATTATCGGGGAAAACGGAAATACTGCTCCCATCATTTTACCACAAAATGCCCTTTGCGTAAGCAGGAAAATAAAGAGTGTTACCGCAAAGGCGTGCTATCCCCGTTTCGTGGTTTTTCGTCCCGCAGACTTTGCGGTTAAAAAAAGAAGATTTAGGGGAGAACAGCCTTACGGCTGTTCCACAATAATTCCATCAACCATTTGAACGGTGCGGTCGGCAACGGCGGCAATGTCATGGTCGTGCGTGACCATGATCACGGTCAGTTTATGGAAAGTACATAATTGCCGAAGCAGTTCAATCACTTCCTTTGCCGATGTTGCGTCCAGGTTACCCGTCGGTTCATCTGCCAGAAGGATTTGCGGCTCTGAAATCAGTGCCCGGGCGATTGCTGTCCGCTGCATTTCACCGCCGGAAAGTTCATTCGGTTTGTGCTTCAGGCGGTGTGTGAGTCCCACTTGTTCCAAGAGCGACTCGGCTCGTTCACGAAACTTTCGCCGTTTTAAGCAGTATTCCAAAAATCCTGCCCTAATCATCAGCGGTGAAAGGACATTTTCCAATGCCGTCAGTTCCGGCAGAAGGTGGTAAAATTGAAAGATAAAGCCGATGGAGCGGTTCCGCAGCCAATCCCGCCGGACAGAGGGAAGCGAGTCGATCCGCTCACCGCTGAACCAAATTTCTCCGGCATCCGGCTCATCCAGCGTGCCGAGCAGATGGAGAAGCGTACTTTTTCCAGAACCGCTCTGCCCGACAATTGAGACAAACTCCCCCTTTCGGACGGAAAAATTGACCCCCTTTAATACAGGAATAACCAAACGTTTTTTCGAGTACGATTTTGTGATTCCTTTGACGAGGAGCATTGTTTTTTGTGCGGTAAATCAAAAGCGGAGTGTAATGATTTTTCGCGGACGTGGCAAGAGGGAAGTTGTGCTGCAAAGGACGCAAAGGTGCATCAAAATTTTGTGGGCAAATTTTGGAGACCACAGGAATAGTAGGGCGTTTGTAGCCCAAAAGTCCCCATCAAAACACTGTCAATAGAGCAATAGTATCGACACAAAAATCGCCCTGTAAGGGCGGAGCCTTCTAGCCTAGGGCTTCAGCCCTAGGCGGGAGTTTTGCGGTTAAATCCGAACTATTTTAACCGCAAGGTTCGCAAAGATGATGCAAAGGGCGCAAAGAATCTATTTTTAGAGGTTCCCTTCACTAGGTTTAGCGGTTTTTTTCTGGTTCGGCGAGATATTCCGGCAATATGGCTTTCCGGGAATAACCATAGTACATCAGAGAGGATTTCGGTCCCATACACACGATAGATTCCCCTGCGAGCGGTTCGCCGGAAACCGCCCAGCCTTCGGCTTCATCGGTCAACTGTGTGAGGAGCGTTTCCAGTTTTTGCTGATAATGTTCCAAATCGCTGCGGGAAAGCCGCGGCGGAATCGACAGCATCGGCGAGGAAATGATTCTGCCCCGCGAAAAGGGACGCGGCACGGCAAAGCGATCCCAACTGGACATCCGCCAGGGACGGTCATAACCGACACCGAGCAAGACGACCGGCAACTGCAATTTAGAAGCCAGCCAAATGGCTCCCGGCTCCAAGTGCCGATAAGGTCCTCGGGGACCATCCGGTACAAACGCAAGAATATCGTGGTCGGGCAACTGAACGAACTGTTTGAGGGCACTCACGGCTCCGCGTGCCGTCGAGCCGCGAATACACTTCATTCCTACAAATTGCGCCGCCTGACTGACAAATTCCGCATCGCCGTGCTGACTGACCAGCATTGTAACGGGGCTGTGCCGCCTGAAAAACAGGGGACAAAGAATATGTTCATGCCAAAACATCAAGATATATTGCCGCTTGGCAACGCAGGCATCAATCCGGGGATCGTAAAATGCCCATTTGAAATCAATGGTGCCGATCAATGACCGGAAAAAAGCCATCCCCATAAATCCAAAGGCTCGGCGAAGAAAGGAATTCATAGTAGTCATAGGATGTATTGTAAACGGGCGTGAAGTTGTCCTTATACGTCATACGTCCTTTGCGAAAATCCCGCGTCCTTTGCGGTTAAAAAAGAGGATTTCACCGCAAAGATACACAATTTTAACCTTTGACAGGGTACTACTTCTTCCGTTTCGCCGCACCATCCACTCGGAAAGGCATACCGAAAGCACGGAGAAGTTCCCGGGACTCGTCGTCGCTGCCTCCTTTAATCACAAAGGTAACGTTAAGCCCCTGACTTTTGGAATACTTGTCGGGATTCAATTCGGGAAAGACCAAAAACTCGGTGATACCCAGATTGTAGTTTCCGTTCCCGTCGAAACTTTTGGGACTGACCCCCTGAAAGTCGCGGACACGCGGCAACACGAGGGAAATTAAGCGATCCATGAACTCGTACATCCGGGTCCCGCGGAGCGTGACCATACTGCCGACGTTCATCCCCTCACGTAATTTGAAACTGGCGATGGACTTGCGTGCCTTTGTGATGACAGGCTTCTGACCGGAGATTTGCCCCAGCACATCGGCTGCTTCTTCCATATACTTCTTTTCGCTCAACCCTGTGCCAACGCCCATATTAAGGACGATTTTCTGCAACTTCGGCAGCGACATAACGTTTTCCCTTTGGAACTTCTTTTTCAAATCGGGAACGATGACCTTTTGATATTTTTCCTGTAATCTTGGTGCTGTCATAGAAGAAACCTGTCCTTTAATCTTTTGTTGCGGCGTTGTACGCAATGATTGTGTTGTCAAGACCCGTACTAGTATATCGTAAAGTCCAACCTTGTGAATCCCCCCTGTGAAGGGGGTGTCACGTGTCGGGTGACAAAATTTTGTGGGCAAATTTTGGAGTTCACAGGGGTAGTCCCTTCCGCCTTAAATGGCAGTAACCATTCACGCATTTTTTTGGTTTGGTCTTTCTAATTATTTGGTAAAAGATTATCATGTCGCTCATGGATGCCAAAGACAAACGAATCGCCGAGCTCGAACGACTGCTCAAAGCCGCACTCGAAGAAATCGCTCGACTCAAAGCCGAAATCGCCATCCTCAAAAAACACTCTGGCAACTCCTCCAAACCGCCCTCTTCCGACATCGTTAAACCAAAATCTGGGTATCCAGTTGTCTCCAGTTAAAATGGGGAATTTTCCGAGAGTGTATCATGGAATTAGCGATTTTCTCTTTACAACTTCCGCAAAATTTCTTATACTCCGTTTTCTATCCCCGTAAGGATGCTTTCGTTATGCCCAGTCCCGGTAATTATCGCCCCGATTCCAGCGTCGGAATGAACAAGATTCACGATTTGCCTCTGCCCCACCAGCAACGGCGGACTCGCAATCGACAGTACGCTCCCTGTCC
>Ga0099364_10004494_pt1 | contig 21114 bp, 12 predicted proteins | sample TergutTh196P3_FD_73070 | JGI IMG/M metagenome (GOLD analysis project Ga0099364, IMG submission 73070) | Microcerotermes parvus P3 segment gut microbial communities from Pointe-Noire, Republic of the Congo - Th196 P3 | ecosystem: Host-associated > Arthropoda: Insects > Digestive system > Gut ... | reverse complement strand
AATTTTTATGTCAAGTTCGACTGCTTCTTTTACTCATCCGAGGCTGATTATCAAGGGCGGCATTGTGGAAAATACTGGTACGGGGCGTGCTGTTTCCATCTATTCCGCATTAGTTAACAACATTACCGATGCGATTAAGATTACCGGCGGAACAATAAGAGCAAAAGATGGCGTCGCTATCTATAGCAACGTCGCGAGCGTGATAAATATTTCGCAAGATAACCCTGACGTGCCTACACTTATTACATCAGCAAACAGCGATCCATCTGAAGGCGCTATAGTTTTGATGAATTCTGGAATTGCCACCAATCAGACCGATCAGATATTAACCATTACTGGAGGCACGATAGAAAATACCGGAGCAGGTAATGCAATCTACAATTCAACCGGTGCCATAAACATCTCAGGCGGCACGGTAAGCGCTACCACAGGAATTGCAATTCGCAATGAATTTAATGGCGTTATTACAATTTCAGAAAACGGCGTTGTAAAATCCGGTAATACGAATACGTCAGAGGGCACTATTTCTTTAGCAGGCTCAGGTTCTACGAGTACCAGCCTTTTCATTGGAGACAATGGCGTTGTGTCAAATTACGACAATGGCAACGCTATTTATAACGCTTCATCGGGTGGCGTTGAAATTTCCGGTGGCGAAGTTTTTACCACAAGTCTTGGAATAGCTGTGAGTGTTTCAGCTGTGACTATTAGTAACGTTTCTAACGGTGCGGTCACAATATCTGGCGGAACCGTATGGGGAACGAATGTTATTCATAATACTTCTTCAGGCGTTATCAACATCACTGGCGGCTTAGTAATGGCTTACCTTTGTGCTGTTTCCGCTACCGATCCCTCATCGAACTTGACCATTGGCGGCACAGGCGTTGTTTTGGGCTATAGAAGCGCCGCTATCAGCAATGTTATCAATCACTCGGGCTTCGATGCGCCACAAGACCACGCAGTTGTCATCGCTTGGGATAGCTTCGCCGCCCCAAACACATACAATTTTCGCGAGAGCAATGACCTTGTTTCTGTTCCTGCGGGAGTTGTCTGGTGGGGTTATTCCAACGGCGTTAGCGGTATTTCCTACTCTCACGGCACAAATTCAGGAATTATTGAAATTGATGGTATTACCGTTCATGCCAATATTGATCTCAACGATATGGAAACCACAGCCAGCGCCGGCTGGACATTTGACGGCAATACCAACATTTACACCATTCACGATGGCACAAACGTAACAATCACAGGAACAAGCGCAGACCAAAGGCGCATTGAAGTTGAGGAAAACGCAACGGCAAGCATTATGCTAAATAATGTCTCTATCACGGGGCTTGGCGATAATCAATCACCGTTATTGCTTAACAGCGGCGCAAATGTAAATCTTACAATCGAAGGTGAAAACACTCTTACGGCGGGTGCTAATAGAGCAGGCATACAGGCGCCCGAAGGAACAACGCTTACTATTAACGGAGCGGGAAGTTTGACGGCAACAGGCGGTAACGGCGGCGCTGGTATAGGCGGTGGCAGCGGTATAGACGGTGCAGGAGGAAATATTACTATCAACGGAGGAACCGTATTTGCAACGGGCGGCAGTAATGCCAGAGGAATAGGCAGAGGTAGCGATGCAAGCGCAGAGCAAGGTACCCTTACAATGAACGGCAATGCAATAGTTTTTGCATCAAGCGCCCCCGAAATTTCTACTGACAGCAACGGTATCCTCTTTATTGGCGACAGCGGCAACGTGTACGGCAACGTGGAACTTGAAAATAATTTGGAAATACCCGAAGATTATATCTTAACCGTACCGGAAGGCGCAATTTTGGTTATACCAAACGATATAGAACTCGCAAACAACGGAGTAGTTTTAAATTGCGGCACAATAACAGAAAATGGCTCGTGGAAAGGCAAACAGGCAGTATCATGCGATGCTACGGATACTGATATTATTGATTTGGACATTGAAAATCTGTTGCCGTTTGGTATTGGCTGGACATATGCAAACAGAGTATACACCATTCACAACGGCGCAAACGTCACTATCACGGGAACAGCAACCGACGGAAGACGAATTTCAATTTCAAATAACGCAGAAATTACGCTAAACAATGTTTCCATAACCGGAGTTACATCGGCGCCACTGACGCTAACCGGTAGCGCCACTGTAAACCTAAAAATTAAAGGAGAAAACACACTTTTGGGGAATTCTGTTGGAATAAGTATTGGGACAACAACCACAACGCTTATAATAGATGAAGATGGAACTGGCTCGTTGACTACAAGTGGTGGTACATCAGGAATTTTAGTCGGCGGTACGCTAACTATTAACGGAGGAACGATTACGGCAACAGGAAGAACCGGAACCAACGGAGCAGGGATATCCGTTAATCATTCAAGAACAATAAACATTAACGGCGGAGTAGTTACGGCAACAGGAACTGTCGGCATAGGAAGCTTGAATACAAACAGCGCTAACATTAACATTAACGGTGGAACAGTTACGGCAACAGGAACCAATATGGGCGTTGGAATTGGAGGCTCAGGCTCAAATACAACAATAACAATATCCGGTGGCATAGTAAACGCAATCGGAGGTAGCAATGGTGGCGCCGGAATAGGCAGCAGTGGCGGCTTAGGTTCCGGCACTCGAACCAACAATATCATCATCACCGGTGGACAGGTTACGGCAACAGGCGGCGACAACGCCGCAGGAATAGGTAGCGGAACCAGTAATAGCGGCAATTCTATAAACAACATCATAATAGACGGCGGTTCGGTAATTGCAACCGGCGGCGGAGACAACATAGCAGGAATTGGTGGAGGTAATGCAATTTTTGGCAGTACGAGCATAAATATGAATGGCAACGCCATAGTTTTTGCTTCAGGTAATATACTGCCCATCGGCAACAGAACCGGCGGCATACTCAATAATGAATTCTACGGCGAGAGCGTTACCATAACCGACGATGCAATAATACATCCCGCATATACGCTGACAGTGCCGGATGGAGCCACCTTAACCGTGCCCGAAAACAAAACACTATTTAATGCGGGAACAATAACAATAGAAAGCGGAGGAACGCTGGTAAACAACGGAACTATAAAAACTTGCGGCGTTATTACCGGCACATTGACAGGTAATGCCCCCGAACACGGCGGAGACGGAAATATCATTGATTTGGGCATGCCAACCTCAAATATTCGTTGCGGAGACGGTTGGGGTTTCGTTAATAATACGTACTTCATCCGCAATGGTGCAGATGTAACTATAACAGGACAAAACGCAGTCACGCAAAACATCGTAGTTGCATCGGGCGCAGAAGCAAATATAACGCTAAATGATGTTTCTATCGGTAGTATAACGTACCATGATGCAACCCTTAATCTTACGCTTACGGGAGATAATAATGTTGCATCTATTGCAGGGACAACCCTCACAATAGATGGCGCCGGCAGTTTAACAACATCTGAGGGAATAGGCAGTAATCCCATATCAGTATCCGGCAGTCAAGCCATCACAAACAACATTGACATCACAATCAACAACGGAACCATTACAACACAGAGAATAGGCAGTAACCCAGTAACCTCCACTTCATCTGCTAACATCACAAACAACATCAACATCACAATCAACAACGGAACCATTACAACACAGGGAATAGGCAGTAACCCAGTAACCATCAATCAACCATCTACTAACATCACAAACAACATTGACATCACAATCAACAACGGAACCATTACAACACAGGGAATAGGCAGTAACTCAGTAACCATCAATACATCATTGAATAACATCATTGAAAACAACAACATCATTATCAACGGTGGATTTATAACTATAACAGAAGCCGGCGGCAACGCGGGAATTGGTAGCGGAGGCATCAGTTTCGGCATCACCAACAATTCAAATAATTCTGTAACCATAACAAACGACATCACAATAAACGGAGGAACCATATTAATCAACCATGGCGCTGGCGCCGCAATTGGTAGTGGAATACTTAACAATAGCAACAATCCTAATAATAAAATCATAAACCTCATCAATATCAACGGCGGTATTATAACTGTAACAAGCTCCAACAGTGCTGTTGCCGCAATTGGTAGTGGTCAATTCCGGAGTTCAATTTCGCCTAACAACAATCCATTTTTCGATAACCTCGAAAACAACATCTCAATAAATGGAGGAACGGTAATGGCAATACACGACAATGGAGGAATGATAGGCAGGAGTTCACTTTCCCAGAACGCACAAGGTCCAAATATCCTCAATATGGAAGGTAACGCTATAGTCTTTGCCACAACGGTAAATGCAGTGCAGGGTAACAGAACGGGAGGTATACTTTTTACCGGTAATCCCGGCGTTGGTTCATTTTATGGCTCAAGCTTTACTATAACCGATGACGTGGAAATACCCCATGGATATTTGCTAACCATACCTGCCGAAGCGATTTTGAATATACCCGAAGGAAAAACTCTAACCAACAACGGTACGGTATTTTATTGTGGCGGCGCTATTAACAAAGGAGATAACTCATGGGTAGGTAATGAACCGGAAGTCAGTGAAAATATAATTAACTTGGAAGACGACGACCCGCCCGACGCAGGTTGCGGGTGGACGTACGCAAACGATGTTTATACCGTTACTCACCGCGCAAACGTAATCGTAACAGGCGAAAGCGATAGTAAAAGAATTGTAGTTACCAACGAAGCGCGCATCACACTAAGAGATGTATCAATTACCGCCACTGGTACATCGCCCTTGCATCTCTTAAACAATGCTGATGTAATTATAACGCTTGAGGGAGAAAATACCCTTAGGGGAAGCGCTGGTATACAAACATCGGGTGCAACGCTTATTATAAACGGCGATGGCAGTTTAACGGCTACAGGTGGCAATGTTGGTATTGGCAACGTTGGTAATTATAACAATTCTATTACAAACAACATCACTATCGAAAGTGGAACAATAACAGCAACAGCATTGGGTACCGGCGGCGTAGGCATTGGCGGAGGTTCTGTAACGGGCGTCAACAACCGTATTACCAATAATATTACCATCGCCGGCGGGTCTGTGACAGCAACAGCACCAACATCGAACGGCGTAGGTATAGGAGGAGGGAACGGCTCAAACATCACCAATAATATTACCATCGCCGGCGGGTCTGTGACAGCAACAGCATCAACATCGACCGGCGTAGGTATAGGAGGAGGGAACTTCGCAAACAACAATATTATTATCACCGGCGGGTCTGTTACAGCAAATGGAAATGTTGGTATTGGTAGATCTGGCAGCGCAACCTGGGGTATCTTAAAATTGCAAGGCAACGCTTTAGTTTTTACCAGCAGCATTGGCGCATTTACCGAAACGCAAATGGAAAGCGGGGTAATTGTTTTGAACAACAACATAACTAACATCAACATAACGAACTGGTACGGCAGCAACGAGCTAATCCTGACAGGCGATGTCTCTATTCCTGCAAACTATGCGTTGTTTGTAGACGAAGATAAAACGCTTACCATTCCGCAAGGCGCAACGTTAGATAATAAGGGCTTGGTGGTGTATACGGGCACCATAAAGTACAACGCAACGCATGGCGCAGAATATGGCGATTGGACAGGTAATCTCCCGATGCCGCTTGGGGACATAGATTTGAGCGTTCCCTACCCGGAGCCGCCATTTGGCGTTGGGTGGCGATATTTAAACGGCACATACATCGTTTCGCACGGAGCTAACGTGACCTTTATAGGAACGGGCGAAAACAAAAGAATACTCGTTGGTACAAACGCAGAGGCAAGCATCACTCTAAAAGAAGTAACTTTGGAGAGCCCCGGCGAAAATCTATCTCCGCTCTCTCTTGGCAGCGGCGCTACAATAAACCTAACGCTCGAAGGAGAAAACACCCTTACAGCAGAGAGTAACAGCGCCGGTATACACACATCCAACGCAACGCTTGTGATAGACGGCGCCGGTAGTTTGACGGCTACAGGAGCGGATAGCGGAGCCGGTATAGGCAGTAATGACGACGCAGCGAGTGCAGTTACCAACAATATAACTATCAACGGCGGAATAATTACGGCAATTGGCAATGTTGGTATTGGCAACTCCTCCGACACAGAAGACGCAGGAACATTTGTTATGAACAACGACGTTTTAGTTTTTACTACCAGCGTGAGCGGCTTTGCCGAAAAGCAAACAGAAAGCGGCATCCTCGTCATCAACGCCACTACCCACTGGTATGGCGCTCCCGAATTTTCCATAACCGACGACGTAACAATCCCTGAAAACTTTACCCTTACCGTAAATAAAGACAAAACCTTCACAATCCCCGCAGGCAAAACCCTCACAAACGATGGTACGGTTTTTAACTTTGGAACTCTCAACTACGGTGTTGAAAATGGTTTGGGCATTTGGGAGGGCAACCACCCATTGTCCGACAGGATAAACATGGCAAATAACAGCCCCTACTCAAGCGGCTATGGCTGGACTTTTATCAATGGCGTTTACGCTATTGCAGACGGCGCAAACGTCACCATCACAGGCGTTAACGCAAATCAGCGGCGCATAGAAATTGAGGCGGACGCAAAAGCAGGCATCACGCTCAATGATGCAATCATTGACGGACTTGCTCAGGAACAGTCTCCGCTATTGCTACGTAGCGGCGCTGATTTGATACTCACTCTTGAGGGCGAAAACATTCTGACAGCCGGTTTGGGCAGCGCGGGAGTACAAGTTCCGCAAGGCGCTTCTCTTATTATAAGCGGCTCAGGCGGCTTTTTAACATCAATCGGCGGCACTTTGGGTGCGGGCATTGGCGGCGGCGATAGAGAAAATGGCGGCGATATATCAATAGTTAGCGGCACAGTGACGACGCATGGCGGCGCTAATGGCGCGGGTATAGGCGGCGGCAATGGAGGAGCAGGCGGTAATATATCCATAAGCGGTGGAACGATCGAAGCAAAGGGAAATATTGGCGGCACAGATATAGGAGCCGGCAGGAACGGCGAAGAGGGAACGTTTTCCATGGATGGTAACGCCATAGTGTTTGCGTCGAACATAAGCGACGAAGATGAAAGTAAAAGAACAGGAGGCATTCTATTTGTTGCCGGCATTGAAGATGGCACATTTTACGGCGCTAACATTACCATAACCGATGATGTTACCATACCTGCTTATCATATCCTTACTGTAACCGCCGGAAAAACGCTAACTATTCCGTTAGGAAGAACGCTAACCAACAACGGTACTGTTTTCAATTTCGGCATAATCAACCATGGCTATGAAAACGGCTTTGGCGAATGGAAAGGTAACGCAGCGTTGAACAACATAATAGACCTTACTATTGCCAACCCATCTCAAAGCGGCGCCGGGTGGAAATACAATGGTGGCGCAAACGTTTATACAATTACTGCCGCCAACGGCGAAACAATAATAATTACCGGCAGTTCCGGCAACAGTCTGCGACGTATAGAGGTTGCTGCTCAGGCGGATGTACACATAACGTTAGTCAACGTCTCCATCGAAAACCTCGGCTCTGAGATGTCGCCTTTGTTGCTCAATGAAGATGGCACAAAAGTACACGTTACGCTTGTAGGAGAAAACGTTCTTGCGGCAGGCGACAGACGTGCGGGAATACAAGTGCCTGATGGCGCTATTCTAATCATAAACGGCGGCGGCAGTTTGGATGTAACAGGGGGCGAACTTGCCGCCGGCATTGGCGGAGGACGATTTATTTCGGGTGGCGAAATAACTATAGAAGGAGGGTATATTACGGCAATTGGCGGCGAATTTGCTGCGGGCATTGGCGGAGGCATAGATGGTAACGGCGGCGCAATAGCCATAAATGGCGGCATTGTGACAGCGTATGGTAAAGAAGGTGGCGAAGGAATTGGTGGAGGCAGATCTGGCGCATCAGGAACCTTATCCATGAACGGAAAAGCAATAGTATTCGCCTCAAGCGTAGGCGATACAAGCGAAAAAGAAAACGGTATTCTCTTCAACGGAGACAGCGGCACAGTATACGGCAGCGTTGCCATAGAAGCCGACGCAGAAATACCCGAAAGCTATACGCTAACCGTACCCGCAGGTAGCGTTCTGACTATACCCGCAGGCATAACCATGACTAACAATGGCGTTTTAAGAGATAACGGCATTATCAACATAAACGGCAATTTTGAAGGGAATAAAATTTTGGGTAGTTTTATCGAACACGGCAGTACGGTAGCCGCTACCTACTCTCCGGGACTAACGCTCAGCGTCTTGCAACTTAATGCCGGATATGAATGGACATACCCTGAAACTTTACTAAACGCCGGTAATGGACAGGATTTTCCGGCAATATACATCCGAACAAACAATTTCTATGCTCCGGCTAACGGCTACATTGCCGTCAACATCGCCAAGGCTCCCGGCGCATCATTAACCGTAGTTCCCACCCGTCATAACGTAACCCACAACAGCCTAAACGTAAACATTATTCCTGCGCCGTCCAATGGTCAGTCTGTAGAGTACGCTATAGTTGAAAACATTCCTACTCCTTCGCATATATCTGAATGGCAGAGCAGCGCATCATTTACTTCTCTGAAATCTAACGCTTTGTATTATGTTTTTGCTCGCGCTGCCGAAAACGTCAATTTTTTAGCCGGCGAGATGGTTGTTTCTACTCATCTTTTGACAAATTTTAATTTTGTCACAAGTAGCGAAACGCCTGAACATGTAAACACTATGCGCGCGTGGATGCAAAACGGACGGCTGCATATTAGCGGACTAACAATTGGCGAAACAGTTAGTATATACAACATTGCCGGAATGTTGCTCTATCGCGACGTTGCTGCCGCCGAGCAAATTGACGTTGCACCGCCAACCCGCGCGGGAGCCTATATAGTGCAGTCGGGTGGGAGAGTGGTTAGAGTGGTGAACAATGATATTTGACGCAAAGTCGCGTCGGGAACGTCTAATCTAAAATTGTTCCACATAAAAATCTATATTTTTATTAAAAAATTTTGCAGAATGAAAAAAAAGTATTTCCTTTGCAGTGTTTTAGTACACTGATACACTAATACACTGATACATTAATATTAATACATTAAAATTATATGATACATATTGAAAATGTGAGTTTTAGATACAAGCGACGTCCTTTTCTTTTTGATGGGCTCAGCTTGTCGTTAGACGGCGGTAGTATATACGGACTGCTGGGACTCAACGGCGCAGGGAAAACTACGTTGTTGAAAATTATAATGGGAATGCTTTTTCCCAAGAACGGCGCTTGCCATGTTTCCGGCTACGATTCACAAAATCGAACGCCTGCAATGCTTGCCGACATGTTCATCGTGCCTGAGGAGTTTTACGCTCCCGACATGAGTATAGAGCGCTACGTTGACCTGTATGCGCCATTTTATCCATCGTTTAGGCACGAGCAGTTTAAAGCGTATATGAATGAATTGGAACTGTTCGGTGGCGAGCGCTTCAATTCATTTTCGCTGGGACAAAAGAAAAAAGCGGCGCTTGCGTTTGCGTTGGCTGCAAATACCCGCGTTTTGTTGTTAGACGAGCCTACCAACGGGTTGGACATACCATCGAAAACACAGTTCAGGCGAATGTTGGCATCGGTAGCTGCCGACAATCGCTGTATAGTTATCTCAACACATCAAGTGCGGGATATTGAAAAACTGATAGACAGAGTGGTGGTACTCGATAACGGACAAATAACGCTAAACAGAAGCGTTGAGGAAATTACGACAAAACTTTCGTTTTGCAACGTTCCCGAATTGACCGGCAACGAGTTGTATTCCGAAAGCTGTATTGAAGGCTATCAGACGGTATTGCAAAATACTGACGATGAGCCAACGCATTTAGACCTTGAATTGTTGTTTAACGCCTTGATGAAAAATAGTCGGGCTGTTCAAAATGTTTTTAATCAATCAATTAAATTGTAAATAATTATGAATCAGATATTTTGTTTTAAAAGATATTTATTGCTTGTAAAGCGTCAATGGTACGAAAATGCAAGCGTTTACAAATGGGGAATTGCGCTTATGGCGTTAACCGTCGGCTTTATGTTTTGGGCGACAAGCACATGGAAAGTTGCTAATAATCCCAGATTAGGGCAAACGGAAACTTTTGTCGTCGCATGTCTGTTCTTGTATGTATTTTCTGCATGGTTTTTCGACAGTCTAAGTTCAAAATCAAAAAAAATGTTTTACTTTATGCTTCCAGTTTCGCCATTAGAGCGAGTTACGGTTGCATTTACATACGTAATGGTATTTATGCCGCTATTGATTTTTTCCATATTCACGGTATTTGATTTCGTAGCCGTACATTTGTTTAATCATCTGCACGACGCTTCTAAACATATGCTTTTATACTCGACGGCGGTAACAATTGAAGGCTTAGCCGTTAATCCAATGCCAAGTTTTTTATTTCTACTTTTAAGTTACGTGTCCATTTCTTCCTTTTTTGTTTTAGGTTCGTTAATGTTTGGAAAAAAAGGACCGGTTTTAACCATCGCTTTTCTGATATTTTTACCAATATTATATATACGGCTGCATAGATGGCTAATTGAAATTGGCTTTGAGGTTGAGTCGAAAATAATACTTTGGCAAAACAATATTTTTATATATCTTTTTCCGTTTTGTTGGTTGGCAATGTATTTTGTAATGAAGAAAAAGGAGGCATAGAGATGGAATTTACAAACAAACGCGCGGCTATATATCTGCAAATAGCCGATTATGCTTATGACCATATACTTACGGGAAAATGGAAAGCAGGTGAAAAAATTATTTCGATACGCGAACTTGCCATAGAACTCCAAGTGAGCCCAAACACTGTATTGCGCGCCTACGAGTATCTGCAACAGAAGGATGTGATTGTGAACCGGCGCGGCGTTGGTTATTTTATTGACGAAAAGGCGCCCGAAAAAATTCGCGAAATACGCAAAAAAAGGTTTTTTGAAAACGATTTGCCGGAGTTCGTCAAAAAGGTCAAATTATTGGGAATTGATTTTAAAATGGTGGTAAAGAGATTGAACGAAGTTAATCCGGAAAAATAAATCCTAAAATCAACAGTATCAGTGATAATTTCGAATATGTTAATAAATTTTCTAAAAATGTTGAAAAGACGTGTTAAAAAAATTTGCTCATTTCTCAAAATGATGATACCTTGCGCAAATTTTTAAAGATTATTAATACATTATATATATAGATACAAATGCTTACTTGCACGAATGTTTCAACAGATAATCAGGCAGTTGAGAAACGCCCAGAGCGAACCTTTACTTTCGAAGAAGCCTTCAAAAAATCGCTTGAATACTTCAAAGGAGATGAGTTAGCCGCAAAGGTTTGGGTAAATAAATATGCCTTGAAAGATTCTTATGGAAAAATTTATGAACAGTCGCCAGATGATATGCACTGGCGCATAGCGCGCGAATTAGCGCGTGTTGAAAGAAAATATGCCAACCCTATGAGCGAACAGGAGATGTACGACCTGCTGAAGGACTTCAAATACATTGTTCCTCAGGGTAGTCCGATGACAGGTATAGGCAACAAGTTTCAAATAGCCTCTCTGTCAAACTGCTTTGTTATTGGTAACGAGGGATGTGCCGATTCATACGGCGGAATAATGAAAACAGACCAAGAGCAGGCGCAATTGATGAAAAGAAGAGGCGGCGTGGGACACGACCTTTCGCACATACGTCCGTCTGGCAGTCCGGTACTAAACAGCGCATTGACGTCAACGGGTGTGGTAACGTTTATGGAACGCTACTCAAACACCACGCTTGAAGTGGCGCAAGACGGAAGAAGGGGAGCGCTGATGCTTAGTATTTCCAGTAAACACCCTGACGCCGAAAGCTTTATAGACGCAAAGATGACCCCCGGTAGAATTGTCGGAGCAAACGTGTCGGTAAAAATTGACGATGAGTTTATGAACTCCGTTGTAAACAACGAAAAATATATTGCAAAATATCCTATAAATTCAGATAATCCAACATTCACAAAAGAAGTAGATGCATCAGCTCTGTGGGACAAAATAATACACAATGCTTGGAAATCAGCCGAGCCCGGAATACTCTTTTGGGACACCATAATACGCGAATCATTGCCTGATTGTTACGCCCGCTATGGCTATGGTACGGTTTCTACAAACCCGTGCGGCGAAATACCACTATGTCCATACGATAGCTGTAGACTGCTTGCCATAAATCTGTACGGATACGTTGAAAAACCTTTTACTAAGGATGCGTGGTTTAACTTCGACCTGTTCAAAAAACATGTAACGCTTGCCCAACGTATTATGGACGACATTATCGACCTTGAACTGGAAAAAATTGACGCAATACTTATGAAAATACAATCTGACCCGGAAGATTCTGAAATAAAACGTGTTGAACGCAGACTTTGGGAGCAAATTCGCATCAAAACAGAAGAAGGACGTCGCACCGGAATAGGAATAACAGCCGAAGGCGACATGTTAGCCGCCTTAGGCATCAGATACGGCAGCGACGATGGTATTGATTTTTCGGTTGAAGTACAAAGAACATTAGCCCTTGAAGCCTACAGAGGCTCAGTAAATTTAGCTCGCGAACGAGGCGCATTCACTATTTACGACGCATCACTTGAAAGAGGAAACCCGTTTTTAGAACGATTGAAAAAAGAAGACGAAACACTGCATCGCGAAATGCAAAAATACGGACGACGGAACATAGCCTTGTTAACAATAGCGCCTACAGGCACTACAAGCCTGATGACCCAAACTACATCCGGCATAGAGCCGGCATTTGCGCTGTACTACAAACGTCGCAGAAAAGTAAACCCATCAGATATGGACGTAAAAGTTTCATTTACAGATGAAAATGGAATTTCATACGAAGAATACATGGTATTTCACCACAAATTCCTCGAATGGCTTAAAGCTAATGGCTACAACGTAAAAGAAGTAATGAAATATGACGCCGAAAAAATACAAAAAATAATTGAAAAATCGCCATATCACAAAGCCACTTCAGCAGATGTAGACTGGCTAAACAAGGTACGTATGCAGGGAGAAATGCAAAAATGGGTTGACCACTCAATTAGCGTTACAATCAATTTGCCGGAAGACGTATCAAAGGAAATGGTGGCAAAATTATACATAACTGCTTGGGAGAGCGGATGTAAAGGTATTACGGTATATCGTGAAGGTTCAAGAGAAGGAATATTAGTTTCAGCAAGAAAAGACGCACCGGATACACCGGGGACTCAATCTCCCCGCAAACGCCCGGAATCATTAGATGCCGAAATAATCAGATTCAAAAACAACAACGAAGATTGGATAGCGTTCATTGGCTTGTACGAAGGACGCCCCTACGAAATATTTACCGGTATAACCGATGACGATGTTTTACTTATCCCGAAATCAGTTACAAATGGTAAAATACTCAAAAAAGTAGACGAGCAATGCAAAAAACGCTACGATTTTCTCTACGAAGACCGTTTTGGAAACCCAAACACCGTTGGAGGTTTATCGCACATGTTTGCGCCTGAATTTTGGAACTATGCAAAACTAATTTCCAGCGTATTGCGCTTTGGAATGCCCATACTTGACGTTGTAAATCTGGTTTCATCGCTGCATCTCAACGACGAAAGTATAAATACGTGGAAAAACGGTGTTGAAAGAGCTTTGAAAAAATATATTCCGGACGGAACTAAAGTTACAAAGGGAAATAAATGTCCGGCGTGCGATACCGAAGGCAGTATGCTTTACAGAGAAGGTTGTTTGGCATGTACAAACTGTGGGTTTTCAAAATGTGGATAAAATGCAAAAAAAAATGAAAAATATTAGCATAGTTTTTTTTTTTGAAAAAAATAATCTAACTTTGTCGCGTTATTTATTTTATAAAAATTAGAAAAAAATTAGAAAAAAATGAGCGAATTAAATATACAGCAAAACGCGACTAAGTCTAATGATGAGATAGATATTTTTGAGTTTTGCTCAAGAATATGGCGTACTTTTTCAAAGTTGTTTTCAAAGCTTTGGGCGTTTGCTATGTATCTCATAATCATTACTATCCGCAAAACTTTGTGGATTACGTCGTTTGCCTTACTGGGGATTATTATGGGAGTAGCTTTTAGTGCATTGAAGAAAACGTATTACGTGTCAATGCTTGAGGGAACAAGCGGTGGAGTGGACAACACAGTTGTCATTGACCACATCAACAAACTTGACCAGATGGTTGCAAAACCTGAAGTGTTGGCAAGCTATCTTGGGTTTAGTGTCGAAGAAGCCAAACAAGTGCGTTATGTTAGAGCGTTTTATGGCATAGATGTAAACAGAGATGGAAAACCAGACTTCATCGATGAACATAAAAAATTTAATCCAAGAGATACCACACAACAACGAACACCCTCAGTGTTTTACATCAAAGTGGCGCTCTACGATGAAGACATTATGCCAAAATTGCGCGAAAGTCTACTCAAATACATAAACGACAACGTCTTCATACAAAACCTCTTCGAAATAGACCAGCGGCAAAAACAAGAAATGATTGACCAGTTAGAGAAAGAACTTGCCAAGTTGGACACTATACATTTGATAGCGCTGAATCAAAGAGCGAGTATCGAAGTAGGACAGAGAGTGTTTGTTATGGGCAGCGAGCCCGAAATTAGATTATTCTATCAAGACATCCTTGATTTGTACAATCGAAAGCAGTCCATGCAAAGGAGCCGTGAGATATCAGACAGACCTGTAATAATTGTTCAAGATTTTACGCCGTCTCAATTTATTGAAAAAGGCTTAATGTACTATGTAATTCGTTTTGGAATTGTAATGGCAATATTTGGGTTCTTTTGCTCATTAGCATGGCAATACCGCAAAACAATCTGGAAGCTTATAATCGAAGACCAAACATAAAAAAAACATGGAAAGACGTAATTTTTTGAAAACAACATTAGCAGGAGCTGCTGCTATAGGAACAAGCTCGTTTGCTGCCGGAAAAGGATTAGGCGACATACTTGGAGAAAAAGCTCCCAGCAATAAAATAAAAATGGCGCTTATGGGATGTCGCGCTATGGGATGGAGTAATCTGCAATCATTTTTACGACACCCCGAAGTTGAATGTGTTTCGTTATGCGACATAGACGATGAATGGCTTAACAGAAGGGCAACAGAGGTTGAAAGCCAGTCGGGTAAAAAACCGCCTCAGTTAGTAAAAGACTGGCGAAGAGTAATAGACAACAAGGACGTTGACGTAGTAATTGTTGGCACCCCAGACCACTGGCATTGTCTTCAAACTATTTCAGCCTGTGAAGCCGGAAAAGACGTATACGTTGAAAAGCCGCTCGCAAACTCAATCGAAGAGTGTAACCTTATGGTTAAAGCTGCCAGAAAATACAACAGAATAGTGCAGGTTGGACAATGGCAACGCAGCGACCCACACTGGGACGAGGCGGCAGCTTACATACAAAACGGCAACATAGGCAAAGTGCGCACAGTAAAAGTTTGGGCTTATCAAACCAGCAAATACACGTTGCCCGTGCTGCCCGATTCAGCGCCTCCACCGGGCGTCGACTACAATATGTGGCTGGGACCTGCGCCACTACGTGCTTACAATGAAAATAGATTTCATTATAATTTCAGATTCTTTTGGGATTATGCCGGCGGATTGATGGCAGATTGGGGCGTTCATCTACTCGACTACGCGCTGAAGGCAATGAACGTTGGACTGCCGTCCTACGTTTTTGGCGCCGGCGGGAGCTATGCATATCCAAACGATTCAATGGAAACACCCGACACGTTGATGGCAACGTACAAATATCCTGATTTTAATATTATATGGGACCACGCTTGCGGAATTGGAAACGGATTATTTGACCGTGCGGAAGGGCTTGCGTTCTACGGCGAAAATGGAACATTAATACTTACGCGAGCTGGATGGGAAGTGCGCGCAGAAAACACTAATCGTGGACGCAATTTTCCGTACTGCTTCCCCTGCGACCCCGCACCAACACCGGCAACTCCACGTATGCAAGCAAAACCATGGGTAAATGGCGTTGGAGGCGGACTGAACAGGCATACAACAAACCATTTAGAATGTATAAAAAGCAGAAAACTGCCTAATTGCGATGTGGCAATAGGAGCCGAAGTTGCAAACCTTTGCCATCTTGCAAATATTTCATCCCGATTGGGCGTTGCGCTTCAATGGAATAACAAAACAAATTCGTTTGTAGGAAATAGAGACGCCAACAGACTTATTAAGCCGGTGTATCGCGCTCCATGGAAATTGCCGAAAGTATGACAGTAACGACTATACAAGAAACCCAAGAAGCAATAGTTGAAGAATTTGAAGTATTCAACGACTGGTTAGACCGCTACGAATACCTTATAGAATTGAGTAACGACCTTGAGCCGTTAGACGCTAAATTCAAGACTAACGAATATCTTATACAGGGATGCCAGTCGCGTGTGTGGCTAAGTGCAGAAATGAAAGCCGGCAAGGTAGTGTATAGCGCAGAAACGGATGCAATAATTACTAAAGGAATAATTTCGTTGCTGATTAGAGTGTTGTCGGATAGAGAACCGGATGAAATATTAAACACAGACTTGTTTTTCATCGAAAAAATAGGCTTGAAACAAAATTTATCTCCAACACGCTCAAACGGACTTCTGTCTATGGTAAAGCAAATGAAGCTCTACGCGTTAGCATTCAAATCTAAAATTCAAAAATGAACGAATTTTTGCACATAGAAACGCAAATAGTAGAGGTCTTAAAAACTGTATATGACCCCGAAATACCCGTAAATGTTTACGACCTTGGACTAATCTACGATGTTCTCGTTGAAGATGACAACTCGGTAATTATTACAATGACGCTCACAGCACCCAACTGTCCTCTTGCCGACGTTATCTTGAACGATGTAAAAAAAAGCGTAGAATCAATTGACACCGTGCAAAACGTTAGTATTAATTTGGTTTTCGACCCGCCGTGGTCAAAAGATTTGATGACAGAAGAGGCGATGTTAGAACTGGGTTTTTTATAAATTATAAATTTAGAACAAATGCAAAAGTTAATTTTTGCCACCGGCAACAAAAATAAATTTGAAGAAATCAAAGCTTTACTGCCCGAAACGCTTCAAATATTAAGTTTCGACGACATTAATTTTTCAGAAGAAATTCCCGAAACCGAAAACACTATTGAGGGTAACGCCTTGTTGAAGGCGCGACATATTCATAAACGGTACAATTTGCCGTGTTTTGCTGATGATACAGGTTTGGAAGTAGAAGCGTTGAATGGCGCACCGGGAGTTATATCATCGCATTATGCCGGTATAGAAGGCGCTTCAGAAGTACGGGCTAAAGCCAACATGAACAAACTACTTGACGAACTTGCCGGAAAAAACAACCGTAAAGCGCGATTTCGTACGGTAATTGCATACATAGACAACAACAACAACGAACACTTTTTTGAAGGCATTGTTCAAGGAACTATCACCGGAACGCCTTCCGGCGTCGAAGGCTTCGGTTACGACCCGGTGTTCATGCCCGATGGTTACCGCGTGACTTTTGCGCAAATGTCGCTATCAGAAAAAAATGAAGTGAGTCACAGGGCAAGAGCGTTTATGAAATTTGCAAAACAGTTTTATTGAAATACTCTAACGTAGTCAATATGATACTCTAACGGCAATTTAGTAAGGTCTACGCCACGCTGCGCCCCCCAAGCGCCGCCGTATGCAAAATTCAAAATCAGATAAAACGGATGTTCAAAGGGCCACGATTCCCAGCCTGTACCGTCATTTTCGACCGTAAAAACTTTTTTATCGTTGACAAACCAATCAATACGGTCTTCAAACCATTCAACCGCATATACGTTGAACTCTTTGTCGGGATTTGGCAACGTTATCGATGTGCCGCGTCCGTTGTTTCTTGTGTGGTTAAAGCCATAGGTATGCACGAAGAAATGTATTTTGTCAGGCTCATAGCCTACAAACTCCATGATGTCTATTTCTCCGCTTCTGGGCCATCCGCCATAAGTGTTTGTTGTCGGCATCATCCATATTGCGGGCCAAGTGCCGAGCGCTGATGGTACTTTTGCACGAACTTCAACACGTCCGTACAGCCAATCGGCTTTTCCTCTGGTACGGATACTTGCAGAAGTTATGGGGCGTATTTCCCCGTCAATAACCGCAGAATCGTTGAGAGCCGTGATAACCAAAACCCCGTTCCGCTGTTCAACATTTTCGTTCCGCTCAACGGTATAATACTGCATTTCGCGATTACGAACGTAACCTCTTTCGTAGCTCCATTTTTCGGGGTCGGGTAAACCTTCGCCGTCAAATTCATCGTTCCAAACAAGTTGGGTAAAATGCCCTGAACCGCCCGGATAGGGAGCAATTTGCCGTGAAGAACTGCATGACACAACCAATACAGTTGTGATACAAAAATAAAATAATCTATTCATTGGATATAAAATTTATAAAGTTTAATTAGTTTAAAAAATATTGCAAAGCTAAGTATTTTTTTGCAACATTCACATGTTTTTTTTTGCATACGATATTTTTTTTTGGATACAAAGACGAATACGATATCCTGTTGATTAACGGAAAAATAAATTCAGCTAAAAAATTAAAAATTCCTGAAAATCAATACTTTTCCGGCGTTAATTTTTATTTCAAACGCATCGCCGGTAGATTCGTTTAGAGTTCCCTGCCACCACTTTTTTAAATTTTGTTTTGTTAGCGGATATTTTAGTCCTGCGGACGTTATGAGAGTTTCAGGATTCATACTGAAAATTGATACCTGCTGTCCTGCAAAACTCTCAAAATTAGCTGATTCAAGAATAGGAACGAATGTTCCATAGTTAGTAACAAGCTGAATTTTTGCCATTTCTGCATAGTCTGCAGTTAATGAAATATTTCCTAAACTATGGTCTTCGCGTTTTCCGGTAGCGCCAACTATTGTTATTTCTCTCCAGTGTTTTTTGATACAATGGTTTACGGCTTTGGTTAAATCGTTAAACTCATCGTTTACGTCTTGATGCATACGATTGAAGTATTTACGTTGTAAATCTAACGACAAACTGTCTAAATCGCCTATAATGCACTCAGGTTCAATACCATATTCAATCGCTGCCGCTGCCGCTCCATCGCAGCAAACCACACGTTCAGCTTCGAGCAACAATTTTTTCGGAATTGGATGCACTGGAAGCTCTCCATCAGCCAATATAACAGTTTTATAGTCGCTGATTAATGGTATTTTCAAGTTCATATTTTTCATTTTTTCCATCTAATCCATCCTGCAATTGATAGCGCTCCATACACTACGAACAATGCCGCTGTTGGATAAAGCTCATTGTTGAAATACAAAATCGACGAAAAAAAATTTACAAAAATCCATACAATCCAATGTTCCAATATTTTTTTCGCAAGCATCCATGTAGCAACTATACTCAACGCTGTTATCAACGCTTCGGAGTATGGCATTGGGTTTGCTACGTCGATGTATTTGTTCAGTATTAATCCAATTCCTGTCCACAGCACAAATGAAATGCATGCCAACGTTATTCCTGTTCGCATGTTCAGGCGTGTTACGGGGCGATTGCCTTCGTTTGCATTTTTCGCAAATTGCCAACAATACATACCATACACGCTTATAACGGTATAGTAGGCGTACAGAGCAGACAAGGCATACAGGGCGGACTGAAAAAACACTAACACATACACGAGCGAACTCACAAATCCTACTATCCACATGCTGCTACGCTGTTTTATTTCGAGATAAATGTACAACAGCGCGCTCGCTACTCCGAAAAGTTCTAACCAGTCGCTCATTCAGCAGAGAAATTGATTATCCATTGCTGCAACCAGTCTAAATCAAGATTTCGACCTTTAAATACAATTTCCTTTTTGTCGTTCAGTACGTACATAATTGGTACAATTCCTGTATTGTAAAGCGAAGTCCATGCGTTGTCATAAATAATCCATGCGTTTAACCATCCACTGTCGAACATGCCGTGCTGATTTTTGAAGTCAACCCATCTTGGTTTTGCTTCCCAATTTGTTTGAACAGTAATCACTTTCAACCCGTTGTCTTTAGTTGCTTCGTAGAGTTCCCACAGGCTTTGTATCACGTCTCTGCATCCTCCGCAATTTACATCCCAAAACAATACAATCAGAAATTTGCTTTCGATGTATGTTCTAAAATCGTCTATTATATACCCTGCGTGCAAATCGCTTTTTATTTCATCGTCAATTTCAGCAGCTTTGAAGTGTTCGGGCGGAAACACCAATAACTGAGCTAATGGAGGCGCAATTTTTCCCACCAAGGTATATCTCACTTTTTCTGCTTCATCAATAATTTCGTCAAGATTTGTAGCCCATTCGGCATAAGGTGCATACCAATTGTCTAATATGTGCACAAAATAGTTGTCGCGCGCGGCTAAACCTTCATCGGTAACAAAATGATTGTACGTTGTGACAAGCATAAATCGAAATATTTCACTGTTTTCAAGCGCTTTGCTCAACAATCTGTCTATTTCTACGTTCACGGTATCGGGCGGATGATTTTGCGAAAACCATCTTAAATACTCTTTCAATTTGCCTTCATACATGGGTGTACGCAACAATCCGTGGTCAAAAATATCAAAATTTGAAAAAAAGTTGGCGCGATACCACTTGTATACATACCCGTGGTCGGTAATTGCGCCGCTTTCATCTCGCGGATGGTCGGGTATGTCCAACGGTATTAGCGCTTTAAGAAATCTGCTAACAAACAGTCCTTCGTTTTCACTAACTAATCTGTTCAACAGTTCGATACGTTCCTGCGATGACGCTTGAAAACGCGCATGAATAGCGTATCTTTCAGTATCGTCAACTGCATTTTGAAACTCTTCAATCAATTGACTTTGTGCTCTTTGACGCTGAATATCGTTTAGAAAAAACTCATAAAAAACTTCATTGTCGGGAGACGAAATAAACTTTACGCCATTGACAAAATCGGCAGTATCTACTTCTATTCCGAATTGTTGATGGTCGCCTATCAAAACCTGAAATAATTTTCTTTGGTCGTTAACAATCCAATAAAGCCCGCTGGGCAACACTCTGTTGCCTCTAAACACCCCTTTACCATCTTTCATTATTATA
>Ga0099364_10004493_pt1 | contig 21114 bp, 17 predicted proteins | sample TergutTh196P3_FD_73070 | JGI IMG/M metagenome (GOLD analysis project Ga0099364, IMG submission 73070) | Microcerotermes parvus P3 segment gut microbial communities from Pointe-Noire, Republic of the Congo - Th196 P3 | ecosystem: Host-associated > Arthropoda: Insects > Digestive system > Gut ... | reverse complement strand
TGTTCTTTCTAGCAAGCAACAGAAATACTGTCAGCACCCCCGCTCCCTTCGGTCGCTGGACACCCAATCGCTTCGCGATTGGGTGCCGGTTAACATAAACGTTAGGCGCTCAACATAATTCCGGCGTATGTTGAGCAGAAAGAGTACGTCGGAACATTGCAAAGGACAAAGGAGAATTCTTATATTTCAGTGCAGCTTTGAATTAAACAACCAACCAATGAGCGCCTTCACAATAGGCTCTCTATCCGTTCCTGCCTTCTCAGGCCTAGGGAAACACATTAACAAGCGAAGCTCCGCTTGCTTGGTTGGGCAAGGGCCAATTCCGCCTGGTCAGTACTACATCTTTGATCGCCAAGGAGGTGGGCGCCTTGGGTGGCTCAGGGACTTATTCAGTGACCACAGTGACTGGTTTGCTCTCTATGCGATCGACGAAAAAATAGATGATGAAACTTTTTGCAACAATTTAGCGCGAGGGCGTTTTCGTCTTCACCCAAAAGGACCATGCGGCATTAGCGAAGGCTGCATCACTATCGAAAAACTCGTCGATTTTCATCACATTCGCGCAATACTTAAAAGCGTATCACCATCTGCTGTGCCAGGTAGTGATTTGAGAGCTTACGGCAAGGTAGTTGTAAAATGAGAAAGGTCTTATACACTTTTTCTCTGGCTTTATGGGTGCTTGTCGGGACGATATTGATGAGCCGCTGGTGGTACAAAAATCCAGACTACTTTCCACATTTTTCAGAGTCATTCTGGCGCTATCTCGATCAAGTATTCGGAGTAGCAAACGTTGATGATGCACGGAATGTTGAGTTTTTTGTTGTCATCGTCGCTTCTTTCTTGACTGTAGCGGCGATAACTACGGTTACTGTTGTGATTGTTGGTTATGTGAAGCGAAGGCGCTAACCTGCAGAAGTTTCAACTTGATCTGACAGCAGATCGGTACTCGGCCCCGCAGTTGCATCCCACTCCGGCAAGCGAAGGCGGTATACTTTGCGGGTCGTGCGTTCGGTTGAACGTGAGTTCGGTTTCGCCAAGCGTCCTAACAACATGTTCAACCCCGCTCGCTTCGCTCGCTGGACACCCAATCGCTTCGCGCTTGGGTGCCGGTTAACATAAACGTTAGGCTGAGAAAAACCTACTCGGAGGCAATGACTATGGGTTCCAAAACAGAATGGTATTTAGAGTGCGCAAAGGACGCTGTAAAATTCGTCATGTCAAAAATGACGATCGGTAGTGCAAATAAATTTGGTGATGTCGTCAAAAGCAGAGGTAAGTCGATCTTCTGTGTTATCGGTCACTCAATCGAATTCTCACGTTTGGGCAATAAACAAATGGAAGAGAGACTACGTATCATCTCGGTAGTTGCGCAAAAGGATGGTTGTGGCAATTGCGGTGAACAGGCCATTATTGCATTCGTCTACTTGATGGACAACAAAGGAGACGTGCGTCCAATCGAGCTGTTTAAGTTTACGAATAAGGATCATAACTATGTAGTCATTGGCCGTCTACGGGGTAGCGTAATCGAGACACCTGCCACCTGGGGACCCGAAGCAATTATCTGTGACCCATGGAAGGAGGCAGCGTATCATGCGCGAGAGCTTAGCACGCACTGGCCTGAGTCGATCCCGGCAGTTATCTGTTCACTTTGGTGAGTACCTCTTGGATTTTGGGTCTGAATATGCGATATGTATAACTTTGCGCTCAAACCGGACAGCCCCGCCTGCGGCGGATCTGCCGTTTAGCTTTGAACGTTAGCCCGAATAAATCATGTTGTTAAGTCAGATTTCCGAGTATTGAGCCGATGCCAAAGTGTACCTCAAACGAGATTCGATTTGGTCGCCTTGGAAGGCGTCAAATTTTTGCTAATTTTGATGGTGGAGACATCAGTGCCGAAGGCGGTGTGATGTTGTTGCGCCAAGTGGATCGCAAGACAGGGCTGAAAATCATCTAGCGGGTCTCCTTTTGCCGCCTTTGGCTGCGGCGGGTTAAAGTGAGCTTGCACAAAAACCTCTTTAACCAAAGGAGACCCAAGATGAAATTCTGCGGCATAGACCTACATTCGAACAATAGTGTGGTGAGCGTGATTGATGAGGCGGATCGCAAGGTTGCGGAAAGACGCCTTCCCAACGAGTTGTCGCGTATTGTTTCCTTCCTGGCGCCTTGGCAAAGCGAGCTTGCAGGGGTGGTGGTCGAATCAACCTACAACTGGTACTGGCTCGTCGATGGCTTGCAGGAGGCGGGCTTCAAAGTTTCTCTGGCGCATACGACCGCCATCAAAAAGTATGACGGTCTCAAGCACAGTGGGGACGAGACCGATGCGCGCCATCTGGCCCACCTTTTGAGGCTTGGCATCCTGCCGACAGGCACCATTTTGCCGCCAGCACATCGCGCGGTGCGGGATTTAGCCCGCAAGCGCATGCAGCTTGTCCGCAGCCGCACGACCCACATCCTGTCGGTCGAAAACATCACGGCGCGTCAGCTTGGTGGTATGCGTCGTCTGCATACCGTCTTTTCGTGCAGTTTGATTTGTGTTCATCATTGGCATTCGCAACCCTCTTGCAATGGGCGCCGATATTTTTCTGAACAAGCACACGGGAAGGTAGCAGGCTAGAATCTGGCTTCGGTGATCCAAGCCGATTCTTTTTTTGCGGACCCGGCAGGATTGAAATAGTTGCTGGAAAGGTGCGTGGTTGTGCGGTTTTTGTTTTATAAATTTTTGATATGCCCCCAAAAATACCCCCGGATATTCGCTGCTACTCTCTTTTATGTTTGGATGTCATTGACTGCGAAGTTGGGAACGCGGGTGCTTGGAACTGACGCAACGCCTAGCTTCCGTTAAAGGGGCGGGACGTGTATAAATCTTGCCATTTTATATACATGTTTTGGCGAAGTATATAGAAAATCAGCGATTCATGCGCTCACCCCGGCGGCATTTTGCCGGACTCTGCCTGTAACTTCCGAGCAAAATCATCCTGAGCTTGCGGTATGTCCGCGATTGTGACGGCAGTATTTGTGCGATTGTTCTCATGTTAATACTCGATAAAGTATGATACCTAAAAAAGTATGGTATCCTTATGAGTATGGTCAACAAAGGCGATACGTCTCATCAACGGCTGGCAACGCTGAGACTCCTTCTCATATGGGAGGGGCGCTTGAATCGTGGTCGGCTAATGGAACTCTTTGATTTGGGCACCAACTGGGCTAGTGTCTGGATTCGTGAATTCCGCGAACAGCATCCTGACTGGCTTACGTGGGATACCAAAACTCGCAGCTTCCATGCAACACCCTCTGCATACAAAGCCTGGCGCACATCTGATTCGCGCCGGTTAGCCGATGTATCCCTTGCTCAATACCTTGCGCTCGTTGGACTGCCCTACGCTGCAACCAAGGCCATGCCAGAACAAGGCGCCCTCTTGGCTGCATTCCCAGACCTTTCGACACCATCACCGCAGCACTTTGCTGTTCTGTCGGAGGCGATTCGCCTGGGTCGCACTGTTCAATTGATCTACCGATCCATGCAGAATCCAAAGCCGCATCAGCGTGTTATCTCACCCCATAGTCTGATTCGAGCCGGACGCCGTTGGCATGTGCGTGCATTTTGCGATACCCGGCAAAACTTTCGGGACTTTGCGCTTGGTCGAATCGCCGACTCGAAAATGCTGGCAATCCCATCTTCCAGAAGTGAACAGGACGACGAAGCCTGGATGGCTCACGTGCGCGTCCGGTTGATTGCGCATCCAGACCTGACGGCTGAACAAGAATCGCTAATCCGATTCGAATATTTTGACAATACATCTGCACGGGTAGAAACCTGCAGGGGAGCGCTGGTGAGCTACTTTATTCAAGACGTACGCGCAGCAACCGACATCAAGAAACAGCGCCCACCAGACTACCAGTTAGCGATAGCGAATCTCGAGGAGGTGAAGCCTTGGTTGTTCGAAATATGAGAGTCGCAACACGGAAAACGAGCACAACGGCGGAAACGCTGCTGTTTGAGCGTTTGCCTGATCGCCTCTTTGCGCCGCTCTCCTCTGCCAATCGGCACCGGTATTGGTCTCTGCTTTGCTATCTACATGAGAAGCGCTTTGGTCCCGATGCGCCCCTGCCACCCAGCAAAGGTTTCTCGGTGCGAGAGATCGTTGAGGATATCGAAGACAAGCTGCATCTCCAGGACATATGGGAAACCGAAGAAGGTTGTACGCCTGAAACACCTATCAATATTCGCGCCAATCAGGTGTTCAAACGCCTTGAAGAAGCTGGCTGGTTTCGGTTGGAGAAGTTCGGCGTCGAGAAACGCGTTTCCATGCGGCCGACGGTCAACCAATTCTTGGTGGTATTGGTGTCGTTCGCCGAAACCGGGCCGATATTTCTGTCGGGAAAGATCCGATCTATTGATCTCAACATCCAGCAGGTCATCGAAGGCAAAGCAGAAGGCGATACGCTGAGCGAAACGGCCGAACAGGCGCGCCATCTCCTTGAACACGTCCGCAATACCGGCACAAACATCCGGGACATCATGGAGGCTTTGAGCGCCGAGACTACGACGGCAACGTACGTTCGGCGGTTCTTCAGCGACTACATTGAGCAGGTGTTCATTGGTGACTACCGGGAACTGCGCACCAAAGAACACCCGCTTTCACGCCGCCAGCAAATCATTCGTGCTGTAGAAGAAGTGTCTTCATCGGATGCTCATCGAGAACGCCTGATTACCTGGTACGAAACAAAACGCTGTACCGGAGACCGCCGCAAGGCTGAAATGCTCTTCGAGAAAGATATCCATCGCCTTCTCGAACTCAACAGGATCGACGAATACCTCGATCGTCTCGATGAAGAGATTCGTCGTGCAAACCGGCGTGCGCTCACCTATCTCGACTATCGGTTGCGCTCGTTACGGCCAGTGGATCATTTGGTGAAGCTCGCTATCGCTACAGCCCTTGAGGGGAAGCTACCAGAGCTGAGCGATCCCTTCCCGCCCGGTGACATGATCAGTGGAGAACGGCTTGCCGCGCCGCGCAAGACCATTGAGCGTGCGCCACCGTCGAGCTTGCGGCGCGAACGTCCCTCCGAGGCTCAGATCGCCCGGTCCCGCCTCATGCTTCGCGCCCGGGAGGCGCGAAGCATCACGCCGCCCAAGCTCGCGGAATTTGTATCTGGCCGTCTTGCTTGCGCCGATCAGGTGAGTAGCGACAAACTCGCGCTGACCACCATTGCTGACGTTCGAGCCTATCAGGCTTTGGCAGGGCTTGGTTTGGCTATGAGTTCCGGCAGTCGGCGACTGCAACTTTCGGCCACCGCCATGGTGAAGGGGTTTCGTGTAAGCCTGGCGGAAACCACTGAACCGGAAGGGGCACCCATTGCGGGGCGCTCTTTCACCATTGAGCGGCGTAAGACGTCGGTGGAGAAAGCTCGATGAGCCAATACTGGGAATCTCTGGCATCCCGGACGGACGGCCAGCATACAAGCGAAGAACTCGAAATGGCTGCGTATCGGCTCGCAGTTGAACAGGTGCTCTACTATACGGACCGTCACAGCCGTACGGCATACTGGATGATCGAGCGTTACGAACGGGAATTCCGACAAGCCCTGGCACCTCTTGGCATCGATATTCAGGTAAACCGCCAATTGCGTTACGCCTATGCCTTACCTAGGCATACCAAGGCTGGTGTAGCGTCCATCGCGCAGACGGTGTTTGCGTTGGTTTTGCGTGGCATCTATGACGAATCAGCGAGCATCGGTCAATTGACGGATGACGGCGAGGTGGTTTGCGACCTCGTAGAGCTGGACGAGAAGCATCGCCTGATGTCTGGTAGGGATCTGCCGACCAAAGGAAAGCTCGATGCCTTGATGGAGACCATGAAACGCTGGGGCATTGCACGTAAGTCGGAAGAAAAAGGCCTGGATGAGAGCGACGACATGATGGGCCAGCCCTACGCAGTGGTTATTCGGCCAGCTATTGCTGATGTGTTGGGCGAAGCCGTTCTGAGCCGCCTGGCGCAGTTCAAGACCACTGCTCCAGTAGAGGGCAGTGACCCCGAAGAGACCCGAGAATCAGAGGCTCCCGAACCCATTGAGGAAGAAGGAGTGAGCCAGGAATGAAGTACCTCGAACAAATCAGGTTAGTGCAGTTCTTCCTCTACGAGCAGCAGAGCGTACGACTAGGTGAGATCACCGGCATTTTCGGCCCGAATGCCAGTGGCAAGAGTTCCCTGCTTGATGCGGTTCAGATCGCCATGTTTGGCGCCAACAGCCGCTTGGTCGCCCTCAACGCGCAAGCCGATGAACAGGCGAGAACCCGCTCATTGCGCGCATACTGTCTCGGGCAGTACGGTGAGAGTCCTGAGCAGCGAGTGCGAGACAACGCGACGACTTACATCACTCTGATCTGGCGAGACACTGAAACGAATGCCCCGCTGTCGATGGGTGTTTGTTTGTATGTCTCTGCAGACCGTGATGGGCACGATGTGCTTGGACGTTACATTTTGCCCGACATTGAATTGTCGATGGGTGACCATCTTGAGGTCGTTGATGGCAAAGAGCGACCACGAGCCTGGGCAACTTTTCACCACCAGTTGATTGAGCACTCCAGAGTATCTGGCCAGGATCCACTCCACACAGATGCCGATCGCTATATCCGAGCCGCCTTGCTGGTCTTGCGTGGCAGTAGCAACTCTCCGGTGCCGGACGCTTTTACACGTGCTTTTCGTTTTGCCTTACGCATGCGCTTCGATAAGACAGTGGATCAAATAGTGCGCAACGATGTACTGGAGGCTCGACCGACAGACATCAGGAAGTTCAAGGAAATCACTGAGTCTTTCCGACGTTTGGCGGAAATGGTTACGCAGGTGGAAGAAAAGATTGCTGATGGAGAAAGAGGTTGTGTCGAATATGACAAGGCAGCGGATGAGTCTCGGCGTGCCGTGACCTGGAATGCGATCTCAAAGATGGCCGAGGCTGAGCACGCCAGCGAGATGCACGAGCGGGCTCATGATGCTACGGAAAAGGCCGAGGAGGCCCTGAAAGCCTGTGAGGATAAGAAAACCAGCTTGGATAGCGAGGTTAACGAAGCCAAAACGACAGCCGAGCGGACGCGGACTCAGCGGGAAGCACATGCGGCTCACAAAGATTACGGTGCGCTTCAGACTGAGATTCAAACGGCAGAGCTTCGGGCGCAGGCAAAGCACACTGATCTTATTAATCACATCGCGCTAGTGCGGCGAGTGCTCAATAAAGCCGCTGACTCCGCTTTCCTAAAAACGCAATCATCCGAACTTCTGGAGGTCTCAAGTGCCCTGGATCGACTGTTGGGTTCTCCGACTGAAAAGACAGCAAACCGGGCGGAAGTCTTGGTTGTACTGCGATTAGCCCTCAAGAAAGTGGTAGACGCATTCAACGCGTTGTTTAACCAGGGCGGCGAACTCCAGCGTCAGCTTGATGAGGCCCGGAAGGAGGAGCGCCAGGCTAAAGAGAATCTGGAGCGCGTTCGGACAGGCCGCTCTCCTCTGTCGCCCAATGTTCAGCGCCTGCTCACTGAATTGGCTGATCACGGTGTCCAGGCGACACCGGTATGTGATTTGGTGCGTATCCTTAATCCGGACTGGCAGCCGGTCATTGAGGCGTACTTGGGGCGCAACATGGAGGCATTGCTGGTTTCGGCTGACCAGGAAAAGGAAGCCTTCCGCATCTACCGCAGTCTTACAGGACCGCGAGCCGTTTATGGCGCAAAGATCGCCATGGAGAGTCGCCAAAGCATCGGCAAGCGGTTCGAGCAGGGAACGGTTGCGGAACTGATTGATGGTAACGATCCAGCGGCTGTTGAATACCTACGGCGGCAGTTCGGCGATTTGCGCTGTGCCTCAAGTGACAGTGAGGCGCTTGCCGGACTGCGCACCCTCACCAGGGACGGAATGCTGGTGTCCGGTGGCGAGATCGAGCGCTTGCGACCCGTTGTACCAACTGATTTCCGGATTGGCGTGGGCAGTTCCAGCCACCGCAACACTATTCAGGAGGATTTGAATCGTGTGCAGAAGAAGATTCAGGATCTGGAGCGCAAGGATGAAGCACTGCGGCGCCTAGTCGGGGAGCTGCAACAGGTAGCTCACGAAGACTCTGTAGTGAGTCACGTGAATGAAACATGGCGTGAGATGGATGAAGCCCAGCATGAAGTGATCAGCAAAACCGAGCAACTCAAGGGGGCAGCAGATGAGGACTACGTTCGTCTGGGGCTGGAAGAGTCGGCGGCGTCGAAGCGTGCGGAAGAAGCTGAGGTGCGCCTTCGGCAAGTATTAATTGAGACTGGAGCCGCCAAGGCCAAGCGGGATGAGTGCGAAAAGCTGGAAGCGGCTGCAAAGAGTGTTATGGAAACTGCGCACTCTGCGGCCACTCAAGCGCAGCAGCATCCTGAGTTTGACAAGGACATGGAAGCTCGCCAGTGGGAGAAGCTCCTCGTCGAGCATGGGAGCGCGTTCCAGGCGATGATGCAGTATGCGGACAGGCAGCGGGAATCCTGCCGCAGTCGCATGGAGACTGCTATCCGAAACGGCACTAGGGAATTGGGCAGCTTTCTGGAGAAATACCGGGAGCATCCACCCCAAGACATTGCTGCTGACTGGCGCAAGGCCCGAGCATGGCTGAAAGAACTGATCGATCAGTTAAACAAAACCGAACTTGCGCCGTACAAGGCAGAAATGGATGATGCCTACCGCATCTCGCAGGAGACCTTCCGCAACGACGTGGCGATTGCGCTCAACAACCACCTCGATTGGCTCAGTGAGACTATGGATCGGTTGAACGCCGTGCTGCGTGAATGTCCGGCCTTTTCGAACGGCGAGCGCTATCGGTTCCAGCGCAAAATCCGACCGCAGTTGGAATCTCTGCTCAAATTTGTGAAGAACGTCGCAGCCCACGGCCCATCTGAAGATCTGTTCGGCGGCCCCGGTGAGTTGCCCGAGGAATTCCGGAAATTGCTTGAGGACAAAACCGCACCTGGCGCTTCGGGCGTGCGAAGTCCTCTGGATGACTACCGTGAGTTCTTCGAGTTTGACATCGAGATTTTGCGTGAGGATCCGCTGACCAAAGCACCGCAGGTCGTCGGTCACCTCAGCAAGCGCCTGGGCCCGGGTTCGGGCGGGGAACACCGTGCGCCACTCTATGTGATTGCAGGCGCGGCGTTGGCATCCGCCTATCGCCTCGACCGCGGCAACAGAGATGGCCTGCGGCTGATACTGCTCGACGAAGCCTTCAACAAGATGGATCCGACGAACATCATTGCCACGATGCGCTATCTTGAAGAACTGGGCCTTCAAGTGTTCATGGCAAGTCCGGGAGAGAACTTGGGAATTCTGACGGCATTCCTGAACCGCTACTACGACATCCTGCGCGATATAGACAACAATGCGATCATGATTGAGGGACGGGAAATTTCCCAAGAAACCCGGGATTTGTTCCGCGAGGATCTGCCCGAGTTCAACCCTGGGCTGATTGATCAGGAACTCGCGGCAATGCGTCGCAGTACATTGCCTCCCCAGGATACTGGAGTAGTTTGACGCGATGGATGCGCGCGCCCGTCAGTTGCTCGAAAAACTCCTTCGTGATGGCGACAAGGCCGATGCAGGCGTCCGTTCACGGGCACCGGCGCTTACTCAGTCGAACCTTGAGCCCTACCGTCGCGAGAGATCTTTGCAGGCAAAGGAGTCTTTCGAAACCACCATGCAGGCTGCACAGAGCGAGGGTGCCGTCTGTTTGAGTTGGGATAGCCCGCAAGAAGGCAACGGCTTTATCGAGCGGGTGAATCTCGTCGATTCGAGGGCGCTGGCCGCATTTCTCGGGCAAAAACTTCTGGACGACGTTCTGTCCGAAGCCGCATCGCAGTTTGCGCCGCACATGAAATGTTTCCCGGTACTCGATGACGTGTTACGGCGTTGGGCACAGTTACGCACGGTTCGGTCACTGAAACCAGCATCAGTGCAAGACTGGTTAGATGCGATAAAGGTCATCGATTCAGCTCGAGAAACAACCGTCTCGAACGCCATCTCCGTTCCGATCCGAGAGGTAAGCTCCCGGCTTTTCAAGGACAGCAAGCGCATTGAAAAGCTGGTTGCGCCAGCGGATGTGCTCCTGTGCGGTAGTGTCGAGGCAAAACCCCGTGAACCTGTTGCCGTATGGGAAGAGTTGGGCCTCTACCGCGAAGAGCGTCCTGTACTGCTTGCAGGTAACGTAATTGTCGCTCGGGAACGGGTAACGGCTTATCTCGACACGCCATATGTGGGGTTGCCTGCTGTCACAGTGCAGGGGCTGGGAAGTATTCCGCATCAGGTAATGACGATCGAGAACATGACGACGTTCCATAGCGAAGCGAAGCGCCGGTGCAACGAAAAGGTGCTGCTCATCTACACTGCTGGTATGCCTTCGCCGGCCTGGCGGTCGATGTACATCCGCCTACTACTGAAACTGCCCGAAACAACACCAGTTTTCCACTGGGGCGACGTAGACGAGGGCGGTTTCCGAATCGCCGCGACACTCGCCCGAGAGGCACAAACAGTCGGCCATAAGCTACAGCCCTGGAAAATGCATCCAGATAACGTTCCAGATGATGTTCGCCGCAAAACAACACCCTACGTTCTGGAACGCATTCGATACTTTGCTGCGGCAGCCGGATGGGCGGAGTTAGGCGATGCTGTCGCTGAAGCAGGGTTTACGGTGGAGCAGGAAGGAGTGGGGTGATACTGCTCAAACTATGTACGTGCATAACGGTAGGTGCCTTTAATCTCCCGAGCCAAGTACTGCCCTCGGGAGGTTGCGCGTTCCATGCCTTCAAAAACATGAAGAGGCACATCGAAATAATCGTAAATACCACCATTCTTGAACTCAACTCTGAGAACCAGGCTATGCGGGTTATGAGCAAATCTGGCAATGTTTGAAGACTCTGGTGTATTGATCCAGTTCCAGTCCATAATTGGTTTACCTCTGGTGTTGGGTTGGGTCGATAATGGTATCTGTCTTTTTGCCATCACGCTTATGTAAGTAGTTTGGATTTTGGAGCCGCCATTGGCGAACTACCACAGCGTAATCAGAGGGATCTCGGCACTGTACCCAGCTACCCGGCCCGTCGTAACCGTCATCAAAACCGTCTTTCTTGCTTAATCGTTCAGCGACTTTCGGATCCACACTGTCTGGACGCTGGTTTTGTGGTGGCGGTGAAATCAAGGTACGGATAGGCAAGCTCACCGCTTCACCAACAATCACGGCTTCACCAGTTCGCAATACGGGGAGCATCTCAAAAAGTCCCTTCAAGTTGTCAGATGCTGCACTCGTAATATGCCCTCTATCCGTGTCATTTGCGAGGCGCATGACAAACAGCGTTCCACACTGCGAAAGGATGGTTGAGTCAATCTCGGAAGGGCGCTGACTGACAATCATCATCCCCACGCCGTACTTTCGCCCCTCCTTCGCAATTCGCCTTACAGCTACCGCAGCAGATCCCGTATTGTCTTTGGATAGATAGGCATGTGCTTCTTCCAGCACCAAAAACAGGGGACGCTCTCTGCCGCCTTCCGGGAGATTTCTTGCCCAGAATATTGCGTCATAAAGAATACGCAGGAGAGCGCCAATCAGATCATTCAACACTGAAAACGGTATGCCTGAGAGGTCGAGGATCGCAATTGGCTTTGATCCTCCAATCCACATTTCGAGCAAGGAATCCAAATCTTTCTTCACTTGGCCATTAATATCTGGCCTCCAGTCTCCAGGGTTGAACAAAAATGCAAGACGAGGGTCTTTTAATCGGGACGCCAATCCGGCGAGTTGCTGGCGCATCCCTATAGGATTTTTCCCCAGTTCTACCCGTTCTTCCTTGGGGCCGCTTGTTTTGATCGTTCGGTAAAGGGGAGGAGTGACAGACATTGCATCACCCAGTTGCAAAGGCTGGTTATCAGGCCCCAAGACATAGGCTGCTTCTACCTCATCTTGCGACGCCCCAGGTTTTGGAATAACTGTTTCATGGTCTCGCTTGTACAGGTCAAACCACAGTTTGTGCAGGCAAAAGGGAACAGGTGAGTCAACAGTGACGCTAGAAGTATCTATGCCATCCCTTGGCTGGATTTGGAGACTTTCTCTCTTAAGTTCGATGAGTTTGTCCGAAACTGCTGCGTATTGCCTTTCATCGCTGAACAGGCCAAGCGTTAGGCCAATCAGTTCTTGAAAGCTAAGAGCCCAATAAGGTATGACGAGTTCTCGTGCCGAATCAGACGATTGTACCCCCACCCGAAACACGTCGGCTCGATCTGCCAACGCTCTGGCATACTCTCCATGTATGTCGAGCACAACGATGCGCGCTGACGGGTAGCGTTGCGGATTTGATAGTGCAATCAATAGCCCTGCGACAGTCGTCGACTTTCCGGAACCTGTGGTGCCAACGATGGCGCAGTGTCGTGTCACGAGCTTGTTGATGTTAACCAAAGAAGGAATCGATTCGGCGCTTGCCAGGTGCCCTATAGACACAAATTCTTGAGGATCAGCGGATCCGTAGATTGCAAGAAGATCGGCTTCAGTCACAATGTGGACACGATCCTCAATCGTTGGGTGCTGAGAAATTCCGCGCTCAAAACGTCCTCCACGTTGCCCTTCGCCAACCATTTGCACTTTTATCCAACGATTTCCGTAGGCTTGTTGTTCTTGATCGCGTTCGGGTGCAGCGCCAGCCCCCACTTGTGAAACAACACCGTATAGGTCGACAAAACCTAATGGGATACGGACAAAACTGCCTACCTGCCCAATACGGTAACCCTCACCATGCACAAAACTAAGCCCTGTTACGGTGTCGTTGCTCAGCTCGACTGTGATGGTCGATCCGAGAACATCCTGAACCGTGCCGATGAAGGTTGGATCACGTTGCATTCGTAGTCCCCTGTTCATCGTCTGTGCGAGACAACTGTTGCGCTAGGAATTTTCCAAAGTACTTAAAATCTCCAAGACGGAATTGACAATTTTCTGGCGATCCTGAGGCACTTTCCGAAGAATCCGCCTTTGTAACACTGACCCCATGCAGAGGATGTTCAATTTGTCCATCGATTCGCCAATCTTTTTCAACTGTCCCTAGAACAGCTCCATTAGCAGCTAATAGGCTCAAATTTGGATGGATTTTCGCTTTCGATAAGATTTCGACATACTTGGAACGAGTGCTGTAAAGCAATCCGAAGCAAATTGCGTTGGGATTGCTTCTAAGACCATGCAGTATGACTTCATTCAGGTGCTGATCAGCAAAAGAGTAACCGCATGTGACTAACACTGTCTGTCCCTTCATAAGGAACATTCTCAGCCTGTCGAGCATTGCCAGATAGGGCATACGCCGACTCTGGTTATACTTGAGATGTGATGGATAAATCATTTGTCGGTCATTGGAAGATGGCCCTTCTTGCCGAACGACTTCATCATTTGAAGTGCGCCACCAATTTACCGAGCCATGAATTTTCCAAAGACGGCTCCATCTCGGCGGAAGTAAGTCGTTCTCCATTGATGTAAGATCAAAAAAAGCCCGCTTTGCGCCAACAAAACCATCAAAATATGGAATCTTGTGTGCTTCCAATGCCTGTTCAACCAATAAATCGTAATTTGTGGTGAACACTTCAATTGGATGAGCCCGATGGATTCCTCCGATCCAAGTTGCAAGTTGATGGTAAGGCGTATCAGATTCCGGCAGATCGGCGTTAACTTTCGTGGTAATGATGTTGCAGATAGCAATATCCAAGTTAGACAAGGCAGTTTTGTCGAACCCATCTATACTGCCACCAAGCGCTACCTCATATAGTGCCCTTATATGACTAAGTATTTCTTCTACCGTGGGGCCGCTTCCGTTGAAGCGTTGTATTATTTTCTGATAGTTGCTGCTGTGCTCTGTTGATTTTTCCAACTCGCCATGAACCGCCTCGGTGAGTCCCCGAATGTCTGGAATCAGCGGCTTTGTTTCTGTACCGTCAGATACACGTACAGATACGGGACATCCCGCACCGAGCAGGAACGCAATGCGCATCTTGTCTGGTGTAAGTGCTTGCTGAAGAAGTGTCGATTGCCGATAGGGACAGTGTAATGATGTACTCATATATTTTCCAGCGCCTTCGTGGTTGTCACAGAGTTTGATTCAAGAGCTGGTAGCTCAAGCCCTTCGATTTCCTGCAATGACCTGCCTGCAATCCCTTGCAGATCTCCGTACATCCCCACCGTTGCCGTCATCACACGCTCAATCTGCTCCCCGCGCTTGGCCCACTGCTTCATGATGACTTTGCGTTCCTTGTCCAAGTCTTCCTGCATCGAAGAAAACGCTTCGACGATGGCTTCCACCCGCTGACGGAAACGCGGGCCGGTGAGGTACTGGTACACCATTTCGGTCTTGGTCTGCTGCCCCTCTGAAACAACCCGCGCCATGTAGACCTGTTGCAGTGTGTGGCGGAGCACGGTTGCAATCGGCAGCGCGGCGCGCGGGCCAGTGACCCATACGCCATCGATTACATTGAAGGATTCGACACCTTTGGGTAAGGTTTGGCTGACCAGCACGGAAACTTCGGCCTTGGCATTGCGCTGGTCTTCGCGGAGTTTGACAAGCCACCCGTCGCTCCAGTTTTTGGTGCGCTTGGATTCCCAGAGGATAGTGCCGCAGGGTTGCCCACTTAAACTTGCCACATGCTGGAGTACATCGCCGCCAAATTCACCCTTGGGTACAGGGTCAATGGTGTCCAAGGGGAACTTGGCGCGTAGCAGGCTTTCAAGTTCAAGTTCCTGCACTTCGCCTTGCAGTTGTTGGGAACCCTGTTCGGCCTTCTGCTTCAACTCTTCAATTTTTTGCTGCATGGAAGCGATTGTTTGGTCTTTTTCCATTACCTTCAGCTTCAAACTCTCTTCAGCCTCGCGCCTCGCATGGGCGCGAACTTCCGTCAAGCCGTCCTGTACGCGCTTCTCGACGGTCAGTTCAAGCTCACGTTTTGCATCGTCTAGTTCCCGCTGCTTCTTTATCAGTTCGGCTTGAGCATTCTGTGCTTCTGCAAGCTTTTCATCGCGAGCCTTCAAGACTTCCTGAATATCTGCGAGTTCCTGAGTTTTGCTTTGCAGTTCCGTTGCCACGGCGAGCTTCGCCTTCTTTGATTCTTCTGCAACTATTCTCGCATGCTCTGTTTTGAGTTGTGCTGCGACTTGCTCGGTGATTTGCTGGTCAATAGTCCGTCTGGATTCCGTCAGTTGTTTCTCTTTGTCACGTACGGACTGTTCGCGTTTCGCGATCTCCTCATCCTTTTGCGACAATTTGGCCTCAAACTGTTGCTTGGATGCTGCAAGCAGTGGTGCCGCCAAGGATTCCGTAAGCGGAATTTCTGTCTTGCACTTAGGACAAGTGATGGTTGGTTCGGTCATGTAAGCTCCGACTTCTTGCCAAGACCAGCTTTGTTGGTAAGGATCACACTGTGCGAAAACAGGTCTTAAAAGAAGAAAGGTAAAGACTCAGTTTAATGCGGATTCAAGTCGGCATGTGAATTGACTAGCGTCGAATCCAGTGGCTCCACGAGACCGTCCGCCGCTTGGCGTGTGAAAAACCAAAATCAGTCTGGGAAGCAGCGGCAAGGCTCAAGATCGGCAAGACAGTCCAGTACGCTGCTCTTCAGACGGCCAACCCCTGACAGGAAAGGCAAAACCATGCTCCGTTCAGGCAAAAAACTCCGGTTCACACGCGGCGAGGTTGATGAGTTCCGAAGAATCGGCATCGACGCCGCCGGTGTCAAAATGCAGGCCGATTGGGAAGCAGCTGTCACTCAATGGGCGAACGTGCTTGAGGCAGAACGACCGGATTTGCTGGAGAAGATTGCCCGTGGCTTGACTCGGATGAAGGGGCAGAAACCCGATCAAAACCCATCATGACCGGGGTGTTGCACGGGGTTTTTTCCTGCACTTTATCGCGCACAGCAATGGGTTTGCCTAAATACGCACTGGTTATAACCGTTCTCCCGTGACCCAAATCTGCCGAAATTTTCTCCCGTGCGCGGCGATCACTTTCCCGATCGACCAGCTTGCCTCCAGCCACCGGCGGTTTTTGTCCCGTCATCGCCTCATATTCTTCAGCCGCTCCCTGATGCCGCAGCCCATGAGGCGTTACGCCGAGCGCGGCGCGGGTGATGCCGAACCGCTCCATCACGTACCGTAACCGGCGCAATGCTTGATCCAGATCGAGGCGCGGATCACCTACGCTATCCTTGGCTCCCATGGCAACCCTGCGCGCGTAGTCGATGGCCGCTTCACGCCGGGGACTGTCAATCGGGATCATGCGCTCGCGCCCTCCCTTCGTCCCCCGGTGCGTGTCCAGATAGAACGCGATACCGTTATCGGGGCGTTTTGCCCGTGCTGCCGAAATCACGTCGACGTGCGGACGGAGCATCAAGGATTCCTTGAACCGCAAATGGAATGCCCGCATGAGTTTTAACGATGCGGCAGCGCGCACGTCATAGGCTTCTACTTCCCGGATCACTTCATCGAATTCCACGCCCTGTGCCCGCCAGGATTTATCGATACTGCTTGCGAGAGTGCGTTTGTAGAGATTCGGGTCGTCAAAATATCTTCCAATGGCCTTCACCATCTTCGCCTTGCCGATCCAGCCCACGAACGTCTTCATGAAACTGAAGTAGGTCTGAATCGTTGCCGGACTCATCCGGCCCGCTTTCGCCTCGGCCTGCCAGTACTGGGTGACGGTGACGACATGCCGTTCACCAAAAGAACGCGGATCGAGTTTGAAGTGCCAGGGAGGTTGGCGCAGGAAGTCGAATAACCAGAAGCAAAAGCGCCCCCGTTCGGCCATCGTCTTGTGGCTTACCCCCTTGTTCTTGCTGCTGTGCCGCCAGTTGTGCTCTTGCACAATGAGGCGCAGCACCTCAAAGCAACGCTTAGGGTTCAGGGGTATGTCTTCCAGCCTGGGTGTCTCATAAGTGCGTGCGGTTCCCCGGCTTTTGCATGGCCGTGGCGGGGATGGATCGCGGGATTTGTGGTGCTGTTTCATTGGTTGCTCCTCAATGCGTGGTTAAAAATCAGTTCGTTCGTTGCCAGTGTTTTGCCGCAAGCGGCGCGGATGTTCGTAAAAGTGATCGCCAACCAGCACCACGCCTTGCGTGATGTGGCACCCGCCTTGCGGCAAGCCAGCTTCTCAACGGAAGCTGAGGCAGTCCCGGAGGTGTCATCTCCGGCGCGGTGCTACTTCAGGGCACCGCAATCAAAAATCGTGTTTTCCCCCCGGCTCGTCTGGCTGCACCCGTTCCGCAACGGATACGCGAGGCCGTTTCTCTCAAGCCGTGCCGCCCTATAGACGACACGGCTGACCGAAGTCAGTAATGGAATGGGGGAAGACGGACGCCGCCTCAAGGGCACGTCATACATGGCTCAAAGGCACACAGCGGAGAAAATGCCCCGAGGCGCGAAAGGCGCTTCAAGGCATTGGTAGGCAGGCAACCCCCTGACATGGGGAATTGCCGCACCGGGCAGATGACCTCAAAGGGTCAAACGACATCGGCACATCAGGTGCGCCGGAACTCCGGTTTCATGGTCAGGCCCCGAAACCGTGCCCGGAAGGAACACGCCTTCGGGTATAAAAAGTGCCGATTAGATCGACATTTGTCGAAAAGACCTGGGTTTCCCCAAGCCTTGACAGGGCTTTCGTCTACCTCTGGCTCCGAGTGGAAATTGCCGCCGTAAAAAATTATGGGCGTGCGCCCACAAAATTGATGAAAAAACGGGAGGCAAGAACCAAACGGATGAACAGAAACAGGACAGCCATGCGCAGGGGAAACCCCTGCTGACAATGCTCTGCTTCTATCCCTCAGGCTGGCCTCAGAGGGCACAGCAACTCTCAGCCCCGAAGGGCGACCGGCTCCAAAGAGACGGAATTTTTTAAAGGCGGGTAACGACCGCAACACCGGTTGAAAACCGGGCTTCATAGTTGACGTTCTACAATGAAGGCTTGAGGGCGCGATGCCCTCGGAAAGCACCTCCAGTTGATACCTGACGGCCAACCCAGTCAATAGTTCATCAAAAAATATTCGTTATGGGATGGCATGGAACGAATGGCTTGTTTAAACCTGTGTGTTTTTTGCACAACCCTCTTCTCAGCAGTTATTAAGCGCTACTTAATAACTGCTGAGAAGAGGGTTGCCAGGACAGTTCTTTTTTGAGTCACCTCGCCATCAATGGCGAGGATTGCGTTCGACCCGTGTTCAAGTCACCGGCAAATCATCAGCCCATTTTTGTCGGTCTCAACTCCACTATATCTGCGCCCTTCTTCAGCCGGTCGAGATAGTCTGCCCACTGTTGCATCATCACCCTCCGTTCCTTCAGAAACTTGGTGCGGTTATAAGCAGTGCCCAGAGTATCCGCTACGGCATGCGCTAACTGATGCTCGATTACCTCGCGCGGAAAATGCAGTTCTTCCGCCAACAGCGTGCGAGCCATTGCCCGAAACCCGTGCCCGGTCATCTCTTTGCCTGTGTCGTATCCGATGCGCCGTAAAGCGACATTGATCGCCCCGCCACTCATCGGCTTTTCATGGTCGCGCGCACCCGGAAAAACGTATACGCCATGTCCCGTGAGTTGGTGCAGGTCACGCAGGATTTCCACAGCCTGCTTTGCTAGTGGAACAAGGTGTTCAGTTTTCGTCTTGCTTACTGTGTAGCGCCATTCGGCGCGTTCAAGGTCGATTTCCGTCCATTTGGCCGTTCTCAGTTCTCCGATGCGGGCAAACAGCAGGGGAGCGAGGAGGAGCGCCGCGCGGACGGTGTAGGTTCCCTTGAAAGCGTCCATTGCAAGCAGCAGTTTTCTGGCTTCGGCTGGTGTCGTGACTGCCGCATAATTCCCTCTTTCCGGTGAGGCCAGCACCCCGCGAAGGTCTTGACAGGGATCTCGTTCCGCTCGTCCTGTTGCGATGGCGTAGCACATTACCTGAGATATCGCGCCTTTCGCCCGGAAAGTGGTTTCACTGTACCCGCGTTGCTCGATTCTTCTGAGAACGTTGTTCAGTACGACCGGAGGGCTTATCTCCGATACCGGTTTTTTACCAATCCACGGGAACACATCGCGTTCGAGTCGTGCGATGACTTTCTTTGCGTGTTCCTCGCTCTTGCCGACTTTCCACGTTGCATGCCATTCGCGCGCCACCGCTTCGAAGCTGTTTGTACTTGCGGCGAAAATGGCGGCTTTTTGCGCCTTTTTCACTTCGCCAGGGTCTATCCCATTGGCGAGCAATTTGCGAGCTTCATCGCGTCTGTCCCGGGCGTCTTTGAGAGAAACATCCGGATAGACGCCAAGTGATAGCTGTTTTTCCTTCCCGCCGAAACGGTACTTCATTCGCCACCATTTCCCCCCGGAAGGGGAAACAAACAAAAAAAGCCCCCTTTCATCTGAAAGCTTGTATGGCTTTTCAGCAGGTTTTGCCGTGCGAATCCGTACATCTGTCAAAGGCATGGTGTCACCTCCTTGATCTTGGCGGGCTTTGAGGAAGGCTTGAAGTTCTTGATTTCCGTGGCAGTCAGCGTCATTGGGGGGAACTCCTTTTTCGAGGAGTTGAGTTACCCCCAATATTGCCACCAGTTCCCCCCGGATTGCAACAGACTTCCTGAGACGGTAGTGGACAAAAAAAGCCAAAAACCCTTACGGCGTTTGACTTTTTTGGGCTTCATGAAACGTCATGAGATGATGAAATGGTGCCCCCGGCAGGATTTGAACCCGCGACCTTCGGTTTACAAAACCGCTGCTCTACCGACTGAGCTACAAGGGCATGGCGCTGCAATGTCAACATCGACGCACGCGGCGCGGATTGTAGCCGAAGTTGCGCGCCGCGTTCAGCCGGACGTGAGTCACTAACCGGCAATTTTCATGTTTTCGATCAGAATCGAACCACAATGCTTGGCTCCCCTTGCCAGGGCGTCGTTGCCGACGGCGACAATGCCGCGAAACATGTCGCGCAGATTGCCCGCAATGGTGATTTCCTGCACCGGGTGCTTGATCTTTCCTTTTTCCACCCAGAAACCCGCCGCGCCACGCGAGTAATCGCCAGTGACGTAGTTGATGCCGTGCCCAAGCAGTTCGGTGACGAGTAACCCCTTGTCCATCTTGCGCAGCAGCGCGTCGAGATCGTCTTCACCGGCCTTGACCCGCAGGTTGTGCGAGCCGCCCGCGTTGCCCGTGGTCTGAAGACCGAGCTTGCGGGCGGAATACGTGGAGAGAAAATAGCCCTGCAATACGCCGTCGATCACCACTTCACGATCATGAGTGGCAACCCCGTCACCATCGAACCAGGTCGCGCCGAAGGCTTTCTTGAGGTGAGGACGCTCACTGATGTGAATGACGGGCGAAAACACCTGCTGACCGAGGGTATCCAGCAGAAAACTCGAACGGCGGTAAAGCGCACCGCCGCTTGTGGCTTGCACGAAATTGCCGATGAGTCCCACCGCAAGCGGCGCTTCAAAGATGACCGGAGCCTGACGGGTACGGATTTTCTTTGCGCCAAAACGGGCCAACGCCCGCTCACCGGCAATGCGGCCAATGTCTTCGACGGAAAGAAGCTCGGAAGCGTCGCGGCGGGTGTCGTGCCAGTATTCCCGCTGCATGGCCTCGCCTTCGCCCGCGATGACCGCGCACGACAGTCCGTGCCGAGTGCTGGCAAAACCTTCCATGAAACCGTGACTGTTGGCGGAAACGAAATGCGATTGATGGGTTGAGACGTTCGCACCCTCGGAATTGCAGATCGACTTGTCGACCGCGAAGGCGGCTTCCTCGCACCGCTGCGCCAGGGCAATGGCGTCATCGACTTCGATATTCCAGGGATAAAACAGGTCGAGATCGGGACACTCACGCGCCATCGACGCCTTGTCGGCAAGCCCGGCGCAGGGGTCGGGGGCAGTGAAACGGGCAATCGAGAGCGCCGCGTCTACCGCAGAACGAAGCGCAGCACGAGAAAAATCGGATGTGCTTGCCTGTCCGCGCCGTTGCCCCAGGTACACCGTGATCTCGACTCCCTTGTCGCGGTTGTATTCGATGGTGTCGACGGCGCCCATGCGCACGGAAACCGACTGGCCGAAACCCTCCGATATATCCAGTTCG
>Ga0099364_10004492_pt1 | contig 21115 bp, 19 predicted proteins | sample TergutTh196P3_FD_73070 | JGI IMG/M metagenome (GOLD analysis project Ga0099364, IMG submission 73070) | Microcerotermes parvus P3 segment gut microbial communities from Pointe-Noire, Republic of the Congo - Th196 P3 | ecosystem: Host-associated > Arthropoda: Insects > Digestive system > Gut ... | reverse complement strand
CACGGGAAACACGGTGTACAAGGCCGCTTTTTATAAGCCATTCCAGAGCAATTTCATAGGTCTTAGCGCTGCTGCCTTTTTGAACTTCCGAGTAGACAAACTTTTTATTTTCTTTAGCCAACTGATACGGAATTGAATTCCAAATCTGATTTGTTTTTTGAATATCTGTTTTTGGAATGTGTTTTGAGAAATCTTCCTCGTAAGCTTGTAAAATTTGTTTTTGAACATCCCGCGCTGCGGCAAAATCTTTATTTTCCATATACTTTAGTATGGCTTCCGGCATTCCGCCAATGTAAAAATACATTCGTAAAAAAGATATAAATTTATCTTTGAATACTTTTATCATCTGCCAATCACGGTTTTCCAGTAATTTACAGAGCTGCTGTTCGCCTATGGCATTCAGAAATTCTAAAAAGCTCATGGGATAGAGTTTCATAAACTCAACCTTGCCCACAGGAAATGATACGCCTTCGTGCAGGAACACTCCAAGGAGGCTGCCTGCGGCGATAATGTCATATTGCGGTATATTTTCGTTAAAATATTTAAGAGATGTAAGGGCATCCGGGCAAGCCTGTATTTCGTCAAAGATAATCAAAGTTTCGCCGGGAACAATCTTTTGGCGTACTTCAATTTCAAGGCCTGTCATAAGGCGCTCTGTATCCATATCACCGGAAAACAATTCTGCCATGCGTTCATTTTTCTCGAACCGGATGTAGGCTGTATTCTTGTAGTGCAGGCGGCCAAACTCCCTCATAAGCCAGGTTTTTCCAACCTGACGTACCCCTTGGATAATCAAAGGCTTATGGTCAGGCTTATTTTTCCAGTTTAAGAGGCTGTTTATCGCTGTTCTTTCCATTTTTTATTCCCTTCTATTGACATAATAATGTTTCCCTATAAAAAATGCAAGAATGACAGATTATTCCGTATAAAAAATAGAAATTTTGCCGATTTTTCCCTATAAAAATATGAATTATTGTCAGTTTTTCCCTATAAAAAATGGGGATTTGTTTTTAAATTCCAATAACGCGGAGACGCTACCTCTCAAGCGACAAAAGAATTGGTGGCGACAAAGCGGATTATCGTACCTTTGGTGGGCATAACTTAGACAGCGACTCGCAAAGGCCTTATTTTTTTTAGCACTGGCGCTATAGAATACTCTGCCTTTTTTAGGTCATAGGCATTCTGAAGATTAAGCCAAAAATCCGGACTGTTTCCGAACAATCTGCCAAGACGCAGCGCCATATCAGGCGAAACCGCCTGACGCTCGTTTACCAAACGATTAACAGTCATACGGCTAACATTTAGGTATTCAGCCAGCTTGCCTTCTGATATCTTGATTTCAGGCAAAATATCTTCCCTTAAAATCTCTCCCGGATGAACTGCTCTCATGACATTGTTGTAACATAAGGCGTTACAGATGTCAAATTTTCTTTGTCTATAGCCCACGACAAATGCATGAAAGAAAATTTACCACGAACCTCACAAACCACACGAACCCGATGTATCATAATTCAGCCTAGTTTTTAGAGTATTTAATTAATTAGAGCACTATTTTTTTGTTTCATTCATTGCTTTTACTAGAGAAGCAATAATCTTCTGATCTCTTTTATTTAGCTTAAGGATATTGCGATTAAGTTTACTTACTTCAAAAGGAATAGATAGAGTTGGAGTTACCGGGAAACATACATTTTTAAGCGGCCACCGGCATAGACAGGGAATTTAAGTTTTCCTTTTGGGTTCCTTTTTTTGTAATTTATCAAGGCTTCTTACTTGATCTAAGATGTATCCCTGAAAATAACCGTTTAACCGTTGGAATATACCTATAAGCTCTTCCAGCTTTACATCCGGCGGTTCGGAAATAAACATATCGCCTTGCCCTGTTAACAGCCAGTTCTTATTGGCACTGTATATCTTACAGACGGAATCAAGGAATGAGTCCTTTATTTTTCTGTTTCCTGTTTCTATTAAGGTATAATGGCTGGTGCTTATAAAGACGCTTTTGGCGAAAAGTTTTTGGGACAGGTTCAGAGTTTGCCTGATAGTCTTTAATCGTTCATTTACCAGCATTACACATAAATTAACATAAAAATCACAAAAAAACAAGTTTTACTATTAAATTCCAAATTCCTGGTCTAGCCGCAAGCACTTCTGAATTTTCTGAAGCACAAATACGCGCATTTCCGGTGATAAACAGCGGAACATCTCAAGCAGTTTTTTTTCATCATCATCTTTTGGTTTTGTTGTCTGGTTAAACATTTTTCCTTCACCGTTACGCAGCCAGGATTCGCTGACGCCGTAAATAAGGGAAATCAGTTTTATATTTTGCTCTGTAAGGGTGTTTTCTCCCGTTTCAACTTGGGAATATCCGCTTTGAGCCATACCAATCTTCGCTGCAAACTCCGATTGGTTTATTTTCAGCGTTTTTCTTATTTCTTTTAGACGGTTGTTTGTCATTACCGGATTGACCATACTCCTCAAACTATAAATCATCGGTTCGGGGTAGTTGCATGGACGGTCTGAAATCTGTATTTCCCTTTAAACTCATGGATAACTCTTCCAAAATTTGACATTTTAAGTCCGCAAAACATATCTAGGATAATATTAGAACAGCAATAAAAAATCAAGGTTTTTATCCGTAAATGATAAAACCACTAGACAATTATCGTTTAATAATATATGATATTGTTAAATGTTACACCAAGATAGAATGGAATATCAGGAAAAGGAACTGTTGGAAGGATACAGGAAGCTTGGGCAGGAATCGAAGCGCTGTATTATGGAAACCGTTATGACGGTAGTTATGGCTGAATCCGCTGTTAAAAGGCAATATGGCCTGCCTTTAGAAAACAATCTGCTGCAAGAAACCCTGTTATCTTCTGACAGAAATGATGATTCGGAAAGATATTTATACAATATATTGAAGAAAAAATGAGGTTTAAAATGAAAAAGGCATTAAAAACTTACGGAGTTATGTTAAGCATGGCAATTTTCACCTTGGTGGCTGTATTTATGTTCATATTTGCAGCCTGTGAAAGCCCTGATGAACTCACAGTCGTCACATCTGTTGCTATCAGCATAAGCGCTCCGGTGAATGGCGGAACGCCGGTTACGACTGCTTCTACTACCGACATCGGCTATACCTTAGGCGCGGTGTCGTGGTTGCCAGCCGATAACCCGTTCCTTGGCGGTAAGGTGTATATCGCTTTGCTCACGCTGACAGCTGATAGCGGTTACACCTTTACCGGGCTTAATTCCGTTACAATAAACGGGCAAACTACGGCAGTGTTAAACAATACCGGTACGAGTGTCAGGTTGTCATATACCTTTCCGGCAACGGATACCAGAAAGGTCATCACGGGCATAGCAATCAAAACGCAGCCTACTAAACTGATCTACACGCATGGCGAGGCGCTTGACCTATCAGGGCTTGTGGTAACGCTGACTTATGCTGATACCACAACAGAAGATGTGACTGCTGCCAGCTTCGCAGCCAGGAATATAACGGCGACCCCTTCGCGAAATGCAAATTTGGTTTATGTAACACATAATGGCCAGCCAGTTACGATAACTTATGGCAACTTGCCGCCGTTGACTACAAGTAATTTAACCGTCAATAAAGCCCTCAGTGTTTGGATCTCCCTCAATCCAATCAACGTAACCTACATAACAACGTTGCAACTATCTGACTTGACCCTTCCAAATGGTTATGAGTGGAACGCTCCCAGCACTTCCCTTAATGCGGGTAACGGACAAATATTTGAGGCAATTTACACCCAAAGTGCAAACCATAATCCCGTAAACGACAGTATAACGGTGAATGTTGCCAAAGCTGCCGGCGCAACAGTCAATGCTCCGGTATTGGATACCAAAACTCATAACAGCATTACTATTAACCCCGTAACCGCATCAACAGGACAAGCGGTACAATATGCAATACACACAATTAGCACCGCACCAGTGAATATCAGCGTATGGCAAACCGATACTACATTTGCAGACCTTAATAACGGGACAACATACTACGTCTTTGCCCGTGCGGCAGGGAACGACAACTATGAAACAGGCGCAGCAAGCATTAGTTTGACTGTTCTCATGCCACAAGCTGTTCCGCCGAATAGGGTAGAATACTATTGGGTGAACGAACATGGCAGTCTTGTTACAACCAGCGGCGGCGCAATCACTGTGGCCTCCGGCGGAACATTAACCATTACCGCACAGGGTACGGATTATGATGTCAAGCAATGGAATGTGAACGGTATTAATACCGGCGAGAGCGGAGATACTTATAATTTTTCAAGTTGGATAATCGGAAACTATATAGTAAGCCTGTTTGTTGAAAAGGATGGAAAGTTATATATCACCAATATCACAATTACGGTGGAAGATACCATTTTCTTTGAGAATTTTGAAGGTACATCGTCTTTTATTCTTGTAAATGGCAGCCAAACCAACCAGTGGATAGTAGGAGCCGCAACAGCTTACGGCGGCAATAATTCCGCCTATATTTCAAATAACAATGGAACATCAAATGCCTACACAATCACTTCTTCAAGCATAGTACATATGTATCGTGATGTGACATTCCCGGCATCCAGTGTACCGTACACCCTTAGTTTCTATTGGAAATGTCAAGGTGAAGGAACCAGTACACGTTATGATTATTTGAGAATTTTTCTGGTCAATACAACGGTTACACCAACTGCAGGCAGTACTACATCGCTTGGTACAGCTTTAGGGACATATAACTTAGGAGGTACCGGCTGGAATCATGCAACTATCAGTATTCCTGCATCAAATTCAGGTACCACCAGGAGGTTGGTGTTTACTTGGGTTAATGACAGTTCAGCAGGCACACAGCCTCCCGCTGCGGTAGATAATATTGAGTTGAGGATAAATTGATGAAAAACTGTTATTTACAGTTCCCTAAGGAGAATATAAAGATGAGAAAAGGACAGAAAAAAATAAACCAGATTATAACATTCGGGATTGTACTTGTATGTGCAATGGTGTTTGCCGCTTGTGATAATATCGTTAATAAGCCGGAAATCTATACGCCAATTGAAAATGGGTATGGGCGAATAAATATCATTTTTGTGGGTGAGGAAATAATGCCGCAAATGGCACGGACGGTTTTTCCTTTAACTGTTTTCGATACATATGTGTATACCTTTACCAAAGTAGGCGAAGAAACAGGAGAGGAGAAAACCCCTGACAGCAATGGTATTTTTTCGCTGGAACTTGGTAGTTATATAGTAGAAGTACAAGCCTTCATCGGCGATGAAGGTTCTTATACTCTGGCGGCTACCGGTATATCTGAACAGTTCAGCGTTGGCCCCGGTGATAATGATCCGGTAAAAATAACCCTTTCCGCGGCTGATAGTGAAGAAGAAGGGCAGTTCAGTTACACCATTATCTATCCTGAAAATGCTACGGCGGAAATTACCCTGCAAAAATGGCCGTCTCTGGATGATGTTACATTAAACCCCGTAGATTTATCCGAAGGAAACGGAATTACTGAAATGCTGGAATTAGAAGCAAGCTCTTACCTATTAACAGTTATTATTCGTAAACCCGGGCTTATTGCGGGAATAAACGAGGCAATACATATCTATCCGTTGATTTCAACTGTATACACAAAAGATTTCAATGATGGAGATATTTTTACCCCGTCATTCACTGTAACGTTTGATGTCAATGGCGGAGTAGTCACCCCGGAAAGCGCTTTTACAGGTGTAGGTTGCAGACTTACAAACATGCCAACACCGGAAAGAGCCGGATATTTTTTCACCGGCTGGTGGACAGCGGCAACAGGCGGGACGCAAATAAGTGTATACACTGTATTCACCGAAAACACTACCATCTATGCACAGTGGATAGAAAGTTATACCGTCACATTCAATGCCAATGGCGAATCAGTCACTCTGGAAAACTCTGCTACTGGTGCAGGTTACCGGCTTACAACCCTGCCAACGCCGGAAAGAAGCGGATACTTCTTTAACGGCTGGTGGACAGCGGCAACAGGCGGGACGCAAATAACTACAAGTACGGTATTTACAGAAAACACTACCATCTACGCACAGTGGATAGAAAGTTATACCATCACGTTCAATGCCAACGGCGGGACAGTTACCCCGGAAAGAGCTGCTACGGACGCAGGTTATCGGCTTACACCCCTGCCAACACCGGAAAGAAGCGGATATATTTTCACCGGCTGGTGGACAGCGGCAACAGATGGAACGCAAATAACTACAAGCACGATATTCACCGAAGATACCACCATCTATGCACAATGGATAGAAGGTTACACCATCACGTTTAATGCCAACGGCGGATCAGTCACCCCGACAAGCGTTGCTACAGGCGTAGACTACAGACTCGCAATTCTGCCAACGCCGGTAAGAAACGGGTATTTTTTTACTGGCTGGTGGACAGATCAAACAGACGGGACGCAAGTAACTACAAGCACGATATACACCGAAAACACCACCATTCACGCACAGTGGATTGTAAGCTATACCATCACGTTCAATGCCAATGACGGATCAGTCTCTCCGACAAGCGCTTCTACAGGAGTAGGTTACAGCCTTGCAACCCTGCCAACACCGTCAAGAACTGGGCATACTTTTAACGGCTGGTACACAGCGGCAACAGGCGGGACGCAAGTAACTACAAATACGGTATTTACACAAAACACCATCATTTATGCGCGTTGGACAGAAAACGTCTACACAATTACATTCAATGCCAACGGCGGAACCGTCTCACCAACAAGCGCTTCTACAGGTGCAGGCCGCGTACTCGCAAATCTGCCAATACCGACAAGAAGCGGATACATTTTTACCGGCTGGTGGACAGCGACAACAGGCGGATCGGAAATATTTGAAGGCTGGTCGGTATTCTCGCAAGACACCACTATTTACGCTCGTTGGGATATTATCGTTCTTACCCTTGCCGAGCAACTTAGAGGGATACAGGATAACGCACAGAGTAACACTGAGTACATAATTAACGTAAATGCCGATGAAAGCATCAGCCCTCATACTCTGTCCTATGGTAACAGAACCAATATAACTATAACCCTGAGAAGCAGCTCGGCACGGACGGTAAGCCTTTCTTCTAACGGGGCAATGTTTACCGTAGGCACTGGCGTTACCCTGGTTTTGGAAAACAACATAACCTTGCGCGGAAGGGCAAACAATAACAATTCTTTGATAGTTGTTAACGGCACATTTAGGATGTCAGGCGGAACCATCTCCGGGAATACCTCAAACAACTATTCAACTGGCGGGGTTCATGTCAACAGCGGCACCTTCACCCTGTCAGGCGGCACCATCTCCGGGAATACGGGCGACTTATGCGGCGGGGTTACTGTTGTCAACAACAGCACCTTCACCATGTCAAGTGGAACAGTCTCCGGGAATACAGGAGGTGGGGTAGTAGTTGGAGGATCCACCTTTACCATGAGAGGTGGGAACATCTCCGGGAATACGGGAATCGACGTGGGCGGGGTGATGATCACTATTGGCTACGACTCTGCTTTAGGCTACAACCGTGCAGCTAACTTCACAATGTCAGACGGAACTATCTCCGAAAATACGGTTGCGGGATCCCTTGTTTTTGACGGTGGCGGCGGGGTATATGTATATGAAAATTGTACCTTCACAATGTCAGGCGGAGTCATCTCCGGAAATATTGTCACAGGTCTCGGTGGAGGGGGAGTGTATGTGTTTAGAAACGGCATTTTCAACAAGTCAGGCGGCGGTATTATTTATGGGAATGATGCGGCTAGCGCCAATAGAAACACTGCCAGTTCTGGCGGTCATGCGGTGTATTGGAGTAGTTCTCCTAATCGATTCAGAAACACCACGCTAAATACAAATAACAACATCAGCACCAGTAATACTTCGGTTGGCTGGGGGCAGTAGGTAAAGAGCAGAGAACAGGTAGCAGAGAGAAAAGAGCAACAGAGGAAATCGGTGTCAATCACCATAACTTCCTAGTACCGTTAGGTGCAACGATACACCAGACATAATGCACCAGTTAAAAGCCGTTCTTAGGGACGGCTTTTTTTTAGGACAAATTAAAACGCAGCCAAAAAGGCAGAAATGCCTGCTCAGGAAAGTAACAATAGCAGCACGCAAGCCCCTGCCGGAGGCGATTCAGTGCGTGGTACCAGAGAAGCCAGGTCAAAACCTGCGTCGAAAAAGCCACGCACTGCTTTAGCCCACGGCAGGGGCTTGCGTGCTGCTCTCGATAAATTTATCAAGCAGGCATTTCTGTTTTGCGATTACAGTCACACATAACCGCCTAGTACCGTTAGGTGCAACGGTACACCAGAAATAATGCACCTACGAAGAGAATGGTGCCTGTCATAGGTCAGTTTGTCTAAACAGTTTAAGCGTTTAGACAAATCAGGCAGTACCTGACACCCTTGCCCCGTCGGGTTATATCTTCGATGGATGGTAAAAGGAAAGTACATTTGAAATAATAAGAATATTATGTAATAATTACATGAAGGTATAGAACATGAAAGACAAAAATGGAATAAAAAAAGTGTGGAAGGCTGGTTTTACAGAAAAAACCGTTGAATTAAAAGATAATACTTTACTAAATTATGCAGAAAGTCCGTTAAATGGTAAAAAGTCGCTTTTACTTATACATGGACAAACTGGCGCTTGGGAAAATTATTGGCCTGTATTACCAATTCTCGCAAAAGATTTTCATGTATATGCTATTGATTGTCATGGACATGGGAAATCCAGTAAAAACCCTTCAAAATATAAAGCAAAACATATGGGAAACGATCTTATATGGTTCATAGAAAATATAATAGGTCGTACTACTATTGTTTCTGGACATTCTTCAGGAGGTTTACTTGCAGCTTGGATTGCAAAAGAAATCCCTGATTATGTTGAAGGTATCGTTTTAGAAGATCCCCCATTTTTTTCGACTGAAAAAGGTATTCGTTGGGAAAAATCTTTTGCATATTTGGATACATATGAACCTATACATAGGTTTATAAATCAAAATGATGAAACGGATTGGGTTTTATTCTATTTAAAAAATGCTCTGTGGGGTAAATTTATAGGTAAAAATGGTATGGACAAGTTAATAAAATCTGCAACAAAATATCGCAAAAAAAATCCAAATAAACCATTATATTTATTCTATTTACCATCATCAATAAACAGTATATTTTACAACCTTGATCAATATGATTTACATTTTGGAGAAACCTTTTATAATAATACTTGGTTTGAAGATTTTAATCAATCAAAGATTTTAAATGAAATAAAATGCCCTACAATTTTATTACGAGCAAAAGCATCTGTAGATAAAGATGGTATTTTAATGGGCGCTATGAGTAATGAAGATGTTGAAAAAGCGCATAAATTAATAAAAAATAATTATCTTATTGAAATAAAATCAGGACATAATATACATTATGAAAAACCTAAAATATTTATTGAGACACTACAAAAATTAATAGAATTAATTAATAAAGCAAAAGCCAGCGCATAACAAGATTGTGTACGCCGTCTTGAGGGTGGCTATGTCGGAGGAAATCGGTATCAGTCACTCATAACTGCCTTGCACACCAGTTAAAAGCCGTTCTTAGGGGCGGCTTTTGGGTATACCCGGCAGGGAAACCTGGCAGGGAAGCCTGGCAGGGAAGCACTTGAAAAACAGAGAGTTATGTATTACAATGTATAAATGCCGACAGTAAGTTTGTTTTATGGGATAAAAATAACGATGAATTGGGATGAGTATAATCCCCCGCATTTCCACGTAGAATACGCAGAACATAAAGCCTCTGTCTTAATACAAGATTGTATTATTAACAGCGGGTACCTGCCAAACAGGCAATTAAAATTGGTACTTGCGTGGTGCGAACTACATAAAGACGAGTTAATGCAAAACTGGGAATTGGCCAGAGGCGGTCATACCTTGAATATTATTGATCCTTTGGTATAATGGCAGCATGAACAAATTAAATACAAAACATTTCTGGCCGCAGGTAGTACAGGTTTTGCCGACAGATAATTTTGAAGTTTATGCCTATTTAAATGACGGCTCAATAAGACTGTACGATGTAAAACCGCTTTTAAAAAAAAATACAGTATTTGAACCTCTTATGGATATACGGACATTTAAAGAAAAACTGACAGTTATTAACGACACTATTGCCTGGGATATGGGCGGAAACCGCGATTCATACAAGTGTATAGACATCGACCCATTTACCATTTATGAAAAAGAACCTGTTGCAGACCCTTTAAGCGAAAACTTTGCCTAAAAGAAAAGCATCATCCCAGTTCCTTTCTAAAGATGATGAGAATCCGTTATCTGCCGTTTATCTCCGTCAATAGCCAATCCAATAATTTTCGCGTTAGGATACGCAGCGGCATAATTATTATCGATTATCTGCTGCAACGCCTGTTTTGCAGTGTTTGGCAGCATTTTAATTTCAATTACAAAATAATTTTCTTCAAACTCTATAACCAAATCCGATCGGCCTTTATTTGTTTGAACCTCGCCAGAAACGACAACACCGCAGCCGCGCAAAAAGGCAAGCAGGCACGAACGGCAAAGCCATTCCTGCGCCGTCATTTTGTATCCCCTATGCTTAATGTTCTGCCTTGCTGCTGCATCAAAATCATTATGCGGAATACTTGCAAGCAGACGATTAAAAACATCAACCAAATTTTCAGTTAAGTCTTCAACAGTTTCTCTTTCCAGAGCGTAAAACAAATCGTCTCGGAAGTGATTTTCAGATTCTTTTTTAGAAGATAACAAATTTTGCGTTAAAAGCGAACTCATTGCATTAAGCACTTCTGTATTGGGATAATCCAGTGTGAAACGATCTTTTCCTGTTCCCGGCCTCAAACTTAAATAGCCGCTTTGATACAAAAAACTTTCAGGAGGGGCAGCCTCTATTTCCGCAGGCGGGCTTAAAATTAAATCCCTTAAAATCCTCATTCCCCTGAACTGTTCTACGGTTAAGTTTCTGTCTTTAAGATAATCCGCTAAAAATTTGGAAGTTCCAGTTCCAATCCAATAATTTAAGAAATCTTTCTGTATCAGAAACAAAAGAAATGAATATGGATTATAGAGATGATGCTCGCCGTCAAAACAGAAACCATTATAATAGTATTTAATTTTTGCCATTAAATCTTCAAACGAAATTTCCATTTCCTTTGCCATATCTTCTAAATGAGGCGTAAAGTATTGACAAAGTTCCGTTTCTGTAAAGCCGCATATTTCGCCGTAGTTTTTGTCCAAAGAAATGTCCGTTATATTATTAAGTGTGCTGAATATTCCCATTTTTGCAGTTTTTGTAATGCCGGTAATAAAAATAAATTTTAAATATTCTTCGCATACTTTTATTTGTTTGTAAAAATTCCGCAATATCTCACGAACGGCGTTTGCCATGTCGGGCTTGTTAATAAAATCCGTGTAAGGATTGTCGTATTCGTCTATTATTAATACTATCCTTTCATCGTATTTATAAAAGGTTTCTTCAATTAGGTTTTTCAATGCGCTGCCAACCAATAAGTTTTCTCCTAATTCAACTTTTAGACGTTTGGCTGCGGAATTAACTATACCCAGTATAGTTTTTTCTACTTCTTCCAGCCCTTTATAAGTAGCTACTCCGCTCATGTCCAGACGAATAACGGGGCTTGGTTTGAAATTTGGCCTGTTTAAGAATTCTTCGGCGTATAAACCCTTAAACATCTCTTTTTTTCCCTTAAACAGCGATTCAAAAGTAGAGCATATTAAACTTTTACCGAATCTGCGGGGGCGTACCAAGAAGTAGACATTTCCGTTATCTATCATATTCACCAAATATTTGGTTTTATCAACATAAAGGAAATTGTCTTCGTATATATTGGCGAAAGTTTGAATACCCGCAGGTAGTTTTTTAAGAGACATACCCATCCTTTTTTTCTTTACATAAGCTTTCTTTCATTAAACTTTTTTATTGTTTCCTGTTCAATGTCCATAAAATAACGGACAGTCCGAACTTTCATTTCCTCTGCAGCATCTTCATCGCAGACGATTATAGCTTTAGGGTGCATTTGCAGACAGGAGAGTGACCACATGTGGTTTAAACCTTCTTCTACCACTGCCTGCAGGGCGCGCGCTTTGTTTTTCCCGCTCACGATAATCAATACCTCGCGAGCATCCATCACCGTGCCTACACCAACCGTCAGGGCAGTGGCAGGAACTTTTGACGGATCGCCGTCAAAAAACCGGGCATTGGCAATTTTAGTTTCTTCGGTTAGGGTTTTTACCCTTGTCCTTGAAGTGAGTGAAGAACCCGGCTCGTTAAACGCAATATGCCCGTCACTGCCCATGCCTCCCAAAAACAACTCAATACCGCCAGCCTTGATAATAGCTTCCTCGTAGAGCCGGCACTCCTGGACAGGATCTTTTGCCATACCGTCTGGAATACGCGTGTTCGCAGGATTAATATCAATATGTCTAAAAAAGTTTTCCATCATGAAGTACCGGTAACTCTGAGGATGATCAGCAGGAAGCCCAATATATTCGTCCATGTTAAACGTATATACATTGGCAAAAGAAAGACACCCCTTTTTGACCAGACTTATCAACTCTCGGTATATCAAAAGAGGACTTGATCCCGTAGGAAGGCCCATTACAAAAGGGTTTTTATTTGCCTGGTGGTAAGCATTAATTCTGTCTGCAATATAAAAAGCCGCCCATAGGCTTGCTTCCTCGTGGTTTTTGTGTATTACCAGACGCATTGTTAACTCCTTGAATTTTTGTCAGTAAAATTTCAACCCGGATGACCGGAATCTTTAACAATATTACCGTCTATCATTACCAGATTGATATTAAAATCTTTATCAAAAACCGTCATATCGGCAAAGTTGCCGGGGACAATCGCTCCCTGTTTTGTATAACGCATTATCTGCGCCGGGTTAAAAGACGCCGTTTTTACCGCGTCCAATAGAGTATACCCCACCTCGGTTAAATTTTTGATTCCCCTAATCAAAGTACTCCCAGACCCGGCAATCGCGTCATCTGATACGCGGTGATAAATTCCGTCCCGGAAAGTTACCTCTTCTCCATTGGCATAAAACGGCCCCTCATTTTGTCCCACCGGCCTTAGACCATCGGTAACCTGCACAATTTTATCAATAGGCTTGTCACGAAGCAGCATACGCAGCAAATTGGGATGTACATGGAAACCGTCAGCAATTACTTCGCAGGACATCTCGGTGTGGATCAATATAGCGCCGACAGCATTAGGATTGCGGTGATCAAGCCTTCTCATCGCGTTGAACAAGTGCGTAGAGTGGAGAATCCCCGCCTGCATACCCTCTACCATATTTTCATAATCTGCATTGGTATGCCCTGCCTGTAGTACGATGCCTTTTTTGATACAGAACAAGGCAAGTTCCCTCATCCCCTTAAGTTCCGGCGCAACCGTCATATTTACGATACGTCCCTTTGACGCATCCCACATTTCTTCCATTAACTCAATGTTAACCGGCAGAACAGTTTCCGCTTTTTGTACACCCAGACGTTCAGGAGACAGAAAAGGGCCTTCCAGATGAAGCCCCATAATCCTTGCCCCTTCTTCCTTGCCCATTGCCGAACATATTGCCTGTATCGCGCGCAGCATTAAAGCCGGTTCGGCTGGATAAAGGGTAGGGTTAAAGGCCGTTACTCCCTGCTTTGCCAGCATCTTGGACATGGCAAGCATAGAATTTTTGCCTACTTCCATAGCATTGGCCTCGTCGCTAAAAATCGAATCCTCAGTGCCAAAGCCGCCAATCCCGTGTATATGGGTATCAATGAAACCGGGAGCGATATAGGCGCCGCCAACGTCTATAACAAGAACGCTGGAATCAAACTGCCGTTTTTCGAATCGCTTTTTTGAAAATACGTCAGTTATCAAACCGTCTTTTACCAATACAGCGCAGTGTTCCATTACTGCAAACCCGGTTAATACCGTTCCATTATGAAGACATATAGTTCTACTCATATATATAATATAGTGAAAAAAAGGGATTATTTCAAATTAACTTTGCCAATAAATCACTATTTATTTGACATATAAACATGCCAATGATAAAATATTACAATAATAATGGAATATTTGTTATTATTATCTAAAAGGAGGTTGAAAATGATGTTATCAAAATTAAGGATTGTAAGTATTTTTCTTGTTTTGTTAGTTATCGGTACTTCTGTAATTGGTTGCAGGAGAGACAGAGAGACAGACGGGAGAATCAGGTTAACCGTATTGGATTATACGGATAATACTTTGGCCAATGCTGCGGCAGATCGAAGGTGGATATTTTTTGATACTTTTGCGGTCGAGAACCCGGATGTAGCCTTGGTAAAGGAAGATCTCTTTAACGAGCCTTTCCACAATAAAACAGAAGCCTACGCCGCATCGGGAAATATGCCGGATGTATTGTATGTATGGCCTTCGGGGCGCTCCACATCTCTGCACGCGAACAGGCTGCTCAAGGATCTTGGGCCTCTTATTGACAAAGACAATTTAAGAGACAAATTCCTGCCGACAGCAATGGATCCCAGCCAGCAGGCATCGGGTTATCTGTCAATGATTCCCCTGGGGATTACTGCTACCCACGCTTTTTATGTGAATCTGGAAGTTTTGGCAGATGCCGGTCTTGAGCCTGCCAGAACCTATGAGGAATTGAAAGCCCAAGTACCCATATTAAGGGAAAAAGGTTATGAAACCGTGCTTATGGCCAACAGGGATGCCTGGGTTATGCAGAGCTGCCTGTTTTCCATGGTTGCCGGACGTTTCGGCGGAGAGGGCTGGGAACAGAAAATCCTTAACGGCGAGGCGAGATTTACCGATCCCGATTTTGTGAATGCCCTTGAGTTTATCCGAACTTTATACACAGACAGGGTACTCGCCCCATCTTCGCTGGGCATGAGCTACGGAGACGGCCCGGGATTATTCGCAACCAACAGGGGCGCATACTACATAGACGGCGACTGGCGCAGCGGCTCTTTCCTTACCGACTCGGACACCGGCATGGCATTGATCAGCCCGCAAAGGCAGACCAATATCCTGGTTACGGTATTCCCCGACATAGAAGGGGCGAAACTCAACAGGTCAACATCGACCATTTTGGGTACGGGCTGGGCGATGAGCGCAACCATCCCCGAAGGTTCTCCCAGGGAAGATGCGGCATGGCGGCTTATCAAATGGCTTACAGGGCCGGAAGTTTTAACCCGTTCATTTGTAAATGGCGGTGTTTCGACTCCGTCTAGGGTAGATATTGACTATTCCAGTTTAAATGTTGAACCGATAACGATAGCTATAGCAAATCTGGGAAAAGAATACACCACCAGTACAATAGTAATTGACGGTATATTTCACAGTGATATATTCAATCCTTTAAACGATGGCCTTCAGGAACTTGGGCTTGGTTCAAAGACACCGCAGCAGGTAGCTGCCGATGTTCAGAGAGCCTTTGAGGCAGGAAGAGCTGCCGGTAAGTTTTAATTAGTATAGGGGGTAAAGCGGGTATGAAAGTTAATTCGTCAAAGAGGGAGGAATTCACTTCCTATTTTATTCTGGTTGTACCTGCTTTGCTTGTATACCTTTTTGTTATGGCCTTTCCCACGATTTTTTCCGTGGTTTTAAGTTTAACGAATTATTCGGGAGGCAAGATTTTCGGCAACTCGAATATTGATTTTGTTGGTATAAAAAGTTACGTTACGGTTTTTTCCGACAGGTTTTTTTATATGGCTCTTAGAAACAATGCCCTTGTGGTGCTTATGTCCGTTTTTGGGCAGATACCCTTGGGGTTCTTTCTTGCTTACATACTGTCGCGCGGGCTTATTAAAGGAAAAGATTTTTTCCAGACCATGATATATCTGCCCAATGTTATCTCCTCCGTTATTATAGGTATCCTGTTTAATATCTTTCTTTTAACATCCAACAGTGTCTTTTTGGAAATCCAGCGCATGTTTAATCCTGCCGCAGAATTTGTGCCGGGCAGAAACGCCATGCTGCCTGTGTTAGGTGTAATGCTCTGGATGTATACCGGAACCTATGTGCTTATCTTTCTGGCTAATCTGCAAAAGATAGATGTCTCGGTTATTGAAGCCTCAAAAATAGACGGCGCAACTGAAATGCAAACCCTGCGTTATATCATACTTCCGGCATTGTCCGGCGTAATTGTTACCTGCGCGATTCTGGCTATTTCAGGTTCGCTAAAATCATTTGATTTAATTTTTGTTATGACCCAGGGAGGGCCTGCCCGCCGGACAAGCGTCCTTGCCCTGTATATGTACGATATGGCTTTCCGGGGTGCGCCTAACTATCCGGTAGCCAATGCGATTTCAACTATAATGGTGATTATCAGTTTTATATTGATTGGAATCACCCGCGGCGTTCAAAAACGCTTTTCTTCAGGAGAATAGATATGGCCGATATACGAAAAACAAATTTCTTTTCGCTTCTTTTGATGTATGCCATAGTTGTTATCTTTACAATTCTTGCCATATATCCTATCTTCTGGCTTATAATTCAGTCTTTCAAAACCACACAGGAATATATGACCACCAGCAAGCTGGCCTTTCCGCAGTTATGGTTTTTCAGAAATTATCCCATATCATGGACTACCGGCAGATTCGGGATGCTGATACTTAACAGTATCTTTTATACTTCCATTACGGTGGTTTCGGTAATTGTCCTGAGTTTTATGGCGGGGTTTGCCTTCGCAAAACTTCCGTCAAAACTGACGCCGATTCTGCATGGCAGTTTTATCATCGGTATTCTTTTAACTTTGCAGTCAATTCTGATTCCTCTTTTCCTTATGATCAACGCAGTGGGTTTGTACAACACAAGGCTGGGGGTGCTTATTCCATATATCGGCATCGGGCTTCCGATGGGAGTTTATCTTAGTACCGAATATATCAAAAGTATACCCGATTCTGTGATTGAATCCGCCCGTTTGGACGGGGCAAAATACCTGCATGTTTTCAGAACTATTATCATGCCCATCGCATCTCCGGTGGCGGCAACGGTGGCTATTCTTGGTATTACGGGGACATGGAATGAATTTATGCTGATTAACATTCTTGTTTCCAGTAACGAGCTAAAATCTTTGCCTGTCGGGATCAACATGTTCTCTGGAGCGCTGGCCTCGGATTACGGCAAACAGTTTGCAGCCTTGGTTATTGGTATGACCCCAATGGTCGTTTTTTACCTTATTTTCCGAAAACGGATAACCAGAGGTGTTTCCGCCGGAGCAGTTAAGGGCTGAGCAAATAACAAATAGCAAGTAGCAAATAGCAAATAGCAAATAGCAAATAGCAAATAGCAAAGTCGGAGGGTGTAATGCGTTACGGTTATTTCGATAATGATAAGTGTGAGTATGTGATTGAACGGGTTGATACTCCTATGAGCTGGACCAATTATATTGGGACTGAGGGTCTTGTTGGGGTTCTTAATCAGACTGCTGGTGGGTATTTGTTCTACAAAAGGGCGGAGCATCACCGGATTACCAGGTTTAGGGGGAATGCTGTTCCTACAGACCGGCCTGGGCATTATGTGTATTTGCGGGATGATGAAACCGGCGATTATTGGTCTATAAGCTGGCAGCCTACAGCAAAGCCTGTTGAATGTTATAAGGCGCGGCATGGGCTTTCTTACTCTGTGTTCTCCTGCGAGTATTCTGGTATTTATGCAGAGCAAACTTTGTTTATTCCAAGGGGCGCGGATGTTGAACTTTGGGATGTCAAAATAGAAAACCGCAGCGGCAGGCCGCGTAAGATAAGTGTGTTTTCTTATGCCGAGTTAAGCTGGCATCAAATTAACGGCGACAATAAAAATTTCCAGAGTACTTTGTACTGTGCCGGAGCTTCTTATAAAGACGGCGTTATTGAACAGGAACTCCACTACGAAGAAAATAGCTTCCAGTTTTTTACCGCCGATTTTGACCCGGATGGTTTTGAAATAGAACGGGAGCGTTTTACTGGCATTTGGCGCAGCGAGAATAATCCCGAAGCTGTAGAAAAAGGTGTGTTAAATGGAAGGGCAGCCTGGCAGGGCGGCAATCAATGTACGGCTTTGCATAAAAGGTTTGCTTTGGATTCCGGCCAGCAAACAAGGTTATGTTTTATGCTTGGTCAGGGAGGCCGCGAGGCGGGGCTTGCCATACGCAAACAGTTTGCCTGTACGCTGGCGCGGGATGAGGCGCTGGCCGCCCTTGCAGCTTTCTGGCGTGAAAAACAGTCTCATCTGCAAATAAATACACCTAACGCCAACATGAATACAATGCTCAATATCTGGACTTTGTACCAGAGCGAGATTAATGTAATGTTTTCCCGTTTTGCCAGCTTTATCGAAGTTGGCGGGCGTACCGGCCTTGGATACCGCGATACTTCGCAGGATGCCATGTGTGTTATTCCAAGCAACCCGCAGAAGTGCCATGAACGGCTGATACAGCTTCTTAAAGCGTTGGTAAGCGAGGGGTATGGGCTGCATCTTTTTGAGCCGGAATGGTTCGAGGAAAAACCAGTAAGCACTTTCAAAAGCCCTACGATTGTTCCTACTCCCGAAAGGACTTCGTTTGTTCACGGGATCGAAGATGCTTGCAGTGACGATGCATTATGGCTGGTTTCTTCTATAACAGAGTATATTCGGGAAACCGGCGATGCAACCTTTGCAGAAATGATCCTGCCTTACGCCGATGCCGAAGCCGCTCCTGATTCAGTGTACGAGCATTGCAAAAAGATACTAAGGTTTTCGCAGCGTATGGTAGGCAGCCACGGTATTTGCCAAGGGTTAAAGGCCGACTGGAATGACTGCCTTAACCTGGGCGGCGGCGAAAGCGCGATGGTAAGTTATCTTTTCCTGTGGGCATTGGATAATTTTATCAAACTGGCGGAGTTTTTAGGAAAATCCGAAGACGCCGCTCATTTTAAGAAAGTACACGAAGATACCGCAAAGGTTTGCCGTGAAACCCTTTGGGACGGCAAATGGTACTTACGCGGCTTTACAAAAAATGGCCGCCCCATAGGCACCGATGCAGATAAAGAAGGCAAAGTACATCTGGAAAGCAACACCTGGGCGGTTATTGCCGGAGGCGACGGACCGGAAAAGGGCAAAAAGGCAATGGATTCTGTAGAAGAATACCTTGGCACTCCTTACGGGCTTATGCTTAACGCGCCGGCTTATACAGTTATTGATGACGATGTAGGTTTTGTAACCCGTGTTTATCCGGGCCTAAAAGAAAACGGCGCGATTTTTAGCCATCCAAACCCCTGGGCATGGGTAGCCGAAAGCCTTCTTGGCAGAGGGGATCGTGCAATGAACCTGTACGACAGACTTTGCCCTGCTGCCTGGAACGACCAATGCGATTTACGCAAAGCCGAGCCATACAGCACATGCCAGTTTATCACCGGAAAAGACCACCCCGCATTTGGAGAAGCGCGCCATCCCTTTATGACCGGATCAGGCGGCTGGAGTTATTTTGCCGCAACCCAGTACATCCTTGGGATAAGGCCGGAATTTGACAGCCTAACCGTTGACCCCTGTATCCCGCCCGAATGGGAAGGATTCAGCGCCGTCCGCCGTTTTCGCGGAGCAGAGTACAAAATTACCGTAAAAAATCCCAAAAATGTCAGCAAAGGTGTGAGGGAAGTACTTGTAAACGGCGAGAAGTGTGATAGAATTCCTATTATGAAGGTTGGTGAAAGTTGCAACGTGGAAGTTATTCTTGGCTGATCTTTGAGGGTCATATTAATATTTTTTGAAGGAGTGTTTTATGAAGAAGAAGGGTATTTTTATTGCTTTGTTCGTGCTGGTTCTTTCAGCTTTCTTGTTTTCCACCTGTGCAAGTCTGGGTGGCGGCGGGAGAGCTCCTGTAGAGCCAAGAATTGCCAGTTATATCAGAACCTGGCCTATTCCTGAGGCAATGCGGCAAGATGGCAGCCCCTACTGGAATGCCGGTATGATTAATGGCGAGCACTTAACTCACCTAATCATTTCCTTTGCCCTTATTGATCCGGCGGACGGGACTACTATTTATATCCCGGAACTAAGACCCCTTGCTGATGGTACGCCCATGTTTTCTAATCTTTGGGACGAGGTCGCAATTCTTAAAGAAAGATATCCGCATTTAAAGGTTAATTTTTCTGTTGGCGGCTACGGCGCCAGGGGTTTTACCGAAATGTCTGCCGATCCATCAATGCGGGCAACTTTTGTCGCCAATATTGTCCAATGGCTGGATGAATATAACCTGGATGGCGTTGACGTAGACTGGGAATACCCTGTAGGGCCGCCCTGGGATGACGAGAATCACCCTGCTGACAGAAGGAATTATATTCTCCTTTTGCAGGATATACGGGACGCATTGGATGAACTGGGAACGAGGACCGGCAAACGTTACGGTCTTTCAACAGCGGTTCCTGCCAGCGGCTGGTTTGTCGAGGCTAACGATGTTCGGGCGGCGGCAAGAATAGTTGACTCTCTAAAAATGATGTCTTACGACTATTATGGCGGCTGGAGCAGAACGACTGGTCATCAGGCCAATTTATACAATAATCCCCTTGATCCCGCATGGGGCGGCTGGAGTACCGATCAGGCGCTGAATTCCTATCTTTGGGCTGGCATACCACCGGAAAAGATAGCTCTGGGCTTTGGTTTTTATGGCCGCGCATGGCAGGGCGTTGAAGTTGGTTCCTACGAATACACCCCCGGTCTTTTCCAGCCCTGGACATCCTTGCCTTTTTACGAGGGAACTTTGAGCTGGACCGAGATTAGGGAACTGCTGAAACCCGGCTCTGGTTATACCCGCTACTGGGATGATGTTGGCAACGCCCCATATCTTTACAACGGCGACATCTGGATTAGCTATACCGATGAAGAACAAATAAAAGTATTGACAGATTATGCAAAAGAAAAAGGTCTTGGCGGGGTTTTTAACTGGGAATACGGCCATGACATGGATGCGGAGTTATTGAAAATTCTTTCAGAAAACGCACGGTAAAAAGGAGAGGAATGTATGAAAAAAGCATTAATCATATTGGTATTGGCCCTGTGCCTTGTTTCTCCGGCCTTTTCGCAGCTTCGTATGAACGGCTGGGG
>Ga0099364_10004491_pt1 | contig 21118 bp, 15 predicted proteins | sample TergutTh196P3_FD_73070 | JGI IMG/M metagenome (GOLD analysis project Ga0099364, IMG submission 73070) | Microcerotermes parvus P3 segment gut microbial communities from Pointe-Noire, Republic of the Congo - Th196 P3 | ecosystem: Host-associated > Arthropoda: Insects > Digestive system > Gut ... | reverse complement strand
AAGATAATTTTAAAAAAAAAAAGAGGAAAAAAAAATTTTAAAAAAAAATAAAAAAAAAAGTTGAAAATGGAGGGGGGGGGGGGGTACAGCGTACTATTATTCTTCACGGCGCTTACATTAGCGTAATTCGTGTTAATTCCCACAGCTATATTCATACTATCAAAAATTTTACACCATCTAATATACTTTGTCAAGCAAAAAAATAAAAAAAAACAATAAATGTGATTTTTTTGTTTTTTTTAATTGACAAGTAAATGACAGCATGTTATCACTTGAACTATGAAATATAACTTTAACGATGGCTGGCAGTTCAGGAAAAATGAAAACACGCCCTGGATTCCGGTGGAAATACCGCATGACTGGCTTATAAATGATGTAAACAATTTGTATGAAAGCGGACAGGGGTGCTACACTAAGAATTTTAACTCCGCTTTTATGAAAAAAGGGCAGCGTGCGTTACTGCGGTTTGACGGCGTGTATATGAATACAAGTCTTTTTGTTAACGAAAAACCTGCAGGAGAATGGAAATACGGCTATACGGCTTTTGAACATGACATTACAGATTTTTTAAATGAATCCGGCGATAATCAACTTTTGGTAAAGGTGGATTATCAATCGCCGAATTCCCGATGGTACAGCGGCGCGGGTATTTACCGCGATTGCTGGCTTTATATAAAAAACCCCGCGCATTTTATAAACGACGGCATATACATAACCCCACGAAGGGAAACAGATGATACATGGCGGGTAACAGTCAGCGCGGAGATCAATACGGCGGAACAGAACTGTGAAGTCCGCCATCAAATCCTTGATGCGGCGTATGAAATTCAACCGGACGGAAGCTTTCTCGTGCAAAACCCGCAGGTGTGGGATATTGAAAATCCTTTTTGTTATACCCTGCGGTCGCAGTTGATTGTAAACGGGGAAATCTCCGATACTGCGGAAACCCGTTTTGGGTTTAGAGAAATTTCTTTTACTTCGAGCGACGGCTTCTTCCTGAACGGACGACGTGTAAAATTATACGGCTGCTGCCAGCATCACGATTTAGGCGCACTTGGAGCTGCATTTAACAAAGACGCCGCCCGAAGGCAGCTTTTAACCCTCAAAGAAATGGGAACAAACGCAATCCGAACCGCCCACAATCCTCCGGCTTCCGGTTTTATGGAGTTAGCTGACGAGATGGGTTTTTTGGTAATATCCGAATTTACAGATATGTGGAGGCGACCGAAAACCCGCTATGATTATGCGCTTTATTTTGATGAGTGGGCAGAAAGGGATGCCGCCTCATGGATTCGCCGAGATCGAAACTGCCCGTCGGTCATCATGTGGAGTGTTGGCAACGAAATTTACGACACCCATGCGGATGCTGAAGACGGCGCAAAAACCCTCGCCTTTTTAATGAATTTGGTAAAAAAGCATGACCCTGACGGACATGCTACTGCAACATTCGGTTCAAATTATCTTCCGTGGGAAAACACTCAAAAATGCGCCGATATCATCAAACTGACAGGCTACAATTATGCGGATAATCTGTATAAAAGCCACCATGAAGCACACCCGGACTGGATCATTTATGGCGCGGAAACCTGTTCTGTCGTGCAAAGCCGCGGCATCTATCACTTCCCGTTAAACAAACCGCTTTTAGCGGATGATGATTTACAGTGTTCGTCTCTTGGCAACAGCGCTACAAGCTGGGGCGCAAAAAGCGCCGAAGCTTGTATCATTGCAGATCGGGACGCAGGTTTTTCACTTGGGCAGTTTATCTGGACGGGCACTGATTACATAGGCGAGCCAACTCCGTATCATACAAAAAATTCTTATTTTGGGCAGATTGATACCGCGGGGTTTCCCAAAGATTCTTTTTACATTTTTAAATCGGCATGGACAGATTATAAAAAAGCCCCAATGATCCACATCCTGCCTTACTGGGATTTTTCACCTAACCAGCCGATTGATGTACGCATCTGTTCCAACGCGCCTAAAGTAGAATTGTTCCTTAACGGAAAATCCAAAGGCGCACAGGAGATAGATCATCAAAACGGTTTAACATTAACAGCAAATTATATAATCCCTTATGAACAAGGCGTTTTAAGGGCGGTTGCATACGATGAAAAAGGCGATGTTATTGCAGAAACAACGCGCCGATCTTTTGGCGACACAGATAAACTTGTTTTAAAGCAGACACAAATCGGGGAATTACTTTTTATCGAGACAAGCGCCATAGACAAAGAAGGGAACCCTGTAGAAAACGCCTGCGACCGCGTCAATGTATCTGTAAAAGGCGGAACTTTACTTGGATTGGACAACGGCGATTCTACCGATAAAGATCAATATAAAACCAACAGCCGCCGTCTTTTCAGCGGTAAATTAATTGCAATCGTCCGCCCGCAAAAAAATACCGCAGCGGAGGTTAACGCCGTCTTGAATCTGGAAGATATCCCAATCCGTAAAATTGAACTGCACGCGGAAAACTACACCGTTACGGCAAAAGTATTTCCGGCGAATGCTTCATACAGCGATTTATACTGGCGGCTTACGGACAGCGGCGGCATCGACAGTTACCTGGGTACGTTAGCTGTTTCTCCCGATGGTAAAAGCGCAGTTGTTACACCAAAGGGCGACGGCGAGGCGTACATCCGCTGCGCCGCAAAAAATGGGAAGGAACACATCAGCCTTATTTCGTTGCTTCCGTTTAAGTTTGAAGGGTACGGCAAACCTTTTATCGATCCTTACCAGTTTGTCTCCGGCGGACTTTACAACCAAAGCAATCTTCCGATGACCAACGGGAATGAAAGAGGCGTGGCAACGTTACGCGACGATATCAGCCATGTAGGATTTGCCGATCTGGATTTTGGAAGCTACGGCTCTGATGAATTTACCTTGTGGCTTTTTCCGCTTTCGCCTGCCCCATTCACCTTTGATGTTTGGGAAGGAATGCCGGAAAAAAACGGAAAGCGCATTTGCACCCTGAACTACGACATGGGTTCTGTCTGGAATACTTACAAGGAAGTTTTATACAAGCTGCCGGTAAAACTAAAAGGCATAACAACTCTTTGCTTTGTATTTAACCAGAAAGTTCACATAAAAGGCTTTCAGTTTAAGAAACTTAACAAAGCATTACAGGAACTTAACTTTTCAGAAAACAGCCGCATCTACGGCGACTCCTTTGTTGTAAATCCTCCGGCTGTGGAAAATATCGGAAATAATGTTGTCATTGTTTTTGAAGACATGGATTTTAGCGAAGAAGGGGTAAAATCCGTGGAAATATGCCGGCGTTCCCTTCAGGATAAGAATTCCATAAGGCTCGATTTTACAGACGAGTCCGGCACAGAAACTACAAACATGCTGGTGGTTCAATCAAGCGGCGGTTATGAATCTGTCCGCCTTCCGTTAAGTGCAATTTTCAAGGGCAGGGGTACACTGTCATTTGTTTTTCTGCCGGGCTGCAACATTGATTTAAAATCATTTCGTTTTTTTGCAGATTAGCGCATAACAACTTATATAAAATTATGCTGCAATAAAATTCAACGGCTTGCCAAATATCCGGCTCCCCAAAGACCTGCATCTACCTCATCTGCGGGTACAGATAATTACAGGGTCTTTCATCTAACGGTAAAAGCAGGGTTTTCATGGATCGGCCTTTTTATCGACAAAATAAAGAGAGTTTTCTTTTAGTTTTTCCAATACTTTTTTCCAGACTTCTTCTGCTTTTAGCACATAACAATCTGCATTTAGTACTTTTCCAAATGAATAATCTGTTTCGGCAAGTACGTCAAGAAGTCTGTCATAACGCTGTTCTACGTCTTTAAAATTGTGAGATAACATGTCTGTTTCTGTGAATGTACCATCTTGTAGAATTAACTTGTACTTATGGTTGCAGCCGTACAGATAATCAGGCGCTGCCATTTCTTCGATTCCGTGCATTGATGTGTTTGGTTCAAGCCCGCATCCAAGCATTACTATTTTTCCTTTTCTGCGTTTTATTTCATGTAACGGCGAGTTTAGACCTACGGGGGTAAAATCATTAATATGCGCACCGGCAATTAACTGCGCATCTTTTCCCCAGACAGCAATGCTATGCGTTGGATGAACGCTCCGGTAAACGCCATCCGATTTGCGCATAACTTCCGGCAGTATTCCTACACAGCTTGGCGTGTTCAATACATCGAAAACACTGTTGGCAAAGTTTACGTTGTCATAAGTTAAAGTTGGAAGCATCAGTGTGCCTGATTTTACGGTGTCTTTTAACGCTTCGATTACAGCTTCAGGTCCGCCATGTATCTTTTCATTACCGCAGAGCGCCTTGTATGATGAATGAACAATAATGGCGTCGGTTTCTGTTATTCCCAGTTTATGCAAATCAGCTTTTAGTCTAATTGCTTCCACCTACCGGCGATCGGACTTGAACCGATACACACTCGCGTGCGGTAGATTTTGAGTCTACTGCGTCTGCCATTCCGCCACGCCGGCATTATACTACTCAACTACACTGTAACAAGAAACTGTATAAATATCAAGATAGCAAAGAACTTTGTTTGCTGTTAATTACCCTGCCGGCGTAAACTTAAAACCTTCGCCGTCTGCTTCAACTGTTCCAATCCCGGGATATACGATGTGCATTCCGCCAAGGGGGATTTTGTTGCCTGCGGCATAGTCCAGAATCTGCCTGCGTATGACAGCCGATGCCTTTGGGTCCATGTCGTAGGTTGCGCTGATTTCAGGAACGGCAAATTGAACAAGGGCTATGTGCAGAAGGTCTCCCGCTATAAGGAGCTTTTCATCGCCGCTTTGAATTTGGTAAACCGTGTGCCCCGGAGTGTGTCCGTAAGCGGCAATGGGGTAAATTCCCGGAAGGATTTCCTTTAGGGTTGACCCCAGGGCGCAAGCTTCAAATGTAATTATAGAAGCAGGCGGGTACGGAGCAAAGGCGGCAACCGCGCCCTGATTCACGCTGGTTTGCGTAAAATATTCAAGTTCTTTTGCATCTATGTAGATTTTTGCATTTGGGAATACGGCGGCTCCGTCTTTTTGCAGGCTGCCAAAGTGATCTCCGTGCAGGTGGGTAATAAGCACCGCATCGATCTGTTCAGGTTCAACTTCAAGCTTTTTTAACTTTTCGATTATGATACCGCCTGCTCCGGTTCCGGTATCAATTAGTATATTCCGCTCCGCAGCTTTTACTAAAAATGCAACCGCCGTATGCTTAAAACCTTCTGCAGGAATGTAACGGCTTAGAACAGCTTCATCCGCTCCCACCAGAATTCCTGTACCCCCGTCCCTCTCGGATTCGACCAGAGTAAAGACATCAACTTGTCCAACTTTAAAACAAAAAATTCCTTCTTTCATAATTCATTATATGGTTCGTGTAACATTTTAGCAATAGCATAAATTTGACTATAACAGCAATATTTTTAAATCTGCTTTCACAGATATGTTCGTAGAGTTTCCAATACCTTATCAAAATCAATTGGCTTTCCAATATGATCATTCATACCTGCAGCATGACACGCTTCAATGTCGTCCTTAAAAACATGCGCGGTCATTGCGATAATAGGAATTTGCATTCGCAAATTCCTATTATCTGGCGAGTTTTCTATTTTGGCTTTTCGTTCTGCTTCAAATTTGCGGATTCGCCGGGTTGCTTCAAACCCGTCCATTATTGGCATTTGTAAATCCATGAGTATAATGTCGTACTTATCGGGGACTGCAGTTATTAATTCCACCGCTTCTTTGCCATTTTCAGCACAGTCGATAGTGAGCCCTGTATCTTCCAACAGCATTATAAGTATTTCGCGGTTTATTTCAATGTCCTCAGCTATTAATACCCTTTTTCCTTTAAACTCATATTTTTCTGTTGTGCTTTTTTCCGGAAGCTGTTTTACAGATTCGCCGCTTTTTTTACCGCGAAGTACCTGTACTGTAAACTTAAACCGTGAGCCTTTCCCATATTCCGATTCAACCCAAATCCTGCCATCCATTAATTCAACAATGCGTTTGGAAATAACAAGTCCTAAACCTGTGCCGCCATATTCACGGCTTGTTTTGTTTTCTGCCTGTTCAAATGCATTAAACAACTTTTCCTGTTTATCCGGCAGTATACCTATTCCATTGTCAACCACTTCTATTAACAATTCGCAATGATCGCCGGTTTTTCCATGAACCGAGGTTTCTTCAAGAACCGATGCATTAAGTTGTATTTCACCTTCTTCGGGTGTAAATTTGATCGCATTGGATAAAAGATTTGTAATTACCTGAGCCAGCCGCTGGTCGTCTCCTACGATGAAGGCAGGTATTTTTTCATCCACATTCATATTCAGCCGCTGGCGTTTTTCGTCAAGGCGGAAATTTATTACAGTGATCACCTGTTGTAACATTCTTTCAAAATCAAATTCAATTGGCGCAAGTTCCAGTTTATTCGCCTCAATTTTTGCCATGTCGAGCACATCATTTATTACGCCTAACAGATGGGAAGATGCGTCTTCAATCCTGTTCAGTGCATGATTTTTCTGTTCTATGGTATTTGCTTTTTTTCCTATTGCCGTCATGCCTATAATCGCATTCATTGGAGTGCGCATTTCATGGCTCATTGTGGAAAGAAAATCGCCTTTTGCTTTGCTTGCCGCCGCTGCCTGCATTAACGCTGACTCAAGTTGAATGGAAGTTTCCTGAATGTTCAGGACCATTTCATTTCGCAAAAGAGCGCTGGCTATTAACAAACTGCCGGAGCGCAGGATAGATTCTTCTGTTTCATTAAATACCCGTTCATTATGACAATCGTCAAACCCAACCAAGCCCCAAAATTGATCTTTAATAAATAGCGGCACTATCAGTATTGACACAATGCCCTGCGGAGAAAGATGGGCTTTTTCGAGCGGGGACATTTCGCGTATTATTCTGTTTATACAATCTCCACGCGACAAAATTTTTTCCCAATCGGATGAAATTTTACTGTATGGTACATTTACCGTAAATTCACTGCCTTGCAGAGGCTGTACTTCTTCTGACCATTCGTACAATTGAGTGTGGCAAAGTTCCCCGTTGTGCATGTGATTTTTCCAGATATACATTCGGTCGGCTTTTACTGCTTCTGCTATTACCTTCATGCTTTTGTACAAATCTTTTTCAAATGTTTCAATACTTGAATCAAGCAGGATGGCAGCCGCATAGTATGCCGCAAAAACCAGATTATTCCGGTATTCAATCTCTTCCAGCATCTGCTCACTTTTGGTTATATCCTCAATAATGGCAAGGGAAGAAGATTTTTCCATATAGATAACATTGCAGGAAGTAATACGGGCAGTGAATTTTTCTCCGTCTAATTTAAAACACTGGAAATCCATTGTGTGGTTATCGGCCGAAAATAATTCATCCGCCATGTCTGTGGTTTTTCTTCCGTTCGGCTGAATTTCGGGCATGAAGTCAAATGCACTGCGCCCTGCTACATCTCTTTCAAAATCCGTGCAGCCAAAAATATCCATAGAAGCCTTATTTGCATAAACCAGTTTCCCGTCATCCATGCTGACTATCCTGATTCCGATAGGTATTGAATCAAGGATGAGCTTCATATTTTCGTTCATCTCAACTAGTATTATATACTTTAATGTATAAAACTATCAATACATCAGTATTGGTAGTATCACATTTAAATATAAATAAGTGTTCTTTAATATGTCTATACTACATGAAGGAAAAAATCAATGGATTGCGGAAAATCCTTTCAATAAACATAAAAAAGCACAGAGAATTGCTTGGATTATCTCAGGAAAAACTGGCAGAAATTGCGGGGATTTCTTCAATGATGATGAAGGATATTGAAGGCTGCCGCACATGGGTAAGTGAAAAAACACTAATAAACCTTGCGTCTGCATTAAAGACAGACAGTTACCGGCTTTTAATGCCGGAAACAATGTATGAAAATGAGTTATATAGAACTGTTTTAACCGATCTTGAAAAAACCGCACAGAAAATCAAAGAAGACGTCGAGACAAATATCAATAAGGCCCTTAAATTATGGGGAAAAAAAGGCAAAGAGACAAAAAAAGAAGATTTATAGTTTTCCTTTGAAAAATTTGCCGCTCTTTACTTATGGATTTTTCCAATCTTCCGCCGCTGTCCGTCTTGACATTCGCCTTATGGCAGGGCAAAATGGAAAGATAAGAAACCACGTAAGGAAATTTTTTTCCAAAAGGAGATATTGTGAGTTATTCAACAGATAAAATCAGAAATATTGCCATTGCCGGTCATGGGCAAACCGGAAAAACCACGCTTTTTGAGCATATGCTGTACGCCGGAGGGGTTATTCAAAGAGCTGAAACCCTTGAATCCGGAAAAACCACCAGCGATTACAGCCCCGAAGAAATAGAGCGAAAAATATCGATACACGCCGCTATGGGCAGTATTATCCGAAACGGGACAAAAATCAATGTTTTTGATACTCCCGGATCGTCCGATTTTACCGGAGCTGTCATTTTAAGTTTTCGCGCTGCGGAATTTGCTCTTTTAATGGTTGACGGGAAATCCGGCGTTCAGATTGAAACTGTCAAGCTATGGCGGAACCTGGATTCCAGCGGAAAGCCGAGGGGCGTTTTCATTACCAAGATGGACAACGATCAAGCCGATTTTAACAGAACTATTGCCGATATAAAGGAAAAATTCAAAATCGAACCTGTTGTAATTTCAATGCCGATAGGAAACGGCGGCAGTTTTAAAGGCGTAGTTGATGTACTGCACGAAAAAGCATACATTCAACAGGGCGATGCTCTTGAAAAAGAAGATGCAATTCCTGATGAATTTAAAGATGCGATTGCAGCGGCGCGTGAAAAATTGATTGAAGCGGCTGCCGAAGGCGATGACAACCTGATGGAGAAGTATATCGAAAACGGAACTCTTTCACTTGATGAAATGAAATCGGGTCTTGTTAAGGCTCTTGCCGAAAATAAATATGTTCCCGCTTTTGCCGGATGCCCTGTAAAAAATTCCGGTATTTTCCCGTTATTCGATTTTATTGTTGACGCTGCGCCTAACCCGCGTACAGCTAAAGATGCATATATCGACGCAGAAGGCAAAGAAACGCCTGTGGCTATCGACCCTGACAAGCCTGTGTCTGCGCTTGTTATCAGAACCAATTATGATCAATTTTCCGGAAAGCTTTCCTGGCTAAAGGTCGTTACCGGAAAACTTTCCGCAGATTCCGAAGTGTTTAATGTTTCGGAAAGCAAGAAAGAACGTATCGGTAAACTTTTTACCTGCCAGGGCAAAAAACTTGAAGAAACAAGAGAGTTGTCCGCCGGCGATATTGGCATTATCACAAAAGCCGCCACCTTAAAAACCAACGATACATTAGCCGCGGCAGACGGTCCTGTCTTTGCGCCTCTGCGCCTGCCGGAACCTGTTCATTCAGTGGCGGTAAGCGCGCTTGCGAAAAAAGACGAAGACAAGTTAGGAGAATCCCTTATCCGCGCATCGGAAGAAGACAAAACATTCCGCTTCCAATATAACGGTGAGACAAAAGAAGCCGTCATTTCCGGCATGGGAGAACTGCAGATTAACATAATTCTAGATAAGATCAAGAATAATCAAAAGGTTGAAGTTGAAACCCGCATTCCCAGAATTGCATACCGCGAAACAATCACCAAAAAAGCCGGTGCAGAATATACGCACAAAAAGCAATCCGGCGGTCATGGTCAGTATGGCAAGGTTATGCTGGAAATTACGCCTCTTCCGCGCGGCGAGAATTATCAATTTATCTGGGCAATTTTTGGCGGAGCAATTCCAAAAAACTACACCCCGGGCGTAGAAAAAGGAATTATCGAAGGAATGCTGCACGGCACCATGGCAAGTTATCCTGTTGTTGATGTAGAAGTAAAAATAGTTGACGGTAAGTATCACCCTGTGGATTCAAATGAATTGTCATTCAGACTTGCTGCACGTAACGCCTTCCGCGAAGCAATGAAGGCGGCAAATCCCACACTGCTTGAGCCGATTATGAATCTGACAATCTTTGTCGAAGATAAGTATCTGGGAGATGTAATGAGCGACCTTTCCAGCAAACGCGGGAAAATCCTCGGGCAGGATTCAACCGGCGGTATCGCAGAAATCCGCGCAGAAGTTCCTCACATGGAACTTCTGCGTTACTCGATAGACCTTCGCTCAATTACTTCGGGAACCGGCTCATTCAACGTGGTATTCAGCCACTATGCGCCAATTTCCGGCCGCATCGCAGACGAGGTTATCAAAGCGCGCGAATCCTTCAAGATTCAGGAAGCTGATGAATAGCGCGTTGTAAGAGCAGTTATTTTCTGATCTTGTTCGCGGCTGGCAGCCAGGAGTATTTAAAGTCCTTGTATTCAATCTCGTTAAAAATTGCATCCGGGTTGGGGGTTTCTTTGATTATTTCCATAAGGAAGGCGGCGAATGGCTGGAATTTATAATTTACAGCGGCTTTGTAATGCATAAGCGCTGTGTCTTTATCGGGGTAGTCCTGCAGGCATTTTTGGTAGTAGGCGATGCTTTTTTTACAGAGGGCTGCCATGATTTTTTTAAAAGTTGTCCATTCGGCTGTAATTTCGTCTGCTTTTGGGCGGATTCCCGGTGATTTGGCTGCCGCTTCTTCGATTGTCCCGTTTTTTACCGCTTTAAAAATTTTATCATCAGGTAATATTTCGGAGCTTAACAGGTAATGGATGCCGCTGTAATGTTCTGTCTTAACTTTAATGCGGTTGAAGTGTTTGTCCTGTACAACAACTCCTTCACGGTCGTCGGTGTCTATCATTTCGCAGTAGGAAAGAACGGCATCCATGTTTTTTAACGGGAAAATATACGGGGTTTCAAAAGTTAAAGAGAAATTTTCCGATGCCCATTCAGGGGTGTACTCTCTGCCTTCCGGATCGCGGCAGCCTAAAAAGTAAAGTTTTGTCTTGTTATATGGAACTATAATTCTACGGTATGGGGAGATAAATTCAAACATGAATGTCCAGTCCGCAGGAAGGTTTTTTATTTCTTCCTCATGACAGCGAAGGGCATAATCGCGGAGGCTTGTCAATTTGTACGGCACTGGAAGCTTTTCATTTTCCTGAGAAAAAAAATCTTTAACTTCTTCGTTGATGTCGAAACTTCCGTTTGTAACCCAAAAGTTGTGCCCGTCTGCTTCTTTTACCATTACAAGCAGTGTGCCGTTCAGTTTGTCTCGTACATGTACTTTGGCGTCCCAGTTAATTTTGTCGGCGCCGGCTTCTCCATAATTTGCAAATTTAAAAAACGGCATAACGAAGGGTTTTACCGTTCCATCTTTGGTTATGTTGTATACTGAGCCGCGGCAGCAGCGAACGATTGGGTTTGTAAAGTCTGACTCATAGTGGTCATAATTGAACATGACAAGATTTGGGCGCTGCGGATGCCGCTTTACCTTTACATAATACGGCGGCTTCAGCAATTCCTGTTCAAAATTATCAGGGTTTTCTTTCAGAAAATTTGTTAAATTGTCCCAACTGTCATATTGTCCCATTTCTACACCTTACTTTTCCACAGCGCCTAAGAACCGAAATTCCCGAACTTTTAAATTACCGGTTTTTAATATCAATATATTCATTATGCTCCTGAACACACTTATATGCTGGACGGATAATTCTGCCGCCTGCGATGATTTCTTCCATGCGGTGTGCGCACCAGCCGGCTATACGGCTGACTGCAAAGATTGGCGTGTTGAGTTCTTCAGGGATTCCAAGCATTCTGTATACAAACCCGGAATAGAAATCAACATTGGTACAGATATCCTTATCGGAGCCTTTAACCTTTTTAAATACCACAGGAGCAAGTCTTTCAATAAGGTAATGAAGGTTAAATTCTTTTTTAAAGCCTTTTTCTTCCGCAAGGGCTTCTGCTTTTTCGCGTAACAGGATGGCGCGCGGGTCTGTAATTGTGTATACAGCATGCCCCTGACCGTAAATCAATTTTGAGCGGTCGTAGGCTTCGCCTTTAAGGATTTTTTCCAGATAGGCGGCTACTTCTTCTTCGTTTTCCCAGTTTTTGACATTTTTCATTATGTCATCCATCATGCCGATTACTTTTGCATTTGCTCCGCCGTGCTTGTAACCTTTCAGCGAGCCGAGCCCTGCGGCGATTGCGGAATAGGTGTCTGTGTCCGAAGATGTTACAACATGCACCGTAAATGTTGAATTGTTACCGCCGCCGTGTTCTGCATGAAGAACGAGGGCAAGATCCAGCAGATGCACTTCGTCCTCTGTGTATTTTTTATCCGGTCTTATAAGCGAGAGTATTGTTTCTGCACTGGATAAGGAAGGATCGGAAATGTGAATAACAAGGCTTTCTTTGTCCAGATAATGTTTTTTTGACATATAGGAATATGCAACGATTGCAGGGAAGCGCGCAATTAGTTCCGCGCATTGGCGAAGTTGATTCTCCGGTGAAGGATCTTCCGGGTTTTCATCATAAGAGTATAGCGCAAGTATAGAAGAAGAAAGTTTATTCATGATGTCGCGTGACGGCGCCCTCATTATTACATCTTCTGTAAAATTTTTAGGCAGTGTTCTGTATTGGCCAAGCAGTTCGTTGAAGCCGTCAAGTTGTTTTTGGCTTGGAAGATGCCCAAACAGGAGGAGGAAAACCGTTTCTTCAAAACAGGAACGTTTGTGTTTTGCAGCGGCGCCTGCAATGGATTCTACATCAATGCCCCTGTAAAACAGTTTGCCAGGGATAGCGACTTTTTTCCCATCCGCGATTTCATACCCGTGTACATCTCCTACACGGGTAAGACCGACAAGAACGCCTGTTCCGTCTTCGTTGCGCAAACCGCGCTTTGCATTAAACCTGCTGTACAATTCCGAATCAATGTAATCGTTGCCTGTTACTTCACTCAAATGTTCTTTTAATCTAATCACTTTTTTTATCCTTTCTTTGTATCACCTTCGCGAATTTCCACGCGCCGGATTTTTCCGCTTATTGTTTTTGGAAGTTCGCTTACAAATTCTATGATTCGCGGGTATTTGTAAGGGGCAGTGGTTTTTTTAACGTGATCCTGAAGTTCTATTTTAAGCTGTTCAGATGCCGTAAATCCTTTTGCAAGTATAACAGTTGCTTTTACCACCGTGCCGCGATCTTCATCCGGAACTCCGGTAACCGCACATTCGAGGACAGAGGGATGTTCCAAAAGCGCGCTTTCGACTTCAAACGGTCCGATGCGGTAACCGGAACTTTTAATTACGTCATCATTGCGGCCGACAAACCAGCAGTAGCCGTCTTCGTCCTTCCATGCGACATCTCCTGTGTAGTAGATATCGTTGTGCCACACGCTTCTTGTGAGATTTTCGTCGCGGTAATAGCCGCCGAACATTCCGTATGGTTTGCGCTTGTCTGTACGGACAACAATCTGCCCTTCGTCGCCCATTGCGCAGGATGTACCGTCGTCGCGTAACAGATCGATGTCGTAACCCGGAGCGGGCTTTCCCATAGAACCCGGCTTTGGCTCAAGCCACGGCCATGTACAGAGGGTAACTGTAAGTTCTGTCTGCCCGTAACACTCGCGGAGCTTTAACCCTGTGCCTTCATAAAATTGATCGAATATTTCGGGATTAAGCGGTTCTCCCGCAACGGTACAATTCTGGAGAGAAGAAAAATCGTATTTGTGCAAATCCTCTTTTATAAAGAAGCGGTAAATAGTCGGCGGAGCGCAGAAGCTTGTCAGTTTGTATTTGCTGATGATTTCCAGCATTTCGGCTGGAACAAAGCGATCGTAATCATACACAAAAACAGCGGCGCCGCACAGCCACTGGCCGTAAATCTGCCCCCATGCGGCTTTTGCCCATCCTGTGTCCGCGACCGTAAAGTGCAGCCCGCCCTGAATTACCTGATGCCAGTATTTTGCGGTGGCGATGTGCCCAAGGGGATATACATAATCATGGCGTACCATTTTTGGCATTCCTGTTGTACCCGATGTAAAGTAAAGCAGCATTATATCGCTGTTTTTATTTACAGCTCCCGAAGGAATGCCGTCAAGATTTACTGCCGGTTTGATAAATTCGGCGGAAGCATTATTCATTTTAGGTTTAAAATCGACCCATTGTGTTGTTAATTCCGCCGTACTAAATCCTGCCCGGCTTTGTTCTTGTACGCCGTATACTACGGCAGCTCCGTCAGTTATGCTGCCGTTGAATTGAGCTTCGTGCCTTTCTGTTTTCTTTCCCGGATATTTTTCTTTTAATGCCTCCAGAGGATTAATATCATTCGGCGTGTGTACTGAGCGCACAAAGGCTTTGTAGCAAACATGAATCATTCCATGAGCTTCCATGCTGCGATTCATGATTGCTTCGGCTTCGTCTATTTTCTGCATAAGATCGATGTCGTCAACGCAGATAATTCCTTTTATGTCGGCGGCATTGCACCTGTAGACAATGTCCTTTGTTGTAAGAAGATGTGTTGCGGGAATTGCGATTGCGCCGAGTTTATGAAGCGCCAAAAGAACCGGCCAGTATTCCCAGCGGCGCTTTAGAATCAGCATTATGGGATCGCCCCTGCCAATTCCTGCGTCCCTTAAAACATTGGCGGCTTTGTCCGAATTGGCTTTCATTTCGGCGTATGTAAACACAGCCTCGGCTCCTTTTTCGTCACACCATTGCATTGCGCGTTCATTTGGTTTTTCTGTTGCAAGCACGTCAATTACATCGTAGGCGAAATTGAAATTTTCCGGAGTGTTTATTGTGTAATTTGCATAAAAATCCTCGTAGGATTCAAATTCTGTTCTTGGTAAAAATTTGTCGAGTAAAGGCATATTAGCTCCTGTATTTAAGATAGTATTGCAAGGAAGCGAGCTGCTTTTCCGCCAAGCGCTTTCATACCATGAGGCTCGGAGGAATCGTAGTAAACGCAGTCGCCGGGACCAAGTTCAATATCGTGGCCGCTGATTGATATCAGCAGCCGCCCCTCCAATACAAAATTAAATTCCTGACCCGGATGGGTGTTAAGGCTTATCGGTTTATTTTCTGTTTCTGCGGAAGCTTCGACCAGAAAGGGTTCTTTCCTCTTGCGGTGAAAATTGTATGCAAGATTCCAGTAACCGTACATCGGGCGGCGGCTTACTTCCGGGGCTTCGTTTGATCGCGTAACGCAGAATGTTTTTAGTTTTGAAGCCGCTCCTGTTAACAGTTCGGATAGATCAACTTTAAAACGGGCGGCGATTTCCACAAGCGCGCCGACCGGAAAATCTTTTTCTCCGGCTTCCCATGAGCTGTATTCCGCTTGTTCAAAGCCAAGCTCCTTTGCCAGAGATTCTGCGGAAATCTCTTCGATCTCTCTTAACACCTTTACACGAGATGCGATCTCCCTTGTGTCTTCTTTCATTTTCTTCCCCTTTCTTCTATTGTGCCGTTGGAATATGCAATATAAACTACCGGCGGTTTGCGAGTGAAAAACCCATTTTCTACAATGCCGGGGATTTGGTTTAACTCTGTTTCCATTATAGAGGGATCCACAGGATTTCCAAAGCGGATGTCCAGAATTAGATTTCCGTGCTCGGTAATTATCGGCCCGGCTTTCCGTATTGCTTCTCTAAGTATAACATTTGCACCGAATTTGTCAAGTACCCTTGCGGCTTGAATTCTTGCCGCAGGAACAACTTCTACAGGGACGGGAAACCCGCCGCCGATATTATTTTTTAGTTTTGTTTCATCCACAACAATTACGAAAGATTCCGATGAATATGCGGCGATCTTCTCGATTAATAGAGCGCCGCCGCCGCCTTTGATAAGGTGATTTTGCGGGTCTACTTCGTCTGCGCCGTCAATTGTAAGGTCAAGCCCGGACGCAAGTTCGCGCGAATTGAATGTGTAAAAAGGAATATTCAATTTTTCACATTCAATTTCCGCCTGAAAGCTTGTGGCAAAGGCGCAAATGTCGCGTAACTCTCCCCGGGCAATAAGCTCCCCGACTCTGTGTACTGCATGAATCGCGGTTGAGCCGGTTCCAAGCCCAAGCTTCATGCCGCTTTTTACTGTTTTGTCAACCGCAGCTTGTGCGGCGGCTTTTTTCAGCCTGTCCGTATCCTGCTCCATTTATTTGCTCCTGTTGAATTTACCCGCGATAAAAGCTGCTGGGGGATTTCCTTTTCCATAAAACATAAATATTGAAGGCAAGCCTGACGGATAACCATGTCATAGCCGTTAATTGTAAGGCACCCTGCTTCTGCCGCTCTTTTTAAAAACGGCGTTACAGGCGGGGTATAGATTAAATCCATCACTATCTCGTCTCCGGAAAATGAATAAAGTTCCAGAGGATCTGTATCGTCATATCCTTCCATTCCTGCAGAACTGGTTTGTATGATAATGTCATTGTACTTTGACATTATTTCTATTCCCTGGCCGTCCAATCCCCCCCATTTGAATTTATACCGTGATGCGACATTTCTTGCCTTTATTTGGGTGCGGTTTAAAATTAACGCCTTTCCGCCAAGACGGAATATTTCTGCGACTACTGCATGAGCGGCGCCGCCTGCTCCTACGATTGTAATTTTTTTATTTTTTAAATTTTTCTTACCCAGAAAATTTAAAAGTGAATCCGAAAAACCAGTGCAATCTGTATTTTCGCCATACCATCCTTCGGGAATCCGGTATAAGGTGTTGCATGCGCCGATTGACTGTACGACAGGCGAGCTTCCCACAAGACCGGAAAGTACATCTTCTTTGTAAGGCACTGTGATTGAAAGTCCCTGAATATCCAGCTCTTTTGCAATTTCGTAAAAACCTTTAATTGAATCTGAAGGAAAAGGAACATACACCGCGTCTGTGTTTTCCAGGCCAAAGACTGTGTTAAAAAACCATGGGCTTACAGTTGACGTTAAAGGATTGCCTACAACTCCGTATATTTTTGTTTTTTTTGTGATTTTTCTAAACCGGTACAACTCCGCAAGTTCCTGAACATCAAGCTGCCCCGACGCTCCGGGAACTTCGCTTTCAGATAACGCACTGCAATATGTCAGAAAAGATCCAAATTTTTCTGATAATATTCTTGAATAGATTCCATAATGCCCCATACATAAAAGTATTTTATCCTGACCAAGCCGCGCCCTTGATGCTTTTAATACACGAAGAACATCGCTTGTGGTTTTTACCGATAATGATACTTTTACAATTTCGTCTCTTGCACGCTGCATGGATTTTAATTTTGCAGAAAGATTTTCCGGAACTCCCTGCAGGTTGTGATAGGATCGAATTATTCTTGTTCCAAAAGTGCGTGCCGCTTCTTCAAGGCTTGGTACATCAAAATCATCTTCGATATCGACATAGGCAAAATTGAACCTTGAGTCGGCGCTTGCATAGGCAAGCCCCGATGCCATTAAATTCACCCTTGCGCCTTCGCCGCCTGTGTAATAGCCGCCGTCAATGTCGCGCCTGATTGTCAGGATTACAGGAATGCCTGCAAGTTCGGGAAAACGGCGTATGTTCAGGCGTTCATCCGGCGCAAGGCAGTCCACGCGTAATTCTGCAATATCTGTAAACTTGCGGTATTTGTCCAGAATTTCAAGGTTGCGTTTTACGGTTTTTGCTGTAAGGCACAAGCATATTTTTGCCATGATTTGTAGTTCTCCCTCAGTTTATTGAATTAATTGTCAATAATCAGGACGGTAAATATAAATTGCCGTAACCTGCCCTGCATCGTTGAAATTCACCCTAAGTATCAACGGCCAGTTTCTTCCTGTTATTGGCATGAGTATATAATCCCCAAAATCCTGCGCCGTGTCTCCAAGGGTCAGTAAAACTACCGTTTTTGAATCTCTGTTCGAAATCCCGTGTGATGATGCCGGCTTAATCTGCCAAACGCGATCCCTGTAAATATATAATTCCACAGCAGGGTATTGAAAAACAACATCGTCCTGCCAGATTTCCGCACCTCTTGCTGTGGCTACCGTTTCCGGTACTCCGAGGTTTTCTATTACTTCTGTCAGCGTCATGCCTATATACGAAAGATGTTCCGCGGCGCTCGACTGCGACCATAACAGGACTACGGTAAAGAAAAAAAATACAGGGAGAATTCTCCGTTTCATGGTTTTATTTTACCAGAAATTGATCCTTAAAGATAGCACTTTTTTATATAAGGCTGTTCCAAAACTTTAGTGTTTAGAACAAGATCATATGTCTGAAAGAACCCATAATTCGCCATTGCACCGAAGAATTCCCGAAGTCGAGATCCACACATTTATCCCTGCTCTTACCGGAAAAACGGCAGGTTCTCCATTTTCGAAGATCAGAGGTTTTGCAAAGGGTGAATTTCCATACCATGTGTCTTCCGGGACAGGAAATGTTACTTGACGAACAGCTTCCGGCGTGAGGCGGCTTGAATAAAAAGTTGAAGCTACAGTGCTTCCCGCCAATGAACGCCAATCTACAACCCAAGGGTCTTCGCGGACAGTTTCTCTTGCCGCCTCGGATTTTATGTATTCACGAAAACGCTGCCAGTCAAAATTGGCAGGAAGCCGCGAATCGTTCTGGTTGTAGGCAAAGGCGAGTTCCCAATAGAAGACACTGTCATGCCCCGCTTCCCATGTCAGCATGAGGCTGCCTCCCGATACATCAAACGGAAACAACGCGCCGCATGGTTTGAATAATCCGGGTGTTAAATTGTGTTCCGGCCAATAAGGCCACGCCGTAACCGGATTTGTCCATGTTACAGGAATTTCTATGTTGATCCCGTTGATTCCTGCCGGCGGGAAATCCTCTGTTTGTTTATACCCGCCCGAATCAAACCATTCAAGCCGCCACCATGGATCGCCAAGTAAGGCAGCCCATTGTTCCGGCGGCTGCGGTAGTACAAGTGTATACCGCGAAGGAAACCGATCCTCACAACTGAGGAGTTGCAGCACAAGTGCAGCAAAAAAAGCCAGTTTAAAAATAAGATTTTTCATACCCTATATATGGGTTGAGCGTGCGTGCTGCTTGCATATTCACTGAATTTTTTTTTATTTTTGTAGCTGTTCCAAAACTTCAGTTTTTGGAACAGCTCCCTTGGGGTTAACGGAAAAAGCGGCTGAAAGACGCTTTTTCCATGAGCTTGTTCCGAAACTTAAGTTCTTGGAACAGCTTCCTTGGGGTTAACGGAAAAAGCGGCTGGAAGACGCTTTTTCCATGAGCTTGTTCCGAAACTTAAGTTCTTGGAACAGCTTCCTTGGGGTTAACGGAAAAAGCGGCTGAAAGACGCTTTTTCCGTGAGCTTGTCCCGAAACTTAAGTTCTTGGAACAGCTTCCTTGGGGTTAACGGAAAAAGCGGCTGAAAGACGTTTTTTCCGTGAGCTTGTTCCGAAACTAACCCGAACCGTAGGTTCGCAGTTTTAGGAACAAGCTCTTTCTGCTGAAAACGCTTCCGCAAGTGCGTTTCGTGCGATCACTTCTGTAGCCTCATTATGTCTTTCAGCCGGGAAGGTGATTTTTTTTATCTGCAAGCCTGATTCGAATTCGTGGTTGAGCGAAATGATAGAGAACTCGTATTTGTAAGAAAAAGCTGTAAAAGAGTGGACAGGGCGGAATCATCAAACCGGCGCATATCGTTCTGGTTGTATATGACGTTACCCGCCTCTAGGCGGCGTACATATACAATCCTGTTAGGCGCAGTACCACTTTTTGACCAATTTATTCATTTAAAGATTATAACATTCTAAATAATCATAATTAAATAATAACCCTTGTAAATCATTGATCCATTTATTATATTCAATGCCAAAACCAATATACTGATAAAAAGGTATCAAAACCATTGTAGCAGCGTGCAAGTGATAACCCCTAAAACAACTATTCCAAGAATAATTTGTAACTCCATTTTTTAGTAAAGCAGTATGATAATATTCGACAAGAGGTATCTGTATTTTTTCTTTTAGTTCATCTGAAAATCCTACTCTTGTAAAATGTGCCAAATCAGCAGTTCCTATCCCTTCACCCCAGAATTGAAAATCTACAATTAATGGATTATAACTTTCTCCAGTCGGTAGCATAAAATTATATATATGTGAATCACCATTGCAAATTGTAATATTATTTTTTGAGTAAACACGTTGTTGACGTTCTTTCATAAGTGATATGTTTATTTCCATAACATGGTTAAATATTTTTCTTATTTTATGATTAAATTTTTCATTAAATTGTAATAAAAATTTGTGTAATTGTTCCTTTTGAGATTTTGATTCAGCTTCTATTTCCCTCATCTCTCTCCCAGTAATTAATGAATCTATTATTGCATTATTCCATAAACGTGAATGAAACTGTGCCAATGAATCTATACAAGAAAACCATACATTTTTATCATTAAATTTTGCACTGTCAGATACTACATATTTTTCCGACAAATCCTCCAAAACAATTAAAAATTCTCCAGTATCTTCAGAGATAAATATGTCATAACATCTAGGTATAAGGAGGTTATTTATATTGTTATCCCTTATTAATTTATAGAATTTTCCTTCTTTCATACTCATATTGTGATAAGCATTTTCATACTGATTATGATTTACAGTCTTAATAAATAGTTTTCTTGTATCTATTTCATCATAACCACCAAATTTAACAGTAGCTTTAATAACTAATGATGTGTTAGATTCTTTTACTTCATCTAGCACCACATTACATATTTTTTGGGTTTCAGATAAATTTAATATAGAATTTAGATAAATTTCATCTATTACTGGATCAGTAGCCATAATATTTTTATATATCTTATAATTATGATCATTCATATAATACACCTCTATGCCAATAATATTTTACAATATTTTTAATGTCAATACCTTTTTAAAATTCTTGTGGTATTGCGCCTAACGTTCTAGGTATACGACGTTTTTGCAACCCGAATAAGGGCTTGCGTAGCAAGACCAGGGTTGCAAAAATGTGGGTGAAATGAGCCGTGGGAACGAAGTGACTTAGGCGAATGTAACCCCAAGCCACCGAACAGGCGACGTAGCGTATACCGTTTGTTATGCGCTGGTTATTTTGCTTTTTTACATTTATTCAATATTCTAATAATCATTTTTAAAGCATTTTTCAAAAAATCCTTAAAAATAATTTTATGCTACTACACAACATCTCTACTTTTATCATTTTCGAACTCATGTACTAATAAACCCATGTAT
>Ga0099364_10004490_pt1 | contig 21118 bp, 13 predicted proteins | sample TergutTh196P3_FD_73070 | JGI IMG/M metagenome (GOLD analysis project Ga0099364, IMG submission 73070) | Microcerotermes parvus P3 segment gut microbial communities from Pointe-Noire, Republic of the Congo - Th196 P3 | ecosystem: Host-associated > Arthropoda: Insects > Digestive system > Gut ... | reverse complement strand
AAACTCTGCCTTTTTATTAATTCCCCTCCGTGGAGGGGTGCCGTCCGCAGACGGCGGGGTGGTCGTATTTCGGTTTTGAAAGAGGTCTAATTTATAATCGGCGTAAAAAATGCGGGGTTCGCCCGCATTTTTATTTTTTATTTTTATCCTACGACGCCGGTTCTTTCTATTCCCTGTATTAAAAATCTCTGACCGATAAGATAGACCACTATCAGCGGCGCGATAATCATCAGTCCGCAGGTGCTTCTGATTGCGGCGGTGTACATCGTTCCCGCGGCGGTCGCGGCCGCGTTATTCGTGATTAGACTTCTCGGGATTTTAACTATTCTCGGCATTAAATACGGCCCGGTTTCGGTCGTGAACAGCTGGACGTAAAACTCGTCCGTCCACTGCCACGTGAACGCGAACAAAAATATAGTTACCATCATTGGGATAGCGTTGGGCAGTATAATAGTAAAATACGTTCTGAACACGCCCGCGCCGTCCACGTACGCCGCTTCTTCGAGTTCGTCGGGAACGCCTTTGAAAAACTGACGCATAACCAGTATATACAATCCGTTCTTGAACGCCAGACCGGTCACCGACAGGAATATCAGCGGGGCGTACCACTCCGAGTTTATAAAATTAAACGTAAGGTCTTTCGTCGCTCCCATCGCTTTGTTTATAAACTCGACTATTCCCAGAAAGTCAAAATACCTGAACTTCATAAACAGCGAAAACTGGAGCGTCTGATGAGGGATGAGCAGCGTGAAAAGAACGACTATGAACACGAGCGAATTTCCTCTGAATTTAAATTTCGAGAGTCCGTATCCGATAAACGTGCACACGAACATCTGGATAACCGCTGCAACCAGGGAAAGAATCGAAGTGTTGATTAACGCCTGAACGTAATCGTTTTCGACGTATATCGCGTTGTACGTGTTTATTGTCGGAGCGCGGGGAATCATTCTTACCGTAGAGTCTATAAAATCCTCGGGGCTCATGAAAGAGCCTGATACTTTCGCGAAAAACGGGAAGATTACCACATAAGATATGCCGATTAGGAGCACGAGCCTGAACAGTACCCAAATAACTCTCTGGAGAAAAAACATCGAGATATATTTCACCTGAAGCCTTTTGAGCAGGGACGTTCTCTCAAAATCGACTCTTATCCTGTTTTTAGACTCTCTTTTTACTACGGTCGGAGCTTGTTCTGTTTTATTCATAAAATTTATTCTCCTCCTTTAACCTTAATTCTCTCGCCGCTGATAGAACACGAAACTCGAAACGATAAGTCCGACGACGACGAGTATCAGTACAACTATCAGGAAGTATATCCATGCCATCGCGGACGAAAGAACCTGTCCGCCCGGTTCGTCGTAAACGGCCTCTATCAAACGCATTATCGTGTTCTGCGCGGACGTAAACGAGTCTATGACCGTATATATCGCGTTGACCAGAATCATCGGGCTTATCATCGGGAACGTTATTTTCCAGAACGTCTCCCACGACGACGCGCCTTCCATGTATGCCGACTCGTATATAGTCGGGGATATCGACTGCAGACCTCCTAAGAATATCAGCATCTGGACTCCCGCCCTGTTGACGATTTGATATATATTATTGACCCAGTTGACGATTGTGACGACTAAATCCATGCTTATGCCGCGCATATTCATAAACAGCCATCTGAAGTCCATAGCCGATATAATCTGCACCGCTCCCGAAGTCGAGTCTGTGTTTCCCTGGTTCGCGGTGTTTATATTTCTTCCGGTGTCCTGCATATAGTCGAGCATACTGTTTCCCTGGTCGATTCTGTCTATAATCCCCGTGGCGAGTATGACCGGTATGAAGAAGATTGCCCTGAACACCGCTCTGCCCGTCATCTTCTGATTCAATATAATCGCCATAAACAGCGAGAATATAACAATCGCGGGAATGTCGAACAGGAGCTGCTGTATGCCTCCCATCAGGGTAAGGGCGAAGTCCGCGTCCTCGAAAAGCGCTTCCTGATAGTTTTTGAACCCGACCCACTCGGCTAAGAATCCTCCGCCCGTCTGCACTTTTATATCAGTAAAACTGAAATACATGGACTCGAACACGACGGGAAGATAAATCACTAAAAAGCCGACTATAAACGGAGCCACGAAAAACCATCCCGAACGAGCTTTTATCCTATCGAGGGACGAAGCGCGCTTTCTTTTTTTCGGCGCCGTAATCTGAACGCCGCCAGTTTCTGTGTTCTGCATTTTATTTCTCTCCTCTCGATAAAATAATTAATTTACTCTTACGAAATCGCGCGCGGGCACAACGACCCCGTCGACCGTAACTTCGTCTTCATGGTTATAGTTTAATATAAACGAAACTCCGCCTTCGTAAGTAACTTTTACGACGTTCGCCTCGGGGAACTCGTGACCTACTATGGGCTTCGCCTTAACGTCTTTCAGGGCGTCGTTAAGAGTGTGGTATATTCTCAGCATATCCGGCAGCCAGACCTGATAATCGACCGAATAATAAGAGTTGAGAGACCACGACGACGCTTCTTTTAGTCTGTTCGCGTTCTGATAACCCAGTACGAAATACGGGCTCGCGCCGTTCTCGATTGCCTTTAAAATATCATACGTCATATCGCCCGACATATTTATCGGCGAACCCGCGATATTTATAAACCCGTGAGTCACCATTCCGTAGAACGGAACCGGTTCGCTCTGGTTCGTCATGCGGCTGCTGTCGAGGTCGACGTCTGTTATAGAATCGAGATATCTGAACGAGTAGGCGTTCGCGCTCGCTGCGAGAAGATTCGAATGGTCTTCGTACATTCTGTCGAATAAATTCGTCACGTTCGTTTTCGCCTCGCTCCTGCTGACCATGCTCCTTCTCCAGTGATTCGAGTGCAGCTCTCTTCCCAGAGACGCTACGGACATCGCGCCGACGTTGAGGGTATCGTAAGTCTTCATCGCCTTGTCGTACATCTGGTCCATTCTTTCGGTCGCGAGAATCTCATACGCCCTGCCTCTCCACGGCTCCATTTCCTGGCATATGATACAGTAGACCTGTTCTCTCGCGTATAACTGGTTAAGGTATCTCGCCCTGTCCTGTCTCTGATTCACTCCGTCGAACGGTCTGAACATATAGACCAGCGCGAAATCCACGTCCGGATAAACGTCCGCGCCTTTTTGCCTCGCGTATTCCGCGGCTTCGGTCAGACCGTCTTTTCCTCCGAGTTTGCGTTCGGCTTTTATTTTAGCGGGAGCCGTAGACCTGAGTCCACCGTTCATCCAGCCGTTGAGTTTAAATTTAATATTGCTTATATTCTCTTCGTTAAGCTCGTCTACTATCGATTTTATATCTTCGAAAGACGTAAGCGGGGTCGTGCCTATATACGGCATACCAAGAAAATATTCGGCCGTCTTAACCGCTCCGAGAGCTTCTATAAACAGCGGAATATCGCCGCCGTCGTCTTCCATCGGGTTAAGCTCCCCTCTGCTGATTAAATAATCCCTGTAAGCCTTAGCCATACCGACGTATGTCGCTTCGTATCCGCCGGCTTTCGCGGGTTCGCCGTTTTCATCGCTCGACAGCATTATATATCTTATAATATAGTTCCCCGTGTATTTTCTTCTCGAAGATATAGTTATAAGACTGTTCAGACCCTGCATTTCGAAGTCCAGATTAAACTCGTCCATGGGTCTCGGCGCGAACTGCGAGAACACAGTATTATATTTATGCATATTCCCGCCGTGGTCAGTCGATATTTCAGCGAGAACGTCGCCGTCTTCTATAATCGCTATAAATCCGTCGCGTCTCTCTTCGATTTCGGCTTCGGGGATTGCGTCGTACTCGTTGCCGTCTTTATCGACGAATATTCTTGCGGGAGACTGAACCTCGTTTCCGGACGCGTCGTAGAACACTTCATATTCTTCTCCGTCGTCGTCAATCGCAGTCAACGGCTCGTCTATTCTGTTTCCCGACTCGTCGTGATAAATAGTGAGAGGCTCAACTTCCGTCACTCTGACTATTTCGTACTCTTCAACGTTTCCGTATACCGGGAGTCTCCAGGTTTTGGTGTGATTCCCTCCCGACGCTTTATGGAACGAGTAGTCGTTCCCGTAAACTCTGTTCGTCGAAGTGAACGAATTTCCCTGAATGTCTTCGTACCTGACCAGCGCTCCCGAACCGTCGGGAACAAAAGTATAGCCTATATTTTCTCTTCTTCCCGCTCCCATAAACGGCAGCACCCTTATATAGCTGATTCTGTAGGTCGATTCGTCGAATCTAATACCGTTGACGGGTAGTCTCACATAGAATCCGCCTTCGTCGATATAATATTCGAGAGCCAGTTTAAACAGGGGCGGCGCTTTGTCTTTCGGTTCATAGTCCAGCAACGCATGGTCTTCGTCCATCATCTCGAACGTATATTTAGTATATAATCTGATAAAGCCTTCGATTTGTCTTATTTCCCTGTCTGAAGCGTGAGGGTCGAAGACGTAAATCGCGTATCTCTGCGTCTGGGGATAAGTCACCTGAAGTTCTTTTTTCGCTCTTTCCGTCAGAGCGGGGTCGTTCGCGTCCTTGAGAGTATAGTACGCTTTCATCTTGTCGTAATCTCTCGAGTTCGTTATATGCTCGAGAATATTCCCCTCAAAGGACGACTGCTCTATCATTCTGGGAACTAACATTCTTTTCTGTTCCCTGCCCAGGGTATACTCTACCCTGATTCCGCCTTTTATGCGTTTCATTTTGATTTGCCTGTGCATCGCGGCTTCCCTGAACGAGTTGAAGTCATACTGTTTGTCCGCTTCCCTGTATCTGATTAGAATCTGCGACATCAGATTCATTTTCGTGGATTCGGACGAACCCTGGACTTCCTGTTCCGCGACGTCCCACGGGTTCGAGAACAGAACCTGTCCCGTGCGGGTATCTTTTACCGCGACTTCTCCCGTATCGACGTGGAAATACAGTTCATAGCCGTCTTTCGAGAACACCGGCTCGCCGTTAGGCTCGTATCTCCAGACCGGGTTCCTTTCTGTTCCGTCGTTGAACTCGATTGTCTTCTCTCCGAAAGAAGCGAGTTTTTCGTCCTGATTCGCGTATTCGGTCGTCAGGAACAGCTGTATTCTTTCGGCTTCCCTTTTCGCTTCGTCGTCTTCCGCGTCTTCTTCTTCGTCGTTCGCGAGAACGGGCATAATTACCCCGATACTCATAATCAACGCCAGAAACAGAGCGAGAAGTCTTTTCGCGAGTTTGCTTTTTTTGTCTAAATCTAACCTATGCATGATATATCCTCCTTTCCGTTATTATATATTATCATAACCGATATGTGACCTCGGTATATATAGAGCTTATAAACTGAACCATTCTTAATAACAAGCTCGAGAACAGAACGGTCACGAACATTATAAACGCCATTCCGACGACCGAACCCATCAGGGTCAGGAAGTTTTTACCCAGGGAATAGTCGTGCACGACCATTACCCCGAAGAACAGCAGCGCGCCGACCCAGATGAACATAACTCCGCCGAGCATATTCAATATAGGCAGCTCTTCCTCTATAATTATGTGCGTCGCGAGAGTCGAGAAGAACACTATAATTATTATCGGAATAAGCGCGTAGCACGTTACCATATATATATCTTTCATGCTTCCCTCTCCGTCGAACAGGGTAGTCAGACACCAGTTCGATATTACCCACAGGGTCACGGGGATAATAATCGACAGCGATTCGGCTAAAAAGTCGCTGTACGCGCCGTAAGCGTTTACTATAAATCCTTCTCCGAAGGCTTTATATATATACACCCCGCACGCGAGAAGCAGATAAATCGTCGCCGCGATAACAGAACCTCTCTTTTCCTGCTTCATATCCCAGAAGCCGTCGAACGGATGGAATATAATATGAAACCCGTAAAGCATATGGCTTGCCAGCTTTAATTTTCTTCCGCTCCTGATATTATCTCTCGTATTTACTTTCGTAGCGTTCTTCATAAACAGCATAATTCCAACAATCAAAACTGCCAAAACTATCGGGATAACTATAACGTTGTTCTGAATCCAGATTTGCCTGTACATTTTAAACGACTGCGAGTAGCTCGTCTGGTCGAGGGCGAATCTGAACTGCCTCATCGCGTCCTGATATTCGCCGTCCCTGTATAAGCTTCTTCCTATGCCTATATACGCCAAGTCCGAATTGTTATTTCTCTTTAATATTTCCCTCCAGTCCGCTACCGACCTGTCGTACTGTCTGTTTCTCTGGTTTGCGATTGCGGACAGAAGTACGTCGCCGTATTCCGTTCTCTTATAAACCGTAAACGAAGAGTTCGTCTTGTCGAGCAATAATATTTTACTGCCCTGATACGCAACTGACTGAACGCTCTGAATATTGCCGAAATACTGACCGTCGTCGCCGAAGATAAACAGAAGCCTGCCGTCCTCGTCGTAGGTGTACGCCCTCGACCTGATTTCGTCGATTATCGTCCACGTACCCTCCGGGCCTATGGCGACGTCTATAATCCTCGAAACTCCCCTGAGTCTGCCGCTCCTCGTCATTTCGATAGGCTGCGCCTCGCCGTCCGGACCGGTAAATCCCATACGTCTGAGAACGTCCGCTCCCTGCGGATTTAATCTCTTAATCGGCGAATAGTCCGAGCTTTTATCCAGCAGCGCGCTTAACTGCGCTCCCGGTTCTATTGACGACGTCGTCGCGAAAACAAATCCGTCGCCGTCTATCGCGACGTTGTTATATTCGGTCGCGACGTTTCTGATTGAACGCTGTCTCATTTCCCTCGTCTGGAAATTCCTCCAGAATATCATAAACGGGGAAACGACGGCTTTCTGCGCTCCCACAAAGCCCTGGAACTCGCCGTTGGGCGCCATCGCTATAATACCCTGGTTCGTCGTCGACGACACGACGTAAATTCTGCCGGATTTATCGACGACCACGGCTATGGGTTTATAGACGTGACCTTCCGGGAAAACGTCGCCCGTGGGCTCTTCGATAATCCTCAGGTGATTTCCGTCTTTGTCAAACACGACAAGCCTGTTCTTTTCGGTATCCGCGACATAAACTTCCCTGTCCGTCGCGAACACTCCCCTCGGTTCGGCGAGACTGTCCGGCACTCCCCAGATATTAATAAAATCGCTGAAAATCTGTCTGCCCGTGTAATCCGGGTTCATCATGACTATCCTGTTGTTTTTCTGGTCGGCGATATATAAATATCCCTGATTGTCAACGAACAAATCCTGCGGCCCGTCGAGGGGTATGTCGTTCAGAAAATGCAGCCCTATGTCTTCCGACTTGATTTCGCGTTCGGGAACGTATGCGTCGGGCGCTTCCACCGGGTACGAATCGAACGTATATATATAGCTGATATACGACGTAAACGCCGCCGCGGGAATCCCCGACATTGACGCCAGACAAATCAGGAGGACGGCGAACCGGACTAAATTTTTCGCTATTGTTTCTTTTCTCTTTTTCCGCATTTGAATTTCTCTCCTCTCTGTTTAAAATTAATCTTTCATGCCTGACGAAGCCATTGTTTCTATGATATTCGCCTGCGATATAACAAATACCGTAATCGGCACGACCATCATTATTACGGTCGACGCCGCGCCCGCGCCCGCCCTGACGATTCCGCCCGCGAGAATCTGACCGATTGCGTATGAAAAAGTTTTAAGCTGCTCGCTCTGTATAAATATACTCGCTCCCATGTTCCAGAGTCCCTGGAACGAGAAGATAATAAGAGTGAGCCACGCGGGTTTGACCATCGGCATCGCGATATACCAGTAGGTTTTGAACTCTCCCGCTCCGTCCAGCCTCGACGACTCTATTACGGAATCCGGAATCGTCGAGTCTATAAACTGACCCATAAGATATAAGCCGAGAGGCGTACACATCGCGGGAACCATGACCGCGAGATAAGTATCGACCCAGCCCAGCGCGCTCATAGTCAAGAAGTTCGTAATCGTCGTAACCGTCGCGTTGAACATCAGGGCGTAAGTGATAATCGCGAAGAGGGCTTTCGACCCGGGGAATTTAACTTTTTTGAGCGCGTAAGCGCTCAGGGACGCGAGCATCAGGTTCCCGAAAGTTCCGAAGACGGATATTAAAACCGTGTTGAATATATATCTCGAGAACGGAACCCACGACGTGCTCATTAATCTGAATAAGTCGCCGTAGTTTTTCATCGTCGGGTTTATGACGAAAAATCTCGGAGGGAAGACCCAGAGTTCGTCGAGGGGTTTAAGAGACTGGATTATAGCGTAAAACATAGGTATAAACATAAACGCCCCGAATATAATTAATATCGTGTTTATCGCGATATCTCCGCCCAGCGACCTGTTGAGGGCGTGAGTGCCTTTCTTAATTCTTAATTTAGCCATATTTACGTACCTACCTTTGACAATAATCTTTTAACAATCAAGTTTGCCCCCATCATCATGAAGAACAGCAGAGTCGCGATTGCCGAAGCGTAACCCATTTCGAATCTCATGCCGCCGTAATCGTCCAGATGGTGCATAATAGTGTGCGCCGCGTAGTCTATGGACGGGAATCCCGCCAACGCGGTAACGACTACTCCGAACCCGAAAGAGCCCGTTATCGTCATGACCGCGCCGAACATCAGCTGGTTTTTCATCAGCGGCAGCGTAACGTACCATAATTCCTGCCATCTGTTTCTTATGCCGTCGACCGCGCCGGCTTCATAATAAGTCCTGTCGACCGTCTGCAACCCCGCGATAAACGCCAGGAACGACGTCGAGAGCGAGAGCCACAGGGCGACGACTATACACAGGTTCATAACGTAATTCGCGTCCTGAAACCATAATATAGGCTCCTGAATAAAATTAAACCTAAGCAATATACTGTTCGCGTAGCCGTACTGGTCCGAATGGAACAGCACCTGCCATATCAAATACACCTGACCCGAAATCGACGGAGCGTAAAATATCAGCGTCACGAACGCTCTCATCTTGGGCGAAAGCTCGTTTATGAACCACGCCATCATGAACGAAAGCATATAACTTACGGGTCCGGTGACCGCCGCGAACACGAGCGTATTCGTTATGGCTTTAAGAAATATATCGTCGTCGAAAAGCAGCCTTATGTAATTGTCAAGAAAAACGAACGTTGGAAACTCTACCAGATTAAATACCGTCAGACTAAGAATTATAGACAGTAAAACGGGGAAAATAGTGAAGATAGTAAACAGAACAAAGAACGGCGCGACCATCAAATAGCCGACTTTATTCACTTTCATTTCCCTGAGAGTCCACTGCATCCTGGTCATTTCACCTCTGTTGACAGCGCGCCTTTTTACCGCCGCGCCGCCTCCGTCGTCCAGATTTACCGGTTTATCCGACATGAAAACCATGCCTCCTTTTTATATAAATTAACAATTAACAAATAATAATTAATAATTATTATTTTTTTTATCTATATAGACTTCTTTTGAGACCACCCCGTCAACACTTCGTGTTGCCACCCCTCCACGGAGGGGAATTTATTTGTTCCTCATTCCCCTCCGTGGAGGGGTGCCGTCCGCGGACGGCGGGGTGGTCACCCGTTGTTGCGGACGCGCATTGCGCGCCCCTACTCAACGGAGAGACTGTTCTCGTCTTCGATTCTTCTGCCGAACCTGTCTCTGGGAACTACCGGCATTTTAAACTCGTTTCTTTTTCTCGTCAGTTCTTTGTTTATTTCAAGGCTGTGGTCCTGAGTAAGCTCGACCGCCGATTCGCCGTCGTTGTAGACCGACTTCCAGACAAAGTCGACGTATCTGCCGACTATATATCCGCCCGGCACTTCCGGAACGGCTTTGAGGGTCTTAAACTGTTCTTCGAGATTTCTGTAGTCCGCCGTCGGCCACGGCATATTAGCGAGGGCTTCGAGATTCGCCGTCGGGTATTTCGCCGCCGCTCCCATTAAAGCGACCAGTTCGCTGCCGAAGCGTCCCTGCGTTCCCGCGCTCACCCACCACTGCATGAACGCCCACGAGTTTTCCATATTTTCTTTCGCGAGGGTCGACCTCATCATGAGGGTGCAGACCACTCCGGCGGGCGAGGAGTTATCTATAATCAGACCGTTTTCGAGTTCTGCAAATTCCATTCCCGCGTCTTCCGGAGTCCTTTCCCTTATCGTTCCGGGCATAGGCACAAACTCCCACAGACCCCTGATTTCCGGCGCGAAAACCATAAGCTGGTTATACGCATCGTAATGCTGGACAGAAATCGGCATTTCCCCCGACCTGAACCTGTTCATAAAGTTAAACTCTATAGGAAACTTGTATTCAGTATATAAATTAGTCATTCTCTTCATAGAGTCAAGGGCGAAGTTATCGGTAAGATTTATCTCTATGCCGTCTCCTCTGTATAACGGCACGTTATTCTGGAACATAAACGTCATGAGCGGCAGCATACCCGGAAGTATTCCGACCTCCAGATTCTTCGTCTGCAGAGCCGGAACGATTTCGTTCAGCTCCTCCCACGTTCTGGGAACTTCCAGTTCAAGCTCCATAAATATATCTTTTCTGTAGAACAGCATCGGGAAAGTCTGCGTTTCGGGCAGACCGAACACCTGCAGCAGCGAGTTGTCTTCCACGGCGCTGTCCTGCAGGGTCAGGGGTATCATCGCCGACGGGGTGAAATAAGTTATGACCTCGTCGAAGCTTTTTATGCCCCTCGACGGGTCGCCTTTCGAATAGTCCACCGGCGTTCTCTCTCTCGTTTCTTTATCGAGAGCATAGTTGAGAGGAAGAACCGCGCTTCTGATTGCGAAGTTGACCGCGTCGCCTCCGCCGTTCGCGACCGCGATATCAGGACCGACCCCGGCGAGAACCGAGGGCAGCAGCGAACCTCCCGCGACAAGTTTCAAATTCACCTGTATATCCGTCTGCTGGGTAAAATCGACCACGAGCTGTCTCACGACCTGCGCCTGGTCGCGTCCGGCGAGAGCGAGACCTCCCATAACGGGAGCGGACGAACCCATCCAGACTTCGACGACTTTCGACCTGTCGTCGATTTCCGTCATCGCCCCCTGCGAGTTATAGTCCGCGAAGAACGACATGACAAACGACATAAACTCAAACCCGACCGCCTGGAAGAAATTAGCTTCCGCTCTGGGCAGTTTTTCGTCTATCCTGTGTATTTTTATATAATCGATTTCAAGCGGCTGGTTTCTTCTTTCGAGAAGCCACGTCGCGAGACCGCCTATATTCGCCTTGAAGTGGTCCAGACCGGGAGCGATTCTGTCGTTATTGTTCGCCATCCTGTCTAACTGCAGAGCCATTCTGTCGAGCATCGTCGTATGTTCGCCCTTAGAGCCTATTATCTCTTCGAGCTCCGCCGAAATCGCCCTGAGATTTAACGCCTCTTCCCACATTCCCTCTATAGTCGTGGGAATCGTTCTTATAAATCCGTAGTCTCTGTTAGCGTCCGGAGTCGCCCCGGTTATCATTCTGATTTTCCTGTAAGTCTCGTTGAGATTCATAACGCTTCTCTCGACCCTTCCCAGAACCTCGGCCATATCTCCGAGAACTACCTCGAACTCAATCTCGTGCTTCCCTTCGCCGAGATAAAACTCGAACGAATTGAAATCGTTTCTTCTCCTGCTTCCCTCGACCGGAGTTCCGTCGTTGAGAGGCAGAGTCTGCCAGTTGTCAGAGAAATTAAATCTCAAATTATTAGCTTCCGCAAACGGCACTTCTCCGTTTAGCCTGATTCTTCTCGACGAATAGACCCCCGAATAAATAGACTGCTTAAATCTGGGGACTATATAATACATTCCCGCTCCGCCCGCGGGGATTTCAAACTCGTATCTTATCCATTGGCCGTAGTCCTGCCATCTTCCCCCGCCTATAGAGTTAAGCCTTATTCTCGAAGCGTCCTGAGGCTGGGTAATCGCCGAAGTCCTGTCGTTAAGGGCGTAAATCACTATTTCGGACGTCGCCGCCGGAGTCTGCGCCTGAATCAGCTCTATATCCGCGGAGCCGTTCGGCTTGCCCGCGTGTATAGTGTTCCTGTACTCTTCGTAGGACGGCGGCGCTTCCGCGACGAGAAACTTCATTTCGCTTATAAACACAGATTCCCTCACGGCCTCGAGGGTCAGAGTGTTCTCCCCCGCCGCAAGATAAAACATGAGAGGCTCGGCGACGAAACCCGTCGAGTCTTCCGCGAGAAAATTTCTCCACCCGGGCGATTCGGACTTCGTCGGCCTTATTTCGTTGTCTTTTATATCCCTCCTGAAAACCGGCAGATTCGTTTCGGGGTCGATATCGTAGTCGTCGACGTAAGTTTTCGTGAGAGTTATGTACCGCGCTTCTTTGAACGGAACTTTTCCGTTGATTCTTACCATTCTTTCTATCGCCGAAGTCCTTCCGACGACCTGAAGATAATCGAAGGACAGATTATACAGCCCTTCGTTCGCGACGCTGAACTTAAACGAGACCGTTCCCTCGTCCGGAAGATAGAGGGCGTTCCTGCCCATAGCTTCCTCCGTTCTGACTCCCGCGGCAGTCGACTGTTCGGGGTCGTAGTCTCCCGGTCTTATGACTATTTCTCCCGAACCCATCGGCATTCTGCCGTGTTCCTCGACGTAAAGGTCGGTGTGCGCCCTGATATATTCGCCGTACCCCGACGCTCCGAGGACTTCTTTTACCTCCGCGAGCCTTGACTGCGCCGCGGCGTCCTGTTCGACGACCGACGCCGACGCCGGCAGCAGCGGCAGCGCCGTTGCGAATACCGTCAACAAGGCGAGCAGAACGCAGAAACGTTTCTTTCTGTCCGCGTTCGCTTTACGGCGCGTGTTCTTTCCGTTTTTCATGTAATGCTTCCCTCCTGATTAATTTTGCTTAATTTTGCATTATTAAATATTTTGTTGTGCATTTTGTTTAATTAGCGCGGCGCCCTTATAATAAAAATATGCCAAATTAAACAACGCTTATGCTAATTATAATAGCGCAAACCAAAAAATTTGTCAAGTACGGCGGTAAAATATTAATTCGGCTCCGAATGTTTGCGCAAAAGTCTAAAGATTTCGGGAACGGTGAGGTTTTTTTGCGGTATTTCTGCGGTTTTTAGCCAAAACCGCAATTTTTTTTAAATTTAAAAAAATCAAAAAACTGCTTTTTGGGCATATTGCACAAATTTATTCAAAAAATATTTACAATTTGCAATCCTCTCTTCCCGCTTTTTTCAGGGCGTTCAAAACTATTTTTCTGTTTTCGGGTCTTCCGCTCTGGAGAAGCGCCCTCTGCGTTTTCTTTTCCTCGTAAGTTTTGGGAACGTATACTTTTTTTCCCGTGAACGGATTTATTTCCGTATAAAACATACAGGCCGACATAGTTCCGGGGGTAGGATAGAAATCCTGAACCTGTTCGGGCGAATATCTTTTGTTTTTCAGATAAAGCGCGAGGTCTATCGCGTCGTTCAGTCCGCTTCCGGGATGAGACGACATAAAATACGGAACGATATACTGTTCTTTCTTATATTTTCTGCACAAATCAAAATATTCTTCGCAGAATCTTTCGTAAATTTTATTTTTCGGCTTGCCCATAATTTCAAGTACGCCGCCGCTTATATGCTCCGGAGCGGTCTTTAACTGTCCGCTTATATTATCCCGGACGATTTTTTCAAAAAAACTCCCGCCCGTTTCCGATTTGTCCAGCATTAAATAATCGAATCTGATTCCCGACCTTATAAATACTTTTTTGATTTTCGGCAGGGCTTCGACGCTTTCTATCAGCTTCTGATATTCGCCGTGGTCGATTTCAAGATTTTTGCACGGTTCGGGCGTTAAGCATCTTCTGTTTTTGCACATTCCTTCGGTAAGCTGTTTTTTGCACGAAGGCTTTCTGAAATTCGCCGTCGGGCCGCCTATATCATGGATATAGCCTTTGAAATCCGGCATATTTGAAATTATCCCCGCTTCTTTTACGACCGATTTTATACTTCTCGAGCGTACGCTTCTTCCCTGATGGAACGCAAGGGCGCAGAAGCCGCACCCTCCGAAACATCCCCTCGTGTGGGTAATCGAAAACTTTACTTCGTTTATTGCCGGAACGTCTTTATATTCCGGGTGGAAATCCCTCGCGTAATTAAGCTCATAGATTTTGTCGAGCTGTTTTTGTTCGAGCGGACTCTGCGGAGGATTCTGGATTAATATTTTATCCCCGTAATATTCTATAATAATCCTGCCGTTTATATAATCGTTTTCTTCGTACTGTATTTTAAAAGCGTTTGCGTAAGCCTGTTTGTCTCGTTTTAATGTATCGTATTCCCCGGTTATTATATAATCTTTTTTTAAATCTTCAAGACAGGATTTTCCGCGTAAAACGACCGAGCCTTTTACTCCCGTTATTTTTTTGACGGGTATGCCCAAATTTAAAAGCTCCGCGATTTTGGCGATTGATTTTTCGCCCATGCCGTAAACCAAAATATCCGCGCCCGAATCGACGAGTATACTGCGTCTGACTTTATCCTCCCAGTAGTCATAGTGGGCGAATCTTCTCAGCGACGCTTCGAGTCCGCCGATTATTACGGGGATATCGCCGTAACTCCTGCGTATTAAATTGCAGTAGACTATAACGGCTCTGTCGGGTCTTAAACCCGGTCTGCCTTCCGGCGAGTAATAATCATAGTTTCTTCTTTTCTTGCTTGCGGTATAATGCGCGACCATAGAATCTATATTGCCGGAAGATACCAGAAAGCCGAGCCTTGGTTTTCCGAGCTTTTTAATATCGTCCGTATTTCTCCAGTCCGGCTGGGATATAATCCCGATAATATATCCGAGACTTTCGAGATATCTCGTAATAACCGCCGCACCGAACGACGGGTGGTCGATATAGGCGTCGCCGGAAACATAAATAAAGTCGGGGGAATCGATACCCCGGCTTTTCAGACCGTCTTTTGACGTCGGCAGAAAATTATCTTGATTTTTGTTCATCATTATTTTAATATAAATTATTTGATTTTAAGCGGCGCGGCATGGAAGCCGCGCCCTACTTTACGGCGTTCTTCACTCTGACCGGATTCCCACCGTTTTTTATTGATTCTATCGCCGCGTGAATAACCCGCGACGCTTCGAGTCCGTCTCTGGCTTTCCCGTCGATTTCTCCGGGTTTTACGCCCGAGTTTATCTCCCTCGCAAAACTGTGGATTCTGTCGATAAACGTGTCGTCGAAATCTCTGAACCCGCCGAAAACGGGATTCGTATACTGTTCTTTTAAGTAAGTTTCGGCAGGATAAAGCGTCGCCTGCCGCCACATATCCTCGAACACTACTCTGCCCGAAATTCCCGCGACCTCGCAGCGTTCCATCGGGTGTCCTCTGACTATGTCGTAAGAAGAGGTAAGATGCCCGACCGCTCCGTTCGCGAATTTCATATTAACCGACGTCGTCGAATATATTTTAGTTCCTTCTTCAATTCTGTTGGGCGCGGTCATCGCGTAGCACTGGACTTCTTCGATATCGCCCATAAAATAGCGCATAATATCCACGCTGTGGGGATTCAGAGCCTTTAACTGATAATAAACGGAATCAAGAGGCATTAATTTGCCTATCCATAAAGACATATTGCAGAATAATAAATCGCCGATTCTGCCGTCGTTCTGCCATCGCTTCGCCTGCCTTGCGGCGGGAGTGAACCTGTGGTTTAAATTTATGGCGTAGCAGAGCCCGTATTTTTCAGCCGTTTCGACCATTTCGAGAGCGTGTTCGAGATTATTCGATATGGGTTTCTCCCCGAGAACGTGACAGCCCGCGTTAAGGGCCTGCATAGTCGGCATATAGTGGTCCGACGAATATTCAAACCCTCCGGTAGTGACAGAGCACAAATCCGGCTTTAGTTTTTTGAGCATTTCCTCCGCATCCAGAAAATACTGCGCGTTATATTTTTCGCCGGCGGCTTTCGCCCTGTCTTCCCGAATGTCGCACACGCCGATTAACTTTGCGTCCGGGCAGCCGAGATACGCCTTCGCGTGTATGTTGCCGATAGCTCCCATGCCTATTACGCATACTTTAAGCATTTTTGTTTTTTATTCAGGGGAAAACTTTTGAGGAAAGTTTTCCCCTTTCAACCCCTTTCAAACCTTTTTATTTATTTTTTATTTAAATTTGCTCTTAACGAAAAAGACAGTTTATTTTTCACGTAACCCAGTCAACAACAGGCAACCCGTCTATGTTTTTGAAATCTTTGACATTATTTGTAACCAACGTACAGTCGTTTTCTATGCAGAAGGCGGCAATCAAAATATCGGCGTCGCCTACGGTAAAACCCTTGCGGCGTATATCTGAATACAGATTGGCGGCTCTTACCCATATATTACGCCGCATTTCACCTATTTCACAACTATCGCAAAGCCGTTGATATATGAGTTCTTTTGCGGTTGCTTTCGCGTATATAAGTCCGCGGCGAACTTCAAAATCTACATACGGCGGTATTATTATCGGCGCGCCTTTTGCGATTTTTTCGTCATATTGCAAAATTACAGACGGAGTATTACGGAGCAGATGCGCAATAATATTTGTGTCCAGCGCATATATCATAAACTGTCTGTCCCTCCCGTAAAATCTATTAATTCGCGTCCGCCGCCGCTTCGATTAAAAGCGTCGTCTGTCAGTAAATCGTTTTCATGGGCAGTATCTTCAGCCATGCGTTTAAAATCATTCCATGCCGTTATCTTATCAGAATTAACGATTTTCGCATCGTCAAGTATCGTAATAACAACGCGCTTTTTTTCGGGTATTCTGACAGTTTTTCCGGAAACATAAAATTGACCGTTATTAAAATATCCCTCGTAAGCCGTTATTTTTGGCAATATATCGGACTCATAATATTTAAATTCTGCAAATCCTCTTTTGAGTTCCTGTGAATTTACATTGATTTCAATAGGTTCAAATACAGACATAACAAATAACCTCCTTTATTTTTTATTTTTCGCCTGGAGTCTCTGCGCCCGCCCTATATCGCCTATGTGCATAGAATTATACGCTTCTTCGCTCGTCTCGAACGCTTTGCCGAACCCGTTCCATTTCGTCGCGTTCGTAATCATAGGATTCGTCCTGCCCGTTTCTTTTTCCCGTTTCGCTATGAAATTATTCATGCGCTTTGTCAAAAATTTCACTACTTCGGGTTCTTTTTCGGCGAGATTATTATATTCTTCGGGGTCGTTTATTAAATTATATAATTCTACCTCGGGTTTAAAATGAAAATCAGGCTCGAGAGCTATTATTAACTTCCATTCGGGCGTGCGCCAGCCGTGTTTTCTCATCCATGTCGCCTCTGTTATATACAGCTCCGGCTCTTGATTTATTTTACCGCCTCTTAAAAGCTCCGTAAGATTGCGTCCGTCGAATTTTATCCCCGTATCGTCTAAGCCGAGTACGCCGAGAACCGTCGGAACGATATCTTTGTGCTGGCATATATCAGAAAATCTTTTGCCTCTGCAATCGCCGCAGCCGCCGCATTGGCAATTATTCCCGCAGTTGCAGCCTTTGATTTTATAAGCGAACGGAACGACGAGAGTCGGGTCGTATGTGCTGTGGTGGTCGAACAGACAGTCGTGGTCGTAAAGCGTTTCGCCGTGGTCTGAAGTAAACACAACAAGCGTTTCTTCTTCTATACCCAGAGCCGCGAGTTTTTCAAGAATAATCTGTATGCACGCGTCCATATACGCGATTTCAGCGTCATATTGAGCGATAATATAGTCTTTGTCAGTACAGCCTTCCGGTATCCATCCCGAATGAAAATCGCAGAACGGCTTAAAATTATACATTTTTTCAAGAGATTTATTCTCCGGGTCAAATTGATTGCCCTGATAGAACATTTCAGAAAACGGAGCCGGCGGAAGATACGGCGCGTGGGGGTCCATGTGCCTCAAAAATAAGAAGAACGGCTTGTCTTCGCTTTTATAAATTTCCGCGAGCCTTTCGAGTTCGGGTAAAGCGGCTTCGTTGAGATTTTCGGCTTTATGAGACCTGCCGTCGTTTTTATCCGGTCCCCAGCCGTCGAAATTCAGATATTTCTGATAACCTCTGCCGCCGACGTTTCCCTCAAAGCCGACGCAGGTAGTGTTATATCCGCGTTCGCCGAGAATCTCCGCGAGGGTTTTAACTCCGGGGGCTAAATCTCCCTGATGCCTGAGAGCGACTGTATCGGTGCTGAAAATATCGAGACCTGTCATCATAGAACTGTAACCCGGAGTCGTGGGGATTGCCGGAGCGAAGCAATTATTAAACACAACGCCGTCTTGTAAATATTTGTCTATATTAGGCGTGGTGAGTTTTTCATAGCCGTAAAGCGACATATGGTCGCGCCTTAGAGAATCTATTCCGAAAAACAGAACATTAAGATTTTTTTTATTATTATTATTTTCGCAGCAAGACATATAAATTTTTCTCCTGTTAATTTTATTTTATTTAAAAATTTTTGTTTTTATTTTAATTATCTCGCGCCGAGTTTTTTCAGGCACGCGTTCATATATCCGAACGATTCCGCCGCGATAATAGACGCTTCTGCAATATCCAAATCCCTGCCTATGACTTCGAGTACGCACGGCCCGTTATATTCTGCGTCAACCATCGCTTTTATATAGCCGAACAAATCTATATCGCCTCTGCCGCACGCCTGGTCTTCGGGGTCTCCGGGAGACGGGCCCATGCCTTTGCAGTCTCTTATGTGCACGTGTTTCATCGCGTGAATAACGCTCGCAAGAGCGTCCTTTGGTATTTCTCCCGCCCTGTGTATATGCGACGGGTCCATATCGAGCCCGAAATATTTGTTTTTTACGGCCTCAATCATTTTAAGCGACGTCGGCGTGTTATATACGGCGTTGCCTACGTGAGCTTTGCACGCCAGAATAACTTTAAACTCTTCCGCCATTTCCGCAAGCTTATTTATAGACTCGAAGCTTGCTTTCATTGTTTCTTCGTCGTCCGCTTTTCCTCCCGGGCCGATACACAAAACGGGTATGCTGAGTTCCGCCGCGCCCTCGAACGCTATTTTTAATCTCTCCGGGTCCTGCGTCGCGATTTCAGACGACAGAAATTCAAGCCCGTTGTCTGAAAGCGCGGCCTTTAAGTCGTTTTTATCCCGTTTCCATGTGTCCGTGTTAAAATGGTCGATTCCCATGCCTTTGAGAGCCGAAATCCCGACTCCGTCGTAGCCCGCTTTTTTGATATATTTAGCGGCTGCGGCAAAATCGGCAGTCTTGAACAGAACCGTGTTTACGCCGAGTTTAATCATTTTAATTAACCCTCCAATAATTTTTTTATTTATTAGACCTCTTGCGAAACTGTGCTACCATGTAGGGGCGGCCATTGGCCGTCCGTCTGAAAAATGTCAAAACTGCGTTGATTTTGCGGACGCGCAATGCGCGCCCCTACAGTCAGGATTTTAATTTCGCAAAAAGTATATTTTTATTTATGCGCTCAAAAATAAAATCCGTTCAAAGTGTTATTATACCTTTCGATTTTTAACATTCTCTGAACAGATTTTACTTTTTAATTATTTTTTATATTTATTTTTTAATTTCATATATAATTCCGCCGTCTTTGACCGCCGCGATAACTTTATCGTCTTTTTTGATTTTGCCCTCGAGCATTTCGATTGACAGGGAATCTTCTATTTTTCTCTGGATTGCGCGTCTCAACGGTCTCGCGCCGTATACCGGGTCAAAGCCTTCTTTGCTCAAAAACTCGACGCACTCGCCGTCAAATTCTATTTCGATTCCCAGATTAATAAGCCTTTTTTTGATTTCCCCCAGCATCATGACCGTTATTTCTTTTATTTGCTCTCCCGTCAGTTTATTAAAAGTTATGATTTCGTCTATCCTGTTTAGAAATTCCGGTCTGAACGTTGCTTTCAGCGCGTCGAGAAGCTTGGATTTTTGGATTTCCGTTTCCTGTTCCCCGCTTTCTTTAGACGAAAATCCCAGAAGTTTTCCGCCGGATATATTATTGTCCGCTCCGACGTTCGACGTTAGAATTATAACTGTATTTTTAAAATCCACTTTTCTGCCGTGCGCGTCGGTCAGGACTCCGTCCTCGAGGATTTGCAGTAATATATTAAAGACGTCGGGGTGGGCTTTTTCTATTTCGTCGAACAAAATAACGGAATAGGGTTTTTTTCTGATTTTCTCGGTAAGCTGCCCCGCGTCGTCGTAGCCGATATATCCGGGAGGAGAGCCTATTAATTTAGATACGCTGTGCTTTTCCATAAATTCGGACATATCCACTCTTATCATATAGTTTTCGTCGCCGAACAAAATTTCGGACAGCGCTTTGCAGACCTCTGTTTTCCCGACTCCGGTCGGCCCGAGAAATATAAACGAACCCGCCGGGCGCTTCGGGTCTTTTAACCCCGCGCGGCTCCTTCTGATTGACCTCGCTATAGCGTTTACGGCCTCGCTCTGACCGACGATTCTTTTCTTAATAGTCTCTTCGAGATTTACTAACTTCTCGGCTTCTTCTTTTAACAGTTGGCGAACGGGGATTTTTGTCCATGCCGTCACTATATCCGCGATATTATCTTCCGTTACGGATATTTTCGCCATGTCTCTTTTGTTTACCCATTCTTTCTGCCGCTCTGAAAATTCGCCGCGGAGCTTACTTAGCTCGTCTCTGATTTTTACCGCTCTCTCAAATTCCTGCGAACGTACGGCTTCCTCTATTTCGCTGCCGAGCTGTTTTATTTTATTTTCTGTTTCTTTTAATTCAGACGGCAGAACAAGGGCCGATATTCTCGCTTTCGACGCGGCCTCGTCGATTAAGTCAATCGCCTTGTCGGGGAGAAACCTGTCGTTTATATATCTTTTTGAGAGTTTGACGGCGGACTCTATCGCCTCGTCGGTTATTTTGACTTTATGATGGGCCTCGTAACTGTCCCTGAGACCTTTGAGTATTTCGACGCTCTCTTCTTCGGACGGTTCTCCGACCGTTACGCTCTGGAACCTTCTCTCGAGGGCGGCGTCTTTTTCTATATGCTTCCTGTACTCGTCCGTCGTCGTCGCGCCTATTACCTGGATTTCTCCTCTTGCGAGGGCGGGCTTTAATATATTCGCCGCGTCGACCGCTCCCTCCGCCGCTCCCGCTCCTATAATAGTATGGATTTCGTCGATAAAAATTATAATACCCGGGTTTTTCTTGATTTCTT